>Ga0182006_1000111_pt1 | contig 88315 bp, 71 predicted proteins | sample Sormic07211104_1_FD_123022 | JGI IMG/M metagenome (GOLD analysis project Ga0182006, IMG submission 123022) | Rhizosphere microbial communities from Sorghum bicolor, Mead, Nebraska, USA - 072115-104_1 MetaG | ecosystem: Host-associated > Plants > Roots > Rhizosphere | place: USA: Nebraska...
CGGACATCAACGTCACGCCGCTCGTCGACGTGATGCTGGTGCTCCTGATCATCTTCATGATCACGGCTCCGATGCTGTCGCATAAGATCAAGATCGATCTTCCGCAGCCGAATCCGAACGTCGTCAACCCAGAGAATCCGCCGGATCCCGTCCGGCTGCAGATTCGCCAGGATGGCTCGCTCTATTGGAACGATACGCCGGTTGACGAGCTGGGCCTCAAGGCTCAGATCGCGGTGATCGCCCAGCAGTCGAACCAGCCGGAACTGCAGATCGACGCGGATGACGCGGCTCAGTACGAGGTCGTGGCACGCGTGCTTTCCGACGCCAAGGGCCAGGGCCTGACCAAGATCGGCTTCGTTAACTCGAACTGATCGCGGTCGTCCGGTAAGAACGAAAAACCCCGCTTCGGCGGGGTTTTTTTTTACGCTCTTTGTAGGAGCCGATTCATCGGCGATCCCGCGGCAGCGGGCCAGGATGCGGCGAGCACCCAATCGCCGATGAATCGGCTCCCACAAAAAGCCCCACAAAAAGGCGATGAATCGGGTCGAGCAGGGGCACCCGCCTTAAGAAAGGATGCTGATGTAATTCTTAACGGTCTTGGACAGGCCTTCGTACAGTGCCTCACCGATGAGGGCGTGGCCGATGGACACCTCCGCCAGCCCGGGAATGGCCGACTTGAACGTGCCCAGGTTCGCCTGGCTGAGGTCGTGGCCGGCATTCACTGCGAGGCCGGCCTTCTGCGCTCGCCGCGCGGTATCCGCGCACGAAGCCAGTTCTCTCCGCGCGTCACCTTCGATGAAGGCCTCGGCGTAAGGACCGGTATAAAGCTCGATGCGTTGCACGCCAATCGCGGCCGCCTCCTCGAAACCTTCCCCGTCGGCGTCGACGAACACGCTGACGCGACAGCCCAGTTCTCGAAATGCCGCGACCACGGGCTTGAGGAGTTCGATGTCCTTGGTCAGGTCGAAGCCGTGATCCGAGGTGATCTGCCCGTCGCCATCGGGCACGAGCGTCACCTGGGTCGGGCGCACCTCACGTGCGAGCTCGATCAGGCCGGGATAGGCGCCACGTGCGCCGGCGAAGGGATTGCCTTCGATGTTGTACTCGACGCGGCCGCGCAGCAAACCGGCCAGCGTGCGCACATCGCCAGGAGTGACATGCCGCATGTCCGGCCGCGGGTGGACGGTGAGGCCGCCGCAACCGGCGTCGATGCAGGTGTTCGCGGCCGTCGCGATATCCGGTTCATTGCCGCCGCGCGAGTTGCGCAGCACGGCGATTTTGTTCAGGTTTACGCTGAGTAAGGTCATCGTTTATCCATAAAAAAACGCACGTCGCCATCGCGACGTGCGTAATGACTGTCGTCCCAGCATAACGCGCCAACTCCCTATGGCGCACGGCTCACACACACACACGCACTCACAGGGAATCAGACCCGCCCCACTACGAAAAGGTTCAAAACACATATGTGAAGAGGCGAATCCTACGTTCGCTTCCGCGCCAGGCCACGGCGGCAACGCAGTCCGAGCCGACGTCGAGGACTCCGACACGCCAGGCGGATGCGGGCGCGATCTCACCGTCGAAAGCGACCGGCGCAACCGACGCATCGCCGAGTGCAAACGACACCCGATGCAGGCCGTACGACAGACCGCCCCCGTTCGCCTTGAGCACCGCCTCCTTGGCGGTCCACAGGCGAAGAAAACTATGGAGCTGCCGCTCCTCGGGTAGCGCCGCCAGCATGGCCGTCTCGTCGGGGGCGAAGAACCGTGCGGCGAGTTCCAGGGCCCGCGGCCGTGGTCGTACGCGCTCGATGTCGATCCCTAGCTCAAAGCCCGCGCTTCCACGGCCGACAGCGAGCAACGCCCTATCCCCGCTGTGCGACCAGTTGAAGCCGAGCTCGCCGAACGGTGCCGGGAAGTGCGGCTTGCCGTGTTCACCGCGCGCGACCGCGGGCGCATCCGGACCGGCGTACGCGGCGAGCAGGGACAGGAACGGAAGCTCGCCCTGACCCGCCGTCCAGCGGGTTTGCCAGACATGGATGTCATCGTCGGCGAGCGGGGGAATCTCGGGAAGGGCCATGGTCATCCACGCATGCTCCTTTGCTGCAGCGATCTAGGCAACCCATGCCAGCCGCGCCACCCACACGATCGATACCGAACCTGCAACTATTCCCGCGAGGCCCTAGAATCAGGGCGTGCCGAACGGGGAGCACTCAATGTGATTGCAGGCTGGCTTCTGCTGCTGGTAGCGCTCGCTTACGTCGGCATGTTGTTCGCTATTGCCTACATGGGCGACCGACGTCCGCTCTACCCTCGTCAGCCCAGGCTTCGGCCCCTGGTTTATAGCCTGGCGCTCGCCGTCTACTGTTCGTCGTGGACCTTCTACGGCGCCGTCGGCACCGCGGCGCGCTCCGGCCTGGCGTATCTGCCGATCTACCTCGGTCCCCTGCTGCTGTTCGTGTTCGGCTTTGGCTTGCTCGAGCGTCTGGTGCTCGTGGCGCGACAACGCAACATCACCTCCATCGCCGACTTCATCGCTGCGCGCTTCGGCAAGTCGCACGGGTTGGCCGCTCTCGTCGCGATCATCGCCGTGGTCGCGATCATTCCGTACATCGCGTTGCAGTTCAAAGCCGTGGCGATGTCCTTCGCCGTCCTTGGCGCGGGTAATTCCGCCTGGTGGTTCGGAGACACAGCGCTCTGGTGCGCCGCCTTGCTCGCTGTATTCGCCATCCTGTTCGGTACGCGCAACATCGATGCGACCGAGCACCACCATGGCCTGATGCTGGCGGTGGCCGTGGAGTCGCTGGTGAAGTTGCTCGCCTTCGTCGCCATCGGCATCTACGCGTACCTGCACGGACCGGGTCTGGCGCAGACCCTGCACGCCCCTGTACTGCAGATTGAAAAAGGCAGCATGCCGCCGGGTTTCGTTGCCCAGACGCTGCTCGCCTTCTGCGCGATGTTCTGCCTGCCCCGGCAATTCCAGATCGGCGTAGTGGAGTGCGAGGATCCGCGCGACCTGCGAAAGGCGCGCGTGCTCTTCCCGATCTACATGGTGTTGATCTCCGCTGCCGTCCTGCCCATCGTCAGTGCGGGCCTCGCTCTTCCGCAGGTCACCAATGGCCATGTCGACGCGTGGGTGCTCAATCTACCCATCGCCCTGGGTGATAGCGGAATCGCCCTCCTCGCCTTCGTCGGTGGTTTCTCCGCCGCGACAGGCATGGTCATCGTCGCCGCGGTCGCGCTGGCCACGATGATCAGCAACGACCTGGTGATGCCGGCGTTACTACGCATACGTCGCCTCGACCTGGAGCGACGCGGCGACCTTTCCGGAATCGTCTTGCTCGTGCGCCGCATCGCCATCGTCGGGCTCGCCGCGCTTGCCTACATCTACTACCGCATCATCGCCGACGCGGAGAACCTTGCTGCGACCGGCCTCCTCTCGTTCGCAGCGGTGGCGCAGTTCGCGCCGGCCATTGTTTCCGCGCTCTACTGGCGAGGCGCGAGCCGTGTCGGCGTGTATGTGGGATTGCTTGCGGGTTTTGCGGTCTGGGCATACACCCTCCTCCTGCCGGCGATGACACGCGCCGGCTGGATGCATAGTGGCTGGGTCGAGAACGGGCCGTTCGGCATGAGCTGGCTCAAGCCTAACGAACTGTTTCACCTGAGTGGCTGGGAGCCGGTAACGCACGGCACCTTCTGGTCCCTGCTGTTCAACGTCGCCAGCCTGATCTTCATCTCGCTACGCTTCCGGCCGAGCGTTGCCGAACGTCTGCACGCCGCCCTGTTCGTGGACCCTTACGTGCGAAGCGTTACTGGTGCGGGCGACTGGCGCGGTCGCGTCACTGTACGCGACCTCGGTACCATTGCCGGCCGCATCGTGGGTGAGCGCGTGACGGCGCGAGCATTCAACGAATACGGCGAGCGCCACGGCGTTACGCTCACCCCCACCGATTCCGCGGACCGGCCACTCATCCAGTTCACCGAACGCCTGCTGGCCAGCGCCGTCGGTGCGGCGAGCGCACGACGCATCCTCATGGGCGCTTTGTCAGGCACGGGCCTGGACATTGCCGAAGCGATGGCCCTGATGGACGAAGCGTCGCAGGAACTGCGCTTCAATCGCGAGTTGCTGTCGACGACGTTGGAGAACGTGTCGCAAGGCATCAGCGTGGTGGACGGCGAAATGTGCCTCGTCGCGTGGAATCGTCGTTACGTGGAGCTGTTCGATTACCCAGAAGGCATGGTGTACGTCGGTCTTCCCGTCGCCGACCTGATTCGATGGAATGCCGAGCATGGCGAATGCGGTCCCGGTGAAGTCGACGAACATGTCGGCAAGCGCATCCGCTACATGCGTGCCGGTTCGCCGCACGTGTTCCAGCGTATCCGGCCGGACGGCACGGTGATCGAAATGCGCGGGCGTGCGCTGCCCGGTGGCGGCTTTGTCACGACGTTTACCGATGTCACCGCGTACAAGTCTGTCGAGCAGGCACTCATCGATGCTAACGAAACACTCGAGCAACGCGTCGAGGTGCGCACCGCCGAACTTTCCGAAGCGTTGAATGCCACGGCGATTGCCCGGCGCGAAGCGGAAACGGCGAATGCGTCGAAGACACGTTTCCTCGCCGCGGCCAGCCACGACCTTCTGCAACCGTTGAATGCAGCGCGCCTGTTCACCTCGGCCCTGCGTCAGCATCCCGGACTGGACAGCGACGCGGCGCAACTCGCCGAACGCATCGATGCCTCGTTCCGCGCGGCGGAAGACTTGCTCGACGCCCTGCTCGATGTATCGCGACTCGACGCAGGCAGCTACCGCCCGGAAGTCGCACCCTTCGCCCTGGCCGACCTGTTCGATTCACTTCGACAGCAGTTCGCCGTCGTCGCGGAACAACGTGGCCTGTCGCTGCACGTCGTACCGACGACGCTATCGGTTCGGTCGGACGCGCAGCTACTACGTCGCATCGTCGCCAACTTCCTGTCCAATGCGTTGCGCTATACCCGCGTCGGTGGCGTTCTTCTCGGTGCGCGTCGGCACGGTGATGAAATACGCATCGAAGTGTGGGATACCGGGCCGGGCATCGCCAACGAGCAACAGGTACGTGTCTTCGGCGAGTTCCAGCGACTGGAGCGTCCCTCGCCGTGGGGTGAGAAAGGACTCGGACTTGGCTTGTCCATCTGCGACCGTCTTGCCGGCATTCTTCACCATCGCCTCAGCTTGCGATCGCGCGTGGGGCGCGGAAGTTGTTTCAGCATCGCGGTACCGCGAACGGCTCCCGTGTCACGCAAGCGCGCGCCGGCGATGGCGCGACCGGGCGGCGGCGAACAACTTCCGCTGACCGTGCTGTGCATCGACAACGATGAAACCATTCTCGAGGGCATGAAGGCACTGCTCGGACGTTGGGGTGTCGATTGCCGTGTAGCGATCGACGTCGGCGACGCACTGCATACGTTGTCGACGACGCACGTCGACCTGATCCTCGCCGACTATCATCTGGCCGACGATATGGATGGCCTGGAAGCCTTGCGCTTTCTTGCCGAGAAGCTCGGCACGATACCGCCGGCGGCGATGGTCACGGCGGACGGCAGTACGGAACTCAAGCAGCGTGCACGTGCGTTGGGCTATCCACTGCTGCACAAGCCGGTGCGCCCTGCCGCGCTGCGCGCCTTGCTGGTCGCGCTGGCGAAGCGCACAGGCACCCACGCCGCATAAGCCCCCCGCTCCATGTAGGAGCCGATTCATCGGCGAAAGGGTGCTTGCGACACTCTGGTCCGCTGCCGCGGATCGCCGCTGAAGCGGCTCCTACAAGGGTAGAGGCGTCAGGCGTCTTGGGAGTTTGTCGGGAAGGCTTCTTTGTCGACGTCGAGATGACTCGCTGCGAGCGCGACCTGCGTGCGGTTGGACACACCGAGCTTGCGCATGATCGCGGTCATATGCGCCTTGACCGTGGCTTCCGAAACGGTGAGCTCATAGGCGATCTGCTTGTTGAGCAGGCCTTCGGCGATCATGTTCAACACGCGAAACTGTTGTGGCGTGAGCGAGGCGACGCGCGCGGCAACATCCGCTTCGTCGGGCTTCAACTCCATAGTGCCGCCGACCAGCTTGTGTGGAAGCCACACATCGCCATCGAGCACGGCCCGCACTGCTTCGACGATATCGTCCACCGCGGCGGACTTCGGAATGTATGCCGACGCACCGTGCGCAAGCGCACGCCGTGCGACCTGCGCCTCCTCGTGCCCGGACACCACGATCGTGGGCAACCCTGGGTACTGGCCGCGAATGTGGGCGAGCGCGGAGTAACCGCGTGCGCCCGGCATGTGCAGATCCATCAACAACAGGTCGGCGTCGGGCAGCGACTCGATCAGCGTGAACAACGCCGGGACGCTGTCCGCCGTATGCACGGTGGCGTTGGGCACAGCCGCCAGTACCGCACGCTGCAAGGCGTCGCGGAATAGCGGATGGTCGTCGGCGATCAGAACATCGGACATTGAGAGCTACTTGATCAGTCGTTCTTCCACCAGGCTCTTCACCACCGAGGGATCGGCGAGCGTCGAGATGTCACCCAGCTGGTCGGGCTGGTTCTCTGCAATCTTGCGCAGGATGCGGCGCATGATCTTGCCTGAACGTGTCTTCGGCAGACCGGGGGCCCACTGCAGGTAATCGGGTGCCGCGATCGGCCCGATCTCCTTGCGTACGCCGGCAATGAGTTCCTTGCGGAGTTCCTCGCTGCCGTTCTCACCAGCCACCAGGGTCACGTAGGCATAGATGCCCTGGCCCTTGATGTCGTGGTGGCAGCCGACGACGGCGGCCTCGGCCACTTTGTGATTGGCTACCAGTGCGCTCTCCACTTCCGCCGTACCGATGCGATGGCCCGACACGTTGATCACGTCGTCCACGCGACCGGTGATCCAGTAGTAGCCGTCCTCGTCCCGGCGCGCACCGTCACCGGTGAAGTAGTTACCCGGATAGGTCTTGAAGTAGGTATCGACGAAACGCTGGTGGTCGCCGTAGACCGTGCGCATCTGGCCGGGCCAGGAATCGGTGATGACCAGGTTGCCGCTGCATGCACCTTCCTGCGGCTTGCCGTCGGTGTCGACGATGGCCGGCTTGATGCCGAAGAACGGCAGCGTGGCCGAGCCCGGCTTCAGGTCGGTCGCACCGGGCAGCGGCGTGATGAGGATGCCGCCGGTCTCGGTCTGCCACCAGGTGTCGACGATGGGGCAACGTTCGTCGCCGACAACGCGGTAGTACCAGTTCCAGGCTTCCGGATTGATCGGCTCGCCGACCGTGCCGAGCAGGCGCAAGGATTTGCGCGAGGTTTTCTTTACCGGCTCCTCGCCCTCGCGCATGAGTGCGCGGATGGCGGTGGGTGCCGTATAGAACAAGGTGACCTTGTGCTTGTCGACTACCTGCCAGAAGCGGCTGAAGTCCGGGTAGTTGGGCACGCCGTCGAACATCACCACGGTGGCGCCTTTGGCGAGGGGGCCGTACACCACATAGCTATGGCCGGTGATCCAGCCCACATCCGCGGTGCACCAGTACACGTCGTCCTCGCGCACGTCGAAGATCAGCTCGTGGGTCATGCTGGCGTAGACGAGGTAGCCACCACTGGTATGCAGCACGCCCTTGGGCAGCCCTGTGGAACCGGAGGTGTAGAGGGTAAACAGCGGGTCTTCCGCGTTCATCGCCTCGGGCAGGCAGTCGCTGGACTGCCCTTCCATCAAGGTGTGGTACCAGCGATCGCGCGGCGACTGCATGTTGATGGCGCCGCCGGTGCGACGGACCACGATCACCGTCTCCACGCTGTTGGTGTGCGGACGGGTGAGCGACTCGTCGACGTTGGCCTTGAGCGGAATCTTCTTGCCGCCGCGGCAGCCTTCGTCCGCGGTGATGACCAGCTTGGCGCCGGAATCGGCGATACGGCCAGCCAGGGAATCCGGGGAGAAGCCGCCGAACACGACCGAATGGATGGCGCCGATGCGGGCGCAGGCGAGCATGGCCACCGCGGCTTCGGGGATCATCGGCAGGTAGACGATCACGCGATCGCCCTTGGTCACGCCCAGGTTCTTCAGCGTGTTGGCGAACTTGCACACCTCGGCGTGGAGTTCGCGGTAGGTCAGGCTACGCGATTCATTCGGGTCGTCACCCTCGAAGATGATGGCGGTCTTGTCGCCGCGCTTCTCCAGGTGCCGGTCCAGGCAGTTGGCGGCGACGTTGAGCGTGCCGTCCTCGTACCACTTGATGTACAGGTCCTTGGGGTCGTACGAGACGTTCTTGATCTTCCTTGGCGGCGTGATCCAGTCGATCCGGCCGCTCATGTCCTTCCAGAAGCCCTCGGGATCCTCGACGGACCGGGCGTACATGCGCTGGTAGTCGTCCTTGCGGATGTGCGCCCTGGCGGCAAAGGCGGGATCGACCGGGTGGATATCGGACATGCGTTCTTCCTGCGGATTGGCTTGTGGCTATGCCTCGAAGTGTAACGTCGCGGCGCAACATAAGGCTGTGACCCTGCTACGACTTTGGTCGAGGTTCGACCTTTGGCGAATGGATGCCCGGGCTGGCGTGCCACATGCTCGGGTCGCCAATGGTTGGGGAGACCATGATGAAGACGAACCGTTCCGGTGGCCGTAAGGCCATCGCCCTGAGTGTCGCCTGCGCCTTGATGCTGCCGATGGCGGCGTTGCCGGATATGGCCCACGCCCAGTCGAAAGCCAAGTCCAAGAAGACCACGACGCACGAAGCCGAACTCGAAGCCCGCGTGAACTCGCTCGAGCAGCAGCTCGCCGAGCTCAAGGCCATGATCCAGGAACAGAAGGCCGAGACCACGCAGGCCACGTCCACGGCGCAGGCCGCGCAGACGCAAGCGCAGGCCACGGACGAGAAAGTGACCAAGGTCGAGAAGGTCGTTGCGACCGTCCCGGCGAAACCGGCCTTCACCACGGGCACGGCACCAGGCGTCTCGCTCGCCCTGCACGGTTTCATCGATGTCAGCGCGTTCAGCCAGAGCAGGGCTTATACGTACGGTAACGGCCAGAACGCCGAATACCCGATTCCGTCTGACGGCGCCGGACATGCCAATGGCCGGGTCAGCGGTGTCGACGTGCGCAACACGCGCTTCTGGCTCGACTTTGCCGGTGCCAAGTTCAACGAGAACTGGAACGGCAGCGGTCGCATCGAGATGGACTTCTTCGGTGGCTTCAATGGCACCGGCGCCTACGCAGGCTCGCAGCCCGAGCAGCGCTTGCGCCAGGCGTACTTCGACATCAGCAACCCCAACTCGGGCACGACGATCCGCGTCGGCCAGATGTGGGACCTCATGTTCCCGCTGGATTACATTCCGCAGTCGCTCTCGCATATCGCCTTCCCGCTCGGTTACGGCAGCGGCGTGATCGGCTGGCGCTTCCCCGGCGCCATCTGGATGCAGGACCTCAACCACGGATCGGAAGGCGTCAAGTGGCGCCTGGATCTCGCGGCGCTGCAGGGCTCCTGGAACGGTCGCGCGGGCGGAACCGATACGAACAACTTCCTCACCCAGGGCAACGCCGGCTTCAAGCCACAGTGGGAAGCTCGCCTGACGGCCAAGGGTGGCAACTGGGCGGCGTTCCTCGCCGGCCATTACAGCAAGATCGACCTGAGCGGTGTCGACGGCCTGACCCCGACCCCGATCAAGAAGAACCTTTCCAGCACGGCGGTCGAACTCGGCGGCATCTGGACGCCCGGCCAGTTCATCTTCAAGAGCGCCATCTACTCGGGCAAGGCGATCGGCGAAATCTTCGGCGACCTCTCACAGTTCGGCGACATCAAGGACAAGGGCGGTTACCTGCAGGCCGGTTACAAGTTCGACGCTCACTGGACCCTGTATGGCTTCGCGTCGGTCAGCAAGCCCGACACGGGCGACGTGCTGCGCTGGCGTGCGCCCAACACCGTCGGCCTGCTGAAGAACCGCCAGGTGGCGAGCAGCTTGCAATACACCACTGGTCCTTTCGACTTCAGCGTCGAATGGATCCACTCCAACCTCGACTCGACCACCGTCAACGGCCTCGGCCGCGAGAAGACCTCGGGTAACGAACTCACCCTCAACGGCATGTACCGGTTCTGATTGGAGAGCACCATGGCAACTACTGCTAGCGGCCTTCGTGCCGACGGCACCATCGGAACCAGCCACCGACGCGTCATTCTCGCGTCCAGCGTGGGCACGGTTTTCGAATGGTATGACTTCTACCTTTACGGCTCGCTTGCCGCGATCATCGGCAAGCAGTTCTTCACCGGCCTGAACGAGACCAGCCAGTTCATCTTCGCGCTGCTCGCTTTCGCCGCCGGTTTCGCCGTGCGTCCGTTCGGTGCCATCGTATTCGGACGCCTGGGCGATCTGATCGGTCGCAAGTACACGTTCCTGATCACCATCATCATCATGGGTACCTCGACCTTTCTGGTCGGCGTGCTACCCGGTTACTCGACGATAGGTGTGCTCGCACCGGTGTTGTTGATCGCGCTACGCCTGTTGCAGGGCCTCGCGCTCGGTGGTGAGTACGGCGGCGCAGCCACGTATGTCGCGGAGCATGCACCTCCGGGCAAGCGCGGCCTGTATACGAGCTTCATCCAGATCACGGCGACCTTCGGCCTGTTCCTCTCGCTGCTGGTCATCCTCGGCACGCGCCTGGGCCTGGGTACCGAGAGCTTCGAAGCCTGGGGCTGGCGTCTTCCGTTCCTGCTCTCCGCGATCCTGGTGGGCGTGTCGGTATACATCCGCTTGCAGTTGCAGGAGTCGCCACTGTTCCAGCAGATGAAGGCCGAGGGCAAACAGTCCAAGGCACCGTTGACCGAAGCCTTCGGCCAATGGAAGAACCTGCGTTTGGTGATCCTCGCCCTGCTCGGCGCCACAGCCGGCCAAGCCGTCGTCTGGTACACGGGCCAGTTCTACTCGCTGTACTTCCTGACCCAGAGTCTGAAGATCGACGGCACGACAGCGAACCTGCTGATCGCCTGCGCGCTTCTAATCGGTACACCGTTCTTCGTGTTCTTCGGTTGGCTTTCGGACAAGGTCGGACGCAAGCCGGTCGTTCTCGCCGGTTGCCTGCTCGCGGCGCTGACGATGTTCCCGATCTTCAAGGGACTCACGCACTTCGGTAACCCGGCGATCGAAGCCGCGGCCGCGACGGCGCCGGTGGTGGTCACGGCCGATCCGAACGCCTGCTCCTTCCAGTTCGATCCGGTCGGCAAGAAGACCTTTACCAGCTCGTGCGACGTCGCCAAGAGTGTGCTGGCGAAGAAGGGCATTCCGTATACCAACGCGGCGGCGCCTGCCGGCACGCTGGCGACGGTGAAGATCGGCGACGAGGTGATCGAGTCGTTCGAAGGTGCGGGCCTGGCGAAAGCCGATTTCACCGCGCGGAGCAAGGACTTCACCGGCAAGGTCACGGCACAGGTAAAGACTGCCGGCTATCCGGAGAAAGCGGATCCGACGCAGTCCAACTACCCGATGCTGATCGTACTGCTCGCCATCCTCGTGCTCTACGTGACCATGGTGTACGGACCGATCGCCGCCTGGCTGGTCGAGATGTTCCCGACGCGCATCCGCTACACCTCGATGAGCTTGCCGTATCACATCGGTAATGGTTGGTTCGGTGGCTTCGTACCGACCATCGGCTTCATGCTGGTCGCGTGGAAGGGCGACATCTACTACGGCCTCTGGTACCCGGTGGTCGTGGCATTGATGACCGTGGTGATTGGTCTATTCTTCGTGCGCGAAACGAAGGATGTGCCGCTGGATCATTGACCGCTTTCGCTAAATCACAACGACAACGGCCAGCCTGTACAGGGCTGGCCGTTGCCTTCTGTAGGAGCCGATTCATCGGCGATTGGGGTTTGCGACACGGTCAGGGATCGCCGCTGAAGCGGCTCCTACATACGGCTAGATGAAGTTCGCGATAGGCCTCGACGAGGCGCTCTAGCGTGAACGCACGATTTCTTCCGCTGGGGTTCGGCAGCACCCAAACCTTGGAACCGTGCAAGGCGATCGCCTGCCGTCCCCAGGCAATGTCCCGCGCTCCCGTGAGCGCGGCATACGCCGCCTTGCCCAGGAATGCTACGAAGTCCGGCGTATACGTCGCGATCTTTTGTTCGAACCCGGAAGCGGCATCCACGAAGTCCTGCTTCGACAACTCATCGGCCGCGGCAGTCGGCCGGCCCACCACGGTCGTCAGTCCGCAGCCGTACTCGAGGATCCGGCGATCCTCCTGTGGCGAGAGCTCCTCAGGCGTAAACCCGGAAAGATAAATCACGCGCCAGAACCGGTTCGCACGACCTTCGAAGTGATGTCCTGTGGCCGCGGCCGCCATGCCGGGATTGATCCCGCAGAACAGCACGGACAACCGCCCGCCGATGATGTCGGGCAGCCCATCGCTCATGCGGTTATCACGCCTACCGCCTTTTTCGCGAGCTTTCTGAGTTCCTCGCGGGAGGCGCCTGCGCGGGCGCGGATGGCGATGGTGTGCATCGTCGCGGAGACGAGCATCGCGAGCGCCTCCGGGTCGGCGTCCTTCTTCAGTTCACCTGCATCGCGTGCCTGTCGAAGGCGAGCCTCGAAGTCGGTGTCGAGCTTTCGAAAGCCGCCGGTGATCACGTCCTGGATCTCCGGATCGCCCAGGGCTTCGGTAATGGCCGTCCCGACGACGAAGCAGCCGCGCACGTGCTCGTCGCCGGAGAAGTAGATGTCCAGCGCCGCGTCGTACACGCGCATCAGCACCTCGGGCAGCGTACCCGGGCTCGCCAGCGCCACCCGCATGACGGCGAACTTGAGCTCCCAGTAGTCGGCCAGCGCGCGAAGGTAAATCGTGTGCTTGTCGCCGAAGGCGGCGCGAAGGCTCGGCCGGTTCATACCCGTGGCGGCCGAAAGGTCGTCGAGCGAGGTCCCGGAGTAGCCGGTCTTCCAGAAGGCATCCGCGGCCCGGCGCAGGGCGATGTCCGGCTCATAGGCGCGAGGCCGCCCACGAGGCCGCTTCTCGGTCTTTTCCATTTTTGTACCACCGTGCATAAAAACCCTTGAAGTCGGGCTTGCCCAAACATATTATACGAACCGGTACAAAATTCAATTCCCCCTGTCCTCGCCGGTATTCGCATCGTATGAACAGCACAAAGCTCGATAACGCCGCTGGTGCCCCAGGCCCCGACGGGCAGGTCGGAGCGCCCCGCACCAGCCTCGCCACCCGGCTGCGCTGGCCCCTGATGGCCGCCCTCCCGCTCCTGATGATCGGGATCGGTGGCGCCCGGTTCCTGAGCGGACAAGGCAACGTCGAGACCGACGACGCCTTCGTGCGTTCGGCGAAGGATTCGATCAACGCCCGGGTCTCCGGCCAGGTGGTGGACATCGCCGTCCGCGACAACCAGCGTGTCCATAAAGGACAGTTGCTGTTCCGCGTCGACCCGCAGCCCTACCGGATCGCCGTCGAACAGGCGGAGGCCCGTCTGGGTACCGCACGGCTCCAGGTGGAGGCGCTCAAGGCCACGTATCGCCAGCAACTGGCGGAACTGCAGTCGGCGAAAGACTCCGCCGATTTCGACGGCAAGGAGTTTGAACGCAAGAAGGCGCTACTCGCCTCCGACTTCGCCTCCCGTGCGTCCTTCGAGCGGGCAGACACCGATGTCAGGGTCGCGCGGCAGCACATCGCCTCGGCGCAGCAGGCGGTCTCCAACTCTGTCGCCGGCCTCAACGGCGACCCGGACATCGACGTCAACAAACACCCGACCGTCCTCGAAGCCAAGGCGCAGCTCGATCGTGCCCGGCTCGACCTCTCCTATGCGGATGTGGCCGCACCCGACGATGGCATCGTCACCCGCGTCGACGACCTTCAGGTAGGCGACTTCGTCAATGGCGGTACGACCGTGTTCTCGATGATGTCGACCCGCGATGTCTGGATCGAAGCCAACTTCCGGGAAACCGGACTGACCCACATGCGTGCCGGTCAGACCGCTACCGTCGAGGTCGACGCGTACCCGGGGCACCCCTTCAAGGCGCACGTGGTCAGCATGAGTCCGGGCACCGGCTCCGAGTTCGCCGTGTTGCCGCCCGAGAACGCCACGGGTAACTGGGTCAAGGTGGTGCAGCGCTTGCCGGTGCGTCTCGAGCTCGATGCCATCGATCCGAAGTGGCCGCTCTACTCCGGTATCAGCGTCACCGCGCAGGTGAATACGCGTAGCGAATCGAACAAGGAGTTGTCGGCCGCAGGCGCCTCGCCGTGAGCGCGGTAGTCGCCCCGCACAGCACGCCGGGTGCGCATCGCGTCCTCATCGCGGCCGGGCTGATCGCGACCTTCATGTCGGCAGTGAACATCTCGATCCCCAACGCGGCGCTGCTGCACATCCAGGGTGGTCTATCCATGTCGGACGACGAGGTCGGCTGGATCTTCTCGTCGTACATCGCCGCGAGCGCGATCGTCATGCCGATGACGCACTGGCTGGCGGCTCGGTTCGGTCGGAAGAGAATCTTCCAGGCATCGATGCTGCTGTTCACGCTAGCGCTCGTGCTCGTCACCCTCGCCACGACGCCACTGCAGTTCGTCTCCGCGCGCATTCTCCAGGGTGCGGCCAGCGCCACGCTGGCGCCGTTGTCGATGGCGATCCTGCTCGACGAGCTGCCGCCCCTGCGCCATGGCCACATCGGTATTGTCTGGGCGGTGACCGCGCTGCTTGGCATCCTCAGTGGCCCGGCAATTGGCGGGTACCTGAGTGAGTACTACGGCTGGCACACCATCTTCTACGTGAGCTTGCCCGCGACCGTCCTGGTCTTCGTGGCGATGGCGCTGTTCCTTCGCGAGAAGAAAGCCGAGCGCAGCCCACGCTTCGACTTCTTCGGCTTCGTCACCTTCACCCTTGGCATCGCGGGCCTGCAGATGCTCCTGGACCGCGGTGAGCGACTGGAGTGGTTTGCGTCGACGGAGACCCGCGTCGAAGCGATTGTCGCCACGATCGGCTTCTATCTCTACACCGTGCACGTGATGACCAGGGAGGAACACTTCCTCAACCGGGCCATGTTCAAGGACCGCCACTTCACGGTATCCGCGGCGATGTACTTCGTCTTCGGCTTCGTGCTTCTACCGACGCTGGCGCTTACCTCACCGATGCTGGAGGAATTGCTGGGCTATCCCGCGGACACCGCCGGTTACATCGCGATTCCCCGAGGCGCTGCGCTCATCGGCGCCTTGTTGCTCACATGGCGCGCACCGAAGCGAATCGATAACCGGATGATCATCGTCGCCGGCATGGCGCTGGTGGTCTACGGCAACTGGCGGATGCTCGGCTATTCGCCGTTGATGGATCGCTGGCCCGTGGTGATCGCCGGTGCATTGCAGGGTGCCGGCCTTGGTGTGCTGATGCCCGCACTCACCCGTGCTGCCTTCAGCACGCTCAGCCCCGCACTGCGTTCGCAAGGCACCGCCTTCTTCAATCTGGCGCGTCTCTACGGAAGCACGATCGGCATCTCCATCGTGCAGATCTACTTCTACAACAACACACAGGCCATTCATCTCGCCCTTGCGAAAAACCTGCGGCCGTATGGTCCGGCGGCCCAGACGACAGCTGATCTGTCTTCCGCGCATCTGGCGCTGGTCAACGAACTCGTCACCGGTCAGGCGGCGATGGTCGCCGTGATCGGCCAGTTCAAGCTGCTGATGATCGCGATGCTCGTCGTAAGCCCACTCGTTCTCTTCCTTCGTAAACCGCGCCCGGTCAACTGACTCTCGGAGTCGCCCATGAAACTCGTCAAAACGGTACTCACCGCCTCCACCTTCGCCCTCCTCGCGGGCTGCATGGTCGGGCCCGATTTCGAAAAGCCCGCGGCACCGGCGTCGAAGCACTACGACGTGCAGGCGGAGCAGGCGCTTGCCGGCAACGGCGCGCAGCACATCGACTTCGACAAGAAGATCGACGGTGACTGGTGGTCGTCGCTTGGCTCATCGAAGCTCGACCAGGTAATGCACAAGGCGATCGACGGCAACCTCGGCCTCGAAGCCGCCGATGCGACGATCGCACAGGCGAACGAGGCCGTGACCTCGGTCCGTGGTGCGTTGAGCCCGCAGGTCGACTTCGGTGCGCAGGGCGGCCGCCAGCATGCCGCTGGCGCGAACGGGTTCGGCACGTCCAACTTCTACGCCGTCGGGCCGCGGGTAAGTTTCGATCTGGATCTGTTCGGCGGCACGAAACGTCGCGTGGAAGAACAGGCCGCCCTGGCCGAGTCGCAGCGGCATCGCTTCGACGCGGCCTACCTGACCGTCACGGGCGACGTGGCGACCCAGGCCCTCACGCTCGCTTCGGCGCGCGCAGATCGCCGCCGTGCAGAGCCTCCTCGCCAACGACCGCAAGAACCTCGACCTGGTGCAGACCGCGCACCGGTATGGCAGCGCGACGCAGGTCGACGTCGCCACGGCGACGACCCAGCTCGCACAGGACGAAACCCTGCTCCCGCCGCTGGCGCAGCAGCGCGACACCGCGGCACATGCGTTATCCGTCCTGGCTGGCAAAGGCCCGGCAGACTGGGTGCCGCCGGACTTCGATCTCGCCGACTTCGCGCTTCCCGCCCAGTTGCCCGTGACGTTGCCCTCGGATCTCGCGCACGATCGTCCGGACATTCTCGAGGCGGAAGCACAGCTGCATGCCGCCAGCGCGGCGATCGGTGTCGCAACATCGGATCTGTACCCACACCTGAGTCTCTCCGGATCGCTCACCCGCGTCGGCCCGGCTCCCGGCATTGGCACGCTGTGGGGTCTCGCGGCTGGGCTCACCGCGCCGATCTTCAACGGTGGCACGCTCAAGGCGAACCAGCGCGGTGCCGTCGACGGCTACAAGGCCGCGCTCGCGACATACAAGCAAACCGTCGTGACATCGTTGGGGCAGGTGGCCGATGTGCTCCAGGCGATCAACCACGATAGCGAGGAAGTCGCCGCGCAAGATCGTGCGCTCATGTCCGCCGAGCTCAACCTCCACCTGAACCGGGAAGGCTACAAGGCGGGTGAGACCGGCGTGCTGCAGGTCATCGACGCCGAACGTTCCTACCAGCGCGCCTTGATCGGCCAGATCCAGGCGAAGACCGCGCAATTCCAGGACACCGTGCAGCTATCCATCGCACTTGGCGGCAATTCCGACGAAGCATTCCAGCGCGCAGCGGCGTACCGTGACGTGCGATCGATCGCCGGGGACCCTATTAACGGAGAGAAACCATGAGCGCCCTTGATACGTTTCGTCATACCCGAATCCCTCTCGCACACGGCACGGGGGCCATTCCGGCCGTCGGCTTCGGCACGCTGATTCCCGATCGCGAGAAGGGACGCGCCGCCATCAAGACGGCACTCGACGTCGGCTTCCTTCACTTGGACGCCGCCGAGGCCTATCGCAACGAGGACGTCGTCGGCGATGTCATCAAGGAAGCGATCGATAACGGTGTCGTTCGTCGCGAAGATCTTTTCGTCACGACGAAGCTGTGGAACAACAACCATCGCCCCGAGCGCGTGAAGCCCGCACTCGAAGCGAGCCTGCGTCGCTTGCGGGTCGACTACGCGGATGCCTACCTCATCCATACGCCGTTCGCTTTCGCGCCTGGTGATGACCAGTATCCGAAGGATACGGACGGCAAGCCGCTCTATGACAAGGGCATCACTTTGCTCGATACATGGCGCGCGATGGAGAACCTCGTCGACGAAGGCCTGGCCAAGGCCATCGGCCTCTCCGACGTGAAGCTGGAAGCGGTGAAGGAAATCGTCGAGAACGCGCGCATCAAGCCCGCGATCGTGCAGGTCGAGTCGCATCCGTATCTTCCCGAGTGGGAGCTGCTCGATTACTGCAAGGCAAACGGGATCGTGCTGCTCGCCTTCGCACCGCTCGGCCACGGGATGGAACCGCGCGTGCCTGATGATCCGGTGTTGAAGACCATCGCCGAGCGCATCGGCGAGACGCCCGCCCACGTCGCCCTCGCCTGGGCCGTGCAGCGCGGCACCGCCTTCCTCACCACATCCACCAATCCCGACCACATCCGCGAGAACTTCGAGATCTCCCCGCTGCCACCGGAAGCACTCCAGGAAATCCGCGAAGGCATCACCACCAACATCCGCCTCAACGACGTCGTCCACACCGGCCTCCCCGGCTTCATCCCAAGAGAAAACCGCAAGTAACCCCAAGCTCCGCCCCCCCTGTAGGAGCCGCTTCAGCGGCGATGCTCTTAACCTTGACGACACCGCGGCCTCCCCCTAGGATGCGATTCATTCGCATTTACAGAGAGGCCGCCTTTTCACCCCAGGCGCTCCACCCCTCTCCCCGTCGCCAGGATCGTCATGAGGGGCTCCTCCCCACCCGTACTCCGTCGCGGCCCTGTCGCCACGATCGCGCGCATCGCCCTGGCCATCGTCGGCGGCTACGTCACGGTTTCCCTGTGGACCTTCCTGCTTGGGCGCCTCATTCCAGGGGATCGCCCCGGTGCGGGCTTTACGGCAACCATGTTGTCGTTTCTGCTCTACGCCGGCTGCTTCGTTTGGGTATTCGGTGCGAAGCGTCTCGGTCGCACGGCCGTGTCGATGGCCCTGCTCGCTGCGGTGGCCGCACTCGGCATCGCCCTGACATGAGTGGCCGGTTCCGCCAGACGCAGGCGAGCCTGCATACGTGGTCCGGCCTCGTTGTTGGTTGGGTGCTTTACGCCATGTTTCTTGCCGGCACGGTGAGCTTCTGGCGCGAGGAGATCACTCGCTGGACGCAACCGGAAATCGGTGCGCACCAGCCCGCCGATGTGGATGTCGCCAACGCGCAACGCTACCTGCAGGCGCATGCGGCGCACGCTGCGCAGTGGGACATTGCGTTGCCCGACGAGCGTGGCGCGGGCGTCTCGGTAACGTTTCGTGACAAGGCCGCGCCGCGAACACCGACGATGGCACCGATTTACCTCGATGCCCACGGCGAACCCCTGAACGTGCGCGCGACCGAAGGCGGCGACTTCTTCTACCGCCTGCACTTCGACATGCATTACATGCCGATCCTCTGGGGACGCTGGCTCGCCGGCATCTGCGCCATGGCCATGCTCATCGCCATCGTCAGCGGTGTCATCACGCACAAGAAGATCTTCGTCGACTTCTTCACCTTCCGCCCGCGCAAGGGACAGCGTAGCTGGCTGGACGGTCATAACGCGCTTGCCGTGCTGGCACTCCCCTTCCACCTGATGATTACCTACACCGGCCTCGTCACCCTCATGACGATCTACATGCCTTGGGGTGCCGACGGGTCGAACGGAAGTCGCAACGCGTTGTTTGCGGCGATCATTCCCACTTACGCGACGCCCTCTGCAAGCGGTATCGAGAAGCCGTTGGTCGATCTGCGTATGGCTCTCGGCGAGGCGGCGAAGGCGTGGGACGGCGGCCACGTCGCCACGTTGAAGATCACGCAACCCGGCGATGCCTCGGCCCGTATCGTCGCCGAGCGCGCCGGTTCGGATCGGATCAGCTCAAACCAGGTCACGGTGCAGATGGACGGTACGACTGGCGCGATCATCGCCGCGTCTAAGCCGGAAAGTCCCGGTGTACTCACGCGCGGCGGGATGATCGGCGTACACGCCGGGCGCTTCGCTCCGCTGGAAATGCGCTGGCTGTATTTCCTGCTTGGTATGGCGGGCACCGCCATGGTCGCGACAGGCCTCGTCCTGTGGACGGTGAAGCGTCGCGCGAAGCTTCCCGATCCGGCCCGGCCGCATTTTGGGTTCCGCCTGGTCGAACGACTCAACGTCGCCTTCGTCGCCGGCATGCCGCTGGCGATGTCCGCCTTCCTCTGGGCCAACCGTCTCCTGCCTCACGACATGGCCGATCGCGCCGCGTGGGAGATCCATACGATGTTCATCGTCTGGGCCGTCGCGTTGCTGCATGCGTGCTTCGTGTCACCGCGCAAGGCCTGGAGCATCCAGTTCGCTCTGGCTGGCGTATCGCTCGTCGTGCTCGCGATGGGTGATGTCATTTTCGTGCGTGCGGATTTTGTCTGGATCGACCTCGTTATCGCAGCGCACGCTGCGGTCTGTCTTGCCATCGCCTGGGGCGTCGGCCGACATGGAAAGCAACGCGCATGAGCCTCCTGCTCGCCATCGTCGGTTTCGCTTGCCTTGCTGCCGCGATGAACCGACATCACTCCGAAGTGATCGGCGGCAAGCCCACGCCATCGCGAGCTCGTCTGCTTCGCGTCGCCGGCTCGGTCGCCCTCTTCGCCTTGCTCGTGCTCGACATGACGAACAGCGGCGCGGCGTTCGGTGCATTGCTCGCCTTCGGTTATGCGAGTGCCGGCGCGGGTGTCGTGTTGCTCACGCTTACGGTGTTGTCGAGGCCGCGCGTCCCGCGGTGAGAACGCCGGCGGCCACGGTCACGGGATCTTTATTGCCCGGTATCTAAAATAGGGAGAATGATCGGATCTCTCGACCTCCTGCTTCGGCTGCTCACTGCCGCCGCCCTCAGCGGCGTTATCGGCATCAACCGCGGTCGACTGGAATGGACCGCTGGCCTGCGCACGCACATGCTCGTCGCCGTGGGTGCGGCCCTTGCCATTATTGTCTCGGCGTTCGGCTTCGCGGATGTCCTCAACAACCCACACGTCGTGCTCGATCCTTCGCGTATCGCCGCGCAGGTCGTGACCGGGGTGGGTTTCCTCGGCGCAGGCACCATCCTTTTCGTGGAGCGTGACCAGATAGTCAGAGGTCTCACCACGGCAGCCAGTCTGTGGGCAGTGGCATCCGTGGGGCTCGCCGCGGGCAGCGGCATGTACGTCGGCGCCGTGATCGCCACCGCGATCATCTGGGTCATTCTCGCCCTACTCAAACCGCTTGAGCGCCGCCTCACGGGCAAACCGAAACGCCGCCCGCGCCTCACTGCGCGCCTCACGGGCTCGAGTGCCCTAAGCGTTTTTGAGAAGGCACTCGGGGAACACCATCTTCCTTTCGCGAAGACCATTCTTCGTCGGGAGCCCGACGGCGACGACGTGGTGACCGTGCTGTTCACCCGTCCGGTTCGCAGGGATCAGCTCGCCGTGCTTGCCGATGCCCTTCGAGACCTCGAAGGATTCAAAAGCGTCAGCTACGACGCGCCCGAGGACAAGGCACGCCGTAGCTAATGTGATCGCTCAGTCGCCCTTGGCGGCGGCTTCGATCAACTTCGCCACTTCGGTCGGATGCGACACCATCACGACATGCGAAGCGCCCTTGACCACGACGGTCTTCTTCGACTTCGCGCGGTCTGCCATCCATGCCATCACCTTCGGCGGGATGTTCTTGTCCGCGTCGCCGTAGATGTGCCACGACGGCACATGCGTCCACGCTGGCGTGGTCTCGGCCTCATTCAATGCGGCATCGGTGATCGGGCGCTGGCCAGCAGCCATCAGCGCGGCATCCTTCGCAGGCACGTCAGCGGCAAACTGGGATGGGAACTTGTCCTGCTGGATGTAGAGATCGTTGCCACCTGTCGCAAGCGGCACCGGCGGCGCGAGGGTTGGGCCGAGCGTGCTGCCCGGGAACTTGCCCGAAAGGCCCGCAGCGGTTTCACCGGCTTCCGGCGAGAACGCCGCCACGTAGACGAGCGCCTTGACGTTGTCGTGGCCCTCGGCAGCTTCGCTGATCACCGAGCCGCCGTAGGAATGGCCCACCAGGACGACCGGTGTCTTGATGCTGGCGACGAGGTTGGCCACTTCGGCGGCGTCTGTGGTCACGCTGCGCAGCTCGTTGGGCGCGGCGACGACGGTGTAGCCGTCTTTGTGCAGTTGGCCGATCACACCGTTCCAGCTGGACGAATCGGCGAAGGCACCGTGGACCAGGACGATGGTGGGCTTGTCGGCCGCAAAAGCTACCGGGCTGATGGCGATGGCCGCGAACAACGCGGTGCGAATCAGGGAACGGAACATGTGGGGATCCTTAAGTGGGGGAAGAAAGCGCCGCGATACCGGTCGTGGGACTGACGACGCGCGCGCCTGCCCAGTGAACCGGGCAAACCCGGGTTTCATTTCAGTAGCGCACGGTGAAATCGTGCGCTATCTCATTTCAGCACCCCGCCGCCACGCCGGCTTGAGCAGATCTATCCTCGCTGCGCGCCATGGCGCGACTTGTATCGCGCTTTGTGAGACGAAGAAGACGTACATTTGTACGCATGTCCGATCCCCTGCCCATGACCCGCCTCCACAAAGGGCGCGGCGCCGCCTCCAACCCGGAGGGCCGCTTCGAATCCACGCGCTTCCAGGCCGAAGACGATGGCTGGCACCGGGAAGAAGATGAAAGCCGGCCAGCTACCGAGGTCCGCGAGGAACTGGCGCGTAGCGTCATCACCCGCAACGATTCGCCGGACGTCGGCTTCGACCAGGCGACCAATCCCTACCGCGGCTGCGAGCACGGATGCATCTATTGCTATGCGCGTCCCTCGCACGGTTATCTCAATCTTTCGGCTGGCCTCGACTTCGAGACCAAGCTGTTCGCCAAGACCAATCTTGAAGAAGTGCTGCGCGGCGAACTCGCCAAGCGCAGCTACGTCTGCAAGCCGATCAACATCGGCAGCAACACGGATCCCTATCAGCCGATAGAAAAGAAGTGGCGACTGACACGTGCCGCCCTCGCATTGCTCAACGAGTGCAACCACCCGTGCACGATCGTCACCAAGAACGCGATGATCGAGCGCGACCTGGACATCCTCGTGCCGATGGCCGAGCGGAATCTCGTTCACGTCTTCATTTCGATCAACTCGCTGGATAACAAGCTGGCCTCGAAGCTCGAGCCTCGAGCGAGTGCGCCGCATCGAAGGATGAAGGCGGTGGAGACGTTGAGCAAAGCGGGCGTGCCAGTGGGTGTGCTTGTTGCGCCGATCATTCCGGCGCTCAACGAGAAGGACGTCGAAGCGATCATCGAGCAAGCCGGTGCTGCCGGCGCACGATCCATTGGCTACACGTGCGTGCGCCTGCCGCACGAACTCAAACAACTGTTCCGCGAGTGGTTGGAGTTGCACTATCCGGACCGCGCGGCGCACATCATCAGCCTGATTCAGCAGATGAACGGCGGGAAGGACTACGACTCGAACTTTGCGACGCGCATGCGCGGGCAGGGTGTGTTCGCGGACATTATCCGGAAGCGGGTGCAGGTGGCGACGCGGAAGGCGGGATTGGATCGGGCTTGGGACACCGTGCTGGATACGTCGCAATTCGTGCCGCCGAGGGTGATTTCGCCGCAGGGCGAGTTGTTCTGAGCCCGGTCGTCGATTTCACGAAAAACCGCACATCCCCAACGTATGATCGAACCCCCGGCCCCGACCGATCCGCAGGCACAGGCGCATGACCAACTTCAGCGATTGGAAGTTCACGCGACGCGAGGTCCTGAAACTAGGCGCTGCGTCAGCCGGCGTACTCGCCGCCACCAGCCTGCCTGCCGCCCCGGCCACCGATGGTGGCCGTAAACCGATCAACGCGACGGTCGCCATGGACGTAAACGGCACGACGCAATCCTTCGTTCTCGACACCCGGACCACGCTGCTCGACGCACTGCGCGAGCACATGCACCTCACGGGTACGAAGAAAGGCTGCGACCACGGTCAGTGCGGCGCTTGCACCGTGATCGTGGATGGACGTCGGATCAACTCGTGCCTCACGCTCGCCGTCATGCACCAGGGCGCGAAGGTCACGACGATCGAAGGCCTTGGTACGCCGACCAACCTGCATCCCATGCAAGCGTCGTTCGTCAAACACGATGGTTACCAGTGCGGATACTGCACACCCGGACAGATCTGCTCGGCGGTAGCGGTTCTGGGCGAGATCCGCGACGACATTCCCAGCCATGTGACAGCGGACCTGACGACAACGGCGCAGTTCTCGACAGCGGAACTTCGGGAGCGCATGAGCGGCAACATCTGCCGCTGCGGTGCCTACTCCAACATCGTCGAAGCCATCACCGAAGTCGCTGGGAGTCACTCATGAAGCCGTTCTCGTACGAGCGCGCTAGCTCACCCGCGGCCGCTGCTGCGGCGGCGGCGAAGATCGATGGCGCAAAATTCATCGCCGGCGGCACCAACCTGCTCGACCTGATGAAGATCGGCGTCGAGGAGCCCATGCACCTGATCGACGTGAACGGGTTGGCGCTGGACACCATCGAGCCGACTTCCGAAGGTGGGCTTCGCATCGGCGCGCTGGTTCGCAACACAGATCTCGCCGCCGACCAACGCGTACGCCGCGACTACGGTCTGCTTTCGCGAGCCCTGTTGGCCGGCGCCTCGGGCCAGTTGCGCAACAAAGCGACGACGGCGGGCAATCTCCTGCAACGCACCCGTTGCCCTTATTTCTATGACACGAACCAGCCTTGCAACAAGCGGCTTCCGGGCAGCGGATGCGCAGCCATCGGCGGTTCGAGTCGCTCGCTCGCGGTGATCGGTGGCAGTGCGTCATGCATCGCCGTGCAACCCAGCGACATGGCTGTAGCCATGCGCGCGCTGGATGCCATGGTGGAGACTGTCCGGGCCGATGGGCAGACCCGCCGAATCCCCATCGCGGATTTCCATCGGTTACCCGGTGCGCGGCCTCACGTGGAAACCGCACTCGAGCGTGGCGAGCTGATCACCGGGGTGACGTTGCCGAAGCCGATAGGTGGTGTGCACATCTATCACAAGGTCCGGGACCGGGCGTCCTATGCGTTCGCCCTCGTGTCGGTGGCGGCTATCGTGCAGAAGGACGGCTCCGGGCATGTGGCCCTGGGCGGCGTGGCACCGAAGCCGTGGCGCGTCGAAGCGGCGGAGCAGTACCTGCCGCAGGGCGCGAAGACCTTTACCGAGCATCTTCTCGCCGGGGCTACGCCTACCGAGGAAAACGCCTTCAAGGTCGTCCTCGCCGAACGCACTCTGCACGCCGTGCTGTCCGAAGCCAAGGGGGACGCGTCATGAAGTTCGACATGCCGGCAACCACGAATCCCATCGACCGGCTCAAGGTTGTCGGTCAGCCCCTCGATCGCATCGATGGGCCGCGCAAGACCACCGGCACCGCGCACTACGCGTACGAGCAGCACGAGGCCGCGCCCAACCATGCCTATGGCTACATCGTGGCATCGTCCATCCCGAAGGGACGCATCACCGGCATCGACCTGACGCGCGCGCGCCGTGCGCCGGGTGTGCTGGCTATCGTCACCGCGCAAAACGCAGGCAAGCTGGGCAAGGGCAAGTTCAATACGGCGGTGCTGTTGGGTGGTCCCAATATCGAGCACTACCATCAGGCTGTTGCCTTGGTCGTGGCGGAGACATTCGAACAGGCGCGTGCCGCGGCGGCGCTGGTGAAGGTCGACTATGCCCGCGCGAGCGGCGCGTTCGACCTGAGCGCTGCGGTAGCCACGGCGACGAAACCGGAGGACGAAGAGGCCGATACGGCAGTGGGTGATTTTGCCGGGGCCTATGCCAGTGCCCAGGTAAAGTTCGACGCCCGTTACACGACACCCGATCACTCGCACGCGATGATGGAACCGCACGCGTCCATCGCCTCGTGGACCGGCGACAAGCTGACCCTGTGGACATCCAATCAGATGATCGCGTGGGGCGCTGGCGATGTGGCGACGACGCTCGGCATGCCGAAGGAGAACGTGCGCCTCATCTCGCCGTATATCGGCGGCGGCTTTGGTGGCAAATTGTTCGTTCGCAGCGACGCGCTGCTGGCGGCATTGGGTGCACGTGCCGCTAAGCGCGCGGTGGCGGTGACCTTGCCACGACCGCTCATCTTCAACAACACCACGCATCGGCCGGCGACCATCCAGCGTATTCGTATCGGTGCGACAAAAGACGGCACGATCACGGCTATCGGTCATGAAAGCTGGTCGGGTGACTTGCGCGGTGGCAAACCTGAGACAGCGGTCTCGCAGACCCGGCTTCTCTACGCGGGTGCGAACCGGATGACGGCGATGCGTCTTGCCGTGCTCGATCTTCCCGAGGGCAACGCCATGCGTGCGCCGGGCGAGGCGTCGGGTTTGATGGCCCTCGAGATAGCGATGGACGAGATGGCAGAGAAGCTGGGCATGGATCCGATCGAGTTCCGTATCCGTAACGACACCCAGGTCGATCCGGAGAAACCGGAGCGGCCGTTCTCGCAGCGACAGCTCGTGCAGTGCCTGCGCACGGGCGCGGCAAAGTTCGACTGGAACAAGCGCATCATCAAGCCAGCCTCCACGCGCGATGGCCGTTGGCTTGTCGGCACGGGCGTCGCCGCAGCGTTTCGCAACAACCTGACGGCAAAGTCCGGCGCACGCGTGCGTCTGGACGGTCGCGGGCGAGTGACGGTTGAAACCGACATGACCGACATCGGGACGGGGAGCTACACCGTCATTGCACAGACCGCGGCAGAGATGCTCGGGCTGCCCATCGATCGCATCGATGTGCATCTGGGCGATTCCAGCTTCCCCGTCTCGTCAGGCTCCGGTGGCCAATGGGGTGGTAACAGCTCCACGGCTGGCGTCTACGCGGCCTGCGTGAAACTGCGCGAAGCCATCGCACAGAAACTGGGCATGGACCCGAATGATGCCGTCTTCGAAAATGGAAACGTTCGCTCGGGACAGCGCTCGGAGTCGCTCGCCGGCGTGGCAGCCGGTGGCGATGTTGTGGCCGAGGACAGCATGGAATACGGCGATCTGAGCAAGCGCTACCAGCAGTCGACGTTCGGCGCCCACTTCGTCGAAGTCGGTGTGGACGTCGCCACCGCTGAAATCCGAATTCGTCGCATGCTCGCGGTGTGCGCCGCCGGCCGGATCCTTAATCCCAAGACGGCACGTAGCCAGGTGATCGGTGCGATGACCATGGGCGTCGGTGCGGCGCTGATGGAGGAGCTGGTCGTCGACAAGCGTCTCGGCTTCTTCGTCAATCATGATCTGGCCGGCTACGAAGTACCGGTACACGCGGATATCCCTCATCAAGAAGTCATCTTCCTCGATGAAACCGACGCAATGTCCTCGCCGATGAAGGCCAAGGGCGTCGGGGAGCTCGGTTTGTGCGGCGTGGCGGCGGCGATTGCCAATGCGGTGCATCACGCTACGGGCATACGCGTGCGCGAGTACCCGGTCACACTGGACAAGCTGTTAGGCGCGATGCCTTCACTCGGTTGAGGAAAGAAAGAAACTCGAGATTCGCTTTCTACCCATCTTGCGGAGTCGTCCGGCTTAACGGCAGATGGCAACCTGAAGCCAGCGCACGTGCAACAAGCCAGGGCGTACCATCAATACGCACTGCCCGCCCACGGCCAGGTGCCCGGCTGGCATCGCGTAGTGAACAAATCGGGCGGTTACGCCGAAGCCAAAAGTGCGCGAGCTACCCAGATCAACGATGACACTGGCCGGCGTGTAGCGAGAGGCGATGCTTTTCTCTACCCGCAACACGCTCGCTACTTCGATGCTGGGCATCCTGGTCCCGTCGAAACGCATGTTCGCGAAAACGAGCATCCTGTCGGCCCAGAATGCTGTTGCACCGAACGCGATAGCCGAAAGGAAGAAGTAGCGGGCGCGTTCCGCCCATACGATGCCGCGCCAGGGCGGGATCAGCGAAGCGATCCAGATCACGCCGGCAAAACAGAGCGCGATCGTTCCGATGCCTGGATCAAGGATCTGCCAGTCGAACTGGCCACGGGTGAAGACTAATCCGGGCAAAAGGCTGCCGATTACCAAGCCTGTTTCCCTACCGGACTGCCTGGGTCCTCGGTGCCGAAGTCGAGCCTTGATGGCTATTACCACTGCGGAGGAAGCGATCAACACGTCTAGAAGCCATACTTCCCGGTACAGCGGGAAAAACAGGGATATCAGCCCAAGGCCGAAGCTGATGCTGCTCACGACGCGCTGCGTCTTATCCCACCGCGCCCAATTCCGCCAGCGTTGTTCGGGCGAAGCACCGAACGTTTCGTCACCCTCCACGCTAGCGCGGCGGGCGGCCTTCAAGAAATCATCCCTTTCTTCGCGCGACATGCTTGCGAAGCCACCCGACGAAGCTGCGTTACGCAGATCTTCGACCCAGGTGCTCCGCATGCCCCGCACGAGGAAGCCGGGAACCACGCGAATCGTCGAGTTTGAAGCGTGCAACCGCAAACGCCCTTCAATGATTCCCGGCGTGGGACTCGCGTAAAAGATATCCCGCCGTTGCAAGCGCCACGCGGGCATGAAGAAGCGGCGCAGTTCGACTGCGCCCGTTTCGACAATCGCCACGGTTGTCAGGTTACGCAGTACGAGAAAGAGGGGTGCACCAAGCGCCACGAGGAGGCTGATCGGAACGAACATCATCAAGGTTTCGTCCCAGACCGTCATGCGGAGAACGCCGACAATGATTACACCCAGCAGCACCGCCCAAAAACCGTACCAAAGGTACGCCGGCACGTGCGGACGTGAAACCACTCGTTCGCCATCGACTGGCGCAGATCGACCACCGCCTCTCACATCCATGTCCAGCCCCCGTAAGATGTCGCGATTCTAACGCCATCGTCGCCAGGCTGTGCCAACCCCGCGCATGCAGTCAGCCTTGAAATCGGCCAAGCCTACCAATGCGATGGCAGCGATCTGGACGGTGGGCGGGACATCACCGTGGCTGCGACGGTGATGAAGAGAAGGGCCATACATATGGCCTCACCTAGCGGCCTGGCGCGATCGAGCAACTCTACGAAGATCAGGTTCACCGATACCAGATAGCCCGTGTGCTCCGACTGAAGCGTCACGCGAGCGGCGTTAGATACAAGCCGTGGCGGCGAAGTAATTCGCTCGAACCGCCAGACCAGCATGATCTTGCAGATGAGATGGATTGCCTGGACGACTAGCGCCGCTTCAGCGATTGCATTCCGTTGCCGGTGACCGATCACGCCGACCAACAGCGCTACGACAACAGCGACATTGACGCATCTGCTAACCAACAGCGCCGACCGTGACGGGAGCTTGAACATTCGTACGTCGCCACGGGCGGTCGCTTTCGGTGGTCTGTTTCGGAAACTGAAGTAGTTGGCACTTCCGTCGTGGAACTCGAGCATGCCTTTTCCCCCGCAATTCGCCGTCTGCCCAAGGCTAGCCGCTCCAGTAGATCAATGCATCCGAACCTCCTTGGCCTATGCCCGAGGAGGCACCGACCCAAAACCGAGGGGGAAGCGAAATGATCGCTTTCCCCTCGCGAATACTAAGAGTTTGCGCAGACCTCGCAGTGGGGGGCGGGGAATTGCGGCGCAGCAAACCTCATTCCTGCGGTATGTGGCAAGATCTTGCGCTCAGGCAGAGCCAGGGGGCGCTGTTAAGCGCGATGCCCTCACTCGGCTGAGTGAACATGCCTGAATGAAGCCGGTGTGCTAACCACCCGCTAACCCTCCTTCCCCGGCATCGTCACGGTCCGCGTAGTGTCATGCCGGCTAGCCAAGGAGAAACGATGATGTCGATTGCACTGGCAACCGCCAGGCTCGAAACCGCCGCGGGCGAAACGCCGGCGCAGCACGAGCCGCAGCCAAATCAGCCTGACCGCGACCCAGGCCAGCCGGAGCCCGGTTCACGCGAGTTCCCGGAAGAGAGTGGTTCCGATCAGGTAGGCCTGCAAAGGCCCGACAGCGGTACGGAACGCTGAGCTGGGTCGAGCCCGGCGGAAAACGGGCGGAACTTGACGGGTCCACAACCATGCCAGTTACCGCCGCGAAGATACTTGGCCAGCAGAACGAGTGCGTAATAGGGCGGGTCATTTGGTACCACGCGGACCTTCGCTTCGCCTTTATCGAATGTCGAAAGGGCCTGACCCTCGGGACCATCGAACGGGGTCAGCTCGACCTCTTCCACGAGGTACGCGGAGAACTCGATTCGAAGGGTTCCACGGTACTGGCGAACATATCGACCGGGAAAAAAGTCTTGTTTACTGTGGAAGCCGGAGCGCTGTCCGAAGAACAGGCCAACGAACTGCTCGGACTTGTCCAGGACTGACTCGACGTCCGAATGTGCTTACCGATCCAAAAAGGGGCGCCGCTGGCGCCCCTTTTTCGTTCGACAGTCACGCCTTCATAAACCTGGCGGTAGGGGTGGGCTGGGAAGATTGCGGCGCAGCAAGCCTCATTCCTGCGGCATGTGGCAAGATCTTGCGCTCAGGCCGAGCCAGGGGGGCACGGCGGGACATTGATGTCTTGAAGGGGAAAAACGTGAAGGAAACCAACGTCACGCGCCGGCGCGAGCTGGCCATGGTGGTTTACGCATGCCTGAGTCTGGCCGCCTGCGGTGGGGGTGGAGGTTCCAAGAGCGGTGGCGGAAACCCGGTCGTTGTCGTTCCGCCCCCGCCGCCCCCGCCGCCGGTCCCGCCCCCGGCACCACCTACCGTACCAGTCGACCCTGACCCGCCGGCCGACCCACATCTGGCGTTGATCGGCGCCGACACTGCACACGCTGCGGGGCTCACCGGCAAAGGCCAGAAGGTCGTCGTAGTCGACTCGGGCGTACTGCCTGACCATCCCGCGTTGAGTGGGCGAGTGGTCAAGCAGCTGTCGTATGTGGATCCCTCGCTCAACGACACGAGCGTCGGGGATGTCACGGGCCATGGCACCGCGGTCGCGCAGATCCTCGCCGGTGCCGTTGTCGGTAAGTTCGCCGGCGGTGTCGCTCCCGAAGCGACCATCGTTTCAGCTCGGGTCGTCGGCGATAAGGAAGACGTCCACGCGCCAAGCACCAGCGTCACGTCGACGATGCTGGCGGACCTGACGGCGCAAACCCTCGATGCGTCAGTCATCGTGCATACGTGGGGAGGGATGAACTGGGATCCCTACTACGACTACCAAACGGGTTTCGACATCGACCGCGCGGTCACGCAGTACCGCTTCAATGTGGCCGCGGCGGGCGACAGCGGATTGGCGGATCCAACATCGTTCGCGGCGCTGCCCACCTCCGTGGGACGCAACCCACGCACCGGCTGGCTCACGGTGGTGGCGCTCGATGAGAAGGACCCTACGCAGATCGCCAGCTACTCCAACCGCTGTGGCGTAGCCGCGGGCTACTGCCTCGCGGCACCCGGCACGGTAGTGACGATGTCTTCGACATCCACCGCGGAGCATCCCGTGTACCAAACCGCGAGCGGCACGGCGATGGCAGCCGCGCAGGTGGGTGGCGCCGTCGCTCTCGTCCAGCAGCAGTTTCCGGGTATGGGCAACGACGCGGTATGGGAAATCCTGCTGGGCACGGCAGACGATCTTGGCGCACCTGGGCCGGACAACGTCTACGGTTACGGGAGGGTCAACATCGCACGTGCCATACGCGGGCCCTCCAGGCTCGACTTCTCGCTCTTTCAGGTCGACCTCGCTGCGGGCCACAGCGCGGTGTTCGGCAACGATATTTCCGGCGCGGGCCAGATGTGGATCAGGACGGGTACCAATGACACCCTGACTCTGGCGGGACACAATTCATACGCTGGCGAGACACGACTGCTGGGCGGCAATCTGGATGTCACCTACGGCGTCCCGGGCGAGTTCTACTCGGTCCTGGGCTCGACCACGACGATGCATGGCGACTTCGGCAGTCTCGCCGACGTTTCCGGGCGCCTCATCACGGGCGACACGCCCGTCCACGTGCACGGCAAGTTCACCCTGCGCTATTTCGACAGCATGCTCTCGGTGAAGCTCGGTGCGCCGTTGATCGTGGACGGTGCTGCTTCGCTGGACGGCAAACTCGAGATCCTCGGCGCGGTACCCGGCTACACCACGACCGCGCATCAGACGATCCTCTCAGCCAGCAGCATCACCGGTTCGTTTGCCCAACTGGTCATGGGCCAAGGCGTGTTCCTCTCATCCACGCTGCAGTACACACCGAGCGAAGTCTGGCTCGATACGCGATCTCTCAACATCACCCAGGTGGCCACCACCAGCATGTCGCGGTCGATGGCTGCCATCTCGTCCGCGCAGCGGCTCGACGGCGCTTTCGCGCAGATCGACAAGAGTCTGGCGCCATCGTCCACGGGCGGGAACGAGCCGGATCTGTCGATGCTCGTGGCAGCCGGCGGTATTCAGCAATCGCGTGATACGAAGACGGCGCAGGCATCGCTGGAGTCGCTTTCCGGCCAGCTCTACGCAGCGGGCACGGCAGTCACGCTCGCCGGTATCGAGGCAGGCAATGAAGCACTCGTCGATCACCTCGATCGGCAAGGTGCCGTAGGCGCATGGACCCAGGCACTTGGCTATCAGGGTGGATTGAGCCGCAGTGGCTTCGGCAGCGTCGGAGTCAACCTTGGCGGCTCGCTGGTGGGAGCGGATGTTCCGATTGGACACACGGGTTTTGCGGGCCTTGCGGTGGGTCAGTTGCGCAGTACCGGTCAGCTCGCGGGCAACTTCGACCGCCAGCGCAACCGCGCAACCGAAGGCATGGCATACGCCGGCGCCCGCGGCGATCATTGGTATGGAGTGGGTCGTTTCGGATTCGGCGGCTTTCGAGGCGACATGCGACGGCTGCTGCGCTTCGGAGAGCAGGGAGCGTTCGCAGGCAGCGAGACCACGGGGCGCTACAACATGGCCTATGCCGAGACCGGGTACCGCACACAGGTCGGTGCATTCTCCCTGACGCCCTTTGCCAACCTGCAATACGCGACGATCCAACGGTCGGCGTTCGAGGAAGGTGGTGGGGATGGATTCGGTTTGAGCGCGAACAGCCAAACCACCTCACGCTGGGAGCTGGGTCTGGGCGTGCGGGCAGGTGCCTCATGGCTGACCTCCCTGGGTCGCTTGCGCTTCGACGGCAAGCTGGGTTGGCAGAATGCGTTCGCCACACGCGGGGAGGCGTTTTCGGCGCGCTATACGGGCATCGCGCAGTGGGCGCCCGTCGAAGGTATCGGCCTTTCCCGCCAGGCCGGTACGGCAGGTTTCGCCCTCGGCTGGGACCTCAGCGAGCGCGCCCAGCTAGGGATGGATGTCGATCAGCGCCTCGCGGACCGCGATCACTCGCGCTCAGCGAGCGCGCGCTTCCGGCTGGCGTGGTGAGTTGCTGCCCGGACGGCGACATGACATCTGAGGAAGTGCAAGTCGAAAAGATCTATCACCCCAACGGTACGCTCCATGCGGAGTGGAGCAGGCTCGGCGGAAAGATGGAGGGTGTTCAAAGGATGTGGTACGACAACGGCCACTTGTTCGCGGAGGCAACGTTTCGAAACGGCCTTGCGGAGGGCCTGGTGCGTGAGTGGACCCGCGACGGCCAACTCACACTGGAAGCCAACATGGTGGGCGGAGTGTATTCAGGGCGGTATCGGCGCTGGTGGGATGACGGCACGCCGGAGTGTGACGGCGTCATGGCGCTGGACAAGCGTCAGCCGGGTTTCATCGACTACAACGAGGATGGATCCGTACGGCATGTTCGCAGCTAGGTTGGGAGCGCAAACGTCACCCAGGACACGTCAGGATTAGCGAATCACTCCTGATGTGAGGGACCCCCTTTATCTCTGCGTACGGCATCCCTATGTCGATAGCCAGCGCCCCGGGCCTTCTGGGCCGCGTCACTATTTTTCGATAGGGATACGTCATGAATACTTCACAAAGAGTTGCCCTTGTTACGGGCGCCACGCGCGGGATCGGCCTTGAGACCGTCCGTCAGTTGGCCGAGGCCGGTGTGACCACGCTTCTCGCTGGCCGCGATGCCGGTCGCGCCAAGGAGACAGCGGACAAGCTCAAGGCCGAGGGTCTCCCGGTCGAGTCGGTCGTGCTCGACGTCACCAGCCGCGACAGCATCACGAAGGCGGTGGCCGATGTGACCTCGCGCTTTGGCAAGCTCGACATCCTGGTCAATAACGCTGGCATCCTCGTCGACGACATGGCCAAGGCGCCGTCGGAGCAGACGCTGGCCGCCTGGCGCGAAACGTTCGACACCAACCTGTTCGCGGTGGTCGAGGTGACGCAGGCCTTCCTGCCCCTGCTCAAGGCGGCGCCGGCGGCCCGCATCGTCAACGTTTCGAGCCTGCTGGGTTCGATCACCATGCACGTCGATCCGACGTCGCCGATCTACAGCTTCAAGGTTCCCGCTTACGATGCGTCGAAAAGCGCACTCAACTCGTGGACCGTCCATCTGGCCTATGAGCTGCGCGAGACGCCGATCAAGGTCAACGCCATCCATCCGGGCTACGTGCAGACCGACATGAACGGCGGTCAGGGCGAGATCGACGTACCGACCGGTGCGAAGAGCAGCGTTGGCATGGCACTGATTGGTGCGGACGGCCCGACGGGAAGTTTCACCTATCTCGGCGACACGCTTCCCTGGTAATGCTCGTTCGGCCGGCCGCGCATGGTGCGCGGCCGGCGTTCGCCTAATGTCTTCTCAGGAATGCACCGATGACGACCTATGTCGTATTCACGCGTGAGCGCACGACCGATCCCAACGAAATGGCGATCTACGCCGAGAAAGCCCACCGCGCAGGCGAAGGTCATCCGCTGACGCCGCTCGCCTTCTACGGGGATATCCAGACCTTGGAAGGCAGTCCCGTCGAAGGGTCGGTGATCCTCAGCTTTCCCAGCAAGGAAGAAGCCCTCGCCTGGTACAACAGCCCGCTGTACAGCGAAGCGAAAGAACACCGGTTCAAGGGCGCCGACTATCGGGTCTTCATGATCGAAGGCGTCTGAGGCTAGGCGGTAAGTTCTACGCGCCGCACGATGATGCGCGACACCAAACCGTACGCGACGGCTTCCTCGGCGGACATCCACTTGTCCCGCTCGATGTCCTCGCGCACCCGCTCGATGGGCTGACCGCTCTCACGCGCAATGACCATGGCGATGCGCTCGCGCGCCTTGAGGATCTCCTTCGCCTGGATGGCGATGTCGCTGGCCGGACCGCCCGCGCCGCCGCTGGGTTGATGGATCAGGAAGCGGGTCTGCGGCAGGCAGAAACGGCGTTCGCGCGGTGCGCCCAGGTAGAGATGGTTGGCGGCGCTTCCCACCCAGCCGGTACCTATCATGTTGACCGGCGAGGAGATGAAGCGCACCGCGTCGTGGATCACATCACCGGATTCAAGATGACCGCCAGGCGACGAGACGATCATGTCGATGGGCGCGTTCGATTCGGCATCGAGCGCAAGCAGGCGGCGCACCGTTTCCGAAGCCATGGTGTCGGTAATGGTGCCGAAGACCATCACCGTCCGGGCGCGGAAGGTTTTCTCTTCCAGAAAGGCGCTGTTCTGCGGCGGCTGGGGGGTGTTGTCCGTCTCATTCGCAAACATGGGGAATCGCTCCATTGTGGTAGGTTCACCCCATAAACGAACGAGCAGCCACGAACGTGACATCTCCAGTCCATGACCATCCGCTCGCCGTAGACGCCGCGCTCCGCGCGCGCTTGATTGGGTTGGCCAGGCACTGGCTGGGCGATGTAAGCGCGGCTGAAGACCTGCTGCATGACACCTATCTGCGTACGACGGACGGCACGTTGCCCGCTTCGGCAGCCAGCCATGAGGCCTGGCTCGTCACGGTGCTCCGTAACTTGTGCATCGATCAGCTGCGTCGACAGGGTCGTTACCATGCCATCCTTGGACGGCTTGCCGACCAGTGGACCGCCGGGTCTGATGGTGACCAGCCCGAGCATCGGGCAGCGCGGGCACAGCGCACGGACGAAGCCTTGCTCACCCTGGTCCATAACCTGCCCGCTGACGACGTAGCGGCGTTGTTGCTGCATGAGGTTTTCGATTTCAGCCACGCTGAACTCGGTGCCCTGTCCGGGCGCAGCGAAGTGGCGTCGCGTCAGCGACTCCATCGGACGATGGCGCGCCTGGATCGGGAGGCCCCGATGGGGATTCCTGAAGACGAGGACATGGCCGCCTTGTTTGCACTGTGCCAGCAGGCGCTGGCGCGATGCGAGACGACTGCGCTGGTCACCCTGGTGCGGACGGCGTCGCCGCAGTCCATGGCCGCCGTTACGCACGACGCACGAGGCCCGTCACCGTTCGCGGCGAATGCACCGAGAACCCAGGTGGTCCAGGTCGGTAATCAGATGGCGCTGAGTATCCAGCTCGGGGATGGTCCGGTGGCCTGGATACCGTTGGGCGAGGCGATGACCGAGGTGGCGTGAGTATTCGCGGATGCGCTGCTCATTCGGCCTTCTGGCGGTCCCTCCGAACTTCCTGTCTCCATTACGTGGCTCTTCGTCACGGCGGTTTGCAAGAACTGGTGGGATTCCGTTCTGCAGGCTTCGATCTCAATGGTGGGCCCTCGACACGGCAGTTCATGCGTGGCAGTCGAGATCACATGCTGTGCTCAGGCGGCCCAAGGATTACAGACCAGAAGATTTATGCAGGCCATGCTCAATAGGAACTTAAGAGAAAGCATGGAGGCCTCTTGGCCATCAACGGCAGTCCCCGAAACGGCGCCATCCTCATGTGCGAATTCAACGCACATGAGCTCGAGCTGGCGAGCGACGGAAACATGGTCAAGACGAGGCCCGTGGTCGTCGTGTCGCCACAGCATCATCGACGTGGGAAGCTTCTTCATGTAGTGCCAATCAGCCTCACGGCACCGAAAGTCATAGAGCCGTGGCACGTCGAAATTCCCCTGCATTGCATTCCCGCGCCCGCCAGAAGTAAGGAAGGCGTCCGCTGGGCAAAGTGCGACATGGTCGTAACGGTTGGCTGGAGTCGCCTGAATCGCTATGTTGGCCCGCGAAAGCGTGGTCGAATCGCCTATCACGACAGTTACGTGGATGCAGAAACCACGATCAAGCTGAAGAAGGCAATCGCAACAGTCTTCGGCATCCGCGCCACCCTGTGGACCTACGGGCAAGCGGTCAGGGCGACGGGAATCGAACTCCAGCGCGAGGACAAAAGTTTCAGCGAGATGTGAATCGAAAGGCGGAGATCTCGCCCCGAAGTAGGCCGCTGGCTAGAACCTCGTAAGCTTCCAATTCTAAGCTTGAAAAAGCCGCGTTTCCTGCCAAACTGGCAACCGTCCAAAACACACGGACCCTCGAAGACCTAGGTCAGACCTCTTGAGGTGGCAACCAGGCCGGGAAGAAGGGGATGACATCCCTTCCGGATCTTCCCGCGTAGAGCCCAGGCGCTTCGGCCCTGGGCTCAGTCATTTCTGAGCTCGGTAGGAACCAGCGATTCCTATCGCGCGCATATTCAGCGGCGTCGTGCAACACAATTGGTTGTGCCTACATACAACCTACCGTTGTTTTTGCTACGTTGGTCGCGTCGCCTGCGCTGCCGGTACAAACGTCCCGCAGACGACCACCGCTTCAAGCGGTGAGACGCACGCCAAGGGTGCTACAACACCCCTGGCGCGCTAACCACAACCAACTTGAAGAGAGTTGATCATGGCTAACACCGATCATACGGCACGAGCTCGCCCGCCGAATCCCCCTGGCGACATCCCCATTGGTTACCAGGCCGTCTGCACTCGTCGCAGACACGGTTGAAGAACCACGGCGGCAGCCGCTTTCCTGAGTTTCTTCTCGGCCGAGCAACACGGCGCGTCGCCGTGCGACCCGAGAAAAGGGAACTGACGCCGCAACACACTTCGTCAATCACGCCGCCTGGCGTCCGGACACGGACAGCCAATGAACCCGCGAATCCGTTGATCCGCGGCACGTCGCGCTGTGCTCGGCGTGCCGCACCTGGATGAGGGAGCGGCGGTGATCCAAAGGAACAACGTCATGCACGCAACGAAGAAACATGCAGAAGAACCCAGCATCGGCTACCACGCCGATCCCGAAGCGTCCGCGCACGACCTGATGAATGAATCCGTCCAGTGGCTTCAGTACGCACGAGGGCTCGTCCGCCTGTTGGCCGATCTGATCCACGAAGCCGATGCGGTGGACTGTCAGCGCATGGCGCTGGGCCTGGAAGCGATCGGCGCGCTAACGCAAATGGGTGTGCAGTGCACCGCGCAAGCCCATGTGCGTATGTGCTGGAAAGAAGCCACCAAGCCGAGTGAAACGGGTGGCCAGTGAAGCGGGACGACCACGCCCGGTCATCTCTGATGTCGCAAAGCCGGGAGTGCACTCGTTCCGGCTTGACGATGCGCGACGCCAGTCGCAAACTCCCGCACGTCGTACAGGGGGCTTAGCGATTCGCCAGGTGCACCGGACCCACGCCCAAGGCGTGCCTCCGCTCACAGGTGTGCTTGCGAAGCAGTGGACGCAGGAATGCATGGCAGCGAAGGCCTCGCCGGCTGCAAAAGGGAACGCTCGATGTCATCGGAAAGTACGCTTCTAGAGGGAGCACGGCGTCGATTTGCCGAGACCGATACTGCAGTGCTCAGGGAACTCTGGTCGACGGATGGTCGAACGGACTGGGCCGAGGCGGCATTGCGCGACGAACTGATCGAACGTGGCGAGCGTCCTGAAGCGCTCGACCTGATCGCGGGGCGTCGCGCGGACATCGCCGCTAACGCACCGCCCTCGTCGCGCGAGTTGGTATGGAACTACGGGGTCGCCGCGCGCATCGGAGTCATGGCCGCCGTGATCGCATGGTGCCTTCTCGAGAGGGCACTCATCGGCTCGACCATTCTCGCGTGGCTGGGTTCGACGGCGATCGTCGGGACGTACGCGTATCTGCTCACCCGTCGAACGGCAGCCCAGGCACGCCATCCCGGCGCAGATGCGGTCCGTTTCTGGGCCGCGTCGCAGCTCATCCTTGCCTGGGTCGTTGTCGCCATCTGCGTCATAGGTACGCTGGCTTCCATCTTCTACTAAGACCGTCCCAGCCCACCGGGACTGACCGCCAGTGTCCGCCGGCCAGCGTCCGCGGACACCGCCGCTTCCCCTCCACGGCGTGCCGATAGCCGCCGCGAAGCAGAGCCCGAGCCGCCGTGGCTGGCTGCCAGACCCCTTGCAAGCCCACGGCACGGTAATTGCACCGCCGTCGGCAAGCTCAATGGGTGCTCAAGGGAAACACACATGCAAACACGGACCTTGTCGGCTGTCCTCGCCGGCCTGCTCACGATGGCCGGCCTTCCGGTCGTCGCCGGCGCGGAAGACCTCATGGACATCTATCGCGAAGCCGTCGCCAACGATCCGGTGCTGGCCAGCGCCGATGCTCGCCGCCTCGTCGTCGCCGAAGGGGTGCCGCAAGCGCGTGCCGCCCTGCTCCCGCAACTTTCTGCGGGCCTCAGCCTGCAGCAGTTCCATCCGAGCTTCTCCAACGGTACGAATGCCGATGGCACGCCGAACACCGGCGGCGACGGTCACAGCCGCGAGCGCGACCTGACGCTGTCGCTCAACCAGTCCGTGCTGGACCTCTCCAAGTTCGCCCGCGAACGGCAGGCCAAGCAGACTGAAGAAGCGCAGGAGGCGACGTACGAAGGTGAGCTCCAGGACCTCTACGTCCGTTCGACGAGCGCGTACTTCAACGTGCTGGTTGCAGAGGACCAGGTTGAAGTGTTCCGGTCCTACGAGGATGCGTACAAGCAGTCGTTCGACCAGGCGACGATCAAGTTCGACCAGGGTCTGGCGCCGGAAGCCGACCTCACCCAGTCGAAAGCCTATTACCTCCTGATCAAGTCGGAGCGTGTCGATGCGGAGAACAGTCTGAAGGACGCACGGCGCGCGCTTCAGCAGCTGACCGGAAAGGAACCGGGCAAGCTGAAGACACTCCGCGAAGACCTTCCGATGGAGGCACCGACGCCCGACAACGCGGCCGCCTGGGTCGACCAGGCCATGCGCCAGAATCCGTCCGTCATCGCCGCGAACCATCTGGTAAATGCGGATGAGCACTCGATCAACGCCGCACGCAGCGGGCACTTGCCGACCCTCAACGCGGCCGTCGGCTACGACAAGGTTGGCGCCTGGTCGAACGCCTCGCGCGGCACGGCCGCCTATGGTCCGGGCAGCACGACGGTGGGCCTGGTACTTACCGTGCCGCTCTTCAGCGGCGGCCTGACCCAGTCCCAGGTGCGCCAGGCGATCCATCAGCGCGACGAAGACCAGAGCGACCTCGAATCGGTTCGCCGCCAGACAGCGCGCGACACGAACAATTACTTCAACCTTGTGGTCGCCGGCATCGGGCAGGTGAACGACGCACGTGATGCGGTCGACGCCGCGAAGAAGTCGCTGGCCTCCCTTCGTGCTGGTTACGACATCGGCACGCAGAGCCTGACCAACGTGGTGGTCGCCATCGAGATCCTCGCCCAGATCCGCACCCAGTACACCGCGCTGCGCCACAACTTCATCCTCAACAAGCTGTTGCTCAAGCGCAGCGTCGGCGCGGCGGAGCTGAAGGATGTGGAGGAGATCAACCGGCTGCTGCAGTAGGATCACCCTGGCGAACACAACCCAACGGCGACCCGCCTGCCATGATCATCGAAACTGAGCGCCTCTCCATTACCGAGTTCGGACTTGAAGACGCAGCTTTCGTACTTGAACTGCTCAACGAGCCGGACTTCATCAGGTACATCGCCGATCGAGGCGTTCGGGACGTCGCCGGCGCCCAGAAGTATTTGTTGGATGGCCCGCTGACGAACTATACGAAGCATGGCTTTGGTCTTTACAGGGTCGCGTTGAAGGCGGGCGGCGAACCTGTCGGCATGTCTGGGCTGATCCGGCGCGACACGCTCGACTTTCCCGATCTCGGCTACGCGTTCCTTTCCAGGCACTACCGTCGCGGCTATGCAACCGAAGCAGGGGCTGCGGTGATCGCTCACGCTCGCAAACATCGGAACGTGGAAAGGGTGGTGGCGATCACTTCGCTCGACAACGAAGGATCGATCCGTGTGTTGGAGAATCTCGGCTTCCGCGACGACGGCGTCATCGACGTACCGGGTTACGACACGCCTAGTCGCTACTTCATCAACGATCCCTGATGCCGCACCGCGCGAGCCTGCTAATCGACGGTGATATTCGGCAGAACTTCGTGAAGACCCCTTGCGTCAAGCTTCCGCCGCGGCAACGGCCCGCTACGTCAATGGCGCGCGAAGACAGGCACGAAATGCCGCCATCACTGGATCGCGTAAACGATCCTTCGCGCCACGGTGCCGCCAGAAAATAGTCATCGCTGCCGTATTTGCGAGCAATTGCAGAAAACGCGCGACAGTGTGAAGACGCGCCGAAAATCCAGACCAAATCAACCGCCGGAATTGTGCACGCGTCGCGGAGACTGCTCGCATAGGCTGACCGCACACGTCGGCCTCACTGATCGGGGCCAGTCCGGCGTCTTTCCATTGGACGTCCTTATTTAGCGGCCCAGGCAACTGGCGTCGCCGCTGAAGTGCGGCCTGGATTCCTGGAAGGGGAACGGCCGGACTTACCGGGGGTGGTATGAACAAGCGTCACGTAGGAAGCGTTCGTCGTCGTCCGCTTGCCAAGGGAATTTACCTCGCCATCGCTTCGGTACTAGCGATGCCTTTGCTTAGCGCACCTGCCTACGCAGACTGTACCCAGGCCGGAACGATCTTCACCTGCGCCAACGGTACTTCGTTCGTCAACTACGTGGTTCCGACCGATGGCGTCACGATCAATGTGCAGTCGACCGGGAACCTGGCGGTGCCCCTTCTGCTCGGCGGAGCGGCCCTCACGGCCTCCGGTAACGGCATCACGTTGAACAATGCCGGCATCATCGATCCGTCGCTCACCGGGGGACTCAGCCTCGGCGCTGCCGGCGCGATATTGGGTAACGCGACGGTCGGTGGCAACACCATCAACGTCAACAACAGCGGCACGATGAACGGGCTGTTCGACGCCACCTCGCTGCTCGGCATAGGCGGGCAGGCGCTCGTCGTGCAGAACGCGACAGGCGGCGTTGCCAACATCAAGAACGACGGCACGTTTGGCGTCTCGCTCCTTGGTCTGGGCACCATCACGACGGTGGCCGATGCGCCGGTGGTCCTCTCCTATGGCGGTGGCCAGACGAACTTCACCAACTCGGCCAATCGTACGATCACAGGCCGCGTGGGTTTTGCCGCGTCCGGTACGGCCAATGCCGGTAATACCTTCGTCAACGCCGGTACGATCAACGGCAGCGTCTACATGGGCGATACGCCGACCGGCAACTCATTCACCGCGGTAAGCGGCTCGAGTGTCGTTAACCTCGGCTTAGGCGTGAACCTCAATATTCTTTCGATCAACGTCAGCCTCGCCGGCGCCGGCAAGGTCGATGGTGGACTCGGGGCGGATAACCGGTTGCTGCTGCAGAACTCGGCGACCGGTACGGGTTCGGGCACCGGCGGCGTGGTCTCGACGATCAACGCGGCGAACTATCTTCATTTCCAGCACCTGGTCGTGAACAGCGGCACCTGGAATCTGCAAGGGGCCGCCGTCAGCGGCGATGCCGCTATCAACGACGGCTTGGTCAACTTCGATAATGCGGGCGTGTTCGGCAGCGGGCAGATGACGATCAAGGGTGGTGCCATCGCGGCATCGACTGCGGGGCTGTCGCTGGCCAACACCGTGAATCTCGTCTCTGGTCGACTCGAGCTGGCCGGTACCAATGCATTCGGTCTTGCGGGCGTGATCTCCGGTGCGGGCGGCCTCACCGTGACCGATACCGCGGTCGTGACGTTGGGCGGTGCAAACCTCTTTACCGGCGGCGTGAACCTCAATGCCGGCGGGCTGCTGCTGGGTAACGCGGGTGCCTTGGGCGCGGGCACCCTGACCGTGGGCGGAAACGCCACGCTCAACACCACGGCTGCCTTCAGTCTCGCCAACGCGATCGCCGTCAACGCCGGTAGCACGCTGACGCTTCCTGGCACGCAGGCGGTCACCTTGAACGGTGCGCTCTCGGGCGCCGGCAACGTGGTGAAGTCCGGCGCGAGCACCCTCACGCTCGGCGGTATCGACAGCATGACCGGCGGCTTCTCGCTTACCGGCGGTTCCCTCGCGGTCGGCAGCGGAGGCCTGTTGTCGCCGACGCAGGCGATGACACTCTCCGCAGGAACCACACTGGACATTTCAGGCGCCGCCGCCAACCAGGGCATCGGCTCGCTTGCCGGTCTCGGCGGTACGGTGAACCTTGGCACGAGGTCCTTGACGCTCGGTGGCCTCGGCAATACCAGCTATTCGGGAATCATCGCCGGCACCGGCGGGCTGGTGAAGGTGGGAACCGGTGTACAGACATTGACCGGCAACAACACGTTCACCGGCGGCGTCGCGCTGAACGCGGGGGGCTTGCTTCTGAGCAACGCGAACGCCATCGGTAGCGGCACGCTCAGTGTCGGTGGCACGGCGACGCTCGACGGCACTACATCCCTGACACTCACGAATGCCGTCAACCTCAACGCCGGTGGTTCGCTGATTCTTCCTGGCGGACAGCCGCTGGTGTTCGGCGGCGTCATCAGCGGTGCGGGCAACCTGATAAAGAATGGGGCCACGTCGCTCACGTTGAACGGTGCGAACAGTTTCAGTGGCGGCGTGACGGCGAACGCAGGTGACCTGGTTCTGGGCAATACTAGTGCGCTCGGTAGCGGCGCCCTGACCGTGAACGGCGCGGTGACGCTGGATGGCACGGCGCAGCTTAATCTCGCCAACGACATGAACCTGGGTGCCGGTGCGGCGCTGCAGGTGCTCGGTGGTCAGCCGCTGACCTTCAGTGGTGCGTTGGGCGGAACGGGCGGTCTGGTCAAGAGTGGTGCGTCCACGTTGACGCTGACGGGCGCCAATACCTTTACCGGTGGCCTTACGATCGCGGCGGGTACGGTGGCGCTTGCCGCCGGCGGCACACTGGCTGCGACCGGCAATGTAACGCTGGGTACGCCGGGTGCCGGTTTCGATATTTCCGCTGCGGGCGCCCAGACGATCGGCGCACTGTCGGGCGTGGCAGGAACCACGATCTCCCTCGGCGCCAACCCGCTGACCTTCGGCGACGCCACCAGCCAGACCTTCGCCGGGGTCATCTCCGGCACGGGTTCCATCACCAAGACAGGCGCAGGCACGCAGACGCTCGGCGGTGCCAACACGTTCAGCGGCGGGGTGAACCTCAACCAGGGTGGCTTGCTGCTTGCGAACGCGGGTGCGCTCGGCACCGGCACGCTTACCGTCAACGGGCCGGCCACGCTCGACAGCACGACAGCCCTCAACCTGGGCAATAACGTCAACCTTGCTGCTGGCGCACTGAACCTGCTCGGCAGTCAGGGTGTGACGCTGGGCGGCGTGGTATCCGGGACCGGCGGTCTTATCAAGAACGGCGCCTCGGTGCTTACGTTGAACGGCACGAACACGTTCAGTGGCGGAACGACGGTCAACGCCGGTGGCCTGGTACTGGGTAATTCCAATGCGTTGGGCAGCGGTGCGCTCACCATCGGTGGCGCCGTGACGCTCGATGGCACCGCGGCACTCGCGCTGGCCAATGCCGTGAACCTCAATGCCGGCAGCGCACTGACATTGCCCGGCACGCAGAACCTCGCGCTGGGCGGCGTCATTACCGGAAGCGGCAGCCTCACCAAGAACGGCACGTCGCTGCTCACGATGAATGGCGCGAACAGCGGCTTCACCGGTGTGTTGAACATCAATGGCGGTGGTCTGCTGCTGGGCAACAGCAATGCGATCGGAACAGGCGCGTTCAACGTCGGTGGCGCCGTCACCCTGGATGGCAGTGCCGCGCTTGGGCTTGGCAATGCCGTAAACCTCGGAGCGGGCAGCTCACTGAATGTTCTCGGCAGCCAGGACGTCGCTTTGGGCGGGGTCGTCTCGGGCACGGGCAACCTTGTCAAGAACGGCGCCGCGGTGCTTTCCTTGAACAGCGCCAACACCTTCAGCGGCGGTGTGAATCTCAACGGTGGCGGCCTGTCGCTCGGCAACAACGGCGCGCTCGGCACGGGTGTGCTCAATGTCGGCGGCAGTGCATCGCTCGATGCGAACGCATCGCTCGCCGTTGCGAACAACGTCGCTCTCGCCGCCGGTACGAACCTCAGCGTGCTGGGCAGTCATGCATTGACGCTGGCTGGTGCGCTCTCCGGCGCCGGCAGCCTGACCAAGAACGGCAGCGAAACGTTGACCCTGAGTGGTCCGAATACCTACACCGGCGGTACGACCGTCAACGCCGGCACGCTGGCGCTCGGTGCTGGCGGCAGCCTTGCTGCCGGCGGCTCGGTCACCCTGGCCGGTGTGGGTGCCGGCTTCGATCTATCGGCTGCCGGTTCTCAGACGATCGGCACCCTGTCAGGTGTCGCGGGTAGCACGATCGCGCTGGGCGGAAACACGTTGAACTTCGGCACTGCCGCCGATGCGACGTTCGATGGCGTCATCAGCGGTAACGGCGCACTCGTTAAAGCGGGCGCCGGCGTGCAGTCGCTCGGTGGTGCAAGCAGCTTCAGTGGCGGCCTTTCCGTGAACGCCGGTGGCCTGATCGTTGGCAACGATGCGGCGCTTGGCACGGGGACGTTGACGGTCGGCGGTGCGACGACGCTCGATTCGAATGCGCCGGTGACCCTGGCCAACGCGATCACGCTCAACGCGGGCCTGAATGTCCTCGGTAGCAACGCGTTGACCCTCAACGGCGACATCAGCGGCACCGGTGGCCTGGACAAGAACGGTCTCGCGACGCTCACGTTGAACGGTGCGAATAGCTATACCGGTGGCACGAACATCAATGCCGGCACTTTGGCGCTCGGCGCGGGTGGCAGCCTCGCCAGCAGCGGCGTTGTGAACCTCGCGACCGGCGCCACGTTCGATCTGTCGGCAGGTAACGGCACACAGACGTTCGGTACGCTTTCCGGCGGCGGCACCGTCAATCTCGGCGCGAACACGATCACGATCGGTGGTCCGACCAACGGCTTGTTCAGCGGCTCGATTGCTGGCACGGGCGGCGTGATCAAGGAAGGCGTTGGCACCGAAACACTGACCGGCAGCAACACTTATACCGGCGGCACGCTGATCAACGCGGGTACGCTGGCCCTGGGCGGCGGCGGCAGCCTTGCCGCCAGCGGTGCGGTGAATCTCGCCGCGCCGGGCACCGGCTTCGATATCAGTGCGGCCGGCAACCAGTCGATCGGCGTGTTGAACGGTGTGAGCGGAAGCACGGTCACACTAGGCGCCAACACCCTGACGCTCGGCGGCATCGGCAATGGTGCTTACGACGGTCTCATCGCCGGTACCGGTGGCCTGGTGAAGGACGGCCTCGGCGTGCAGGAACTCGGCGGTGCCAACACCTTCAGTGGCGGCGTCACGCTCAATGCCGGTGGCTTGCTGCTCGGCAATAACGGTGCCCTTGGAACGGGCGGCCTGACGGTCAACGGCGACGCGACGCTGGATTCAAGCGCAACGCTCAACCTTGGCAACACCATCGCGCTGACCAGCGGCAACCTCGACCTGCTTGGTAGTAACGCGCTGACCCTCGACGGCACGATCTCCGGTGCGGGCGGCTTGATCAAGAACGGTGCATCGACGGTCACGTTGACGGGCGCGAATACCTACACCGGCGGCAGCACGATCAATGACGGTACCCTCGCGATCGGCGCGGGCGGCAGCCTCGCCGCGACCGGCGCGGTGAACTTCACCGGCACCGGCACGTTGGACATCTCGGCGGGCGGCAACCAGGCCATCGGGTCGCTGGCGGGTGTCGCGGGCAGTTCGATCGCTTTGGGTGGCAACACGCTCACGCTGGGTGGCGCGACAGATGCCACCTTCGACGGAAGCATCGGTGGGAGCGGCGGCCTGGTGAAGAACGGCGCCGGTGTACAGACGCTCGGCGGTGCGAGCAGCTTCAGTGGCGGAGTGGCGTTGAACGCCGGTGGTCTGATCGTCGGCAACAACGCGGCGCTTGGCACGGGCGCGCTGACCGTGGGTGGTGCGTCGACACTGGATTCGTCCAGCGCCATCACGCTGGCGAACGACGTGGTGCTCAACGCCGGCGTGACCGTGCTGGGCAGCAACGACCTGATCCTCAACGGCGATCTTTCGGGTACGGGAAGCCTGACCAAGGACGGCGCCGCCACGCTGACCTTGAATGGTGCGAACACCTATACCGGCGGCACCTTGATCAATGCGGGCACGCTGGCGCTCGGCGCAGGTGCGAGCCTGTATACCAGCGGCGTCGTGACCCTCGCGAGCGGCGCGACCTTCGATCTCTCTGCCGGTAACGGCACGCAGGCCTTCGGCACGCTGGTCGGCAGCGGCACGGTGAACCTCGGCAACAACAACCTCATTGTCGGCGGTCCGACCGATGGAACCTTCAGTGGTGGGATCGCCGGCACGGGAGGCCTGATCAAGGAGGGCACCGGCACGGAGACGCTTACCGGCACGAACACGTACACCGGCGGTACGACGATCAACGCCGGCACGCTGGCCATCGGTGCGGGCGGCAGCCTCTCCGCCACGACCGCGGTGACGCTTACGGCGGCAGGCACGGGCTTCGATGTCTCGGGCGGTGGCAACCAGGTCATTGGTGCGCTGAACGGCGTGGCCGGCAGTACCGTCACGCTGGGCGCGAATGCGCTGTCCCTGGGCGGCGTCGGCAATGCGAACTTCGACGGTGTGATCGCCGGCACGGGCGGAAGCCTGGTGAAGAACGGTGCCGGCGTGCAGGCGCTCGGTGGCGCGAATACCTTCACCGGCGGCGTCACGCTAAACGACGGCGGCCTTGTGGTTGGCAGCAACGACGCGTTGGGTACGGGCGCGTTAACTGTCGCTGGCGCGACGACCCTGGATGCGAGTGCGGCGGTGACGCTGGCTAACGCGGTAACCCTCAACGCCGGGCTGACCGTGCAGGGCAGCAACGACCTGACGCTCGGTGGCACCATCGACGGCGCCGGCGGACTGATCAAGGACGGTGCCGCGACACTAACGCTCACCGGAGCGGATACCTACACGGGCGGGACGACGATCAACAACGGCACGCTGGCGATCGGTGCCGGCGGAAGCCTCGCGTCGACGGGCGCGGTGAACCTGGTCGGCACCGGCACGTTCGATATCTCGGCCGGCGGTAATCAGGCCATCGGCACGCTGGCCGGCGTCGCCGGTAGCACCATCGCACTCGGTGGCAATACCCTCACCCTGGATGCGGCGGCCGACACGGCATTCGATGGCAGCTTCGTCGGCACCGGCGGCTTGGTGAAGAACGGCGCGGGCACGCTGGAGCTGGGTGGCGCGAGCGGCTTCACCGGTGGCGTGACGTTGAATGCAGGCGGACTCGACGTCGGTAACGATGCGGCACTCGGCACCGGCGCGCTCACGGTGGGTGGTGCCGCATCGCTCGATGCGAGCCTCGCCACGACGCTGGCAAACGACATCGCGCTCAACGCGGCTTTGACCCTGCCGGGAAGCAACGACCTCACGCTCGACGGCGCGATTTCCGGCACCGGCAGCCTGATCAAGAACGGCACGGTGACACTCGCCTTGAACGGCAATAACACCTTCAGCGGCGGCACCACGGTCGACGGTGGCACGCTGGTGGTGGGCAGCGACACCGCTCTGGGTACAGGCGGGCTCGCTATCGACGGCGCGAACCTGCAGGCCGGTGCCGCGGTGACGCTCGGTAACAACGTCACGGTCGGCGGCAACGGCGTGACCGTGCAAGGCCCCGACGATCTCACGCTAAACGGCAGCCTCACGGGTAGTGGCGACCTCGACAAGGAAGGCACGGGCACGTTGAACCTGGGGGGCTCCCTCGCGGGCTTCACCGGCGGCCTCGCCGTCGACGGCGGCATCCTCAATGCGAGCAATCCGTATACCGGCGGCATCTCGGTGGGCGCGAGCGGCACGCTCAATCTCAACGGTACCGGCAACGCGGTCACCGTCAATGGGCCGATCGATGGCACGGTGAACCTCGGTGGCGGCAGCAACATCGACATCGGCTACGGAGAGCTGCCGGGCGTGACCGGCACGGTCAACGGCACGGCGCCCGGTTCCACGCTCAACATCACGGGCAGTGGCGAAGCCAGCCTCCCGGGAGGCACGTTCAACGACATCACCAACCTCAATGTTGGCGCAGGTACGTTGTCGGTCGATAGCGGCACCTCCGTCACCTTTGCCGGCGGCAGCACCATCGGCGGCACACTGGTGGTGAACGGCACGCTCGGTGGGCCGGCCACGATCAATCCCGGCGGCGGAGTGGTCGGTGGCGGCACGATCACCGGCCCAGTGACGGTGGACGGCACGCTGGCGCCGAGTGGCATCGACGGTGCGACGGGAGCGGCTGGCGGTAGCGGTACGGCGGGCACGGTGCTGACGGTGGGCGGACTGACCCTCGGCGACGGTTCGACCACGCATATCCGCACAACGCCAGGTGGCGTCAGCGATAGCATCAACGTCAACGGCGCCGCGGCGGTCGATGGCCAACTGGTCGTCGTGCCGTCGGCGGGGCCGTACGGGCCAAGCACTACTTACGCCATCGTCAGCGCGACTGGTGGTATCACCGGTACGTATGCCAGCGTGACCAAGAACACGCTGCCGTTCCTGGATGTGGGCGTGACGCAGCAGGGCAATCAGTTGCTCCTCACGCTGAGCCAGGCCGGTTTGGGAGAAGGGACGGGCGGCACACCGTTCGATCAGTTCCCCGGCCTCAATGGCAACCAGCAACACATGGCCACGGCGCTGCAACACATCGCGACGTCGGGCGGCGATCCGCTGCCGACCCTGCTCGGCTACGTACGTGGGCTGCGCGCCGACCAGGTGGTCAAGGCGTTCGACTCGCTCACCGGCGAGACCTATGCCTCCGCCCTGAACGCCGAGCTCAGCGGCCAGAGCCAGTACCAGGACACGTTGTTCTATCGGCTGAAATTACAGCGCGATACCGGCGAACAAGGCTCCGCGGTCTGGGCCGAACCGTACACCTCAAGCAGCAACTTCGACGGAAGTACGGACGTGGCGCACACGGACTACCGCATCCATGGCGTGATCATCGGTGCCGATGCGCCGCTGACGCCGGACCTTCGCCTGGGTGTGCACGCGAACGTCGCCAACTCGCGCACCGACGTGGATCGTCGCGGTGATTACACCGACGTAGACCAGGCGTCGATCGGCCTGCACGCGCTTTACTACAACCAGCAGCAGTGGTGGATGGAAGGCCTGGCCTCGTACGGCTGGCAGAATGCGGACAGCAATCGTCGCATCGTCGTGGGTCCCTACGATCCGCAAGCCACCGGCCACTACAACGGCAAGACGACCAATGCGGCTCTCGAGGGTGGTTATCGCTTCGAGATCGGCAAGGCCATGCACCTGGAGCCCTTCGTCGGCGCGTACTACACGAAGGTCAAGTACGACGCCTTCACCGAGAAAAATGCCGGCGACGCCGATCTCAGGGTGGGCCGCAGTGAGGCCAGCAGCATGCAGTATGGCGTCGGCGCAAGACTGGTCGGTGACGTCGATCTCGGTGTGGAGGGCACCCGCCTGCATCCCATCGTGATGGTTCGCTATCTGCACAATACGAAGGACGACACGGTAACGGTCAATAACGCATTCGCCGGCGAGCCGTCGGACAGCTTCGTCGTGGAAGGTTCGCGACCGGTGCGCAATCACTGGCAGGCTGGCGTTGGTGTGAGCTTCGACATCACGCCAAAGGCGAGTACGTTCGTGTACTACAACGCGGATGTCGCTTCGCATAGCACGAGCAACGCCGTGAACCTCGGTGTTCGCTGGAACTTCTGACAACCAAACCCGCTCCTTGTAGGAGCCGCTTCAGCGGCGATAGGGGTTGAGGCAACCTGGCTATCGCCGATGAATCGGCTCCTACACAGAGCGGTGGTGCGGCTCCTACACAGAGCTGGCCTTAGCGAACGGACTTGAACGCGGCGCGCAGCTCTTCGGCGAACAGCTGCGGTTGCTCCCACGCGGCGAAGTGTCCGCCCTTGCTCACCTGGTGGTAGTAGTAGAGGCTCGGGTACGCAGCCTTGCTCCAGCTTTCCGGCGCTTTGTAGATCTCGCGCGGGAACACCGTGATGGCGACCGGCACCTTGATCTCGTTCGTGCGTTGAGTGATGGCGCTGAAGTTATTGTTGTTGTTTTCCCAGTAGAACCGCGACGACGACGCGCCGGTGTTGGTCAGCCAGTACAGCGTGATGTCGTTGAGCATCTCGTCGCGGGAGAGTACGTTCTCGGGTATGCCGTTGCTGTCGCTCCACTGGCCGAACTTCTCGTACATCCAGGCGGCCAGGCCCGAGGGCGAATCAGAGAGCGAGTAACCGATGGTCTGCGGACGCGTGACCATCATCGCGCCGTAGGCAGCATTGCGGCCGAAGAACGTGCTGAGCGACTGATAAGCCTCTTTCTCATCTGGCTTGAGTTCGGCGGGTGCCGGGTCGCCCGCGTTGATGCCCTTGACGAGGTTGCCCGGAATGGTCGCGGGCATGTTGAGGTGGATGGCGAGCAGACCCTTCGGTGCCTGGCGTGCGAGAGCATCGGAGATGACCGAACCGTGGTCGCCACCCTGGGACACGTAGTGCTTGTAGCCGAGACGCTTCATCAACACGTCCCAGGCACGGGCCGTGCGCTCCGGGTTCCAGCCGAGTTCCGTCGGCTTGCCGGAGAAGCCATAGCCGGGAATCGAAGGAATAACGACGTCGAAGGCGTCTTCCGCACGGCCACCGTAAGCGACCGGGTCGGTGAGCGGCCCGATGGTCTTGAGGAACTCGAAGGTCGAACCGGGCCAGCCATGCGTCAGGATGACGGGCAGGGCGTGCGGGTTCTTCGAACGAACATGGATGAACTGGATATCGACACCGTCGATGTTGGTGACGAACTCGGGCAGCGCGTTGAGTTGCGCCTCGGCCTTGCGCCAGTCGTAGTCGGTGCCCCAGTACTTGACCAGTTCCTGCACCCGCGCGAGCTGCACGCCCTGCGACTCGTCCTTCACGACCTCCTTGTCCGGCCAACGGGTTTCCGCGATACGACGACGAAGGTCGTCGAGTTGTTCCTGCGGCACATGGACATGGAAGGGCCGAATGCTTTCGTCGACCTTCGTGGTGCGGGTGGTGTTCGCTGCAGCGTCGAAGGCATGGGCCGACTGGGCGTAGACCGACGGTGCAAGCATCGCGAAACCGAGTGCTAGTGCCAGCGTGCGTTTGGCAAAGGAGGCGCGGCGGGCGGTGGGGACGTGTGCGGATGACATCATCGTTCTCCTGTGATCTTCCATAGATAAAGGGGCCTGCAGCACGTTTGCTGCCGCGGCGTACTTACAGTCTATGGAGCGCACCCGACCGCCCTCGTGTCCGGAACGAGGGGTATTTGCAACACTACGTATCCGCTACCGGTCCGGATACAAACCGGTACAAGTGATCAGGAACTCTGGTGCGCGCGCTCTGGAAGCACAGCACCAAGGGCACGGTGCTTCCAGGTACGTTTCCAGGATCAGCGCTTGCCGTCGCGCTCGAAGACCAACCCTGCCGCCTGCAGGTCGCCCTTCATCACGACGTCGACGCCGTGCTCCATCCAGTACGCGCCGCTGGCCACGTCCGGTGTGCCTGGGGCGACCGTTCCGTGGATAAGGCGGTAGCGGTAGCGCGTGGCGGGATCGAGACCGCGCAGGCGCAGGGTCGGGAACGCGCGCGCTTCCTCACCCTGGCGCTGGAAGGCAAACAGCACGGCCTGACCACCGTCGCCGGCGACCGACTCCGTGGCGGACCAGGGTGCGCGGTCCTGTGGCGACAGCAACCGATAGAGCTCACCCTTCTGCACGGTTTGGCGGATCGCCTTGTACTCGGTGATGTAATGGCGCGCCGTTGCCTCGTCCGCCGGCGTCCACTCGAGCAGGTTCGCGCCGATGCCCAGGCCACCCTGCATCGAGGAGAGGAAGCGGAAGTCGAGCGAGCTCGTGCGGTTGTTCACCCAGTTGGGCGAGCCCGTCACCCAGGCCATCATCGTCGCCGGTGCATAGGCCTGGCTGAAGCCGTCCTGGATCGACAGGCGGTCGGAAGGATCGGTGTTATCGGATGGCCACACTTCATCGGTGAGCGCCATGATGCCGAGATCCACGCGGGCACCACCGCCCGAGCACGACTCGATCTCGACCTTCGGATGGCGTTTGCGCAGTTCGCGAATGATGTCGTAAAGGTTGTTGACGTAGGCGACGTACACCTTCTGCTGTTCGTCGGGCGACATCTGCGGCCAGCCCGGCTCGGACCAGTTGCGGTTGTAATCCCACTTCAGGAACTGGATGTCGTTGTCCTTGAGCAGGCTATCGAGCACGTCGAGCACGTGTGCCTTGACGTCCTCGCGTGCCAGGTTGAGCACCATCTGGTGGCGACCCTCACTGCGGTCGCGTCCGGGAAAATTCAGCACCCAATCGGGATGCGCACGGTAGAGGTCGCTGTCCGCATTGATCATCTCCGGCTCCACCCACAGGCCGAAGCTCATGCCGAGCCCGTGCACCTTGTCGATGAGCGGCTTCAGCCCATTGGGAAACTTGTTGCGATTGACGACCCAGTCACCCAGTCCTGCGCGGTCGCTGTTGCGGGCGCCGAACCAGCCATCGTCCATGACGAAGCGTTCCACGCCGAGCGAGGCGGCTTTCTCGGCCAGGCGCGTCTGGCCCGCTTCGTCGACCTTGAACTCGGTGGCTTCCCACGAGTTGTACAGGACAGGCCGCAAGGCGGTGTCGGAGCCGTTGGGCAGGACACGATGACGCTCGAAGCGATGGAGCAGCCGCGACGCCTCGCCCATGCCGTCGCGCGTATAACCCGCGTAGAAGATGGGCGTGTCGAGCGCCTGGCCGGGCTGCAACTTGTAAGCGAAGTCGAAAGGGTTATAGCCACCCACCACGCGTACCTGGCCGAGGATGTCCTCGTCCACGCGGATGCTCCACGAGCCGCTCCAGGCGAGGGCGCCGAACCAGACGTCGCCGTGGGTCTCGCTCCATGCATTGCCGCGTCCGATGGCGAACCAGGGATTGTTCTCGTCGCCCGTGCTGCCGCGCCGACTCTCGAGCACGGTCGCGCCGGGGGTGATGGCGCGGGTCTGCAGGTGCCATTCGCCTGCCCAGGTGCCGGTGAGATAGCGCAGGGAGTAATCGCTACCCTTGGGCAGGTTCCACGTCGCGGCCGCCGCGCTGTCGACGGTGAGCGACTGCTGGCCGGTGTTCTCGATATGCGCCGAGCGACCGACGATGCCGGTGGCAGCGTCCGCCGTGTAGTGCAGCGTGACGGCGACGCCGGCCTGGGCGTCGCGCAATACGATGGACAGGCCGCCGCTCTCGATCTTGTAGCTGTCGTAGCGCAGCACCAGGTCGCGGTTGCCGTCGGCGAGGCGAACTTTCAACGCCGGCGTCGCGGTCATGGCGCCGCCCCAGCCTGCGTACTCCTGCGGCGAAAGGCTCCCGGCCGGATCGAATGACGAGCGTTCCGACGCGGGTACCGCAGGGCCAAGGGGGTCGGTTGCGGCCAGCCGTGCACCCCAGTACAACGTCTGCAGTTTGCCCTGGGGATCCACGCCCATCGCGTAGGTGACACCGCCGGCGTCCAGGCGGAACACCTTGTGCGCGGCGTCATACGTGGGTGCCGCGCTCCCCGGCGAGGCCGTCTTCGTGGCGGCGAGGGCCGGCATGAGCAGGACACTGCCCGCGAAGAGCATGGCGAACCGGACGATCGTGGCGTGACGCATCAGTATTCAACCTTCTTGTTCATGGGGTACATCGACGTTAGATGGCCTCAGCGCGGAATCCAAAGACACGTTCGACGCTTTCGCCAGGAGCCAGCAGGGTCATCCCGTTGGCAACGGGCCCCCCCGGAAGATGCACGGCATTGATCGGATGGTCTACGGGTTCGAAGCAGAAAAAGTCCAGGTCGACCGGGGTGTACAGCACATAGGTGTCGACATCCGCCTCGACATGCAGGCGCAACGCGTGCCGCGGCCACTCGATGGCCGCCTTGCCGGTCCAGCCCGTGAACGCATGATTGATGCCGGTGACCGGCTCGCGGCTTGCCGAGAAGTCCCAGGCGGGCGGCACGGCATCGTGATGGGTGGGCAGTGGGCTATGGCCGTCGTTGAGCCAGACGCCGGTCGCGGGTGCGATCAGCTTCGCACCGCCATGGAGCGGAAAGAAGGGGTGCAGGCCAAGGCCGAAAGGCAAGGGCGCCTCGCCGGTGTTGGTCACGCGAAGGGACACGCGAAGCGCATCGCCTTCCAGCTGATAGTGCAGGCTGGCGTGATAGGTATAGGTATCGGGAGCTACTTCGACCAGCTCGAGATACGCGGCATCCGCATCGTGCCGACGCACGGTCCAGCGACGCTGCCACCCGCTGCCGTGGATCGGGTAGGCGTCATCGTCGCGATTGAGCGGCAAGGCCACGCGCCGTTCCCCCATAAAAAAGCCGCCGTGGGCTATGCGATTGCTCCACGGCAGGAGGGGGTAACTGGCAAGTCGATTGGGTTCGTACTGACCGGGCGATCGCTCGAGTGCGCCGAGGCAGGGCCGCATGAGCGGCACCTCCTCGTTCCCACCGAACCAGTCGAAGCGTGCGATGCCACCGCCTACCGACGGAAGCAGGCACACGCTCAACCGGTCGTTGCACAGCTGGATCACAGCGAAGCGCGCACACCGAGGAAGAAAGTGCGGCCATTGGCCTCGGCGTAGCTCTGGCGATCGTCGTACACCTGGTACTGGAAGATGTTCTCGTTGGTCAGGTTGGTGGCATCCATGAACAGCGACACGTGCTCGTTGAGCTTGTAGCTGGCGCTGAGGTCGAGCTGACCGTAATCCTTCACCGAGGTCGGCTGGCTCTGGTTGCCGGCGATCGAAGCGAGGTACTTGGCGCGCCAGTTGTATGCCACTCGTGCCTCCACCGGACCCTTCTGGTAGTACAGGCTCGCATTGTAGGAGTTACCGATACCCGGTACCGCGAACTTGCCCGCGTTCGCCAGCTTGTCTTCGCTGATGGTGGCGTTGCTGGTGACGTAGGTGTAGTTGGTCGCCACGCCCAGCCCGTCAAACGGCGCAGGCAACTTGGTGAACTGGTAGTTGAAGGTGAATTCCGCGCCCTTGATCGTGGCCTCGTTGAGGTTCACCGGTTCGGTCAGCTTGAACGGGAATCCAAGCAGCGTCGTCTCGGTGGTGATCAGGGTGCTGAAGTTGCTGACCTGCTTGCGGAACAGGTTGATCGCGGTATAGCTGGTCTCGTTGAAGTACCACTCGACACCGGCATCGTAGTTCTTGGACAGGTACGGCTTGAGCTGTGTATTGCCGCGCGTGACCGTCTGGTCCTGCGGGCGGAAGCTGTACGAGGCCGAGGCAGCGAGGTTGCTCAGGTCAGGGCGGCTCAGCGTCTTGGACGCCGCGGCGCGGAACACCACATTGTCGAGCAGGTTGAGCTTGAAGTTCGCCGAGGGCAGCCACTCGTGGTAGTTGCCGTTCTCGGAAATCGGGCTCAACGTGCCATACGTCGGGATGGCATTGGTCGGATCGTTCGGGTTCACGGCAATGCCGACGATCGGCACCGAGTACGCGTACGAGGTCGTGTTCGTCTTCGTATAGCGCATGCCGACATTGAGGGTCCAGGGCATGCTGCCGTCGCCCTCGAGCGTGGCCATGCCGTAGGCGGAGCTGATCCGCTCCTTGATCATGCTGTAGGTGTTCGGATCCGGATGCGACGTGAAGCCGCCACCGTTGGCGTCGAGCTGGGCCTTGAAGGCGTCCGCGTTGGGCAGCTGGTTATAAGCCGCCGGCGTCGCCAGATACGCGAACAGCTTTTTCACGTCGTAGGTGACCCAGTCGCGCGGGAAGCCAGGCGAAGCGCCATCGACGAGGTTGCCCGCATGGAAGATGTGGGCATTGACCGCATCGGCCGGGACATCCACCACATAACCGCAGTACTCGGCGCAGCCGAAACTGTTGGGCGTGTTGTACGTCACTTCGGTCTTGGTACGGTTCGAGTTCGACAGGCCGAAGTCGATACGCGACAGCGTGCCGTCAAGGAAGCTCTTGCCCAGGTGCAGCTGGTTCTCGAAGATCTTGTCGCTGACGTTCGGGCTCTGCGTACCCTGGTTGGTCACGTGGGCGTGCAGGGAGTTGACATCGGTGGTCGGAAGCAGGCCCGTATAGGTGCCCAGATGGTCGTCACCGTTGTTGGTCCAGGTGGGATTCACGCCGATGTTGCGCGTACCGAGCACCACGAAATAGCCACCCTGCGACTGCTTGTTCCACGCCCCGGAGGCGGCGGAGTCCAGGTCCAGCTCCATCGACGGATCGATCTGCCAGGTAATGTGGCTGCCGAACTGCGTGTTGAAGGCATCACGCGGATTGGCTTGTTCCGCATAGTCGTTCGACATGCCGCCGGACTGATCCATCACGAAGTTCTGCGCCGTGCCGTTGGCGCCCGGGGTGATGTTCTGGATGATGCCGGTATTGGTGTAGGAACCGAACGCGTTGTACGTCGAGTCCACCTTGTATTCGGAGAACAGGCCGTCGAGCTTCACGGTCACGTCGTCCAGCGGCTTCCAGTCGATGGCGCCATTGAAGGACGTGCGCGTCCGCGTCTCGTTGATCACCTGGCCCTGCAGCGTCTGCGGTAGCGAGACGTTGGTGTAGGACGGGTTGATGCGCGAGAAATCCTGGTTCTGCAGCCAGCCCAGGGTATCGATGGACTGCTCGATATGATCGCGCTTGTAGTAGACGAACGACGCCAGCCAGCCGAAGGTGTGGTCGGCGTTGGTGTTGCCGATAACACCGGACACCTTTGGCGTGGTCTTGCTGGCGAAGCCACCATTGATGCTGTCGTTGACGCCGGCCGCGCTGCCTGCCGCGTGCCAACCGTTGAAGTCGAACGGCCGCGCCGTGATGATGTTGACCGTACCGCCGATGCCGCCTTCTTCCAGGTCCGGCGTGCTGGTCTTCTGCACGACCGCCTGCTGGATCACTTCCGAAGGCAGCACGTCGAAGTCGAACGCGCGATCGCTGGCGGCGGTCGGCATGGTGCGGCCGTTGAGCAGCACGTTGACGAAATTCGGACCGAAGCCGCGCACGGTGATCTGGTTGGACTCACCGCCGCTGCGGTTTACCGACACGCCGGGCACGCGCTGCAGTGCGTCAGCCACGTTCTGGTCGGGGAACTTGCCGGCCTCTTCGGCCGACACGGAGTCCACCGTGTTCACTGCGTCGCGCTTGGTCGACTGTGAAAGGAACAGCGACTGCAACTGGCCGGTAACGGCGACGCCGTTGAGGTCGGTGACGACCTTTCCGTCCGGTGTTCGTTGGGAATCCTGGGTGGTGGTAGCGGGCGCGTCCTGCGCATGGACCGGCATGAAACCGCCGATAGAACTGATGCCGATCATGCCCGCCAGTGCGTTGCACACCGACAGCGCGAGTACCTTCCGCCGCATTCCCTACTCCCCACATTTGATGGATGTTCGGCGCACGGTTCCCCGGGAAGCAAGTCGCCTTGCCTCCTATGTCCGTTCTCACTCGCCGATGAAGATTGTCCCGTGGGCCAATTGTAGTATTTTATTATTATATGACCGCAAGCTGCGGCGCAGCATTTGCCCGGAATGGCTCTGGGCGGCGCTTGGCCGCGGTCCCCCGGGCTCAGGTCGTCTTCCGACCCTGGCCGAGAATGTTGGCGCGCGACTCCGCCACCATGACCAGCATGGCCTTCCTGGCCACTTCCGGCTGCCCGCGGCGCACGGCTTCATAGACCTTCTGGTGCTGCGGCAGGGCCGCCTTGAAGTTGCCCGAGTTGCGCGCGGAGAGCAGGAAGAACGTTCCCAGTGCCGTCTCGATCACCGAGAACAGCGAAACCATCAACGAGTTGTTGGTGGCCTGCAGAAGGATCTCGTGGAACGAGAGGTCGGCCTCGGCCCAGGCGTCGAGATCTTCGGAAGCCGCCATCGCATCGTAGGCGGCCTTGAGCGCGACGATCTGTGCGTCGGTTCGCCGTTTTGCCGCCGCGGCCGCAGCACCGGGCTCGATCAGCTCACGCATCTCCACCAGCTGCTCGACGAAGCTGTCCGTCGGCATGGACGCGCAGCGCCAGGCCAGCACCTCGGCATCGAGCTGCTTCCAATGGACCGCCTCGCGCACGCGCGCACCGGTTCGCTGGCGGGACTCGATCAGGCCCTTCGCCACGAGTACCTTCATTGCTTCGCGCAGCGCGGTGCGGCTGACCTGCAACTGCTCGGCCAGCAGATCCTCGCGCGGAAGACCCTCCCCCGGGGCCAGTTTCCCGCTGACGATCAGCTGGCCCAGCTCGTGAACGACCTGGTTGTGGAGGCTACGTGCTCCCACGGGCTTCACCATGCATTGCTCCTGTGACGATTCGCCCGAGGCTTACATCGTACGGGGTGCGAGCGGCGAAAGAGAAGCCACCGGCCGAGACGGTTCTGACGAACGTCCGATTGTGGCAGGCTAGAGTATTCTCATTGCAATGCGTCGGCGTGCCATCCCGCGTGCGTCGGTGCCTGTTCGTCAGGAATCGCCATGACCGCCTGGATAGATCGCCGCGCTCTCGACCTGTTTGCCATCGAGCATCCTCTGTTACTCGCGCCGATGGCGGGATCGGGTGGCTCGGCACTCGCCACCGCGGTGGCACGTGCCGGTGGCCTGGGTGCGATCCCTTGCGCGTCGATCTCCCTGCAGACGATCGAGTCGGAGGTAAAGGCCTTTCGCACGGCGACAGGGGGTGCGCGGGTCAATCTGAATTTCTTTGCGCACGCGCCGATCACACCAACGGACGAGGCCACGCAACGCTGGCTCGATCGTCTTGCGCCGTACTTCGCCGAGTACGGAGTGAATGTCGCGGACCTGCCAAAGGCTGGCGGGCGAGCGCCATTCGACAGCGCGATGTGTAAGCTCGTCGAGGACGTGCGCCCGGAAGTGGTGAGCTTCCACTTCGGCTTGCCCATCGATGCTTTGCTCGATCGCGTGAAGGCGACAGGCGCGATCGTTATCGCAACGGCGACCACCATCGCCGAGGGTCGCTGGCTCCAGGAGCGCGGTTGCGATGCGGTCATCGCGCAAGGCTACGAAGCCGGTGGTCACCGCGGCAATTTCCTCACGGACGACATGGCCACGCAGCCGGGTACATTCGCCCTGGTCCCGCAGATGGTGGATGCACTGAAGGTTCCCGTGATCGCAGCCGGTGGCATCGCCGACGGTCGCGGCATGGCCGCCGCCCTCTGCCTGGGCGCCTCGGCGGTGCAGTTGGGCACGGCGTTCCTGCTGTCGGAGGAAGCGACTACCGTCACCGCTCATCGCAATGCATTGCGTACGGCTCGCGACGACAACACGGCGGTGACCAATGTGCTCACCGGCCGTCCCGCCCGCGGCATTGTCAACCGGATCATGCGTGAAGTGGGGCCACTCTCTCCGGATGCGCTCCCGTTTCCGTTGGCCGGTGGGCCGTTGACTCCGTTGCGCGCAGCAACGGAGCCGGATGGTCTGGGCGATTTCCAACCGCTGTGGTCGGGTCAGGCAGGTGCGCTGGCGCGAGATGCATCGGCTGCGGAAATCGTCACGGAAATCGCCGAACGAGCTGCGCGGCTGCTCGGCATCTGAGGGGGTCTTTACGCGTTGCCGAAGGCGAGCCTTCCCTGACAACGCGCGAAGAACCGAAAAAAAGTCCCGCCACGCCCTTGAGATTACGCGTATCATCTTCATTAAAAGTACGTTCGTAATTTCACTATCCAGCAGGTACTGCCGTGGCCGCCGTCGTCGATACTCCTGTCCCCCGAGCCGTGGGACGAAAAAAGAGCTTTAAAATCATTGGCCTGGTCGGCCTCGTTGTGGTCGTTGGCCTGTATGGCGCCCATTGGTGGACGACAGGCCGGTTCATCGAGGACACCGATGACGCCTATGTCGGTGGCGACATCACGGTGATCGGTTCCAAGGTGCCCGGGTACATCCAGCGTATTGCCGTCACCGACAACCAGGCCGTCCACCAGGGCGATCTGCTGGTGAAGATCGACGATCGCGACTACAAGGCAGCGTTGGAAAAGGCCGAAGCAGCCGTGGCGGCGCAGGAAGCCTCGCTGCGTAACCTCGATGCGGTGGCCCAGCTTCAGCACAGCGTGATCGCGCAGGCGCAGGCCGGCCTGTCGGCCGCACAGGCCGAAGCTAACCGCTCGAAGCTGGATGATCAGCGCTACCGCGAACTCGCCGGTCTTTCGGCCGTCTCGGTGGAAAGCGCTCAGCGTGCCCAGGCGGACTTCCAGACGGCCCACGCGGCCACCGACCGGGCCTCGGCCGTCGTCCAGGGCGCGCAGCGACAGCTGGATGTCATCGACACGCAGAAACATCAGGTCGAGGCAGCACTGAGCCAGGCCCACGCCGAGGCCGATATCGCCAGGCTCAATCTCTCCTATACCGAGTTGCGCGCCCCGGTCGACGGCGTCATCGGCAACCGTCGCGCACGCGTGGGTACCTATGCCGCAGCGGGTAGCCAGATGCTCGTCGTCGTGCCCGCGCACGGTCTCTGGGTGGATGCCAATTTCAAGGAAGACCAGCTGGCCCGCATGAGCGTGGGGCAGGTGGTCGATGTGCGTGCCGATGTGCTGCCGGGCAAGACATTCAAGGGACACGTGACCAGCCTGGCGCCGGCCACCGGTGCTCAGTTCAGCGTGCTGCCGCCGGAAAACGCCACCGGCAACTTCACCAAGATCGTCCAGCGCGTACCGGTTCGCGTCACCCTCGACGGTAACGACGGCGATCTTGGCACGTTGCGTCCGGGCCTCTCGGTCACCGCGACGATCGATACCAAAGCGCCATGAGCCCGATCGCCCATCTTACCCAGGGCCAGAAAGTCTTCGCGTTCGCGAGTATGTGCCTGGGCATGTTCATCGCGTTGCTCGACATCCAGATCGTGTCTGCGTCCTTGCGCGATATCGGCGGCGGCCTCTCGGCCGGCGCGGACGACACCGCCTGGGTGCAGACGAGCTATCTCATTGCCGAGATCGTGGTGATTCCGCTGTCCGGCTGGCTGAGTCGGGTGTTCTCCACGCGCTGGCTGTTCGCCGTCTCGGCGGCCGGCTTTACGCTCACCAGCCTGCTTTGCGGACTGGCCTGGGACATCCAGAGCATGATCGTGTTTCGCGCCGCGCAGGGCTTTCTCGGCGGTTCGATGATCCCGATGGTCTTCACCACCGCCTTCGTCTTCTTCGAAGGAAAGAACCGCGTGGTCGCCGCGGCGACCATCGGTGCGCTCGCCTCGCTGGCGCCGACCCTCGGGCCGACCCTCGGCGGCTGGATCACCGATCACTATTCCTGGCACTGGCTGTTCTTCGTCAACTTGATTCCCGGCGCATTCGTGACGATTGCCGTGCCGATGCTGGTGAAGATCGACGAAGCCGATTTTTCCCTGTTGAAGGTGGGCGACTGGTTGGGCATCGCACTGATTGCCACCTTCCTGGGCTGCCTGGAATACACCCTCGAGGAAGGCCCGCGCTGGAACTGGATGCAGGACTCGACCATCCGCACCACGGCCTGGATCACCCTGATCTCCGGTGTGCTCTTCGTCTGGCGCGGGCTCACTGCCGCACATCCCGTGGTGGATCTTCGCGCCCTCAAGGACCGCAACTTCGCGCTCGGATGCTTCTTCTCCTTCGTCACCGGCATTGGTCTGTTCGCGACCATCTACCTGACACCGCTTTTCCTCGGTCGCGTGGAAGGCTATAGCGCGCTGCAGATCGGCAAGGCCGTGTTCTCCACCGGCGTCTTCCAGATCCTGACCATTCCGATCTACTCGATGCTGGCCAACCGCGTGGATCTACGCTGGTTGCTGATGATCGGCCTGGCGCTGTTCGCCGTGTCGATGTTCGAGTTCACTCCGATCACGCACGACTGGAGCGGTACGGAGCTACTGCTTCCGCAGGCGCTTCGCGGTATGGGTCAGCAGCTGGCCATTCCGCCAACGGTGACGCTCACCCTGGGTGGACTACTGCCTTCCAAGCTCAAGCAGGCGTCGGGTCTGTTCAACCTCATGCGCAACCTCGGTGGCGCCATGGGTATCGCCGGATGCGCAACGATTCTCAGCGACCGCACCAACCTGCATTTCTACCGCATGGCCGAACACCTGAACCCGACCAACGAAGCGATGAACAATCTCCTGCCTGATCCGGCGGATACCGAGAAGTACACCGCCGCGTTGCAATCGCTCTGGCAACTGACTTTCCGTGAGGCGCAGACGCTGACCTACAGCGACGCCTTCCTCTCCATCATGGTGTGCTTTGTCATCGCGACGGTCATGGTGCCGTTGATGCGCAAGGTGCAGCCGCCGAAAGGGCCTTCCGCCGATGCGCACTAACTTCCTCTTCGCTTTGCTGGCCGTGGGCCTTGCAGGATGCACGGTCGGTCCCGATTACGTCCGGCCGAACATCGCCACCCATCCGACATGGCATGAGTCCGACGCCCTGGCCGCACGCCAGGTCGCGGCGCCCGCGCCGGCGCTGGATGCCTGGTGGAAAGGCTTCAACGATCCCGAGCTGGTCACCATTGTCGACCGCGTGATGGCGCAGAACCTCGACCTCGCCGCCTCCACCGCTCGTGTGGAGCAGGCGCGCGCTGCGGCCGCGCATGCGCAGGCCGATCGGATGCCAAGTGGAAGCTTCGACGCCAGCATCGCCCGCCAGCATCAGTCCACGCGCAGCCCGCTGGGCAAGATCGCCAGCGCCTTCCCGGGTTACGACCGCAACCAGACGATCCAGGATGCCGGTGCGGGCGCCAGTTGGGAGCTGGACCTCGCCGGCGGTCTGCGCCGTGGCGCCGAAGCCGCTGACGCGGAATACCAGGCCGCTGAAGCCAGCCATGTGGGCGTGCGTATCTCGCTCGCGGCTGAAGCTGCCGATGCGTACTTCCGCGTTCGCGGCGCACAGGAACGCATCGCCATCGCCGAAGAGCAGATCCGGAATGAGTCGGGTCTCGTCGACCTGGTGCGCCTGCGCACCGAACATGGTGTCGGCACGGTACGCGAAAGCGCCCAGTCCGAGGCCTTGCTCCTGCAGGCCAGGGCGACGATCCCGCCGCTGCGAATCGAACTGGAGACGCAACTCAATCGCCTCGATGTGCTCATGGGCGCCGCGCCGGGCACTTATGCGGCGGAGATCGGCGGCGCCGGCAAGTCCTACGTGGTCCCCGGCGTGGACACCGCAGGTGGGCCCGCCGCGCTGTTGCGTCGCCGGCCGGACGTGATCGCGGCCGAGCGCGAGCTGGCCGCCAGCAATGCGCGGATCGGCGTTGCCGTCTCCGAGTACTACCCTTCGATGTCGCTGTCCGCCCTGCTTGGCTTCAGCACGCTGGGTAGCGGGCACTTTCTCACCGGCGCGGCGTTTCAGCCGCAGGGCGCGCTTGGCCTGCACTGGCGCCTGTTCGACTTCGGTCGCGTCGACGCCGAGGTACAGCAGGCAAAGGGGGCCATCGCCGAGGCCCTGGCGAAGTACCGCGCCTCGATGCTGCGTGCCACGGAAGACGTCGAGAACGCCATCGTGTCGTTGAGCCAGCTCGAAGCCCAGCACGCGCTGCTGACCGACGAGGTGGACGCACATACGCGTGCCCGTGACGCGGCACAGGATGCCTACAAGGGCGGTGCCGTCAGTCTCATCGAAGTGCTCGACGAGGACCGCCAGTTGCTCGCCTCGCGTGACCTGCTGTCACAGGTCCATACGAATGACGCGCGTTCCGCCGTCGCCGCCTTCCGCGCACTTGGCGGTGGCTGGGATGCGCCGCACGACGACGTCGCCACGACGGAGCACTGAGCCATGCGTTACGACAAGGAACACAAGGACCAGACCCGCCAGCGCATCGTCGAGACAGCCGCTTTCCGCTTTCGCGAACACGGTATCGAAGGTGAGGGCGTGAAATCCCTGATGGCAGCGGCGGGGCTGACCAACGGCGCCTTCTACAACCACTTCGAATCGAAGGAAGACCTTGCCCGGGAGGCGGTTACCACGGCGCTCAAGGACAGGGTCGCGCGGCTGCAGCACTGGATCGACACCGGGCAGGGTCTTGGTGGGCTCATCAACAGCTATTTCTCGACCCGCCACCGCGACAACCCAGGGCTGGGTTGCCCCTCCTCGGCGGTGGCTGCCGAGGTGGCCCGCCACTCCGATCCGGTGCGCGAGGCCTTCACGGCGGGGGTGAATGAGTTCCTCGATCTGGCCGCCACGCAATGGCCGGCGCTCTCGACAAAGGAGGCCCGCTCGCGCGCCATCGCCCTCTACGGCCTGATGGCCGGCACCATGCAGGTCGCGCGTGCGACCAACGATCCGGTCATGTCGGAAGAGGTGTTGGCTGCCGGTCGGCGTGCGGCCCTCGAACTGGCGGGCATCGAAGAGGGATAATCGGACCCTGACCACGAGCAGGACCGAGCCATGGCCGTCGCGACCGCCGAAAACGTCGGCAAGCGTTTCTCCCTCGAGCAGATGCTCGGCGCCCGCGAGCAATCGTGGACGGCCCTGCGCGACATCGCATCGCGCATCGCACCGGGGATGACCGAGCCGGCGGCGATCGATCTCGCTGGTGAGCGCCTCACCGCTGCCGGCATGCAGCGCATCTGGCACCCGAGCATCATCCGCTTCGGTGCCAACACGCTGAAGACGTTCCGGCAGCGCTCGGCGCCGGACACCGTGCTGGCAGAGAACGACATCTTCTTCATCGACCTGGGTCCGGTTTTCGACGGCCACGAGGGTGACGTCGGCGACACCTTTGTGGTTGGTGACAACGCGACCATGCACGCCTGCTCGGATGCATCCCGCGAACTCTTCACGCGTACCGCGGCACGCTGGCGCGAAGGCGTGACGGGCGTGGCGTTGTATGACTATGCAAGCGGCGAAGCCGAGGCCATGGGCTGGCGCCTCAATCACGCCACCAAGGGCCACCGGGTCGGCGACTATCCGCACGCCGTACACAAGGCCGGCGCGCTGGGTGGCTTCGACGCCGTGCCCGTGCCGGGGCTGTGGATCCTGGAGATCCAGATCGCGCATCCGACGCTGCCGATCGGAGCGTTCTACGAAGATCTGCTGATGGCGTGACTGGCCACACGGTACTTCCTTCGGCCATCACGTAAAGGCCTGTTCTGAGTATTGCCGACAAGGGAAAAGCCCCGCTCTGGTCTCAGAAAATTCGGCGTTGCGGCGTCCCCCCATTGCAAGTATCTTTCACCTCGAACGCACACCCGGCTCGGCGTTCGTCCGCCCTTCGGGGTCCTCACCAAGAGTGGGATATCCAAGAGATTCCGGTGTACGGGGCCCCGCATTCGTGCGGGGCCTTCGCTTTTTTGACCGGACGCTCAGCCCCAAAGCGCGATGCAGTAGTACGCGAAAGCGGATGAGTTTCTCCTTTCCCTTTCCAGACTGAGGGGTCGGATAGGCGCTCTGTACGATGAGTCTGACGCAGGGTCGCCGCGAGACAGCATCCTTTCCGGGCCAACGTCGTAAGACGAAGAAGATGCGGTAGTCGGAGACAGCTCCTTGCAGGGATACGTTCTCAATGCTGAGGTAATTCTGATTGCGCGCGTGGTAGCACTTTCGCGACGACAGATTCTTGATTATCTCGGGAAGCCGGTGCGAGAGCACATAGCGCTCGTCATCGAACGTTCGGCACTCGCGAGCATTTGCGTAGGTCGTTCCGAGCGAGTCGGTGTCGCATCGAGCGCGAGTGAATGTGTGCATCGCAAAGCCGACCTCAAGGTCAATATCGATATCGTCCCAATCAGATGATGCCGGCAGCGTCACCCTTATCCTGAAAGGGTGAAGGTGGTTCAACGGATGCGCTTGGCCCGATGGCGAAACATACGGCTGCCACCTCATAAGGCCCACGGCCCAGTTCACGCCCATGAAAAACCCCACTTGGTAAAGCCAGTAGTGGGGCGTATTGGCGTCGTCGCTCGTTATCGGCGCAGGCGGAAGATCGTGTCGTCTATGCACTCCCTGGTCGCGTCCGCCGCTATCCGCAGGCACGGAACATGGTTCCCCTGCCCGCCTCTTCCCGAATCGCAAGATTGCGTGCGTGAGCGAATTCCTACATCATGTAAATGATAGTCATTCGCACTTAACGCTCGTGGCGGGGAGAAGGGTCCTCGTCCGACCTACAGGACAACTCCATGATTCTTCGCAGGAAATCGCTGCCGCTCCTGATCGCCGGGGCGTTGCTTCCGCTTGCCTCGCACGGACAAAGCCTCGCGCCCCAGGACGACGCCACCGCTCAGGTTTCCAGTGACAAGGCGGTGCAGCTTGCTCCCGTCGCGGTCCAGGGACTCAAGGTGGATGCGGGCTACACCCGGTCGGACGCCTCGGGCGCGACGAAGACCGACACCCCGATCATCGAGACGCCACAGGCGATCTCCGTGATCTCGAACACGCAGATGATCGACCAGGGTGTACTCACTGTGCAGGACGCGCTGCGCTACTCGGCGGGCGTCCGCGCCGATGCCTACGGCGTGGACAGCCGCGGCGACGATGCCTTCCTGCGCGGCACCTCGTTCACCCAGTACCTCGATGGTCTTCGACAGTTCTTCGGCAATGCCTATGCACGCACCGAGCCTTACTTCCTCGATCGTCTCGAGATCGTTCGCGGTCCGTCGTCGGTGCTCTACGGCCAAGGCACCACGGGCGGCCTGATCGCCCTGACCTCGAAACGTCCGCAGTTCACGTCCAGCCACGAGGTTGAAGTGCAGCTCGGCAACAATGCGCGCAAACAGCTCGCATTCGACTTCACCGGGCCACTCGATGTCGCCGGCCACTGGGCGTATCGGCTCATCGGTGTCGTCCGCGATGCGGATGCACAAGTCGCGCATGTCGCCGACGACCGGAAGGCCATCGCGCCGTCGATAACCTGGCAGCCGGATGCCGATACGAGCTGGACGTTACTCGCCAACCTGCAGTTCGACCACAGCGGCTCGACGCTGAACTTTCTGCCGCATGCCGGTACGCTCCTGCCCAATCCGAACGGCCGCATCCGGACCGATCGTTTCGTCAGCGAGCCCGGCTTCGATCGATACAACACCGACCAGCGTTCCATCACGTCGTTGTTCGAGCACCGCTTCAACGACACCTGGAAGTTCGTCCAGAACGCACGCTACTCGCACGACAACGTCGACTACCGCTCGCTGTATCCCGACGTGTATTCGAATCCGTCGTATCCGTTCCTGGACGACGCACAGCGCACCGTCGCGCGCTACAGCTACGTTTCCATCGACCGACACAAACGCCTGACCACCGACTCGCACGCCGAAGCCGATGTCGATCTTGGCGGCATGCATCACCGTGTCCTGATCGGTGTCGACCTGGCTCATTCACACACGGACTCGCGCCAGGGCAACGGGTTCGACGGCGTGCCGTTCGATCTTTATGCGCCTGTCTACGGCAACGGCTTCGTCGCGCCGGACGTCTTCCCGGTTGCATCCAGCGTGACGCGCCAGACCGGCGTCTACCTGCAGGACCAGATCAACTGGGGCGAGCACTGGATCGGTACCGTGGGCGTGCGTCACGACCGCGCCACACTGACGACCGGCGATACCCGCTCTGTGGATAACGCCACGACGGCCCGCTACGGCGTGATGTATCGGTTCGATAACGGACTGGTGCCCTACGTGAGCTACACGGAGTCGTTCCAGCCACTCGACAGCCTGGACTTCTACAATCGTCCTTACCAGCCGCTACGTGGCAAGCAGTACGAGGCGGGCGTGAAGTACCAGCCGGTCCGTAGCTCCACACTGATCACGGCGACCTACTACGACCTGCGCGAAGAGAATCGCCTGGCACCGGATCCGACCAATCCGCTCAACCAGATCCAGGCGGGCAGCGCGAAAACCCGCGGTGTGGAAATCGAGGCTTCGACACGCGTTGCCGGTCACGTCGATCTGATCGGCACCTATACCTGGACCAAGGCGCGTCCCGACGACGGCACGATCGTCGCTGGCCTGCCGAAGAACCAGGGCTCGGTCTGGGGTGTGTATCACCTCAACGACATCGACGGCGACGGCCTGAGCTTCGGCATCGGCGCGCGCTACATCGGCGTGAACTACGACGAGACCGGGTCGCTTCGTGTTCCGGAGAAGACGCTGTTCGATGCGATGGTTGCTTACACACAGGGCCCGTGGCGCTTCTCCGTGAACGCGGCCAACGTTACCGACCAGGCCTATAACGCGAGCTGCCTCGCGCGAGGCGACTGCTTCTACGGTCCACGTCGCAGCATTGTCGGCTCGGCACGATACAGATTCTGATAAGCCGTCGCCCCCTTTGGATGGCCAGACCCGTTAGGATCGAACGTTCGATAACGCCGAACCGGAGATCGTGATGGGGCTTCGCAACATCCTTGGGGGCGCGGCACTGGCCGCGTTGTTGTCCACCAGTGCGCTGGCCGCACCGCCTCCCGGTTACTCGGGCAATCCGGTCTTTCCCGGTTGGTACGCCGACCCGGAGGCCGCCATCTTCGGTGACCAGTACTGGATCTATCCGACCACGTCGCTCGCCTATAGCGAGCAGACCCATTTCGACGCGTTCTCCTCACCCGATCTGGTCCATTGGACCAAGCATGCCGACGTTCTCGAGATGAAGGCCATTCCCTGGGCGAAGAAAGCGCTCTGGGCGCCCGCTCTGGTCGAGAAGGATGGCAAGTACTATTTCTTCTTCGCCGCCAACGACATCCAGAGCGACAAGGAAGTGGGCGGCATCGGCGTGGCCGTGGCCGACAAGCCCGAGGGGCCGTTCAAGGATCTGTTGGGCAAGCCGCTGGTCGGCGCCTTCCACAATGGCGCGCAGCCGATCGACCAGTTCATCTTCCGTGACGACGACGGTACGTACTACATGATCTACGGCGGCTGGAAACACGCGAACATCGTCAAGCTGAAGTCCGATTTCACCGGCGTCGAGCCGATGGCCGACGGCACGGTATTCAAGGAAATCACGCCGGGACCGGAGTACGTCGAAGGCCCGCTGATGTTCAAGCGCAACGGGCACTACTACTTCATGTGGTCGGAAGGCGGCTGGACCGGCCCTAACTATTCCGTCGCCTATGCGATCGGCGATTCACCGATGGGTCCGTTCAAGCGCATGGGCACGATCCTCAAGCAGGATCCGAAGGTCGCGACCGGGGCTGGCCATCACTCGGTGTTTCACGTCGCGAAGGACGACAGCTGGTACATCGTCTACCACCGGCATCCGCTGGGCGACACCAAGGGCAACGATCGTGTCACGTCCATCGAAGTCATGTCGTTCGACAAGGACGGCAGGATCCTTCCCGTGAAGTTGACCAACGAAGGTGTCAAGGCGAACCCCCTGCGCTGATCGGCTCAGGGGAGCGTCACGATGACCTTTCCGGCGGAACGGCCGCTCTCGACCAGATCGAGGGCGGCATTGCCGTCGGCGAGTCGAAAGCGCTGCGCGGACAAGACGGGAAACAGCTCGCCGTTGTCGGCCAGGCGCGTGGCTTCAGCCAGGATGCGCCCGTGCTGCTCTCGCCCGATGCCGCTCAACAGTGGCAGCAGGGTGAACACGCCCGAGTAGGTCGCCGCGCGGAAGGACAACGGGGCGAGTGAGTGCGTACCCCAGCCGAGGCTGCTTACCACGTGGCCACCGTAGCGTCGTGCGGCGACGAAGGATGCGTCGAGTGTTGCGCCGCCGAGGGTGTCGTAGACCACGTCGAAACCCTCTCCGTTGGTGTGTTCGCGAACGATCGCGTCGATGTCTTCGACGTGCCGGTCCACGGCGGTCGCGCCCATGGCGGCAATCGTCGCCAGTTGGGCGGCGCTGCCCGTCGCCACGACACGCGCCCCGCGTGCCACCGCCAACTGGACGGCCATGCTGCCGACGCCACCGGCGCCGCCATGCACGAGCACCGACTGCCCGGGCTGCACCTTGGCGCGATCGACCAGGCCTTCCCAGGCGGTAATGAAGCCAAGCGGAAGCGCGGCAACGTCGGCCAGCGGAAGTCGGGACGGCGCAAGCGCAAGCAGGCGGGCATCGACGCTGGCGAACTCCGCCATCGAGCCCTGCACACCACCGACGCCGCCGGTCATGCCATAGACGGCGTCGCCGGGCGCGAACCCTTCGACGCCTTCGCCCACCGCTTCGACCGTCCCCGACATGTCGATGCCCAGCACGGCGGGTGCCGGCTGGCGGGCATGCGCCGCCTGGCCGGCACGGATCTTGGTGTCCAGTGGGTTGAGGCCCGCCGCCAGGATGCGGACCAGTACTTCACCAGGGCCCACCACCGGGCGCGGAAGCCGGGTGAGGGCTAGCGGGGTAGCCGGCGCATCGAGGCGCAGGGCGGACATTGGGCGGGAAGCGGTCATGGCGGGTTCTCTCGTGGGCGACGGTGTCGTCCTTGGTCACCACGTTAGTCCTTCGATCACGCATGAAGAACGCCCAGGATTGCACGGTGCTCATGCATAAATGCATGATGCGCCATGGAATGGAGCGATTTGCGCATCTTTCTGGCCGTGGCACGCGGCGGCACGCTCGGCGCCGCCGGGCGCGAGCTCGGCCAGACCCAGCCGACCATGGGCCGGCGTATCCGCGCACTCGAAGCGTCACTCGGCCAGACCCTCTTCCAGCGAACCAGTGAGGGATTCGTTCTTACGGATGAAGGTGCGGCCGTGCTCGCCCATGCCGAGCGCATGGAGGCCGAAGCCCTGGGTATCGCGCGTGCCGCGGGAGGCCTGGCGGGCAACCTGGAAGGAACCCTGCGCGTGTCGTCGTCCGACTGGTTCGGCGCGCACGTACTCACACACGCCATCGCGGCCATGCATCGCCGGCATCCCGCGGTGACGATCGAGTTGGTCACGGACGCACGTCGGTTGAGCCTTGCGCGGCGCGAGGCGGATCTCGTCTTTCGCATCACCCCGTTCGACGAGCCGGATATCGCGCAGCGCAAGCTACTCCATATGCCGTACGCGACCTACGTGGCAGCGGCGTTCGAGAATACGGACGTACTTCAACGCATCACCATGGACACGGCGTTCGGTGACATGCCCGACGTGGCGTGGCTGCAAGCGCGCCTGCCGGGAACCCGCGTGGCGTTTCGCAGCAACAGCCGCGAAGCCCAGGCACGCGCGTGCGCGCTTGGCGTGGGTATCGCGGTGTTGCCTTGCCCACTCGGGGACGCGACGCCGGGCCTGCGTCGCGTCGATCTTGGCGAATCACCTCCCGGTCGCGACGTATGGCTCGGCTACCACAAGGATCTCCGCCACCTCCCGCGCCTTCGCGCTTTCCTCGATGAAGTGCTTACGGTGGGAGCCGGCTACGCCGAAGTGCTCCCTGTGGGAGCCGGTTAGCCGAGATGCTTCCTGTGGGAGCCGGCTACGCCGGCGATCCCGCGGCAGCGGGCCAGCCTGCCGCAAGCACCCTTCGCCGCTGAAGCGGCTCCCACAGAATGGGCAACCCGGTGGGCCGAATCAGCCGCGCGTGTCGTCGACGATTTCCACATCCGGAAACGCTTTTCGCACGCACTCAACATAGTCGCCGGGCTTCAGGCCCGAGAACGGCGTCTGGTAACCCACCAGCTTGCAGCCGGCCTGCTCGCTCCAGTTGTTCTCCCAGTAAATAGGTAGCGCGCCTGCACCTCCTTCCGCGAACTGCTTCATCCCCTTGCAGCCCAGCACTTCGTCGGCCGGCACGGGCACGCCGAGGGTGGCGGCAAACGCGCGGTAATAGGTAATGCGATTGGCCGACTGCGCATGCTCCGCGCTTCCGCCGCACTCGACACCGCCGTTGATGATCTGCGTTGTCACGCCGAAACCCGGTACGAGCCCAGCGGCACGATCGGCATCGTTGGGCTGCCAGGTGCCGTCGATGATGTGCAACATCGAAGGCTTCGGCGGCTGGGGATAAGTGAAGAAGAACGTGGCGCTGGCCAGGTTCAACCACGTATCGGCCACCCGTTCCGGTGCATCGAGCAGCGCGCCGACATCGCCGTACATGGCTTCCGAGAAGGGGCCGTAGTTGTAGTTGTACGAGAGCTGCTTGGCACCGCGGCCGAAGTAGCTCTTGAACGTGCCATCGGGGTACTTGCCACACGGCCAGGTCTCCGCGATCCAGCCGTCGGCTTTGCACTCTCCGTTGTAGCCGTCACGAGCGCCTTCGTTCCAACCCATCTCACGCACGTACGCGAGTGCCTGGCGGAACCCCTCGATTGGACGCCAGGATTCGTGCGCGCCGGTTTCCTGGGTGAAGTGCGCAAACATCGTCGCGAGCGTTTTGCGGCAGATGGCCTCGGCGTCGCGTCCATCGCTGTAGTCATCGCAAACGGCGGGAAACTTGGCGACGGCCTGGAGGAATCCTCGGTAGGTGTACTCGGGAGCCCTCAGCGGGAACAGGTACTCGAAGCGCGATTCGTCGATGATCGCCTCGACGCGTCGAACGTTGGCGGGGTTGCCGGGACGCTTCGGTGCCACGGCTTCCACACTCGCGTTGTCCAGGGTGCGAATGGACGCACGAACAGCGGTCATCAGCGGATCGGAGGTCAGGCGCGCCTCGTCGGCGAGCAGGGTGCTCAGCAATACCTTGCCGGGCTCGCCAGGGTCCGGATTGCCCGGATCGCCTGGATTACCCGGGTCCCCGCCGGGGCAGCCGGTGGGGGACCCCAGCGCGGCACGCTCCCAGGGCGTGTCCCAGGGATTCGCGGCGCTGTCTACTGCGGCCGGCGTATGGCCGGGCTCCACCCACCATTTGGCCCGGAAAATGTCGCTCTTATAGGCGACCACGCAGTTCTCGGTATACGTGCGCGAGGGATCGTAATCGAGCGCGAACGATAGAGCGGGCGCGGCGAGCGCGAATAGGGCGAGGACGGGACGTGTCGCCCTGCGATGCAGAATCTTCATGATGCCTCCGTGCGGCGTTGTCGTGTTCACGCGTCGCGGTAGCGGCGCGAGCCAACAGTAGTTGTCGTCCTGCTTCTCGGAATATCAGATTCGTCTGAATTTTCGCGGTAACACGCTGAGCTTTTTCTGGTATCGCGGCACTTCTATCAAAGAAACGAAATTCGGCACCTATGCCGGTACGCGCTTTGCCCGAACAGGCCAATCCCGTGCGCGTGTCGTGGGTGATCGACCGTCGGCGTTGCGGCGCACCATGACGCTCGACATTTCAACCCGCAAGGAATGGTTACAATCCGCTCACGGGCAGGGGACGACGTCCCCAAAGGGAGTAAGTGAGCATGCGTTACGAGAAAGGTCACAAGGAGCAGACTCGGCAGAAGATCGTCGAGGCCGCCTCCGAACGTTTTCGCGCCGATGGTATCGATGCCGTCGGCGTCGTCAGTCTGATGAACGATGTCGGCCTGACCCAGGGCGGTTTCTACAACCACTTCGGATCGAAGGAAGACCTCGTCCGGGAGAGCGTCGCCAACGGCGCCAGCAGTGCCGCCGAACGGATGGCCGCGCGTATCGCCGCCTCGCGTGGCGAGGGCTACCGGGCGTTGGTCAATGGCTACCTGTCGGCGGAGCACCGCGACCATCCGGAGACCGGTTGCGTCGCCGCGTCGCTATCTGCCGAGATGGGGCGTCGTCCCGTCGAGACGCGTGCCGCCTTCACGGAGGGGTTCGGCGAGATGGTGGAAGTCATCGCCGGCACCCTGCCGGATGCCGTGCGTGGCAAGCGCCGCCGCACGCTGTCCATGGCCGTGTTCGCCTCGATGGTGGGTTCGCTGTCGCTGTCGCGTGCCGTTTCCGAGCCGGCCCTGTCGGACGAAATCCTGGCGCTCGGTCGCCAGTCCGCGCTGGAACTGATCGAAGCCGGCTGATCGGCGCGCCGGGACGGCTTACCCCCGTCCCGGCGGCCACATCGCGGTGGTTCTATCCAAAAACGCCGATTTCGGCGGAGTGCACGACGCTTCATTCGGCGTAACCTGACAGCCTGCTTGTGAGTCAGCCAATGGGACCTTCGCGTCCCACCAGCCGAGGGAAGACCATGGTTACCTTGCGCGTGAATGGCGAAGATCGTCAGGCCGACGTCCCGCCGGATATGCCGTTGCTGTGGGTGCTGCGCGACGTGATCGGATTGACCGGCACGAAGTTCGGTTGCGGTATCGCACAGTGCGGCGCGTGCACGGTGCACATCGATGGCCAGCCGATCCGCTCCTGCCAGATGCCCGTGTCAGCCGTCGGCGACCGCGCCGTGACCACCATCGAGGCCATCGGCAACACCCCCGAGGGAGCCAAGGTGCAGCAGGCCTGGCTCGCTGTCGACGTCGTGCAGTGCGGCTACTGCCAGTCGGGACAGATCATGTCTGCCACGGCGCTGCTGGCGCGCACCCCGAACCCCACCGACCGCGACATCGACGCCGCGATGTCCGGCAACATCTGCCGCTGTGGCACCTATGTCCGCATTCGCGAGGCCATCAAGCAGGCCGCGACCGGACAGCCGCAGGGACTCCAGGTGATCGTTGACGGGAGCGCCGCATGAACGCGCGTATTCGTGGCGACGAAGGCATCGACGAGGCGCGTCGCAGTGCACTCAAGCTGGCCGGCGGCGGGTTGGCCGTCGCCTTCCTGTGGACAGCGGGCATGGGACCGGCCTTCGCGCAGATGAATCCACGCCGGCAACCGGCGGACGAAGCCGCGGCCATCGCCGACGGCAACCCGCCCTTCGCGCCCAATGCCTTCATCCGCATCGACGCCGACGGTAGCGTAAGACTGGTGATGCCCAGCGCGGAGATGGGCCAGGCCATCTATACCGGTATCTCGATGATGCTCGCCGAGGAACTCGGTGTCGGCCTCGACCAGATCAAGGTCGAGCACTCGATCGCAAGCGACGCGCTTTACGGTATCGCGTTACTCGGTGGCGGCCAGATCACCGGCGGCTCGACGAGTACCCGCGGCCAATGGCAGTCGTTACGCGAAGCGGGAGCGGTCGCGCGCGAGATGTTGATCGCGGCCGCGGCGGCGCAGTGGCAGGTCGAGCCCGCGAGCTGTTCGGTGTCGCGCGCCACGATCACGCATGTGCCCTCCGGGCGGACGCTCGGTTATGGCGCGGTGGCCGAGGCGGCGGGCAAGCTACCGCAACCAGCCAGCGTGACCCTGAAGGATCCGAAGGACTTCACGGTCATCGGCAAGCCGCTGCGACGCGTGGATTCGCCGGATAAGGTCAACGGCGGCACGCAATTCGGCATCGACGTGAAAGTGCCGGGGATGAAGTACGCCGCCGTGCGTACGAGTCCCGAGCTGGCCGGCACGCTCGGCAGCGTCGACGACGCGAAGGCGCGCGCGATCCCCGGTGTGGTCGATGTCATCAAGATCGGCGACGCGGTGGCCGTGGTGGGTGAACACTACTGGGCCGCGCAACGTGGCCTGGACGCCTTGGAGATTGAATGGCGTCACGGCGTCAACGAGCACCTCGATACCGCCACGCTGGTCGCCGCGTTGCAGGAAAGCTCGCGTAACGGGCCTGCGCTGGTCGGTCGTAAGCCCAAAGGTGAGGCCGCCGCCGGTGGCAAGGCGGTGGAGATGACCTTCGTCACGCCGATGCTCGCGCATGCACCGATGGAGCCGCTCAACGCCACCGTGCACGTGACGCCGGGCAAATGCGAGATATGGACAGGCACCCAGGTGCCCACGCGCGCGCAGAAAGAGGCCGCACGCATCTGTGGCATTCCGCTGGAGGCGGTGACGGTCAACAACCAGTACCTCGGCGGCGGGTTCGGCCGGCGCCTGGAGACCGATCAGGTTGAACAGGCGGTCGCCTTCGCCAAACAGGTGACGTATCCGCTGAAAGTGATCTGGAGCCGCGAGGAGGACATCCGCCACGATCGCGTGCGCCCGCTCTACTTCGATCGTATCTCGGCCACGCTCGGCGACGACGGCAAGCCCACCTCGTGGAAACATCGCATCACCAGCGGCACCGTGCTCGGACGGTGGTTGCCCGCGGCCATGGGCAAGGACGGCATGGACAGCGACGCCATCGAGTGCGCCGCGGACCTGCCCTATGACATGGAAAACGTCCTCGTGGAATGGGTGTACCACGTGATGCCGCCTGGCCTTGTCGTCGGTTGGTGGCGCGGCGTCGGCCCCACGCACAATCTGTTCATCGTCGAAAGCTTCATCGATCACCTCGCGCACACCGCGGGGAAGGATCCGCTCGCCTACCGGCGCTCGCTGATGAAGCCGGGCTCGCGCCCCCTCGGTGTCCTGGACCTCGCTGCCGAGAAAATCGGCTGGGGGAGCCAGCCGTTGCCGGCGCGTGTCGGTCGCGGCATCGCGGTAGCCTCCCCGTTCGGCAGCCACGTGTGCGCCATCGTCGAGGTCGAGGTGACGGCCCAGGGCGTATTGCGTCTGCGTCGTGCGGTGGTCGCCGTGGATGTCGGTATCGCGATCAACCCGAGTTCCATCCAGGCGCAGGTGCAGGGTGGTGTGCTGTTCGGACTGAGTGCGGCGATGTTCAATGGCATCACGCTCAAGGACGGCATGATCGAGCAGAGCAACTTCCACAACTACCGTTCGCTGCGCATCAACGAGACGCCGCCGATCGAGGTGTATACCGTCAACAGTGGCGAATCGCCGGGTGGCCTCGGTGAGGTCGGAACAGCGATCGCCGCACCCGCGCTCGCCAATGCGATCTTCGCGGCGACCAGTGTGCGCCTGACCGAGCTGCCGGTGACACGCACGTCGCTGGTGGAATCCGCCGAGGCGCTCAAGCACGTTGCCACTATCGGCTCCGGGACGGGAGATGTCGCATGAAACGCTTCCTCCTCCTCGTCGTCGTTGTCCTGATCATTGGTGTGGTGGCGTACTTCGCGCTCAATCGCACGGATCCTGCCGCCGGCACGGCGCCAGTGATCGTCGGCGCGCCGGTTAACGCCGATCCCGTCGCGCGTGGTGAGTACCTGGCCCGCGCCGCCGACTGCATCGCGTGCCATACCGTGCCGGAGACGGGTAAGCCCTTCGCCGGCGGTCTGCCGTTCAAGCTGCCGTTCGGCACCATCTACTCATCCAACATCACGGCCGATGTCGAGACCGGCATTGGCGGCTGGAGCGACGACGACTTCGTGCGCGCCGTACGCGAGGGCGTACGCAAAGACGGCAAACATCTGTATCCCGCCTTTCCGTATACCGCTTACACGCAGCTCAGCCGCGCGGATGTGCTGGCGATCAAGGCTTACCTGTTTACCCTGCCGAAGGTGCGCCAGCCGGAACGGCCGAACGATCTGGGCTTCCCATTCAACCAGCGCTGGGCGATGGGTTTCTGGAACGCGGTGTTCTTCCGCAGCCAGCGCTTCGAGAACGATCCCTCGCGGTCGCCGCAATGGAACGCCGGTGCGTATCTGGCAGGTCCACTGGGGCACTGCGCCGAATGCCACACGCCGCGCAATCTCGGCTTTGGCCTGAAGCACGGTGAGTCGCTGGCGGGCGCGGAGCTGCAGGGCTGGCGTGCCTGGAACATCACCTCAGATGAAACCCATGGCATCGGCAAGTGGAGCGATGAAGCACTGACCCAGTACCTGCGCACCGGTCACGCCGATGGCCATGCGTCGGCGATGGGTCCGATGGGCGAGGCAGTCGCACACAGCCTGCAGTTCCTCAAACCCGAAGACACGGCGGCACTCGTGGCCTGGCTACGTACGGTGCCGGCTCGCAAGGGCTCGGACCCGATCATGGTCGACCCGACGCCGAAGGGCGTGGTTGCGTCGAACGCCGCGGCGCCGGGTGCGGATGTGGCCAGCGCGGACTCCGAAGGCCAGCGCCTGTTCGAGGGCGCCTGCGCCAGCTGTCACCAGTGGAACGGCGCGGGGCAACAGACGCCGTATGCCGGCCTTGCCGGTACGCGAGGGGTGAACGACCCCAAGGGTGCCAACGTCACCCAGGCCATCCTGCATGGGGTGACGATGCGTATCGGCGATACCGACGTCTACATGCCGGCCTTCGGGCACGGTTACAGCGATCCCGAAGTGGCCGCGCTGGCCAACTTCGTCATCGGACACTTTGGCGGCAAGCAGGGCGAGGTGACTCCAGAGGACGTGGCCAAACGCCGGGATCTGTAGACCCGATCCGATCAGTGCGCCGGGACGGGCGGCTTGCCCATGGCCGCCGTCTTCTCGGCGATCTTCGCCTTGATGGCCGGAATCGCGGCGAGCGCGGCGCGCTCACCCTCGAGGATGGCCACGTTCTTCTGGTCGAAGTCGGTCGGGCCGATCTGGCCGACCTTCGGCCGGATCACAATGTCGGCGCGGCCAAGCTCCTGCTCGGCGAGCTTGCGTCCCATGATGGTGATCGACTGGCCGACGATCCCGACCATACCGGCAGGATTGCTGCCGTCGGGGCGCGCCGAGATGTCCACGGCGATCACGATGTCGGCGCCGAGCTGGCGCGCGGCGTCCACCGGGACGGGACTGACCACGCCGCCATCGACGAAATGCTTGCCGTTGATTTCCACCGGTTCGAACACGCCGGGGATGCTGCTCGATGCGCGCACGGCCTGGCCGGCGTTGCCGCGGACGAAGATCGCGCGTTCGCCGGTTTCCAGCTCGGTGGCCACCGCCGCGAACGGCGTGTGCAGCTTCTCGATCGGCGTGTTCTTCAGCAGGTCGTTGACGTAATCCTGCAGCTTCTGGCCTTGCACCATGCCGCCCGAAAAGAAGCGGACGTCGCGGATCTTGCCTTCATCCAGCGAGAAGGCCGTTTCCTGTAGCTGGAAGGCATCCATGCCGCTGGCATAAAGAACGCCCACGACGCTGCCGGCGCTGGTGCCGGACACCACGTCCACGTGGATGCCGCTGGCTTCCAGCATCTTGATCACCCCGATATGGGCGAAGCCCTTGGCTGCGCCGCCGCCGAGCGCGAGCCCCACGCGCGGCTTGGCCGCCAGCACGGGTACGGCGTTGTCCGGGCGGGTATCCGGCTTCGTGCCGCCGAAGCAGCCGGAGAGCAGGGCAGTGAAAACCAGCGGAAGCCAGGTGCGGGCGCGAAGCGTCATGGGGGGCGAACCGAGAGAGGGCTGGCGGATCATCGGGCACCGTCGCGGCGCACGAATGACAGGTAAGTGGCGGAAGCCGGGCGGCGAGGCGCCGCCCGGCCGGTGTATCAATCGCGGGTGTCGTCGGCTTCCACGTGGTAACGCGTGGCGATCTCGATTTCGTGCTTCGAACCCAGGAACACCGGCACGCGCTGGTGCAGCGCTGTCGGCTGCAGGCCCATGATCGGCTCGCGGCCCGTGGTCGCGGCGCCGCCGGCCTGCTCGACGATAAAGGCCATGGGGTTGGCTTCATACATCAGGCGCAGCTTGCCGGTGCCACCCTTGGCCGTGGTCTTGGCATCCAGCGGATAGATGAAGACGCCGCCCCGGGTGATGATGCGATGCACGTCGGCCACCATCGAAGCCACCCAGCGCATGTTGAAGTCGCGCCCGCGTGGCCCGGTCGCGCCGGCGAGCAGCTCGCCGATGTAACGCTGCATGGGTGCTTCCCAATGGCGCTGGTTCGACATGTTGATGGCGAACTCGGCCGTCTCCTCGGGAATCGTGATGGCGCGGCGCGTCAGCACGAAACTGCCGTGCTCGCGGTCGAGGGTGAACTCGTGCACGCCATGGCCAAAGGTCAGCACCAGCACGGTGCTCGGGCCGTAGACGACGTAGCCCGCGGCGACCTGGTCGGTGCCCGGCTGGAGGAAGTCCTGGACCTTCGGCTCGGTCACGCCGTCCGGGCAGCGCAGGACCGAGAAGATCGTGCCCACCGACACGTTCACGTCGATGTTGGACGAGCCGTCGAGCGGGTCGAACAGCAACAGGTGATTGCCCTTGGGGTAGGCGTCCGGGATGGGCTGCGGATCTTCCATCTCTTCGGAGGCACACGCGGCGAGGTGGCCGCCCCAGGCGTTGGCCTCGAGCAGGATCTCGTTGGAGATGACGTCCAGTTTCTTTTGGGCTTCGCCCTGCACGTTGTCCGAACCGGCGTTACCGAGCACGCCGCCAAGGGCGCCTTTGCCGGTCGCCACGGAGATGCGCTTGCAGGCGCGGGCCACCACTTCGATGAGAAGGCTGAGCTGGGCATTGATATGCCCCTCGCGTTTCTCCTCGATCAGGAATTGGATCAATGAAATCGGTTTCGTCATCGGGACGGACTCTGGCGCGAAACCACGCATTGTCCGGATGCTGGGTGAACGGCGCCAGAGGTCTGCTGACAGAACGCTGTCAGTAGCCCCCGCGCAGACTCTCCTCCTACCGAAGCAACGGAGAGGGAAGTCGCATGAATCGCTTTCTCGATCGTCTCGCCGTGCTCTATGCGCCGCTAGGGCGCCGGGGGCTGCTGATGGATGGGCAGTACCGGTTCGCTGCCGACGCGGAGCGACCGCCGGTCACGCGGCACCAGTCCGCGCCTGCCAGGCCGAAGTCGACGACCTCAACCAAGACCACAAGGGAATTGCACGCATGAATGCCAGTCGGATCAAGTTCCACCATGCGCCGAACAGCCGCTCGGGGAGCACGCTGATGCTGCTCGAAGAGCTGGGTGCGCAATACGACATCCATGTGATGAACCTGGTCGAGGGTGAGCAGCGCCAACCGGCCTATCTGAAGGTCAATCCGATGGGCAAGGTTCCGGCCATCGAGCATCTCGGTGGCCTGGTGACCGAACGGCCGGCAATCTTCACCTACCTCGCCGACCTGTTTCCCGAAGCCGGCCTCGCACCCGGTCTGGGCGATCCACTGCGCGGACCCTACCTGCGCTGGTTGTCGTTTTATGGCTCCTGCTTCGAGCCCGCCGTGATGGATCGTTTCATGAAACATGAGCCGGCACCCACGTCGACCTGCCCCTATGGCGACTTCGACACGGTCATGGACATGATCGAAGCCCAGCTCGCCCCCGGTCCGTGGATGTTCGGCGACCGATTCACCGCCGCGGACATCCTCTGGGGCAGTGCCCTGGACTGGACCATGCGCTTTGGCATCGTGCCGCGTCGCAATGTCTTCGAGGCCTACGTGGCTCGCCTGATGGCCCGTCCGGCCATCTGCCGCGCAGCCGGGCAGGATGCCGCGCTGGCCCGCGCGCAGACGCTGGCTGTCGCCTGAGCCGCCGGATATGCACGGCCATGACGTTCGCCGCTTCCCGCGCAGCGCGCGGGAAGCGATGATCCGGGTATGCGCCGCGCCGATCGCCTTTTCCTCATCATCAATGCCCTGCGTGGGCGGCGTACGGCGCTGCCCGCGCGGCAGCTGGCCAGCACCCTGGAAGTCTCGCTACGCACCGTCTATCGCGACGTCGCCGATCTCCAGCTCTCCGGTGTGCCGATCGAGGGCGAGGCCGGCGTCGGTTATGTCCTGCGCAAGGGCTCGGACATTCCGCCGCTGATGTTCTCCGCCGACGAACTCGAAGCCCTCGTGGCCGGAACGCGCTTCGTTCGCGCTTTCGCCGGTGAGCGGCTGGCGCGAGAGGCGCAGTCGGCCCTGATCAAGATCGAGGCGGTGCTCCCGCCCGACCTTCGCGAGCGTTCGGCGCAATCGAAGATCTTCGCACCGATCTGGCGCGATCCCTTCCAGAACCAGGTCGCCGCCATGCTCGACCGCCTGCACGCTGCCATTGTCGGGCATTGCGTGCTCTGCCTGGATTACCGGGATGCCGAGGGGCGCACCTCCACCCGTGAAGTGGAGCCGCTGTGCCTGTCGTTCTGGGGCGGCGCCTGGACGCTCGGCACGTGGTGTCGTCATCGCCAGGCATTCCGCAATTTCCGGCCCGATCGGATCGAGGACTGCCGGAACGAAGGCGAAACCTTTACCGACGTGCCGGGGCGGGATCTGCAGGCTTACCTGGATACGATGCGAGGCCATTACGCGGGACTGGAGTGATCCGGGAATGCGATGATCGGGGTTTCCCCGCCAACGGTCTCCTGCATGTCCTCCTGGATCCGCGCCATCGCCTTCGCCGGTATGTTTGCCGCTACCGCTCACGCTGCCACCGCACCGGCGTCGCCGGATGAGGCATTCAAGGGCATCTACACGAAGGAATGGACCTGGCGTAACGGGCAGGCGGGCATCCTCACCTCCGGCGAGGCCCAGCCGGGCGATGGACGCCTGGATACGGTGGACGCCGCCAGCCAGGCCAAGCGCCTCGCCTACTGGAACGACGTGCTGGCGCAACTGGACCGTATCGATCCGCATAGCCTGAGCGGTCCCGTGCGCGTGGATTACGCGGTGTACCACGAGCAGATCACCAACCTCGCTGCCGCGCAGCGCTTCGCACAGTGGCAGATGCCGTTCAACAGCGACTCCGCGTTCTGGTCCGACGTCGGCTATGTGCTACACGGCGACGACCTGCATACGCGCGAGGACTACCAGCACTACATCGAGCGTGTCAGGCAGATCCCTGCCTACATGGATCAGGAGATCGCCAACATGCGTCTGGGCCTGGCGCGCGGCTTCACCGTGCCGCGCGAAGTGCTGGACGGCCGCGACGTGTCGATCGCCGCGGTAGCCGAACTGAAGAACCCGGAAGAAAGCGCGCTCTACAAGCCGTTCAAGACGCTGCCGAAGTCCATGCCGGCCAAGGACGCCGAGGCACTTCGCGCCGAAGCGCGAAAGGCGATCGCGCAGGGCGTCATTCCGGCCTACGGCAAACTGCTGACCTTCTTCCGTACCGAGTACGTGCCCAAGGCGCGGCCCACGCTGGCTGCGGAATCGCTGCCGGACGGCAAGGCCTACTACCGCCAGCAGATCCGTGAGTACACCACGCTGGACCTGTCGCCCGACGAGATCCACGCGATCGGCCTGCGTGAGGTAGCGAAGATCCACGAGGCCATGCTGGAGACGATGACGACCACCGGTTTCAAGGGCGACTTCCCGGCTTTCCTGCAGTTCCTGCGTACGGATCCGCAGTTCTACGCGAAGACGCCCGACGAGCTGCTGATGCGCACGGCCTGGGTGGCCAAGCAGGTGGATGGCAAGCTGGCCAGGTATTTCGGCCTGTTGCCGCGGCAGCGCTTCGCCATCGAGCCGGTGCCGGCGGATATCGCCCCGTATTACACCTCGGGCCGCGGCGGTGCGGACGTCTATCTGGTCAACACCTACGACCTGCCGTCGCGTCCGCTGTTCAACATGCCCGCCTTGACCCTGCACGAGTCCATGCCGGGCCACGCCCTGCAGCTGGCGCTCTCCGCCGAGCAGGAAGGCCTGCCGCCGTTCCGCCGTGACGGCTACATTTCCGCGTATGGCGAGGGCTGGGCGCTCTACTCGGAGTACCTGGGCGAGGAGATGGGCATCTATCACACGCCCTACGAACACTTCGGTTACCTGACCTACCAGATGTGGCGTGCCTGCCGGCTCGTGGTGGACACCGGCATCCACCACCTCGGCTGGACCCCCCAGCAGGCGATCGACTACCTCACGCAGAACACGGCCCTGAGCCAGCGCGAGATCGCCAACGAGGTGGATCGCTACATCAGCTGGCCGGGTCAGGCGCTGTCCTACGAGCTGGGCTATCTGAAGATCCGCGAACTGCGCGAGCGCGCCGAAGCGCAACTTGGCGAGAAGTTCGACTTGCGTGCCTTCCACGACACGGTGCTCGCCCTCGGCTCGGTCCCCCTCCCGGTCCTGGAACAACACGTGGACGCCTGGATCGCCTCCAAAAAATAACGGTAGGAGCCGCTTCAGCGGCGATCCCGCGGCAGCGGGCCCGGATGCGGCAAGCACCCGATCGCCGATGAATCGGCTCCTACACAGAGCAGCACATACCTCGGCCGGCGTTTCCGTGACTGTGGTCTATCTATAGGGTATATTGCCGAATAACTCCACAGGTAGAGCAACGATGCATTCCGTCATCCATGCCGAACCCACGCCCACCGGCGATCTCGGGGGCCCCGCCTTGCGGGCCTTCTTCGCCCTGGCCGAACGCTGGAAACTTCGCGTCACCGAGCAGCGCACCCTGCTCGGTGATCCGCCCGAATCCACGTACTTCAAGTGGAAGAAGCAGCAGGACGGCGCGCCTTCGCGTGATGTGATCGAGCGGATCAGTTACCTGCTCGGCATCTGGAAGGATCTGCAGATCCTCTTTCCCGACCCCGCCCAGGCGGACGCCTGGCTGCGCAAGCCCAACGACGCCTCTCTGTTTGGCGGCCGCCCGGCGCTGGAGCGCATGCTGTCGGGCAATGTTGCCGACCTCTATGTCGTCCGCCAGTACCTGGACGCCCAGCGCGGCTGGAACGGATGATCGCCGGAGGGAGCCGCTTCAGCGGCGGCGGGCGCTCGCCAACGCCTCCGCTCCGTCGCATCCGCTGGACCCATGCTTACCGCATCGTCCCCAGCCGGTTCCCGCCCGTGGGACTGTTCGACCGCATCGCCGAACCGAAGGACATCGACGCGGTGATGGCGATCGAGTCGCTGACCAATCCACGACTGCGTGACGAGATCGGCGCGCTGAGCCTGGTGCCGCCGGCACGCCGTGTCTCCGGGCCGGGTACGACGCCGATCATGGCGGCGTTCGCGCATATTCCGCCCGAGGGCAGCCGCTTCTCCGACGGCCATTGGGGCGTGTTCTACGCCGCGCACAGCGTGGCCACGGCCATCGAAGAAACCGTGTTCCATCGCGAGGCCTTCCTCGCCGCGACGCACGAGCCGCCCACCGACGTCCAGGTGCGCTGCTACAAGACGGCCATCGCAGGCAAACTGCATGACATCCGCGGCGGCTGGGCCGCCGAGCACGATCCCGACTCCTACGCGGCAAGCGTGAAGCTCGCCCGCGCGCTCCGCGACGATGGCTCCAACGGCATCGTCTACGACAGCGCACGCCACGAGGGGGGCGAGTGTGTCGCCGTGTTCTACCCCGATCTCGTCGCCCCCTGCGTGCAGGCCGAGCACCTCATTTATCGCTGGAACGGTGCACGTGTCGAAGCGGTGCTGAAGGTGACGCCCGTGGAACGACAGGGTTTACCTCGTCGACCGTAAGCAGCTACGGTGTTGTGGATGAAATGCCTGACGATTCTCCTCACGCTTCTCGTTTTTTCTTCCGGTGCCCTGGCCAAAGATGCCAATCACGGGCAATGGAACGCCGAAATCCAGGCCTTTGAGGCCTCCGACAAGACCGATCCGCCGCCAGCCCACGCCGTGCTCTTCATCGGCAGCTCGTCGATCCGCTTGTGGAAGACGCTGGCGACCGATTTTCCGGGCTATCGCGTGATCAACCGTGGGTTCGGCGGCTCCGACCTCGATGACTCCACGGCGTTCGCAGACCGCATCGTGGCGCCGTATCGCCCGGCAGCGCTGGTGATGTACGCCGGCGACAACGATCTCCAGGGCGGCGACACGCCGGAGCAGGTCCGCGACGATTTCGCCGCCTTCGTCGGCAAGGTGCGCCAGACCCAGCCCCATTTGCCCATCGCGTTTATCGCGATCAAGCCGAGCGTCGCGCGGGTCGCCTTGCTGCCGAAGATCCTCCGGGCCAACAAGCTGATCCGCGACTGGGCCATGGCCCACAAAGGCGTGGCGTTCCTCGATGTGGTGCCCGCGATGCTCGACGCACAGGGTCAGCCCAAACCGGATCTGTTCATCGAGGATGGGTTACATATGAACGCGAAAGGCTACGCGCTGTGGGTTGCACAGGTGTCGCCGTGGCTCGCCGAGCACGCGATGGCAGCCGAAGATAAACGCAGGCAAAACGCGACCACCCCGTAATGCGGGAACTTCACGCGATCGCCCTTATCTAAGTCTGTGATCGCCGAGAGGCGACCTGTTGTCAGACGACCGGATTCGATTGGTCCTTCTGTCCCGGGTCCCGCTATTTCCCCTGATAGCCTGGACCCGACACCGACCCCGGCAGCTCCTCCCCTGGCTGCCGGGGTTTTATTTTGTGCGGAATGTGGAATTCTGAATGTAGGAGCCGCTTCAGCGGCGATAACCAGGTTGCCCCGCACAAAGCAACGGGCGGGCAAGTCTCTCGACCCACCCGCCCGTCAGGGCAATACATTTGATTTGAATCAGACGGTGCGCGTACGGCCCGCGTAAGGACGGATGGACGTGTCGAAGGCGCGCCAGCGACCGTCGTTTCCTTCAATGTTCAGAACGATGTCGGAGAGCGCATCGGCCTGCTCGATCCGTCGGGCTTCACTCACGGCACATTCCAGGGCGTCATCGCGCGAGCAGAACTCGCCATATTCGGTTTCGTTCTTCTGCAACAGCCAGAGACCCGGACCCACGGACTCGAACGGAATATCGAAGACGACCACGATGGACACACCCTGTTCAGCGGAAAGTAAGCCCATCGTAGAGGCCCGTTTGTTAGGCCGCCGTTGAGATTCAGTTGTCTGCGCCTGAAGCGAAGCCCTCGCGGCTACCCCGATGGAAGACTTTGTCCGTCGACAGGACATCGCCAGCCGCCACAGCCGTGCTCTGGCCGAGCTTTTCGTAGATCGGCGTGAAGTCCGGACGGGTCGCTTCGAACAGCTGCGCGAAGTCGTCGATGACGAAGTACGTCTGCTGGTAGGTGTCGATCCTGTAGCGGGTGTTCATCACGCGCTCCAGGTCGAACCCGATGCGGTTGGGTGCCGCCGAGTCGATCGAATAGATGGATTCGCCCTTGGAACTGACGATGCCGGCGCCGTAGATCCGCAAGCCCTTCTCCGTCCGGATCAGGCCGAACTCCACCGTGTACCAGTAGAGGCGGGTCAGGTTCATGAGCGCCTCGGGGCCGATGGCGTGAGCTTTCATGCCGCCCTTGCCGTACGCCTGCATGTAGTCGGCAAAAACGGGGTTGAGGAGCAGCGGCACATGGCCGAACAGGTCATGGAACAGGTCGGGCTCGGACAGGTAGTCAAGCTGGTCCGGCTTGCGGATCCACCAGCTGACTGGAAAGCGACGGTTGGCCAGGTGATCGAAGAAAACCTCGTCCGGCAGCAGGCCTTCCACGGCCACCACTTCCCAGCCCGTCGCCTCACCCAGGACCTTGTTCAGGTCGGAGAACCGCGGGATACCGCCGTCACCAAGGCCGAAGCGTTCCACGCCATCGAGGAACTCCTGGCAGGCATAGGCAGGCAGCAGCTCGCGCTGGCGCTTGTAGAGGGTGTCCCAGACCTGGTGATCCGTCTTCGAATAGCTCTCCCACGGCTGCTCCACGGTGCCAGTCGCATAGACGGGCACGTAACCGCGGTCGGTCTGCTGGTGTTCGACGCGACGGGGGGTGTCCATGGCGGGCCTCCTTGGGGCTGCTGCATTGGGATAGGACTTCAGCTTAGCGGTCATGGGGCGCAATGGGCTTGTGTTGTTGCGCGCCAATGAACTCTTCATGCAACAATGTGTCGTCCAAAGGTAACGCGGCAGCATAATCATGCAAACGACTCTCGACCGCACGGATCTGCGCATCCTCGCCACGCTTCAGACAAACGGGCGGATCACCAACGCCGAGTTGGCCACGGAGGTGAATCTCTCCCCCTCGGCGTGCCTGCGCCGCGTACAAAAGCTCGAGGCGGACGGGGTGATCGCCGGATACGGCGCACGTCTCGAACCGCGATCCCTCGGCCTGGGGCTGCAAGCCTTCGTCCGTGTGCAGCTTTCCCGCCATGAGGCCGAGGCTATCGACCGCTTCACCGAGAGGGTCGCGGAGTGGGACGAGGTGGTGTCCTGCTATGCGCTGACCGGTGACATGGACTACCTGCTCCAGGTCTATGTCGCCGACCTGGATGGGTTCTCACGCTTCCTGCTCGATCGTTTGCTCAA
>Ga0182006_1000113_pt1 | contig 86691 bp, 66 predicted proteins | sample Sormic07211104_1_FD_123022 | JGI IMG/M metagenome (GOLD analysis project Ga0182006, IMG submission 123022) | Rhizosphere microbial communities from Sorghum bicolor, Mead, Nebraska, USA - 072115-104_1 MetaG | ecosystem: Host-associated > Plants > Roots > Rhizosphere | place: USA: Nebraska...
ACAATAAATAATAATGCATAATGTATCGTTTTTATAAAGCAGGTTTAGTGCTTTTCGGTTCGGGTAGTCCTTCTTTCCGCTTCTATCTTTTTGTGAATGCATTACATAAACAATTAGTCTTGCAACAAAAAGGATAGCCGCTTCAATAAGGTTTATTTAACCGCAGACTGTTGAACAGCAACTACACCGAACAGAGGCTGAAGAGAAGCCACCAAAGGTAATTACTTATGTATCAGGTTCTCCGCAGAAAAAAAGTGCTTAGCCCCGGGTGTAGCGGCATCCCCAAAGCGCAGCGGAGGGATACAGCGAAGCACGGGAACAAACTTTAATAGTAGCACAGGCAAGCCGCTCCAAATAATAAATAATAATGCATCTTTTTGTAAAGCAGGTTTAGTGCTTTTCGGTTCGGACCAAGCTACTGAATAGTCTTCAAAACAAATTCTATGATCGTTTTCTTTGGAACCACTACCGTGGTTGTTCTGCTAAACCTTGCAATGTTAATCCCATAAAAATCACCTTCCCAATCGAAAACAGGTGAGCCGCAGGCATTGGCTTTAATGGCCGCATCGTGTGTAAAAACAGCATTGAAACCATCTCTCCGCTCGGACTTTCCACCTTCAAATTTCTCTGCCGGATGATTAGATACCGACTGACCCCGTCCCGCTAGTTTTAGTGTTTTACTCATCTTACCTGAAGCATTTTCCCATTCAAAAATAACTTCATCATCTGCCCAATACTTTAGTATTTCTGGAGCGAAATCCACTGCTTTTTTTATCGGTTTACCATTCATGCTGATCAGTTCATCGCCAACTTTTATTCCCGCTTTTTCTGCCGGGCTGCCCGCTTTAACTAACGAGAATTGAACGGGGCTGGAATTATACATCACCATTGCACCCAAATAAGGCTGACTGTTTATTTTAGGCAAATTAAATAGCGCACTACCCAAAACACTGTGCATCACTTTGCCAGCGGGATCAATGCTATAAAGAAGTTTACCCATTTCTATTTTAACGCTGTTGCTATCAGAAATATTTAAATCAATCCCACCGGTTATCCGTTGGTCAAGTTCAAATAAAACCAGGTCATTCTCCTGATCTTTTCCTATTAACTTAATTGGCACCGCAACTCCATTAATATCACCTTTTGCTTGTTCACCAACCATAGTGTTTTTACTGAGTAGAAGTTGTTTTTTAGCTCCATTTGCTGTGTTAACATTCAATAAAGTGGCATAAATATCCTCGTTTTTCCCTTTTAGCATACTTTTGATGGAAAAGCAGCTATTTTTAAGTATTGGCATATTAAAATCAGGATGTAAAGCCTTTTGTTTGCTTTCTTTTTGCAACAGCGAAAACAAGGGATCTGTTTTCACACTATCCTTCTGCTCTGGGAAAGCGGTATAAAGTATTTCACTGTTTAGAGCTGTCCAATAGCGGCGGTAAAGGTCGACTGGAATTTCGAAATTCATTTCCTCTGAGACATCAATAGCACTGTGCAATCCGATTACGCGGCCATAATAATCGAATAACGGGCCACCAGAATCACCTGGTTCCATTTTGCAGGTTGAGCGGATAAAACCATATTCATTTTTCACTTCTGCAATATTTCCTAACCTTAATGTTGGCAACGTTTGATTTAAGGTTTCGGGATATGAAATACTAATACAAGGCTCGTTTTTAAGCAAGCTTGCTGAATAGCCCATCTCAGCAAATGGATAGGTGCCTTTATCGGTAATTTTCATCATGCCCACATCCGGAATGCCTGGCGTCGCTTTATTTTCTATTTTACCAAGGGCTAGCGCGATGCATTCGCGGCCATCGGGAAAAAAGACCTTATAATTTTTACCGGGTAAAATGGTATGTGCTGCCGTTAAGATGTAGCCATCGGCACTCACCACCACACCACTAAATTGTGCACTGGTTCTTTGGTTTTGCTGTACATCGAAACCCCACATCCTTACACTTGCCGGATAGGCTTTTTTAACCGCTTCGGTAATGGTTTTCTGAAATTTGGCAACCTGTTTTTTCTGGGCCACAGCATTTAAGCTGAGCAGCATAACTATCGTTACTGCTATTCCCTTTATAGCGTTATTCATTTGTTATTTATGATTTTTTGCCAATGTAATCCGCTCAGAAATTTCCTGGAGCGCAGCGGCATCGGTTCCGGTGAAGCCGGTTAGTTTAAATACTGTATTGCCTGTTTTATCGATAATAAATTTTGCAGGGATGGCACTTACGCCGTAATCTTCAACCGCAGCATTATGCCCATTCCCATCTTTCAGGTCCATCAGCACCTGAAAATTAAAACCCGATTGTGCGATGTATTTTTTCACATCTTCAACTGGTGTTTTGCTGGTTTCCCAGGTATGGATAAATAAGAATTTTACAGAAGGATCGTTTTTATAGGTATTAACGGCCAGCTGCATGGCAGGAAAAGATTTTTTGCAGGGCACACACCAGGTAGACCAGAAATCGAGTACAATTACTTTTCCTTTAAGGTCTTTTAACGATACTACATTTCCATCGAGGTCTTTTAAGGCAAAATTCGGTGCAGGCACGGTTATCATTTCTGCCAAAAGCTTGTTGTGAAGCGAATCAGTTCTGCTAGCAGCAGATTGCGCCCACAATGAAGTATAGGTTACACACAGCAAAACCAAAGGGTAAAGCCTGAAAAAAGGTTTCATATTGTAAATTAAGGAGTTAAAAAACAGCAAGGCCATTTTACCGGCCATGCTGAGCGCATAGGTAGATTAGATGAGTATCTCCAATATCTTTTCTTTCGGTGGGTAACATTTGGTTTCATCACACACCTGATAGTATAAACCACATTTAATTTTAGTGCCTGCTTTGGCCTTGCTGTAATCGACCATTATCCTAAAGTTTGCCTTTCCTTCAAAAATAAACATGCCCTCGTTGCCCGGGTATGGAATAGCTGCTGTAGTTTTCCATTCATGATCTGCTACGGCGCCTTCAGGAAGTTCCAATCTGGTTTCGGTAACCACAAATGGATTATCCTTAGAAACATACGCATAAATATGCCAACCTTTTAAAATTTTGGCTTCGATAAGCAAACTGTCTTTTTTATTGCCATTACCGGGAATAAATCTTGCAGAAACCGCAACCGGATCGGCAGTGGTAGGCTCGTCATTAACAACGGCTTTCGGCAACTGATAACTTTGCTGTTGGCCGGTAGGAAGACCTTTTCCATAGGTGTTAACCATGAATTTAAAGCCACCAGATTCGGTATAGAATAGATTATTGCGGTTTAGATTGAGCCAATTTCTCCATTCAGCTACTTTGCTGAATTTTTGAGTAGTGTAACGTTCGAGCAAACGCTGGGCCATTGCTGCCTCTTTGTTGGCCTCCAATAAACCTACACATTTATCTAAAAGCGCCACTTTACGATTAGAAATGCCTAGTTTTTGTGCATCACGGTCTAACTGAAGGGTATACACACCAGAAGGATAGAAATACTCGTAATTTTGACGGTAATACTTGTGATAGAGACTGATGTTAGTACCATAAATGGCGAATAAACTATCTCCGGCATAACCTTTTACATAGTCTTCAAAAGATTGAGTATCGTTGGTTACCGGCATTTTCAAGAACATTTCGTTGCCATGGCCAATATCTTCGCCTTTTGCTTTTTTATCCTTTAGTTCCTGTTGCATTTTAAGCATACGCAGGTTCCCCTCACGACGTGATACAATAGCCTGATTATAAAGATCCTTGCTTAACCGATAGATCAGTTCATCGATACCGCTACGGGTTTCGATCTGCACTTTTTTAACAATAGGCGGAAGATGATCGAATTTTTTGATGTAACAAATTGTGTTTACAAAAACATCTTTGGCCTCATCTGTCATATAATCTGGAGAGCCTGCAAAACCCCACATAAAGTAATTCCCCTGGCGACCTAATGCTACTGCTTCGGCATTTTTAAGGCAAACGCCACCTGAAATAGATTCAGCATCAGGCGAATCATTAAATCCTTCACCATGCGAAACCATACCGATCAGGTAAGGTTCTTTTGAAGAAAAGCCCTGCTTTACCACCTGCCACCTATCCATTTCTTTTGGTGTACCAACTCCCTGATGACCATTAAAAAAAGAACCTGGAGTCGGTTTTTTCACCATGGTTAGTTTCACCACATTTGGGGTATTAAAAATGGGGTGATCAGTTTTGATGTTTAAGGCTTCATCATCCAGACACTGGCAGTACCAATCGAATTTTAAACCTAAAGGTAAACCCACATTGGGTGCCATGGCATGCATCAAAACCATGGGGCGACTAAAATTTGCGGGCATGTTAACCGGGCCGGCATCCATTAAGGTTACATCTACCTCATCAGACATTTCTACCTTATAATTGGCTACATCCACTACCTTAACTTCGGTAAAACGCTGTTCCAAAAAAGCTTTAAAATCGGCCATTCTGGTTTTGTATATTTTTTCAATAATAGCTGGAGCAGTTGAATAATAAACTACATTTTTGGGCATTGGTTTATCGGGATTATAGCCCACATACAAAACCTTTAATGCAATTTTCTCCCGATATTTCGTATGCCCAAAAGTGAGTAGCGAAACCAGCATCAGGCATGCCGTTAGCATCTTTTTCATGATCTATATTTATCAGCCAATAACTAATTGAATATCTCTGCAAGCTTTTTATTCAAAGGTTCGCCACGCAAGCCATTGCCGATGATCTTGCCCTGCGCATCTACCAGAAAACTGGCAGGCACTGCGCGTACGCCATATAAACGGCCCACTTCGTTGTTCCACCCTTTTAGGTCAGAAACATGAATCCAGTCTAAACCATCTTTTTCTATCGCTTCTAACCAACGTTCTTTTACATTATCCAATGAAACTGAGATAATTTCGAAACCTTTTTCTTTATAGGTTTGATATTGCTTTACCAGGTTCGGATTTTCGGCCCTGCATGGACCACACCAGCTTGCCCAAAACTCAACCAGAACCACCTTTCCTTTTAAGCTGGCTAACGAAACCGGCTTGCCTACCACATTATTCTGTGTAAAAAGCGGCGCAACATTTCCAACAGCGGTAATGCCACTTGCAGCAATACGCTGAGCAAGTTCTTTACCCATGTCGGTTTCGCGATAAGCTTTGTTCAAGGCATTAAAAAGAGGCTCAACTTTGGCTACATCAACCTTACTTCCGGCAGCTTCTGATAATGCAACCAAAGCGAAGTACGAAGATGGGTGTTCTTTAGCAAATTGAAACTGTTTGTCTGTTCTGTTCTGGATGTTCTTTCTGAAACGCAGATCTACCGCTTTCATATAAGCGGTATCTTTTTGCTGTTCGGGTGTACCGCGGTTAAAATCGATATTTACAGCTTTGGTAAGCGCCATAATGGTACCACCAATGGCTTTATTATAGGCATCATACTCCTGGTAAACCTTCGAACCTGCAAAAACAGCATTTTCCAAAGAATCTTTTGAAGTGATTGTTACCTGTTCCTTACCAAAATAAAAATAAATCACATCTCCGGTATACACCGCCTTACCTTTTCCACTGCCAGTATGATCTAAGGCCATGCGTGCATAAGCATTACCAGAAATATGTCCGGTAAACTTGAAATTTCCGTTAACAAGCGCTACTGAATCTTCGTGACTTACACCATTGTCCATGTAATCGATATAGGCTTTAGCTGGCGCGCCCAATGTGCCTATTTTACCTGTTAAACTAAAATTCGGCGCTTGTGCCCAGCTTAAAACTGGTAACAAAAAGGCTAATACTACTAATTTTATGATTTTCATTTGTATGTTTCTTTATGTTTAAATAAGTTCCACGCTCAGATTTAAGCCCAAGCGTGGAACAGCATTATTTTCTGATTGCAACATCAACCGGAGCGCCGGGAATGCCTTCTATCTTTTTAATGAATACACCATTCATTCCGGTAGCTATATTTAGGAAAGAAACGGTTTCTTCTGTTCCTACCATCAGCGTTTCTTCGTCTTCGGTAAGTTTTAACATCGTAATCGATTTACCACTGAAGCTAGTAGCCAGCTCTCTGAGTTCCTCATTTACAGGGTTATATCGATACACTTTACTACCATTGGCAATATAGATTACCCCATTTTTAGCACCACTCCATTTTGTATTTTCGTTAATTAACTCCTGGCGTACAAAAAGACGTTTATGTTGAGGGGTAAAGGTAAACGGCCCATTAAACTGAACATTAAACTTTAATTCATAAATCTTCCCATCATTACCCTTACAATAGGCAAAACAATCTGCATTATTAAGTTGCTCCAAATGAACAAGGTCCATACCCACATTTAAAGGATCGAAGGCATTTGTTGTGGTAACCGAGTATTGGGTACCAAAGTAAACAGGCGCTCCATAAAGATTGATCCGGACAAATTGCTTTCTGTTTCTGTCGAAGCCAATAAAATAAGTAGCCGATTGCGTAAAGCTCATTACAAAAGATGGGGCCAATTCATAATCACCATCAGCAGGTAAGCCGAACATTCCATAAGTAGCCGCCTGATCCCATGTGCTCGTTGTTCCACCATAAAATTTACCATTTACAACGCCCATCATTACCCCTTGAGGATGCGAGATCAGTGAACCAACCTCAAGATTATCTGGTTGTGTAAAGAAGTTATCCTTAAGTGTATTCGGGTATTTTGGATCTTCCTGCATGGTATTGGGCTCCAACCTGATTCCGCCATTTTTTGTAATAATCCAATACCCTAACAATGTACCGCCCGTAAACGTATTCCTAAGCAAAAATAAATTTGTGGGGTTTGCAGGCAAATCTTTCCCTTGCATTGCCCTGTACAAACGTGCCTTTACACTTCCATCTGGTTTTACAAATGAGAACTGTGTTATTCCATTTTCAACACTCAATACCGTTGTACCACTGGCAAATTCGGTTCCACCGTCTATATAAAACTTATGGAAATATTTCATTCCGTTTGCTTTGTTGAAGACCGTAAGACGGGCAGCGTATCTTTTAGCCTGCAAGCCGAATATGATCCTTAAAGCTGGTCCGGTATAAAGAACATCATTCCCTTCCATTACACTTATTTTCCATTGAAGTTCTACATTGGCAGCATCCACACCTTCTATTTTTGGTTTGATGATCAAACTATCACCTACACTTGCAGTGTAAACAGAATCGAGGTTAGCCAGTTTAGGCTCGATAGGCATATCGATATCATAATTGCCAAGGTCTTTATGACATGCGGCAAGAGATACCACACCAATTATCAACAATATTAATTTTTTAATATCCATGTTTTTATATTTAAATAACCTCATTACCGTTTTCATCTATAAAGTAATATTTGCCATTTTGCATGTTTTTTCTCAACAGCGTTTTTTTGGCCGGATTTTTTTTATTGTAGAAATAATAACTATTGGTATTACCTGCAGTTACCTCTTCAATTACATAGCCTTTTGCTTCATTTTTAGTTACCCAATTAAAAGGATTATTTAGCATAGTAGTTAATAATCCTATATAGTAGAGGTTTTTTGGTGCATCCAGTCCGTCGGTAGTAAGGGAGGTTTGCCCCGTAACCAGAATAAACAATTCGTGTTTGGTTCTCGAATAAGGAGGAAGCGGCCAAGTATCCCACCAGCTTGGTTTTTCCAGTTTGGAAGAGAATACTACTTTTGCCCTGATCAGATAAGGGTTTTCGATGCCCAGATCTGATGTACCGGTTAATTTGATCAATATAGAAACCGATCTGTTTTCAAGTTCCTTATCCTTATTATAAATCACCACAGGAATGTATCCTAATCCTTTATTCGGAAGGATTGAATATTGAGTTTTCAAAGCTTCGTAATGAATTCCGGGAGTGGCCGTAGAAGAATCGGTATCTACCCGCGCGCTAAATTTCCGCTCTGCATCTGTTCTGATTCCGGATAAACGTACAGGTAACCATACGGTATCCTGAGCCAGTGTCGGATTATAGGCAAAGGTTCTTACTATACTGTCTTTATCTCCATTATAAATATCGAAATAGACATTAGCATTGTGATCAAAACGCATCTCTTCAGCTTTCTTGCAAGAAACAAGACAAATGATTGCGAATATTAATATATATATTTTCATAATTTGCTATTAATAGAATTTCAAATTGTTTTATCTGCCACCATAAACAATCTCGTCGTTAGGGAGAGGTAGCACGAAAATATTATCAGAAGCAGGAATGGTTACACCGGTTTGGCCTACTATAGCTCTATTAAGCCGCTTATACATATAGAACAACTGGCCTTCGGCTAACCATTCTTTACGGGCATCTTTAAGTAGCTCTTTTAATAAATCTTCTTCATTGTTTATGGTCAATGGATCGCCTATTTGCCTTGCTTCACGAACCTGTTTAAGGTAATTCACTGCGACTGTGGGGTTGTTTGCATAGGAACACTCGGCAGCGATGTAATACATCTCACTAAGCCTGATTGCAGGAGCCATCAGGTAATGTAAATTTGCACCTGTTTCAGTGCTTAAGGGATTTCTCCGGTATTTAACGATATCGTAAGACCTTGACGATTGACTAGAGGTAGCAGATAACCAGTATTTATAACGGGAATCACTTGCTCCGGCTGTTGCCTTTTCATAGATATAATCTGCGGCATCCTCAATCAAATAAAAGCCTCTGGTACCACTTTGAAACCAATTGTCTTTTATTTCTTTTGCAGCACCTGGTATGTACCATCCAAAAACAAGTTCCTTATAAAGGATACGATCTTTCTTCGAATCTTCAAATGCTTCAAAATCACTTTTTGCGGTCCATGGGAATTTTTTCGAGTCGATAACTTCCTTCGCATTAAGTAAAGCTTTAACCTTATCATTTTTATAAAGGTAAACCCTGGCAAGCGTTCCGCATACTGCATAATAATTTAAACGATGCCTCCTGTTCTGTAAGAAAAGACTTGGGTTTTTCTCTTCTGTATTTTTCAGTGTATCGGTAACTAAGGGATAATTTACCACATAATTGGCACTCCGAATCGGATCCACAACTAATAATTGTTTCGACTCCTCCAAATCTTTGATGATCAGATTAATGGTTTCTGAAACGTTAGCAACCGGCGTAATCTCTTTCGTGTATTTGTTAGCATAAGGAATTCCTTTTGCAGAAGGGTTTCTCAAATAAGAGGGCGCAAAAAGACGCAAAAGGTCGAAATGCAGGTAGGCTCTTAAGGCAAGTGCTTCTCCTTTGACAATGGAATAATTGGCTCCGCTAAAAATGTTCTTTTTGGCATCTACATTTTCAAGGATCAGGTTACAGTTTACAATTGCATTGTATAAACCAGCCCATATTTTATCCTTACGCTTAATAAACTCGCCATGTTTATAATTGTACAATGAGGTCTGTCTATAATCCTGTCCGTCATCACGCATCGAAAAATTTTGGGCAAGTACCTCTGTTGTGCCAAAAGTGAGTTCTTTACCGTACAGGTCAGATTCTGTACTGCGGTTATATACACCGTTTATGGCTTCCATAAAGCCATTTTCTGTACTGAATAAAATTGGAGCAGCAATCTCTGATTCCGGCTCAACTTCCAGCCATTTCTTGCAGGAACTCAATAACCCTGTTACCAAGAAGAGGCATATTAACAATCTAATTTTCATGTTTTTATATTTTAAATCTGTTCATTAATAGCTTAAAAAGCTGCCCTAACAGAAAAGGTTAAACTCCTGGTAAACGGATAATTAATTCCTCTCTCTTCTTTTACTGATGACCAACGTACCACATCATTGGCAGTTACCTGAAACATGAGACTCGACATCGATAGTTTAGACGCGATTTTTTTATTCATATCATAAGAAAGGTTTACTGATTGAAGGTTGATCAGATTATCAGGCTGTATAAATCTCGAACTTACATCTGTCTCGCCGTTATCTGCTATATTTTTATAAAAAGAAAGGTCGCCAGACTGCTTCCACTTTTCTTCGAATACACGCCTATCAACATTATATTTTGGATCAGCATTTTCAACACGTTCTACCAGTGTCAGGTTATATTTGTCACCTCCGAAAAAAGTTTGAAACTGTACATACAAGCTAAATCTTTTGTAGTTAACCGTTCCACCAAAATAGCCGCTCACTTTAGGGTTAGGATCACCAATTACCACATAATCTCTCTTATCGTAGTCGTATGTAAGTGTACCATCTCTTTTGACGTACAATTCACGTCCGTTTTCAGGATCGATACCTAATGAACGCACACCATAAATGGCATTGAAAGGTTGTCCTTCGCTAAACCTAAGTAAGGGAATACCCCTGTAACCGCCATCTCCTGGTTTTACCGACTGCAATTCGTCTGCCCTGTCATTGTATTTTTTTAACGCATTGGAGATTCTCACCACTTTGTTTTTATTGGAAACCATGCTTGCATTCAGGTTTACCGACCAGTCTTTGCTTCTTACTGCATCTATGGTTAGCCCCAGCTCAGCGCCTTTGTTCTCCATGTCGCCAAGGTTTTCCTTATAAGACAGAAACCCTGTTGATGGCGGTAAGGTAATATCGGCCAAAATATCTTTGGTAAACTTTTTATATATTCTTGGCGTAAGCATTACACGATCTTTGAACAATCCGATATCGATACCAATATCCGTCATCCTTGTTTTTTGCCATCCAAGGTTATCATTTCCATAACTGTTTACTCCGGCACCAATACCCGACGAATACCAGTTTCCTGTATTATACTTATAAATGGTTTTTGATAAGTAAGGATCGAACTCTACCGACCCGGTGAGACCTGTGGAAGCTTTTAGTCTAAGTTGGCTAATTACAGGATTACCCTGCAGGAATTTCTCCTGATGCACATTCCATCCTAATCCGAAAGACCAAAAAGGAGCCAATTTATTGTTCACTCCGAATTTAGAAGAACCATCAATACGAACGGTTCCATCCATAAGGTAGCGGTTTTTATAAGAGTAGTTCATCGTAAAGAAAGAGCCAAAAAGCCTTGCTTTTTCGAGCCTACTTTGCGGTTTTCCGTCCTCAGCATAGCCCTTGGCAAAGCCTATGCTGGTAAAACGATCATTAGCAAATCCAATAGCCGTAAATTCTTTTTGATCGCGCAGCTCTGTACGGGCATTTACACCTACTAAAGCATTAAAATAACTGCCACCGATCTGCTTTAACCAGGTTAACCTGATATTACTATCCCAATAGGTTTCTTTCATTTCCCTGTTCGTGTATTCGCCCTTTTCATCTATTTTATCTGTTGTGTACAGGTAATATTTATTTGCAAGCGGAGAAGTGAATATGTCATCAGAATTCGATTTGCTGGTTAAACTCATTTGCGCCCTTAACCGAAGGTTATTCGCCACCTCTATATCGGCAGAGAGGTTATCAATAATTTCGGTGTACTTCGATTTGTTGAAACTGCTTAAACCGGCATCAAACAATGGATTAAAAACATATTCTCTCGATCGATCTTGTTTTTCATATATATCAGAAATCCTCATCGTCATGCCATTAGCATCTTGCAATGGGTAATAAGGATTCATGCGTACATAATTAGAAAAATCGCCATAAGGAGATTCGGTAGCGCCCACTTGTGTTACGGATAATTCATTTCTGAACTGAATTTTCTTCACATTATACTGAAAACTCATTCCGCCAGAATATTGGTCCCTTTCCGATCCTTTCATTGCTCCGGGCCTGGTTTGGTAGCGAAGGTTTACATTATACCGAAATGCTTGCGAACCGCCATCCAGATTTACAGCATGTTTATGCCCTATGGTATTACGCAGGGGTTGGGATAACCAATAACTGTTCACGCCACCAACGACATTAGCTTTTTTATGATAATAGATTTCATCTAGCTGATCTTGAGACACTTGCTGTTTAGAAGAATTATATAATCCTGCCAAAACTTCATAATCTAGTTTTTCAGCCGCATTTAACACCTGGTAATCTGTTAGATCTGCAGCTGTAAGATTCAATTCGTAATTGTATTCTATCCTTAATTTGCCCTCTAAGGGGGTTTTAGTGGTAATCACAATTACACCATTGGCCGCGCGCGAACCATAAATTGCCGTTGCAGCTGCATCTTTTAACGAAGTAACCGATGCGATTCTGTTCACATCCAAATCAAATACTTTCTCCACACTTACTTCATAGCCATCTAGCATAAAAACGGGCATGTTCGCCCTACCTTGAATATCATCCCTTCTCAGCACCTGCCCATCACCACTTGGCAGTGCAGAAGCACCTCTAACATTGATAGAAGGAATTCTGTTAGGATTAGAGCCTGCAAGATTATTATCTATCAGTTTAAATGAAGGATCGAACGTTCCAATACTTTGAAGCAAACTCTGTGGATTTACCCTTCTCAGCTGATCTCCGGATATCGTAATCGCGTTACCGGTATAGTTATCTTTTTTAATTGTTTGATAACCCGTTACTACTACATCGTTCATTTGGGTCATCTTAGAGGTGAGTTTAACGTTTAACGTTTTAGTACCTGTAACCTTTGTTTCGAACAATTCGTAGCCCACATAACTAAAAACCAAAATGCTTCCTTCATCAACATTGACTTTGAATTCGCCTTTTTCGTTGGTAATGCCTACACTTGCACCATTTTTGATCGAAATGTTTACACCCGGAATGGTTTCTCCTGTAGCTTTATCAGCAACAACACCTTTTATTTCCATTTTGGCGTTGATACTTGTTGTTGGTGCCGGCAAGTCTGTTTTACCATTAATTACGACAGTTTTGTTAACAATGTTAAAACTGAGGTTCTGATCTTTTAAAGCGGCATTCAACGCCTCGGTTAACGAGGCTTTCATTAATTCTATGGTTACTTCGGGTTTATCCTGTAACAACTGACCTTTATAAAAGAAAAAATAGCCCGTTTGCTTTTTGATCTCCTTAAAAACCTGTTTAAGCGAGGTTTTTCTTCTGGATAAGGTTACGGTTTGCGAAAAGGTAGCTGCCGAAACATGTAAGGCGCCAACCAGTAATAAAATTGTAGTCAATTTCATGACCAATAAAAATTTAATCTTTACCCTCCGCATGTCGCACACGGGGTTGTAAAGGGTAGTTAATTTCATACCTTTGTAATGAATGAGGTTAAAAAATAGCAGCTGGGTTTCGAAGCAAGCTGCTTGTCCAAATTTCTACCGGAAGCGTTATCGCGCTTTCGGTTTTTTTTTAAAGGTAGGATGCTAAATTTCTGGTAGTTTTTTCATCATAAAGTTTAGTTAGTTTGTGAATTGGTTGGTTGATTTCTCGGCTGTTTAAAGAAAAGCCATTCTTGTTTAATTTCTAGTTACAGTAAGTACCTTGCCTTTTGCATCAATATGAACGTGATTAAGTTCTAATATTTTAAATACCTCTGCCAGGTTGCTATTTCGCGGAATTTCGCCTACATATTTTTCTGTTGAAATTTTGCCCTGATAAACTACATCTACATCATACCAACGCGAAATTTGCCGCATAATGCTTTGGAGATCATCATTATCAAAAGAGAAAATATTATTCTTCCAGGCCATTTCTTTATCAATATCAATTTCCTGATCGACAATTAATTTAGCCGTGTTTATATTTAGTTTCGATTGTTCTCCCGGGTGCAGATTTACACTACCAGAGGCATTGCTCACTTTTACAGCACCTTCTAAAAGCGTGGTTTTAACAGCGGCTTCATCTTTATAAGCGTTAATATTAAAATGAGTACCCAAAACTTCTACTATTTGGGCATCTGTTTTTACCCGAAAAGGGCGGGTATGATCTTTCGAAACCTCAAAGTAGGCTTCGCCATCAAGTTCTACTACTCTTTCGTTTTTAGCAAAGGCATAAGGGTACTTTAAGCTTGTTGCTGCATTGAGCCAAACTTTTGTACCATCGGGTAAACTTACCTGGTATTGTCCGCCACGGGGCGTGCTAATGGTATTGGAGCCTGTAACTGATCCATTTGGGGTTTCTGTAATGATGTATTCCAGTTGGCCGTTTTTTGCCTTACGGATGATGATACCGTTCTGGCTCGCAATCTGACCGTTTTTAGCATCATCCAGATTTACCACCGTTCCATTGGCGAGTGTTAACATAGCTTTATTTCCACCTGGAAGAATATGTTTCAATTCTGTTTTAGCTGTTAATGGCGCAGCATTACGACCAGCCATAAAATAGAGTCCAACGCTACAGCATAAAATAATACTGGCTGCGATTGCAATGCGCTTAACCGTGACCAATTTTACAGATTTTCTTCCTGGCCTTAACCGGTTCCATACTTCTTCTTTGCTGGCCTCTATAAGTAAATGATCCGGAACCTCTTTTTCAAAAGGCAGCTGGAGGTACCATGCTTCCACAATAGCCATTTCTTCTGGCGTACAATGGCCTGCAAGGTATTTATCTAAAAGCTTCTTTGCATTTTTCTCCATTAAAAAGAAATCTAGTTTGGTTGATTATTATATATACGGCAAAGGCATAGCCTTGGGGGTATCGAAAAATTATTTTTTTTATAATAATTTCATTTAATACACATTTAAAAGAAAATAATACGAATTTAAACTATACCTGAGAAGATTAGCTATAGGTTTTTAAGAAGAAAGCAACATAAACAACAACTCCTAGTCTTGATTTAAGGATTCTCAATGCTTTTTTAACCTGTGTTTTAACTGTTAACTCAGAAAGCCCTAATTCGACTGCAATTTCTTTATGAGATTTATTCTCTTTGCGGCTTAAAACAAATATTTCACGCATTTTTGGTGGCAAAGCATCAATTTCCTGCTCAATTAATAGAGCCATTTGCTTTTCGCGCACCATATAATCAGTCGACACATGATCTTGATCTATATAATCCTGCAAAGAATCAATGTATTTACTCTCTACTTTTTGATGCGCAAACACATCCAGTACACGGTTTCGAACTGCTGTGTATAAATAGGCTGATAAATTACCGTCAGGTGCCACCTGTAAACGTTTAACCCAAAGCGACTCGAACAATTGGTGCAAAACATCCTTTGCTTCTTCATCGTCATTTAAACGTTTATTGGCATGGATAAAAAGTAAGCCATAAAAGCGGTTGTAAATTTCGGTAAAGGCCAACTCATCACCTTGAGTTAACAAGAATGCCAATTCGCTATCAGAATATGAACCGTAAACACGCATAGAGATACACAAAGATAATATAAATACAATCGGTTTCATTGGCTTAAACCGAGTCTTATCTCACTTACCTCTTGATATTTGTAAGTTTTTACATAAATCGGCACATTTTATGCCATAAAAATAAAAACAAGCAGTTTTTAAAGTCCTTGTCATTAAAAAAAGACCAAAATAGACACAATTGATGATTATTAGGTTTCAATTGACGGGATTCTTATAACTAGATTAAAGGGTTGTTAATACAGATGCACACAGATAAACACAGATTTACAATCGTCTCTAACCCGACATATAAGCCTTAAGCATTACGGCTTAATATTGCCGCGTAAGCGACCAGCACAATACAGATAAATGAGGCGATGGTTCTGATCCGATGGAATAAATTCCAGCCTGCCTCAAATTTTTCACGCAATGCAGTGAGCCCTGTCGCGTCAAGTTTGCCCAGGTCTGCCGCGTCCAAAAGGTTATTAAGGGGTACATTACCAATGATGGTAACCAGAAAAACACCGCCAAAGTATAATAAGGTTGCCGCTAAAAGCAGGTAAAATACCATAGCTTGTTCTCTGAAAAACCAAACGCTTATGGGTAATATAATTAGCGTGCCCATAAAGGAAATAAAAAATAAAGGATTTAAAATAGCCCTGTTGATTGATTGCATAGCCTGTAAAAAGGAAGCATCAGAAAGACGCGCCAAGCCCGGAATAACCGAACAGGAGTACGCATAAAAAAGACCGCCTATAAGTGCAGTAGAAACTGTACTCAACAGAAGGACCAAGGTTTTGATATTCATAAACAATTGCTTTAATGCATCCGTACCCTACACAATATGACGAATTTAAGCAAAAACGTTATCCGAAAAAAATAAATCCTATCTAAAAAAGAGCGCTAATTTAGATAGGAAAGAGAGATAATCCAGAAAAGAAAAGTTAATAGGTAGATGTTAAATAAAAATTTTTAATGTTTATTGCTCCAAACAAAACGCCGTCTAAATTAAAATTCTACATTTTCATTGATGGTAAACGAAGATCGTACTCTATCCTTATTTTTAGCACTAGGTTACATAGATCGGTCTGTTTTCGTTACAGATCGGTGCAAACATTAGTCAAAACCCATATTTAGCACTACAATATTGGTAGCCTGGCACCCCACCTGCCCTTGTTCTAAATTAAAGCGAACTTTGGTTCCTACCACTAAAGAAGGACGATAAATCCCTATCAATTTCTGATTATCTGCATAAACCATTTCTTTTCCATTATCGGGTGCAATAAATCCGAAACCTCGTACCGGATTATACCATTTAATTACTCCTGTATACATCATAAAGCACTTATTTTACCTTAAATTAGCCAATAGAAAGAAAATTCACAGCGAAACAGGATAAAGCGTTCTATTTTCGGTATGAAAAGGTGTATTTTCGTTATGTATGCAAAGAAGATTAACAAATGATTAAGTGTATAGCCATTGATGACCAACAAAACTCGATTTCGGGGCTTGAAAAATATATTGCGGATACCCCAAACATGAAACTTCTGGCGAGTTACACCGATCCAATGGTGGCCCTGAATGAACTCAAAAAGATTGACCAGGTAGATGTGATATTTATGGATATTCAAATGCCACAGATTTCGGGTATCGAACTTTCTAAAGCAATCCGTTCTAAAACCAGGAAACTGATATTTACCACCTCTCATGAGGAATATGCCTTTGAAGCATTCGAAGCAGAAGCAGATGCATATTTACTTAAACCTTACGGTTATGCTAAATTTGCCTTAACGGTAAATCGTGTTTTTGAGGAAGAAATAGAAAATATAGGGCAGGAAACTTATTTTTTGGTCAAAAATAAATCAGAAGACCACAAAGCGGTTTTAGTGCACTATGCGGATATAATTGCTTTTGAAAGCTTCCACAACTATATCAAAATACATACAAAAGAGAAGATAATTATTGCTTATTTAAGTCTGAAAGATGTTAAAGAACAACTAAACGTTAAAAAGGGTTTTATCCAGTTGCATAGAGGTTATATTATTTCCATCAATCATATTTTACATGTTGAGGGAACAAGGGTAACGCTTTCTAACCACACCAGCTTTACTGTAGGCGACCTTTACTACAACGATTTTCGCGATTTCTTCACCAATAAACTGCTTACGAGTAAACGGAATAAATAATTTTCAGATAGATAAAGGGCATAAACCTAGATTAGTACATAAAAATAAAGCCCACGTAAAACGCGGGCTTTATTTTTAAAAGCGAAAAAAAATTATTTAGCGCTATTTTTTTTATCAGTTACTTCAGCTCTAATTTCTTGGGCTAAAACTTTTAGGTCTTGCATTGCTTTACGTACACGTGTACCTGCTGCAGCATTACCACCATCATAAAATTTAGTTACGTCTGCTTCAACAGAAGAGATTAGATCTTGCACTTTTTTAAATTTGTCCATAAGTTTTCTTTTATAAGGATGCTAAACATCCATTAATTAAATAATATTCCTTTCCGCTCACAATAAACGGGCCGCAAAACTATTGCTTTTTATAAATTAAACAAACGTTTATGCCAAATCATTATTGCGGAAGGCACAAAAAGCCAATAACATAAAGGGCACTAGCAGCTATATTTGCCTTACTTTTAGCCAAAAAGCACCTCATTTTTAACATTTTGTGCATGCTGCATTTTAGAATATTTTTTTTTACCATTAGGGTAATTTAATTCAACAATTATGTTTTATCTTGCTTGGAAATATGCAATCTTTAAACCTTCTCGTTAGTACCAGTTGTCTATTCTTACTTTTATTCTCTATGCACCTTTTTTTCGCAAAAAGAGGGAATAAACTACTTAACATTCTGCTTTCGGCTATATTTTTTGCCCGGTTTGGACAGATTTTAACCTCATTACTCTTTAAATCTGACCAACCTAATACTTTAGCCTTTTTTCATCAAACTTTTACCCCATTTTATTATGCTGCCCCAGCCTGCTTTTACCTCTACATTACAGGTTTTCTTCAAGATCGTAAAAGTTTACAAAAAATAGAATGGCTTCATTTTCTGCCAGTTTTATTCGCTATTATCCATGTTATCCCCTGGCATTTCTCTCCAACGCTCGATTGGAATGTGATAGGAAGCCAGTTAGCCGAAAACGGTTATTTTTCACTAAAAGCAAAAAGTGGCCTGTTTCCTCCGTACTTCCACTACTTATTTAGGCCAGTACTGGTATTTGGTTATTTGTGCTTTACATGGGTTGCTGTGCTTCGCTTAAAAAACAAACCACAACAGCTACTCGAAGGTGAAGGTAGGAAATGGATCATCTTTTTTCTTCGGATTGCGACCTTTTTCCAATTGTTCAGTTTGGTACCCATTATTTTTTAAGAAGTTTACACATCCCATATGTTAATGCCTCTTTTATTGTGCTCAATTGTTTGGCCTTATTAGTCATTTTATTATACGCGCTTCACAAGCCTTATATTTTTTATGGCTATTTGTTGGTAGCTGTTGATTGGGCAAAAAAACCGGCAACCAAGAAAACAGAAACTGATTCCTCATTAATTCCTTTATCAGAAGAAAATCCAAAACGTACGCTTACCGCTGTCAAAAAAATTAATCTTCTAGACGCACAGCTATCTGATTATGCCCTTGCCATGAAAGAAGTTATGGAAGGGGAACAACTTTACCTGGTTCACAATTTTCAGATTATAGATCTGGCCGCAAAACTTAACCTCCCGATCCACCACTGCTCTTTCGTAATTAACAAACACATCGGCAAAAATTTTCGCGATTGGATAAACAGTTACCGCGTTGATCATTTTTTAAAACAGTACCCCCTTAAATCGGATAAAATAACCATCGAAGCTATTGCTTCTGAAGCTGGTTTTAAAAGTCTGGCTACGTTTTATAATGCATTTAAAAAAGAAACAGGCTTAATGCCTACCACCTATTTTACAAAGTAATTAAGCCGTTAGCCTGTTGTTAAGTCATTTTTTAGTCTAACGATCGTATCGTTAGAGGCCACAACCGCTCTCAATTTCATCAAATATCGAAATACCGGATACCTTTGATTTCAGATCATCATATGGTTATGATGTTTCCAAATGAGTATGTTTTAAATCGTTCCTCATAAATCTAAACCAGCCTTAACTATGCCTTATTCAACATCATTTTTACGTCCGCTTTTTGATTATATTGAGCAATTCTATCCTTTATCCGAGGCTTTCAAGGCAGAACATGAAAAATCTTGTAAACTCATCCATGTTAAAAAGAATAAATACATCCTTTCACCAATAGACAGTAATGCTTCGCTATATTTTTTGGTACACGGACTGGTTCGTGGTTTCGTACGCGATGGTAGAAAAGACATCAGCACCTGGTTTAGCTGTGGAAATGAATTAATTGGCGCCATACGTCATCCCAATCAGCAGTCCAGTCATTCCATAGAATATCTCCAGGCCCTGGAAGAATGTCAACTCATCTGCATCCCTTATACCCTAATCGATTCGATGTACGAAAACTATCCAGAGGCCAATTTAATCGGCAGAAAGCTGTTGGCGCTTCATTATTATGCAGCATCAGAAAGATCAATCCTGGCCAGGATACCCAAAGCAATGAGCAGGTACCGTAAACTCCAGGAAAGCGACTTGGATATCAACCGAATACCACAACGTTATCTGGCCAGCTACCTTGGTATGCGTTTAGAAACCCTAAGTAGAATCAGAAATAAAGTTTTAACACTCGATTACCGGCTGTGCTCTTAATGAGCTGCGAAAATTCATCCAACATTCTATTAATCAGTCATTCTATAACATTCAATCTTCTCTCATTAAGTCCTGCTATCATTCAATGCTTCGTCTTTTTTCCTTTCCACTTCTTTTGCTAAATTTGCAGCAATGATTTTATATAAAACCAACGAAGAAGTAGAACTGATGCAGATCAGTGCGCTGCTGGTGAGCGATACCCTTGCAGAAGTAGCTAAAATATTAAAGCCAGGCATTACAACCCTTGAGATTGATAGGATAGCCAACGAATTTATTCTTGATAATGGCGCCGTTCCTTCCTTTTACAACTATAATGGTTTTCCCTTTCATATTATTACCTCGGTAAACGATGTGGTTGTACATGGCTTTCCGACTAAAGATGAGCTGAAAGATGGCGATATCATCTCAGTAGATGTGGGTACCATAAAAAACGGTTTTCACGGCGATCATGCCTATACCTTTATCATCGGCGAAGTATCGCCAGCGGTACTAAACCTGGTAAAAACAACTAAAGAATCGCTTTTTCTTGGAATTAAAGAAGCCGTTGTGGGCAAACGCATTGGAGATATTGGCGCGGCTATTCAAAATCATAACGAAAAGCAGGGCTACGGCGTAGTAAGAGATCTGGTAGGCCACGGCTTGGGTAAAGATATGCACGAAGACCCCCAGGTGCCGAACTATGGTCGTAAAGGCAATGGCTTACTCTTAAGAGAAAACCTGGTACTGGCCATAGAACCCATGATAAATATGGGCAAAAAGGATGTTTTTCTGGATGAAGACGGCTGGACGATCAGAACTGCTGACGGAAGTCCATCTGTGCATTTTGAACATGATGTATGCATTAAAAAGGGCGAAGCACTTATTCTTTCTAATTATGCCCCAATCGAGGCTGCAGAAAAGCAGAACAGTAACCTTAATACTTCTTATTACTAAATAGCAATACAACGGTCGCATGGCATTTTTAGGGAGATCAGCTTCTTAAGAACTCCTTGCAACCATCCATTGTGTTATACTAATATTGCATCTGAAACTATCTCTTCAGCATTATCTTCCAACAGTATTTTAACCGTTTTTAAGGTGGAATCCGCAATTTCTGTTAAGGCCTCTTGTGTAAAAAAAGCCTGATGCCCGGTAAGCAAAACATTCGGAAAACTAATTAATCGCTGAATATCATCATCGCCAATAATACTTCCGGAAAGATCTTTAAAAAAGAGTTGTTCTTCCTGCTCGTACACATCAATTCCCAGTGCCGCAAGTTGACCTGTTTTTAGTGCTTCAATCACTTCACGTGTATTAATCAACCCGCCCCTGCTTGTATTGATTAGCGTAACACCTTTTTTCATCGTCGATAAGCTATTTGATCCAATCAGATAATGGTTATCCGGTGTAAGCGGGCAATGCAGCGAAATAATATCGGCTTCTTTTATTACTTCGTGAAAAGGCAAATACTTTACTCCCGCACTTTGTAATGATTTATTCACAAAAGGATCTGAAGCCAGTACAGTACAGCCAAAACCAAGCATAATTTTACAGAAAGCAGTGCCAATTTTCCCTGTGCCGATTACGCCTACTGTTTTGCCAAAAAGATTGAAACCCATTAAACCTGAAAGCGAAAAATTCTGTTCACGCACGCGGTTATAGGCCTTATGGGTTTTACGGTTTAGGGTAAGCAACATGGCCACGGCATGTTCTGCAACGGCTTGTGGCGAATAAGCCGGAACGCGGCAAACACGAATGCCATATTGTTTGGCCGCATTCAGCTCTACATTGTTAAAGCCTGCACAACGCAAAGCAATAATTCTTACTCCTTTTTGGGCCAATATGGCTATAACATCCGTCGTTAGTTTATCGTTCACAAATACACAAACAACATCAGTACCTATTTTTATCGCGTCGGCAATATGAGGACCCAGATGAGTTTCCCAAAATTCCAATTCAAAATCATAATGTTTATTACAGCTTTCAAAAAATTCACGGTCGTAAGGCTTCGCAGAAAAAAATACAATCTTCATATCGTTAAAAATACGGATAAAATAGGATTCTGCTGTCCTGTTTTTACCTAGAGATCAAAACCCTTACTTTCCAAAATCAAATAATAGCGTCCCCTTAAAAGTTTTTCCGTCTGTTTTGTTTTTCTGGCTCTGAGGCCCCAATAATAAAGCCGACTGAAACTTGGTCCCGATGGCACTTATCCCCTTTAAGAAACCTATACTCCCTTCTGGGAAAGCGGGCTCTACATTGTTGTTGCTTAATGCCGCAGCCTCACGGGCAGGCCTTAACATTTGCAGATAAGTATCCTGATCGGGTATATAAACCGTAAATGGGGCTTCTTTATTTTCTACAGTCACCCAGTTCACTTCAGCATGATAGCCTTTAAACTCAGGGTAACCCCAGGTTTCGCCGGTAATCGAATTATTGTAATCCTTATGCCAAACCCCAAACTGTTGTCCTTTTAGCCTGTTCTTCCAAACCCGGTACGGGCCACGGCCAAGGTATTTCATTCCGGTAATTTTATCCTCGGGATAATTAAAAGTAATCCCCATAAAATCTGCATCGCCCTGTTGATTAAATTCGTATTCTAGTTTGACCAGCTTTCCTGTTTCAAATGTCCACTTCGCATGTAAATTACCAGCACCCTGATAATCAGATTCAACGATATACTTTACGCCTTCAGTTTTATAACTAAATTTTTTCAATTCGGTATTTACACCAGCCAACAGCGGGCCTTTTGACAAAGAAATAATGGTATTCCCTTTAACCACTTTTTCCAGATAACCCTTGGCTTTTTCAAAATAGTAGCTCACACCATCCTGTTTAATCAGGAGCGTGTGGTTAGTTTCTTCGGCTTTTACTCCTGAATTGGATAGCGTGGTTTCTTGCTTCTCAACAATCAAACGGGCAGTTTTTATTGGCCAGCTCCAGGTAAATATTTCCTTCTTATCAGGCCCATAAGCGGTTAGATATAAAGCATCGCTTTGTGCCCACGATTTTGGCAAGGCCAGATTAAACATACCTTTTGTGCCAGGCTTAAGCTTAGAAACCGTTGCTCCACTAGCATTTACAATAGCTTTTGTTCCTGCAGTGTTAGCCGAGGGGAAACTAAGCAATTTCCATTTAAAAGTGCATTGATCAAGATTGGTAAAATTGAAACGGTTCTCGACCGCAATTTTACCATTAAAATCACGATCAATTTTTGGTAGATCGACAAAAACCGGAGACCATATCTCTTTTATGGTATAAAAACTGGCTTCCTTTTCGCGATGTGGGCCAATAATTCCATCAGGCGCATGGTTTCCATCACCATCATAAATGCCATTTTTATCAGTACGGATTACACTTTCATCCACCAAAGCCCAAATAAAACCACCGGCACCATGCGGGTGAACCAACATTTGATTCCAGAAATCATCTAAAGCTGCACCAGCACCACCATCATAAAGTGCGTGCATAAACTCAGTCGGAAAGAAAACCTCCTGTCCAGAAGTAGCGGCCTTAACCATATAATTATAATCCGGGTAATGTTTGGTATCAGTTCCGTTAAACTTCTCCCATGGGTGAATTACGGTACGTTTCTGTGGATCGTATAAGGCATAATCATTGTCGAGATCAGTATTAAAACCTCCTTCATTGCCATTGGCCCAAAAAATAATAGACGGATGGTTAACATCTCTGATTACAAGCTCTTTTACGAGCCTGTGCCCTACGGTATTATCGTATTTTGCCTGCCAGCCCGTTAATTCATTAATCACGTATAGTCCTAACGAGTCGCAAATATCCAAAAATTCGGCATCGGGTGGATAATGCGACATGCGAACGGCATTCATATTCATTTCTTTCATTAACCTCACATCCATTAAATGTACTTCGCGACTTAATGTTCGCCCGCTTTCGGGCCAAAAGCTGTGGCGGTTAACACCTTTTAAAATCATTTTCGAACCATTAACATAAAAACCGTCGCCATTACGCAGTTCAAGCGTACGAAAACCGAACTTTTGTTTCACCTGATGAATAATTTTCTGTTTATTTTTGATCCGCACCACCACCTGATATAAATTGGGGAATTCGCTACTCCATAATAAAGGGTTTGAGAAAGTAGCCTTCAGGGTGTGCATACCATTCGCTAAATTCGCTTTTACAGCAAATGCTTTCCCCACATTTTCGCCAGTTAATTTTTTCACCTGGGCTTCAAGAATATCATCGGCAGCCAAATTTTGACCATAAACATCAAGTTGAAAGGTTCCATCGGCCTTGGCATTAACCGCAACTCTCTCTATAAATTTGTTTGGTACAGTCTCGAGGTAAACCGGACGGAAAATGCCGCCAAAAATCCAAAAATCGCTTGTTCTTTCGGCTTTATTAATCGATGCATTTGCCGATACTTTATCAACCGTAACTTCCAGTAGGTTCTTCTCTTCGGGATTTAATAGTGTGGTAATATCATATTTAAACCGATAAAATCCGCCTTGGTGCAGGTCTCCGGCCAGCTTTCCGTTAATACTAACCTTAGTATCGGTCATAGCGCCTTCAAAAACCAGGTATACTTTTTTTCCTGTTATTTTACCCATCGGAAATTCATAACGATAAATACCCTGTTCGCTGGCTTTAACCTTATCATGCCCATAGTTGTAAGTTCCAAAGCCCTGTAACTCCCAGTTAGACGGCACAGGTATTTTAGTCCATATACCGCTTTTACGACCAGCAGTACAATAAAAATCCCATTGTTTGGTATGATCTTTATCCGTTCCGGAAAGATAAGTCTTGATCGTTTCTTGCGAAAAGCCCGTGAAAGAAATCAATAGCAACAATAAAGGTATTAATCTTTTGATCATGATATATTTGATATTAGTATAGAAACAGACGCTATTTTCATCAAAAACAAAGGGCTTTGGTTCATTAAAGCGAGCATTTCACAAGATAACAGAATTTAATCGCAGATCAGACAAAATAACCAGCATTTTACATCGTTTCATTATCTTCATTTTAAGATGAGCGACATCCCATAAAAATTTTATAATTTTAACACAGAAAGTAAGCGAAGCCAACCCAATGCCGAAATAAAATTACGCAGTTCAGAACACACTTAAGCTTGTAAATAAAATGGAAACAACGAATTTAAAAGATGGCGACCATTGCATTGTAGTTAAAGGCACCCATAAAGGTAAGGCCGGTAAGGTAAGCGATATAAACACGAGCAAAACAGGGAACATTACCATTACAGTTGAGCAAGATAATGCCGTTAGGTTTAAAACCCTTGGCCGGAATGTAATACTGAAGGACAATTGATTTCTTAAAAATCAATATGAATCACGTATATAACTGATTATTTTTTACCCTATGGCTACTTACCCAAATATTTATCGCTGATTTTGCAGATCACTGAAGATTAACTTTCCAGCTTTTTGTTGTCTTGGATCTGTGAACTGGTTTAGCCATTTTGTAATTGCAAATCGCGTCTATTTTTAGCTTTACGATACTAACCATTGTTCCTAAACCCGATCGGTGTGTAAAGCCCGCAAACCCGAAGCATGAGGATGAGGACTTGGAACAAAGCGCGGGACAGCTGGCCTCCAAAAGCAACTGCGTGTTCATTTCCAAACCTTTTTGTAGCACAAAAACCTAAGCCACAGTTATGCTGAGGAAAAAATCACCTCCAATTATCGTCATCCGAGAGCTAGCAGACGCGAGAAGGCTTTTTATTTAGCCAGATATACCAGCAAAAGAAAGCAAAGAAAATGCCTCATTTACAGCTAAAATAGCCAAAATTAGTAACATGTTGATTACGCTGAACGGGGTTAGCCCTCTGCTCCGTACTTTTATGCTACACACAAATAAATTGATGAGGGCGCTAACTAAAACGATTTTTCTACTCCTGTTCTTCGCAGGATTTTTCACAAACAGTAACGCACAAAATTATGCCGTAAAGGGTATAGTGTTAGATACTGCAGGCTTACCGTTACCCGGTGCGGTAGTCAGGATTAAATTTGGTGCCGATAGTATAGCCACCTCCGCCAATAATGACGGTACATTTGCATTGGATAAAATTAAATCTAAACAGTTTACCTTATCAGCAGCTTTTATCGGATACGATACTTTTATTAACCAGTATCAGATCGAAAAAGGTAATATTTTAAATATCACCGATATCAGGCTTAAACCATCATCGAACACCCTGGAGGGCGTAGTGATTTCGGGTGTTCCTCCTGTTAAAGTAACCGAAGATACCGTGAGTTTTAGCGCCAGGGCATTTCCGGTTAGAGATGGTGATGCCGTTGATGAAGTGCTGAAAAAATTACCCGGTATTAAGGTAGACAAAGATGGGAATGTAACCAGTCAGGGTTCGCCTGTAACTAAAATACGTGTTAACGGTAAAGATTTCTTCGGAACAGATGTAGCTACAGCCATTAAAAATCTTCCGGCCGATATTATAAAAAATCTTCAGTTTATCGACGATTATGGCGATCAGGCTAAACTTACAGGTATTAAAACGGGCGAGCCGGAAAAGGTACTGAACCTTACTATTGAAGAAGATAAAAAGAAAGGTTATTTTGCCAGGGCCTCCGCAGGTTTGGGCAACGCCGATCGCTATAATACCAATATACGGGGAAATAGCATGAAGGGTGAACAGCAGATTTCATTCGATGGCACCTCGGCCAATGCCAATATGCGTGGTGGTGGCGGCGATGGTATTACCACCAGAAATGTTGCCGGACTTAACTATAAAAATGAGTTTAACAGCAAACTCTCCGCAGATGCCGGGTATAATTTTAACAACAATAAAAATAATACGATCAGTTCTACCTATACACAAAGTGTTTTGCAAGATGCGGAGCAAAATCCGCTAAGCAGACTTGAAGATGCCCACAATAACAGTAAGAGCGATAACTATAGCCATTGGTTTGGCGGTAATTTAGAGTACAAAATAGATACGATGAATTACCTAAAAATTTCTCCAAACTTTTCTTACAATACCAATAGTGGCAATAATACGGGTAGCTCGCTTATTACTCAGGATACCTTGTTTACCCGAAGAGAAAGCAATAATTTCAGTAATTCGAATAACCTGAACGCCCGCACCAACATATTTTACAACCATAAATTTTCGAAAAAAGGCCGGAACCTTAGCTCATGGGGTAATATTAATTATACCAATGGAGAAAATTATGCTAATGTGTACAACAAATACACCAACATTCATGCTAATGTAACGGATTCGTTGATACAAAATCAACTGAACAACCAGAATAACCGGAATTTAGGACTTAATGTTGGGGTATCGTACATGGAGCCAATTTGGAAGAAAACTTTTTTAGAAATAAACTATAGTTGGAACCGGTCATCGACAAATAATTTGAGAGATGCTTACGATGTGACTAATGATAATCCTGTATTTAATCCTAATCTCAGCAATATTTATGATTATCAGTTCATCACCAATAAAGTGGGACTGAATTATCGGTATATAGGGGAAAAACTGAACTATACAGCTGGCCTTAATGCACAGCCAGCCTTACTTCAGGGACAGAATTTAAGTAATAATATAGAAACCGTTAACCGTACTTTTAACCTCATTCCTTCTGGTCGGTTTTCTTATAAATTTTCTAATCAGGAATCGTTAGATGTTAATTATTGGGGCAGAAATAATCAGCCTGGATTTTTACAATTACAACCCATATCCGACAATTCCAACTTACAGAACGTGGTAACGGGTAACCCTAATCTAAAGCCTGAATTTATCCACAGCATCAATGCCCATTACAAACAAGCCGACTGGAGTGCAGGAAAAGTAATCATGGCCAATTTCAAGTATGAACGCACTAACGATAGGATTGTAACCACTAAGGAGCGTGTACCAGGCACTGTTAATCAGCTTACCAGTTACATTAACACAGATGGGTACTACACTTTACAGGGCGATTACGACATTAGTAAACCGCTCTCGCCAGAGCGAAAGTTTACCATAGGTTATGCTGGTTCAGGGCAGTTGAACAACAACATTACTTTTACAGATGATAGCAGAATAGAAGCACGTAACATAGCCTGGCGCCAGGAACTCGAATTTAGGGTAGACCTGAAAGATATTGTCAATTTTGAGGTAGAAACCTCTTATTCGCAAAACCTGACCAAGTATTCGAATGATACGTTTACCGACCGCCAATCTAACCGTTTTGAATGTGGAATAGAAGGCCGTAATTATTTCTTTAAAGATCTTACCCTGGGCTACGATTTCACCAAACAGATTAACTCAGGTTTTGATAACGGTGCCGTGCGTAATCCAACGCTGCTTCGTTTATCAATGGAATATAAGTTTATGAAGAACGACATGGCTGCTATCCGTGTAGAAGGATTCGATCTTTTTGATCAGAACTCAGGGATAACGAGAGATGTATTCGATAATGTAATTGTGGATAAGCAAGTTAACCGCTTAGGAAGATATTTCATGTTATCACTCATTTACAGGGTGCGTAAATTTGGTGGTTAGGATTAATATCATCTGCGGGAAACTTATTGGATCCCGCAGATTACACTGATTATCGCAGAATTAATTACACCTCACATCATCCATCTTACATTTCACTTCCTAAAAAGCCTATCCCTTTTCTATTCCCGTTTTAGTAGCCACTGGTTTTTTCTTCCTAAAGTTGGGAAAAGTCATCGGGCTTTTGGCCGGGCGCTCATCTCCTAGCAATACACCCCATTGTTTGAATGATTCTGTACGATCGAAGACAATTTTGAGTACAGCCACAATAGGCAGTGCGAGGAACATTCCCGAAACCCCGGCTATACTGCCACCGATAAATACCCCTAGGATGGCAAATAAAGCATTGATTTTTACCTTAGAACCCACAATACGCGGCATGAGTATGTTGTTATCTAAAAATTGAACAAATGCAATTACCCCTAAAACGGTAATTACCGGCCATAATTCTTGCGATGAAGTCAGCGTAAGCAGTACGCCTATCAAGTTCCCAATTAAAGCACCCACGTAAGGGATCAGATTTAAGATGGCAAAAATCACCCCAATTAACAAGGCGTGTTTTATACCGATTAACATCAATATTCCGCCTAATAAAATGGTCATATAAGTGATCTGAATTAACAGCCCGATCAGGTAGCTTTTAATGATTGATTCGGTTTCATAAATGGCTTCTTTCACTTTTGGATGATCATCTGTTTTAAACCACATGAAGATAAAGCGTAATAAAATGTCTTTATAAAAAAGCATCAGGTAAATATAAATAGGCAATAAACCGATAAATACAAAAATGCCACTCAAGGTAACAGCTGCACCACCTGCAAGCGAGGTACCCATGTTCATCAGATCGTCGCTTTTGGTTTGTATGAAGGCTTTTTGCTCCTTATCGTCATAGTGGGTAATGCGACTGATCCAATTACTTAACGAATTGATATGCTGTGTTACGTTTGCTTTTATCTGCGGAAAATCTTTAACCAAAAGACCAATCTGGTTCGAAAAAAACCAAATGATCAAAGCTACAAACAAGGCTACCAGTAAAATGGATAGGATAATGGCTAACGATTCGGGTATTTTTTTTCTTTTTAGAAAGCGATACACAGGGAGCAACATAATGCTGATGAAAAAAGCCATCAACATCGGCATAATAATGTCTCTTCCGATCACCATAACGGCAACAATGGCCATCAGACCCAATAATTCTATCGATCGTTTAACGGTCAGGGGTAAATTGTTCGTCATAAAAAGCTTATTCTGATTTGAGGTTTAAACACAATCGGGGTTGAAATGTTTTAAGATAAGCTTTAATATTGAAAAGCGAAAGGAGTTTGTAGTCCGAAGTCAATTAACCGATTAACCAGTTTTAAGGTGAGTGCCTGCCTTCAATTAATCTATTTCAGCGGTTAACCGATTAACCGATGCTTAAAAAAATTACTTCCCTTACACGATATACCCATAGATTAGCCTTATTTTTGCAGCTTTAATACCGCACATGAACAATCAAGATACCATTATTGCTTTGTCTACTCCCTCAGGTTCTGGCGCCATTGGCGTAATCCGTTTATCTGGTCCGGAGGCTATCTCCCTTACCAATTCCGTATTTGCAGGAAAAGATTTAGAAAAGCAGGCCTCGCATACTTTACATTTTGGCCTGGTTAAAGATGGCGATCATATTGTTGATGAAGTAGTAGCGGGTTTATTTGTTGCCCCAAAATCGTATACCAAAGAAAACGTGGTAGAAATTTCCTGCCATGGTTCTAACTATATTATCCAGCAGATTATTAACCTGCTAATCAGCAAAGGTGCCCGTGCTGCCAAACCTGGCGAATTTACCCTGCGTGCCTTTTTAAACGGTGCTTTCGATCTAAGTCAGGCAGAAGCGGTAGCCGATCTAATTGCCTCTAACTCGAAGGCTTCGCATGATGTGGCCATGCAACAGATGCGTGGCGGCTTTGCCAACGAATTAAAGGGTTTACGAGAACAATTGATCCATTTCGCTTCGATGATTGAGCTCGAACTCGATTTTGCAGAAGAGGATGTAGAGTTTGCCAACCGTGAGCAGCTAAAAAATCTGGTTAATAAAATCAATTACGTTCTTCAACGCTTGATCTCCTCTTTCGAAATGGGAAATGTGATTAAAAATGGGGTTCCCATTGTTATTGCGGGTAAACCCAATGTGGGTAAATCCACCCTATTGAATGCACTCCTGAACGAAGAACGCGCTATCGTTTCGGATATTGCCGGAACCACACGCGATACCATTGAAGATGAACTCACCATTGGCGGCATTGTTTTCCGTTTTATCGATACGGCCGGAATCCGCGATACAGCCGATATTATTGAAGCTTTAGGTGTAGAACGCACCTTAGAGAAAATGAAACAGGCCAAACTGATCATTTATATGGCCGATGCTGCTCAAAGTATTTCAGAAATTGAAGAGCAAATTCGGGGTTTAGCGCAATTGGCCATACCCTATTTGATTTTAGTCAATAAAGCCGACCTCATGGCAGATGCACAGCGCAAAGCCTTCGAAGCTTTAGATGTTGTTTTTATTTCTGCTAAAGAGAAACAGGGTATCGATGAATTAAAAACCACCTTACTGGAGCAGGTTAACCTCCACCATATTAATACCAGCGAAACCCTGGTGACGAATATCCGCCATGTAGAAGCTTTAAAACAAACCGAACATGCGCTGCAAAGGGTTTTGGCCAATGTAGACAATTCGGTTACATCAGATTTTTTAGCAATGGATATTAAACAGGCACTGCATTATCTTGGAGAAATTACAGGTACAGTGACTACCGATGATTTGCTGGAGAATATATTTACGAAGTTCTGTATCGGCAAATAATCCCCAAAAACAACCACTAATTTCGACAACTTACGACAATAAACCTATTGATTATTAATAATTTATCTTAATATTTTTCCGCCGATTTCTTGGAGGTTTACCGCTATTTTTTGCATTTTTGCTACTCATTTGTTGCTTGATCGACTGAAATTTCCAAAAAAAAATCATGGGTGAAATGAGGTCGCTTATAGACACTTGACGACACTAAAAAACATTAAACACTACTAATAGCCCACTATTTTAAGGGAATTACCAGTGATGTTCTGGGGGTAAAAGTCAATATGATTGTCTTACCGCAGTGTTCGCAGACTCGCTCAACTGTTATATTGCTACTCATTTCATCCTTTTTTGTTTCATTTGTTGCTCGATCGACATGAAACCCTGTTAGCTTTGAAAAAGTTCACTCAATTCTTAGCATACTTGTGCTTATCTGTGTACATGCTAAAGAGGGTAATCCAATAAAAAGATCTGGATTTTACGTGATGACGAACAGGGAAAACGCAATAATCCTTTTCCAAAACCTGCTCATACAGTAAATCGCATAACTATTGCCAAATCTGGATTAATCTTCATAAAAGTAAAACTCAGTAAAAACGCTAACATCAAGTAAGTACTTTGTGAATTGTTTAGTTTAACCTCTTATTCCAAGGCGAAAGTTTCCCAGCCAGCAATCATTGCTCTATTACATTTCATTACAGATTCCCCACCTTCTGAAGAAATAAACTTGCCGTTATTCCCCTTAAATGAGACTTTGCCATTGGCATTAACTATCCAATCAAATTTTTCCCAATCGCTAATTGTTGTCCGGTTACAGGTTATCCCCGTTGCAGACCCATTTTCTGAGGATACAAATTTGTTCATGCTTCGCAAGGCAACTTTTCCTTCACCCGCGTCTATAATGGTAAAGGTTTCCCAACCAGAAGCGCTGGCACGATTACATCGCATTGGTGCTTCTCCGTTTTCGCCGGATACAAATAGGTTGTTGGGACCCTTTAATTTTACAGTTTGACCAATGGGTGCCTCCGCTTGTACCTGCAAATTACCGAGTTCCAGCCAGCCGTTTTTAAAAGTACCAGTTACAGCAAGTGCAATACCCGGTTTATTCAAATTTGTTTTATCAACAATTGCTATCCCCCATTTATAAGCACCAGGAGGCAGATTGATTGCAGTTGTGGTAAAATTGTAGGTGATGGGATTATCTTTCAGCCATTTTGAAGGATCACCGTTTTCATCAATAAAGAGTTTTTTTACCACACCGGCGGTATCCAGAATGGCAAAGGCAACTTTATACTTATAATTCCATTGTGGGATATTGTTAGGACAATAACCCCAGCCCATGTTTTTCCAGCGATGACTCAGCGTAGCGGTGGCACCATTAGCAATTGTATTTGGTAAAGATAACTCATCAGGATATAACCGATAACCTCCTTCTGCGTTAAAACGTTGTACCAGCGAAAAGCTTGTCTGAAACCAGGAGGTTGTTTCTCCAACCCTGAAATCCATCATGTTTACCGCAGCTTCGGCTGACCTGTTAAATTCGCCTAGCCTTACATCTTCGGGATGCCCTTCGCGATACTGTCCGCTGGAGTCGATCCAGTAACGGTGAGTACCGCTCACAATCCATCCTCCCTCCATAATGATCGGACGTTTATGTTTCCAGGTTGCAGCAAAATTTTTCTCCCAGCTTTGGTAATAATCGGTCATTCCAAAGGCATCGTGCCTCAGGCTGTAACCTTGGTTGATCGCTTTTACCAGCAACCTGTCGCTATTCGCGTTAGCTGCCCCCCAGCTCGTAGGATGACCTATTAGCCTGTGGTAATTAATTACCAGCGGTATTTTCGTAAAAGTTCTTTTGTATAATGCCATAATCCAGTCTAAAACCTCTTCTTTAGCTGTTTCTGTTTGAGCAGCGGTCAAAGTACCCGGTTCTGCATACACTACATTGTGTGCTTCTCCCCATTTGCCCAAACCATAGGCGTCGATAAAAGAAGTACGAACTGGATCGTTAAAGTCTTTTGCCAGTTCTTCTATGAAAGTAGTATAGTACTGCCTGAATATTGGATCCTGAGGGTAAGGGGTTTTCTGTGTAGGAGCGGCGGGATTTGATAACCAATAGCCGGCTCCGGCATTAAATACAAAAGCAGGCGTATTTTCTCCCTGGTCACGCCCGTCTACAACAATCCGAAAAGCGATGGGCAATCCCCTGGTTTTAACACCATTAATTAATTTACCAATCTGCGAATTAAGGTCTCTCCAGGCATAAACACCAGGACTGGGGTTAAGTGATCTCCAGCTTGTACGGATATAGCAGGCCGATGCATAATCTACAGCCTTTACGTTTCTTCCCAATTCTGGCACAAAAAACTGGCTATCCCAATAGGCATCAACAGCATCACGCTTTCCATACATCACCCAGCCATTTAGCGGATTGCGCAATACAGCGGTACTGTTGTATACAGGCCTGACCAATACATTGTTGGCAGCGCCAACTATAGCCATTTTTTCTGGTCCGTTGTCAACGGTCTCCAAAAGGTCTTCGTCTTTGTTTTTAGTGCACGAAAGCATTTGCAGGCATAAAAAAGCCAGCAGAGCGACCTTTGCGGTCTGCTCTAAGTTTAATTTTTTCATAGTAATAGAAATTAAATTATTGGATTTAAAAATTCTTTAAATTTGAATGCAGCATTGCTTCTGAAAGCTTAGGGCAATCGCCTGCTCTTCACAAAAAAGATATGCGCACCGGCTCCTATCTAAATAAGGGATTGACGTAACGAGACATTGTAAACCGAAACATGATTGTCGACAAATCGCCATTTCGAAATACAATGAGTTTAAAAACGGTGATCAGCATACCTTGTTACGCTGATTAGAAAAGGCAAAAGAGATGTTTAATGCGTCCAACCTGGACTCATTTTTAGTTCACTTAGCCTCCACTCACCTTACTTTGGGTTAATGGAACTTAGTATATTGGCTCATAAGAATATATTTTGGTTATGATAAAAATACACGACAAGACCGCGTAAAAGGGTTCGTTTTTGTACAGAAATGGTTCAATTTTGTACAAAGCATAAATAGTTGCCCTGTAGGATGATAAAACGAGCATTTATATCTAAAAGGATCGGTAAAACCTGCTCGCTTATCGCCAGAAACGGAAAACGGAGGCGCTTTGCAGCATTCCTCCGTCAACTAAAACTAACCAATGTTATTTTTCTGGCTTATATAAGCACAACTATTTGTAAAATATTGTCTATTAACAGTACTGGTCCAATACTATAACCTAAAATGGAGCGCAGCAAAGCGGATAAAATTTGTCCAATCGTAAACATTTAAGTCGTGTTTTCCTTCCCTAAAATGATAACCCATAGCTGAATTAATTATCGGATTGTTCACCGAGGGCATATCTTTGGGAAGGGCAACTTGCTTACCATAGAGATCGTAAACAGGTTTAGCATTCACTAATGACAAAAACGAACCATAAGGATCTGCCCATCTATCTTCGGTAGCATTGGTGGTATACACCGGCCGTGGGGCAATGAGACCAATGAGCATATGCTGATCAACCGGCAGGCTATTTACATCATTGCTATATTTCTTATAATTGTTATTAAACCAATAACCAAACTGTTTATTAATCAGGCTTATTGTTTCGCCATATTTACGCCTCGCCAGTGATGCACCTGTACTGCCTGAGCAACTGCTAAATACCATTGCAAAACGCCGGTCCTGAGCTGCCGCCCATAATGCCGTTTTACCACCCCGCGAATGCCCTACGAGCGCAACTTTGTTAAAATCGATTGCCTTATCGGTTTTGAAATAATCCATTACCCTGCTTGCTGCCCAGGCCCACACGCCGATTGCTTTCATTCCATGATCTTTATCCAGTTCTGCCGGAAATAAATGTGCCAATACACCATTCTGATAGCTATCCTTACGATCAGGAGCTACATCAGCATGATGAAAAGCAGCAATAGCGAAACCGCTGTCAATCATCATTTCAGCAGGCCAAAAAGCACTCTTTTCTGCTCTTGTAGGATCCGTATTCCGGCTGCTCCGGTTGTTGATCAACAAAAATACCGGAGCCGGTTTCTTCCTGTTATTTGGAATAAAGAGCACCACAGGAAAGGATACCGAATTCCCTTTATTCCAGGCGGTAATTTTTATCTCTTTCAAATGGGCCTTTCCCTGCATCGCATCAGCTTTTTCATTCGTTACAATAAACTTTAAACTATCCAAACTGCCGGGTGTTTTTCCATAAACATGTTCTTCAAAAAGGGCTAACAGCTCAGGTCTTCGCTTTTTCTCCCAAACTGAGGTGTTTTTTACCCTTTCTCCCCCTGTGGTGAGCAGTATTTCAGGTAAGGTATAGGCAGGAACAGTGCTTTCATCGTAATTGACAATCTCTCCCATAAACTTGTCCGTTTTCTGCGCATGTAAGCTAGGCGAAGACAGGATTAGTGCAAGCAAAAAAAACATGGTTTTTCTTACCGAAGCGGTTATTACAAATCTGCCTTGATGGGGAGAAGATTTTAAGCTATACATCATACTTTAATATCCTGGATTTTGAATCAGTTTATTTGCTTTATTGATTTCAGACTGCTGAAAAGGATACCAATAGTTTTTACTGGTAAAGGTCCTGTTTTCAATTACAAATGGGCTGTAAGTTAACGTAGTACCCACCTTGGTAATTTTTATGCCTTTAACTGGTCCGTTAAAATTGCTTTCCCCATCCTTCCATCGCCTCACATCAAAAAACCGCTGTTCCTCGAAACATAATTCTACACGGCGTTCATTTTTAATCCGGTCGCGCATTTGAGATTGGGTTAACCCAGATAACGCGGGCATCCCGGCACGGGTGCGCACCGCGTTTATGGCATTATAAACTTCTGCATTCGGACCTCCAAATTCATTCAAAGCTTCTGCATAGATCAGTAAGATTTCAGCATACCTAAACAATACCCAGGGCCTTCGTACGCTTGTGGTACCTGTGATGTTGTAAGTTGCATTTCCACTTAGAAACTTACGCAGGTAATAGCCGGATTTTGTACTGTTAACATTGGAAGGAACATGATCACGCCCCCCCTCGTAAGTTTCTACTGCACGTGTTAAACTTCCCGTTTTAAAATTTGCTCCATTATACACAATAAACTGATTTAAACGTGAGTCTCTGTTGGCGTATGGATTTTGAGGATCATACCCAGAAGCAGGATCTGTTATGGCTTTGCCATTGGTCATTTCAAAAGCATCGACCAGGTTTTGAGTAGGATTTGTCCTGCCCAGTCCTCCAGTGAAACTAATTGGTGCGTTATTGGCCTCTATCGCATTGGTGTTGCTTGCAGGCGTGGCAAAAATAACCTCATTGTTATAAGAAGTAGCAGTGTTGGTATAGTCCCATAAGCTTGGGAATAACGCATTACTCAATAAACCGTGCTTGTTTAAATCAATTAAATCTTTTGCACTTTTTGCCGCATGCTGCCACCGCTGCAGGTCGTTACCCGGGTTGTAAAGCGGACTTGCATAAACCAATAGTGTCTTGGCTTTTAATGCCATCCCCGCAGCCTTTGTAGCACGGCCATAATTGGCCGCATCCCAATCTTTGGTAGAAGCTGCCGGAATCTGGCTAATTGCCGAGTCACAATCTTTAACAATCTGTTTTACCACATCATCAACAGTATTCCGCGGAAGATTCAGATCTTCTACCGGTGAAAAGGATCTGGTGGCGAGCACGATTCCGCCATATCGTTTAAATAATTCATAATGGAATAAAGCCCTCAGAAAGAAGGCCTCCCCCCTTAGCCCCGGCAGATCGCTTGCCGGAAAGATAACCGCCGTAGGCGAACGCTCCAAAAATGTGTTTACCACCCATAGTCCAGTATAAAGATTGGTGTATTGTTCATCGAAGGTCCTTAAACTGCTCCAGTTGCCATTATTAAAAATATTTACGTTGCTGTTTAAATTTGAATTTACGGCTTCGTCACTTCCGCTGGCCATTAATGCGCCTGAACCATCAACATTGTATCTGGCCAGCATATAATTGTATCCATTGTTCAAGTACTCACGCACACGCCTGTCGGTATTCCAGATTGCTTCTTCATTAACCGGGCCTTCACTGTACGATGGTTCAAAAAATTCATCCTTACAAGCACCAAGCCCCATTAGCAAAACTGCCAGAAGGATATACATACCATATAGTTTCTTTTTCATCTTCATTTTGAATTAAAATTTGACATTAATGCCCACTGCGAGGGTCTTCACGTAAGGATAAGAGGAGAAACGACCTGCATTGGGTGTTTCGGGATCGATATCCAGCTTATTGAGCTTGGAGATGGTAAAAATATTATTGCCGCTTACAAAAATCCTCGCACCTTTAAAACGTAAGCGTTGATTGAGTTTATTAGAAGTGCTATAACCGATCTCAGCGGATCTGAGCTTCAAAAAATCACCTGAATATAACCAAAAGGTAGAATTTGCGGTATTGTTTCCATTGTCGGAGATTCCAACGCGTGGGTATTTCGCCGTAGCCGCAGTAGCTGGTGTCCAGGTATCTAAGCTTAGCTGGTTCAATCCGTTTGGGCCGGCATACATAATATCCGAAAGATCAATTGTCCGCCCCTCTACACCTTGAAACTGTGCGCCTAGATCAAATTGTTTATACCTGATATTAAAACCAAAGCCGTAATATATTTTAGGAATATCGGTATAATCGCTTGATACGGCATCATTTGCATCTATGATATTATCATTGTTAACATCTTTGTATTTAAGATCGCCGGGTACCACCAGGCTTGATAAGGTTTGCTTCGGACTTGCATTAATTTCTGCCTGGTTTTGAAAAATACCTTCAGCTAGGTAATAGTTTCCAGCATTTACGTAGCGCCCTATTGTAGCTTGATTGGGCAATACGTTCTCAGTCCGCTCTAAAATTACATTTTTAGCATAGGTAAAGTTGGCGTTGGTATTGATCAGTACTTCGCCGATTCTTTTATTAAAAGCACCGCCGGCATCAAATCCTTTACTGCTTACCTTTCCGGAGTTTACCTGTGCAATGGCTATCCCAACAATACCTGGTAAGTTTGCAGGGCCCAGAATGTCTGTCCGTTTTTCATCAAAATAATCAAAAGAGAAAGAAAGTGCCCCTTTTAGAAAGTCTATGTCAGTACCCAGGTTTAAGCGGTCAACCTTTTCCCAGGTAGTTAATGGGTTACCGGCCGGGCTTACCAATCTTGCTGTTGTTGAAGTAGAAAAAGTAGAACCGAGAAATGGTCCTGCATCTCTGGTAAACAGCGTTCGGTAAGGCAACCTAACGATATTACCGCTGGCATCATAGGTTGGCCCGATGTTGCCAGAACGGCCGTAAGACCCCCTCAATTTAAGGTAGCTGATAGCTGAGGCATCTTTAAGAAAATCTTCTTTGGAGATAAGCCACCCGGCCGATACTGCCGGGAAAAACCCGAAGCGTCTTCCAGGGGCGTAGTTTTCTGATCCTGAATAACTGGCTATGAAACCCAGCATATAGCGCTGTTTGTAACTATAATCGGCACGCCCCACAAGCAAGCGGGAACGATAGTCTAACCGGTCTACCGCTGCACTTATGTATTGCTGCGCACGTACATTGGCTTTTATTTGGTGGTCTGTAGCAATGGTCCTGTTGTAATCGAAGCCAAACCAGAGCTCATTATTTTTAGTATTGGTTTGGAATGCTGCAGTTCTGTAAGCAATAACCGCAGGGGTACGATAGGTTTGTACAGGTGTTACTGTTTGATTGAAAACGGCATAATTTTCGGATAATCCATCGCCATAATTACCATAACCATCATAAGAAAAGAACAAGTTAGCAGAAAGGCCTTTTGTGATAAAATCCAGTTTTTGATCGGCCATGATACTGGCCAGTAAAATATTTGTCGTGGTACGCGAAAACCCTGTTGCCTGTAATTGGCCAAGGGGATTATTCTGAAAGAGTGAAGTTCCACCATAAGATCCATCAGCATTTAAAATAGGAAAAGCATTTGGCGGCAAATTATACAAGTTGTTAAATACAGTTGCAGTGCCATCTCCAACATCATTCCGCACTTCACTTCTAACGCCTGCCAACAAGTTGAGCGTAAGTGTTTTAGTAACATCATAATCCAGATTGATCCTGAAATTATAACGTTTATAACCATAATTGGAATCATAATTGGGCGTTTCAGTTTCTTTAAAAAGTCCTTGCTGATTAAAGTAACTTACAGAACTAAAATAACGCACCTTATTGCTCCCGCCACTAAAGGTAAGCGCATACCGTTGGGTGGCAGCCCGTTTGTTTAAAAAGCGATCTAAATAATTGTTATCAGGATACAAATAGGGATCTGTATGATTTTTGTAAGCATCGAGCGCTGCCTCACTGTAGGCTGGCGTTTGCCCGATATTGGTTAAACCGCGATTGTATAGCGTGGCAAAATCGTAGGCATTTAAAGGTTTGATCAGGTTACTGGCGGTTTGAAAACCACCCTGGGCATCGAAAGAGATTAAGTTTTCACCAACTTTGCCCCTTTTGGTTGTCACCAGAATGGCGCCATTCCCTCCATTCAGGCCATACCAGTTTAGCGCAGCAGCATCTTTTAATACGGTTACGCTTTCAATTTCGCTGATATCCATGTCTTCGAAATCACGCTCAATTCCATCTACCAAAAAAGCTGGTGTTGAGCCCTGCGCATACGAAGACCTTCCACGGATCTGGTAGGATACGTTTCCGCCACCAGGCTGATTACCTGTCCATCGGAACAAAAAGCCGCTCAGCCTTCCTGCAAGTAAACCAGACAGGTTACTGATGGGCACTTTTGTAAGCTGGTTATAGCGAAGCGAACTCTGGGCAAAATTCAGTTCTTCCCTACTGCGGGTACCAAAGGGGATTTCAATCCATTTATTAGTTGAGTCTGTCTGTCCATCGTTTTCCTTTGTGACAGACACCTCCTGATTTGTATTTTGTGCTAAAGCTGTGCAGGTAAACAGATAGCATATGATGCCCAAAATTATGCCTGAACATTTAGTATATCTTGTCATTTCTTATCTTTTAAATTATATATAACCAAATAACTACCAGCCTGGGTTCTGTTTCAAGGCACCACTGGTTTTATTCATTTCTGCTCTCGGGATCGGGTATAAATACATGTTATTGTTGAATACCTTTTTAAATGCGGGCAATTCTATTACGCTGTAGCTGAACGATCCATTGGCATTTTTAATCACCTTCATGGCTTTCATCGGCTGCGCTACGATTTCCGGTCCTTTTTTCCAGCGGAGGATATCCCACCAGCGCATGTCCTCGAAAGCAAACTCTATGGCACGTTCATTTCTAATGCGCTCCCGCATTTCAGATTGGCTTAAGCCAGCTGGCAAAGCCGGCATTTTAGCCCGCAAACGAATGGAGTTCACTGCGTTATAAACTTCAGCAGTTGGCCCGGTTTCTTCATTTAAAGCTTCGGCATAATTGATCAGTACTTCGGCATACCTGTAGAAAACATAATTAAGAAGTGCCGATGCTGTTGAGCCCGAACGCGAAGCTTCAGGCCATAGCCTTTTTAGGTAATAGCTGGTTTTAGTAATGGAAGTGGCTGTGCTGATATCCGTTCCGTAGGTTATAATGCCCTGCGCATTTGGCTCCGATTGCCAGGTTTGTACCGCGCGACCCTGCCAGGTAACATTGTTATAAAGGATGTTGACATAAAACCGTGGATCTCTATTGAGATAAGGATTTTGTGGATTGTACCCCGATGTAGCATCGGTAATAGGCTTGCCGTTCGCCATTTCATAAAGATCAACATGATTCTGAACAGGCGAAAGATTAGATTGTGCTCCGCCATAACTTGTCGGGATCAAAAAATCGCTGAGGTAGGTACCAATAAATCCACGGCCTCCGCGGGGCCAGATCCGGATGTATTCGTTAGAGTTGGCCACAGCGAGTACGTTGGCATAGTTCGGCTCGAGTGAAAATTTATTCAGGTCTATAATCGCTTTCGATGCGGCTGCAGCCTTCTTCCACTTAACCAAATCATTGGTGGGGTTATTTAACGGGCTGGCATCGAATAACAACACCCTCGCCTTAAGCGCCATAACTGCAGCGCCTGTAGCCCTGTTCGCTTGTGCGGCGGGATTAGGCCAATCGGCATTGGTTAATGGTAATAGCACCATTGACTGCTCCAGATCGCTTAATATCAGCGCCAATGTTTCGGCGTAGCTCGCCCGGGGAAGGTCTGTTGAAGCTTCAGTAAAATCCTGTGGTTGGGTTAATATAACCACCCCGCCAAAGCGCCTTAGAAGCTCAAAATAAAAATACGCCCGGAGATAAAGTTGCTCTCCTTTGATATAATTAGGATTATATAGGTCTGTCCATGGTGTTTTAGCCATATTAACCAGCATTAGGTTCGCATTTCGGATTCCTCTATACATTTGTGCATAAATGCCTGTTACATCTGAGGCCCCAGGGTCTAAAAACTGCCCGCTATTCATTGCTGCTACTTCTATCTGACCGTTATTGGCGATAGATTCATCTGTAAATTGTGAGGTCATGCCCTTATAACCACTCAGGCGTCCATAATCTGAAATGGAAAATGTATAAGTAAAATCGCCAAAACGGGAAGCCAGCAAGGGGTCTTTAAAAACCTCCTCAAGGTCGCTCTGGATCCCTACATCGCGCTGCAGAAAATCCTTTTTACAAGAAAAACCAATTAACGAGGCGACTAAAAACGAGAGATATATGATTTTTTTCATGATTATACCTTTAATTAGAGTGATAAATTAAGACCGAAATTGAAGACCTTGGTGGTTGGAATGGTGGCAATGGAGGAAGCGTAAGCATTGCCCGACAAGCTATTTTCAGGATCTATACCATAGAAATTAGTCCAGGTTTTTAGATTCTGCCCGCTAACAAATACCGTAAGGCTATTTAACCGAAGTTTCGTTATCCATTTTTTAGGTAAACTGTAACTGAGTTGCACATTTCGAAGTTTGATATAGGAAGCATCCTGCAAGGTAAAATCGTTCAAACTTTCGTTAGGGTTAGCATTCAAGCCTGGTCGGATTACCGGCCAGCTGGCGTTGGTATTGCCTGGTGTCCATCTTTCCAGCATCGGTGCATAATACTGGTTAAGGCCACCGCTTTGGAACACCACGTTAGAACTCACATTGGTCACCGCATTAAACAATGCCGACAACTGAAATCCCTTATACCCAAACTGCATATTTAAGCTGGCATTGTATTCAGGAATGTTTGGATGTCCAATGGCCACTACATCCTGGTTATTGATTATTCCATCTTGGTTTACATCCTGATATTTAAAATCGCCCGGTATAGAAGGATAGGCTGTAATTTTATTTAGCGGACTGCTGTCAATGTCTTTTTGGTCTGCATAAAAGCCAAGCACATGGTATCCGAAATAAGTACCGATGGGCTTGCCAGATACCCGCAGGTTTTCTGCAAGGCCAGGCGCCTCGTCCAGTACCCTGCGTTCATTACGCGCATAACTCAGGTTTCCGGTGAAGGAATAGGTAAAATCTTGAATCTTATCCCGATAAGTTACTGAAAGTTCATATCCATGGTTATAATTGATACCATAATTGGTGCTTGGAACCGTGGCTCCATAAGTGGCAAAGCTGGTTGCAGATCGGGCAGTTAAAATATCCGAACGCTCATCATCAAAAAGGTCTGCCGTGATATTCAGCTTATCTTTAAATAAAGAGAGATCAAGCCCGATGTTTCTTTTTAACGAGATCTCAAAGGTGATAAATGGATTACCATATTGCAATTGGGTATAGGTTGGCGCACTAAAGTTGCTGTTTGGGTTTCCAAATACAACGTTTGCCCCTGCTCCAAACCTATTCTGATAATAGAACCGGCTTGTACCCGGACTGGGAATACCTACCCTTCCAATTGAGCCACGTATTTTGAGCATACTGATCCAGGTAAACTTTTTCATCCATTCTTCATTGGCCAAATTGTAACCTAGGGTTGCGGCGGGGAAGAAACCATAGCGATAGCCTTTGGCATAGTTCTCTGAGCCATTGTAGGTAGCGCTGGCCGTTAAAAAGTATTTATTGCCGTAGTTATAGGTGGCCTCAGAAATAAGACCTTGATTTGCATATGGGGCAGCAGCAGCCGCTGAACCCTGCAACTCGCGTTGACCGATTAAATTTGCACTCAGATTATGCTTGCCGAATGATCTGCCATAGGTTAAAAAAAGTTGTAAGTTTGTTTTGGTAAAACCACTTCTTGAATAAGCTGGTGCGCCAAAAAAATCATTATAAGTTCCGCCAACAGGTGTAAGCGCTAAAGTTGACCTGTTCAGTTCGAGGTATCCTGTACTGCCCCTTTGCAATTTTCCAGATAATTGTGTGGCATCGTAACCAAACTGGGCTTTTAAACTCAGTCCTTTTGTTATAAAATCGAGTTTTTGCCGTACCGTAAAAATCGATTCTGCAATATTGTTATCGGTAAAAGCATATCCCCCGTAAGTTAACAAAGCGTAAGGATTGAAGGCATTTACACCTCCCAGCCCATAGTTTACGATGTGATTGTAATTTCCATCCAAAGCGATCACTTTGGGATCGTCGGAGTTGATGTATTCTTTAAAAAACGGGGCAGCCCACGACGGCATTTTCAACGCCCGGCCCACAAGCCCTTCAATACCGTTGCTTACTACCCCCGCAGGGTCATTGTATTCGCTCATCCCCGCAGGACTGTATCGGTGTTCGTTCCTGCCTGCCAGGTTAACTTCAAAATTGGTGGTTTTGGTCAGGTCTATACCAACCCTTGCCCTGAAGTTATAACGGCTATAACTCGGCGAGGTAGAATAATCTAAAGGTGTTTTAAATTCCTTAAAATTTCCATCCTCTCGCAGGTGACTGAACGAGGTAAAATATTTTACTTTTTCACTACCACCCGATATGGTCAGGTTCTGCTGGTTCTGCATCCAATGGTCTTTAACCAGTTCATCGTACCACATTACATTTGGGTAAAGTAGTGGATTACCGTTTCCGGCCTTAAATGTGGCTAGATCTTCATCGGTAAAAGTACGGGGCTCACCAACATTAAGCTGGCCTTCGGTTAGCAACATCGCACTTTCATAGGCTCCCAGAATCTCGGGACGGGATGTGGCACTAACAATACCCACATTACCGGAAAGGGTTACCCTTGCCGGCCCCTCTACCCCTTTTTTCGTGGTGATTACAAATACGCCGTTAGCGCCTTTTAAACCATACAAAGCCGTTGATGATGCATCTTTTAATACATTAATACTTTCAATCTCATTGGGATCAATATCGCCGAAAGAAGTCCGCTCAACACCGTCCACAATAATAAGTGCTGTAGCTGAAGGAGAAACCTGTCCGCGGATATACAGAGCTGCACCGTTAATTCCAGGCCGTCCGGAGGTTTGCTGTACTACTAAACCAGGTATCCGCCCAGCCAATGCATTATTTACATTAGTTACCGGCGCTTTTAATAAATCGGCACCCGAAACCGTACTGATGGCAGCGGTGACGGCTGATCTTCTTTGTGTAGAATAACCATTTACCACCACTTCATTAAGCGAACTACTTGAAGATGTTAAAGTTACAACAATTACAATCGCAGTGCCTACAGTCACTTCCTTGCTTTCAAAGCCAATAGTTGAAAATACAAGTACCTGACCACGATTAACGTTGATTTTGTATTTTCCATCCAGATCGGTTTGAACGCCAATGCCTGTTCCTTTTATTCTAATTGTGGCACCCGGAATGGGTTGGTTTTTCTCATCCTTAACTGTTCCGGTTATTTCCTGAAATAGTAGTTTGTGAGATATCGTAACAGGGCTGGTGGTTGTTTTTATGGGCTTAGCAGCAAGTGTATGTGCCTCACACCATACCGCAATAACCACGAAAAACCAGCCTTTGGGCCTGAGGTTTAATTTTTTTATCATTTACTTGATATATGGTTAGAATTATTTTTTTTCAAAAAGGATGAGCCTTCTTTATCTGATTTTAAAGTTGCAGCCTCATTTTATTTGCACTTATGCTTCAGGCAAAATCATCATTGTTGAATTAATATTGCTACGCTTTTATCTCGCATAACTCACCTGCAGGATACCGTACAAGCGCCCTCATAACCAAAAAAAGGTTAGGGTTTATTAGCTGAATTCTAAGAAAAGAGATATGAAAGCATTACAAATTCAATTATTTTGATTTTGCCGTTTGGTTTAAACCTTATGCCGTGAAATATCAGTTAAATACCTATGCCATTCTATTTTACTGGCTTGTAGTTTAGACTTTGTGTTTTCTTCATTAGCAATGGCAGGGATGGTTGGGAAATGGGTTATCATACTTAGTTGGGTTTATTATTTGGTTAACACAAATCTATAGTACATACCCCTCACATAGGGTTCACTTTTGTACGGAAATGGTTTGGTTTTGTACAATCGGAGCGTTATTTCGATTAAATTTGCCCTCAGACTGATGCTGAGGGCAAAAATGCGGAAATCATTTAATCTGCGGATACCATATCCTTATTGCCCATCCTGCGCTTCCGTCACCGAACGATAAGCCTAGGTTTGATGGATAACGATACGGACTGAGGTTGCAGTGCTTTCACATAGGCAACCAGTTTGTTAGCATAGGGATAATAGCTCGAGGAATCTCCCGAGAGAAAAGAATGCTTTTGTATGGTCACAATATCCGAATTTCGTTGCCCCAATAACGTTTTTAAAGATTTACCATTATAAGGTTTGCCCTTGGGATCGCTTACATTGGCTTCTGCTTTTTCTACATAACCCCAATGTTGTTCGAGTGAGTACCCACCGAGTTCGGCATGGCCGATAATGAGGGTTTTTCCCCTTTCTTTAGTCATTCGTGGCAAAAAGATCGAATCGTTTTGTGAAAAGCTATTTCCAATTATAAATAAGCGGAGGGTATCCTGCCGGTTTTGAGCAAAAAGATTGGTAACCAAGCAGATCAGCAGCAGAAAAAAAGCTGTAAATTTAGCTTAAGGAGATCGCTGAATTTTGACGTTAAACTTCATTTTCGTTATTTTTTATTGACCTTTTCCTGCCACTTCAAATATTGATACAATTGAGTTCCTGCCAACAAAAACGCACCCACACCGTAAACCTCGGTACTATTGGCATTTACCGTATCCGGACTTGCGCCAATAGGTTGCACATAACCCAGCATGCCATCTTCATGAACAGCAGATACCAGAGCTTTCCACGATTTTTCTACCACAGGAAGATATTGCTTCTTTTCCAGCAGCCTATGGTTTAAGCCCCAGGCAATTGCATAGCTAAAGAAGCCCGTACCGCTCATCTCCTTAACCGGGAAACTCCCAGGATCCAATAATGACGCATGCCAGCTACCATCTGTCTGCTGTAGGCTGGCAACTTTACCCACCATATCTTTGTAGAGCTGTACCAATTTATTCTTGTCGGGATGGTTTTCCGGCATATTTTCCAGCACCCTTACCAAACCACCCAAAACCCATCCATTACCCCTCGACCAAAATACTTTCTGACCGTTTTTTTCTCTTTTGTTAAAAAAACTTTCATCTCTAAAAAATAGCTTCTCTGCTGGGTCATAGAGGAATTCGGTGGTCTTCCACCACAGTTTTACTGCTGTATTTAAGTACTTTTCATCTTTGGTAGCAGTGCTCAGATAAGCTAAAGAAGGAGGTCCCATAAAAAGGGCATCGCACCAGGCCCACTCTCTGTTCTGGATTTTATTCCTCCAATTTAAAGGTTCATCATGTGGTTGATTTACAATGCTGTCTGCCTGCAAAATAAACGGAGCGATCATCTTTTTCTTTTTGATTTTTTTGTAAAGTTGAGCATAGGTTTGCCCCACACAATAATCATCTGCATGAAAACGTAAATGTCCGGTATTCCAACCCAGCTCATCGCCAATAGCTACAAGCGTTTTAAGATAATGTTCATTACCTTTAATATTGCCAAAAGCGAAAATACCAGTGTAACAGGCCCCATTTGTCCAATCAGCTTTTCGATGGTTAAAACCTTTATTTTTCCAGGTATCCAATTGCCAGTCTGCCACCCGCTGCATTATTTTAAAAATGTTTGTCTGTTGCAGAACTGAATCTCTTTTTGCATGCGTTGGCTCAGAAAAAGCGCTGTATCCGCAGCAGCAGGTAAGTATTAATATTAGAAGCAAGTGTTTAAAATTCATATGTTTCATATTTTAGTTTTTTAGTTTATTATTTTGGTAAACCCTTACATAATCGACTTCGAACCTGGCAGGAAAAGACGTTTTTGATGGATCTCCACCTTGTTTTCCACCAATCGCTAAATTGAGCAACACATAGTGTGGCTGTTTAAAAGGATTAATGTTGGTACCATTTTGATTCACCAGCTTATCTAAACTCACCTTGTTCAAGAGCTGGTTATCTACGTAAAGTGCAATGCTATTTTCGTCCCAATCCATCCGCCAAATGTGAAATTGATCTGCCCAGGCTTGGCCGCCCAGTGAATCGATATTTTTTTCCGTGCTAAACCAGGCATCTTTTCGATCGGCTCCCATAAAGGCAATATTGGCGAGCAGTTTTTTCCGGTAATATTCCATCATATCAATTTCGCCGGTTGCAGGCCACGATCCTTTTATTCCCAATGTCCACCAGGCTGGCCAAATGCCATCGCGGATATCAATTTTACCGCGCATCACAAACCTGCCGTAAAGCCAGCTATGCAATCCCTGCGTTTTGATACTGGCTGAAGTATAATTGGCCGCTGTGCGGCTTTTCTTCCAATCCCTGCTTCCTTCCATAAAATTAGGATTTGTCTTTTTTTCTTTTTTTGCCTCTAGGATTAATTTTCCGTTTTCACACCTTGCATTTTCCCGTTGATACCATTGAAGTTCTTCATTGCGTTCAAATCCAAGTTCATAAGTCCAGTTCTCCGGATTGGGCGCGCCCTTGTCATTAAATTCTTCGGCCCATACCAGTTTGAAACCATCGGCAGTGAGTAGAGGCGGCATAGGCTGTTTTTGCTGTTGTGCTACTACAGATAAGCCGGCGAAGAATGTACAGGCTATTAAGAAAGGCTTTAATAAATATTTTTTCATGGATTGATTTATTGGTATCCGTTTAAACGTAAAGGCATAAGTGTTGGAAATGTCCAGGCATAATCGTGTTTCGGATACATAATAGGCCGATATGGCGCCAGGTATTGCTCATATACGGCATCAGAATAAATGCCGTTCATGGCCTCCATAAGATTGGCCGGCCAGAAGCCTGTTTCTGTATACACTGCTCCCGTAGCAGGATTTTTGAAAAATTTCCATTCTTCAGGATGCTGGTTATAATAATGCAAATAATCAAGTGATTTTTTAAATGACGCGCCATTCTTTGTTGCGGCAAAAAGATTTTCTCCGGTTTGGTTATAGATTACCCAACTCGAAGCAGTTAGCGGAGCCAAAGAGAAATAGGTGTACCAGATTCCCTTACCCTGTCGTTTTACTTCTTCAACCATATGACCATCGGGCGCAAGCTTGTCGAAAAGGTCATTTTTAATTAGTGCAATATTTTTTTGTAAATCTTCCTGATCGTCAAGATAGGTATCGGCTAGTATGGAAGCCAGACGCGACCAATCGCCTGAGTTGTTGTTGCGGAAACGAATACTATTCGCCGCTTTCCGGAAAACATTTTTTGTCCATAATTTAAATTGCGCAACATCTTGCGGCTTCCATTTTTTATAATCTTTAAGCAGGTCTGCACTGATCATTAGGGTGGTACCAGAGTACGACATCACCAGCGAACCATCTAATTGTGAATATTTTTTGTTAATGGATGCCCATGCATTGAGAAAATAAATCGCTTTATCTGCATATTTATTCTTTCCGCTCAGTTGATAGGCCAGGGCACAACTATAAGCCGAAAAACCATCTACCTGTAGTGCCAGTGAGGTTTTGCGGTGGCCTTCCTTGTCCTGGTAAAATCCGGGAATGCTGAAATCTGCTACTGCATGCTGTTCTACCAGCAAGGCAGAATCTGCTTTGCTGATCAGTGCTTTATAGGCTGAGCTATAAGGCTCTTTTTTGGATTTGAGCTGCTTTTTAACAAAATCAATCTGTCGTTGTGGGTGCATGCCCTTAAGTTGGTTTTGCGCAAGCGCCTGCTGTGCTTGCAGCATACTTAAAAGGTATGTTGTGAGAAAAATGAAAATAAAAAACTTTAAATGGTTCATGGTATTTTATTTGGTTAAAATTGGAAGACTGAAATCATGCAATTGCTCCCTTTACGTTTATGTTAAATCTTTTTGTTATGCCCAATATGGTAGCTTATATGCCCATTGCCTATCATAGTTACACTGTATTGCTTTCAGCGCTATAGCGCTTTTTATATTCAGACGGACTGGTTTCGAATTGTTTTTTAAAACAAACACTAAAATATTTTGCATTGTTAAACCCGGTTTGATACGCAACTTCTGCCACAGTTAAATCTGCATGTTCGAGCAAATAGGCACTTCTTTTCAATCTGATATTTAAAATAAATTCTTTGATAGACATGCCAACAATATCATTGATCTTTTGATAAAGAATTGTTCTTCCGGTGTTCATATCCGATACGAAATCGTCGACCGAATAATTGGGATTAGCCATATTCTGCTCAATAAATTTCATAGCCTTAATGAGCAGTTCCTCATCCATTGAGGTAATGGTAACATTGGATGGATCGACCACCAGGCGCTTGCTGTACATTTCGCGCATTTCTTGCTGGTTTTTCAAGATGGTATCGATCTGTTGGATAAGATATTCTACTTCAAAAGGTTTATCGATAAAAACCGTGGCTCCATGTTCAAGTGCTTTAGTCTTGTTCTGCTGTACATCACCCATACCTGATATCATTACAATTGGAATATGACTGGTTTTAAAATTCTGCCGCAAATGGCTGCAAACCTCAAATCCATTAGTATTAGGCATCACCAGATCCGTAATGATCAGCTGTGGATAGATTTTTTCGGCCTTGATAATGCCTTCCATTCCATCGCTGGCCATGTATACATTGTATTTTTCAGACAGTCGCCGTTCCAGATAATTCCGCAGATTAGCGTCATCATCAATCAGCAAAATGCTAGTGGCTTTTCTGGCGTTCTTCAATGCATGATCAGGCTCTTCGGCTTCTAACAGGATATCGTCAATCTCAGAGATTGTATAATCGTATACGCTCGGTTGTATATCGCCAGCGCCAGCTTCTTTTTTCAGCGGGAGCATCATGGTAAAAGAAACTTTATTGGTTTTATTCACCATCCAGATTTTTCCCTCAATGGCATCTACAAGTTCCTTTACTATGGCAAGCCCAAGTCCCGAACTTTCTTCGAAAGTTGGCCGGTAAGACGACAATCGGTTAAAAGAGGTAAATAAGGTGGCAATCTGCGCTTCTGAGAATCCAATACTGGTATTTAAAACCTCCACAGAGATATATTCTCGGTCCTGATGATCAGTCATATTACCCACACGCTGTTTTTCTTCCGCTGTAGATTGATAGATCCGTACACCTACATAACCTTTGCTGGAGGTATATTTTAAGGCATTGGAGAAAAGATTAGTCAAAATCTTTTCAATAATATCGTAATCAAAAGCCACATACAAATGATCTTCGTGTGCGGTGAGGTTGGTCTCAATCTCCTTTTTATTCGCATAAAGTTCAAAAAGGCCAAAAACGTCGTGCACGAAGCTGATAAAATCGCCAACCTGGGGATTTAGCGTCACTTTCTGGCTTTCGATTTCCCTGAAGCGCAACAACTGACTGATTGTACGTTGGATACGCGCAACATTTTTCTCAATTAACTGCATATAACCATTGGCATGATCATTTTTTTGTACCGTTTCTTTCAGTTGTTTAAGGGGTTCGAGTACCAGGGTAAGCGGTGTCTTCAGATCATGTGAAATGTTGGTAAAAAAATCTGTCCTCGCCTGGTTTAAATCGCGCATATTCTGTTCTTTCATCGCTTCCAAAGCCAGCCGTTCTTTAAAAACCTTTTTATTGGTATAGTAACGCATGATGAAAAACAGGAGTCCAAGCACAATTAAAGTATAAATGGAATAAGCCCACCAGGACAGGAAAAACGGTGGATTTACATGAAAGTAAAGTTTGGAAACCTCATTGCCCCATAGCCCATCGTTGTTAGAGGCTCTTATTTCGAAAGTATAATCGCCGCCAGGCAAATTGAAGAACTGTACGGCATGTTGGCTGTTATTAATCTTGAGCCACTTGTTGCTTAGACCAACCATGCGATAGGAAAATTGATTCTTATCAGCCGATAGATAGCTGTTTGAGGAAAACCTGATTTCAATATTGGACTGGTTACTGGAAAGTGTGATTTTTCCGTTCTTCAGGTTGCTTAAAGTAGAAATATCTTTCACCAATGGCGAATCTTTTGAAATGTTGCTTACCTGTTGATTGTTGATGAGCAGGCCAGTGAAAAACACCTTAGGCTTTTGTAAGTTTTTGTTCAGGTATTGCGGGTCGAAAAGTAAAAAGCCGTTTGTTCCGCCAAATAACATTTCCCCATTTTTGGTTTTATAAGCGGATCTTAGATAAAAAGAGCCGCAACTGTTTGCTTTATAAAACCTTGCCTTTTCAAATTTTTGATTTTTTTGATCAAAAAAATACAGTCCATCATTGGTGCTAAACCAAATATTTCCGGAAGCATCATCTTCAAGAATACCAAAAACGATCTTTGGCGGAAAACCGTTTGTTTCATTGAAATTATGGTATCTGCCATCTTTCTTTAGAATGTTAAGCCCTCTCCCAGAAGTACCGAGCCAAAGATCTCCGTTTGAAGCTTCATAATAACTGCAAAGGTGGTTAACGGCATAGGGGCCATTTTTGATGACATAATGTTGCAGTACTTTTAGGGTTTTGGGATCTGCAATATACAGGCCCTGATGGCTGACTATCCGTAAATGCTGTTGCTGATCAAGCGAAATGGCCTCAATTTCTATATCTAACGGCCGACCGTTTGAACCAATAAGTTTCACAATTTCCGTTGCTGATGCTGCCTGTGTTTTCTTCCGGTGAAAGAAGCTTTTATCCGGATCAGTCATCCACCAGGCACCTTCGGCATCGCGTACAAAATCATACACGGTTAAGGGCTGTTTACTTTCTGGCGATAAGATATCCAGGTTACTGAAGCGCCTGGTCGCCACTTCGTAGGCAGAAATACCACCATTAAAAGAAGATACAAACAGGCGCTTTCGCTCAGGATCAAATTTTAAGCGCTTTACCATATTGGAATTGATGGAATTGGGTTCGCCCTTGGTGAAATGGCCGAACGTATCTTCCTTTCTGTTCCAATAATTAAGCCCGCCACCCTCAGTTGCAATCCAAATGTTACCGAGGTCGTCTTCCTGAAAACCGCTAACTATTGGATGATTAAGCCCGCCAGGGCTCGGTGTAAAATAGCGCACATAGGCATCATAGAGTGAGCAATAAGCGATTTTGCCACCATAAGTTCCAATCCAGGCACCCTGGTCGGGATCGCCGTAAATGGTCCATATCGAATTATTTGGCAACGAGAAAGCGTCGTTCAGGTTCATCTTGAGCAGTTTGCTGGTTTCAGTTCGCGGATCGTAAAGTAAAAGCCCCGACTGTGTGGCGACCCACATGATTCCGACCTGATCAGTGAAAATCTTTTTAGCCATAGTTGCCTGGCTCCCTCCGGCCCCTATAGGAATATTTTTTTTAATCGCTCCCTTTGCATCGGTAATGAAAATCCCACCGCGTTGCGTAAGGAAATAATAATCGTCCTGGTAGGCCACTGCATCGTTAACTACATTTGAGGTTTTACCCAAATCGGCAAAAATGGCAAATCGCGATGTTTTGGTATCGAACCTGTATAATAAATTTTCCTGCGAGAGATAAATATTACCTTTCAGGCTAATGACGCTATTGAAGTACTTGCTGGTGGGCAATTTAATTTTTTTGACAATCTTGCTTTGCTGACTGTATCTCAGAAGGCTATCTGCCGAAAGCATGTAAACATTCCCATCGTCATGCAGACAGATGGAGCGGATTTTCCCCGGAAGAATTAAATCAAAATTAAAACGCTCGTAATTAAACCTTAACAAACCGTGATTGGTTGCCAAATACAATCCTCCTTTTTTATCGGTTACAAGCGAGCCGTAAGCCCACTTTACCTTCGGATTACTCCGTGAGGCCAGTTCGTTTAACTGATAAAAGCTGTTCCCATCATACATAAAAACAGCATCAGGACCAGTATACCAGATTCGCCCTAAACTATCCTTAGTGATGCTCTGAATGCCTCCATAATAGGATGTTTCGGGCATCACGTGAAAGCGGTACCTGGAAATATCAATCGCAAATGCACTCTTTATTAGAAACGCATTGAAACAAAATAGCAAACAAATGATTTTCCGGATATCCATAAGATTAAAAGCAGAAGCAGGTAAAGTATTGGGTTTTGAAATTACCACTAAAATTTTTATCAATAAATTTATTTCGATTCCTATTCTCATTTATATTGGCGATGTTACACGCTACAGAGGTAAATCACTTATAAAATGGTGTGCAATAATTTTTAGTCTTTGCAGTACGCCCACCTGATCTTCATATTTCTGCGCCATTGAAAGGCGCTGTTGTTCTGAAAAAGCAACGGCCTTTTCAACCACTGTTTTGAATGGCTGCGCATTGGCCAGATAGCCCAAGAGCAGTCCAAAGAGCAGGCTTAAAATATATTTCGTCATAAACTGTTTACTTAATGTTTTTATAGTACGCTGCTACGATATACCATGCTTTTTTGCGAAATCCCTGGTCTGAAACAAGACCCTTCCTGTTCCAACCATCCTGAAAAGTAGGATGGAAACGGAAAGGCGATCGAAAATCGAACAATACCCAGGGAGAAATTCCACGCAGGTTTGGAATGTGTTTAAACATCTCCAGGTTGTCTTTATAAAGCTGGGCCTGGTAATCTTCACTCCATGAGCTTGCGGTATCGGCATTTCCTGTTTTTCCGTACAAGGCTTCTGCACCGAATTCCGAGATGATTAGAGGCTGGTCTCTGGCTACGTCCCAAATGGCTTTATCGGGTGTAACCGGCCAGGGATGATACCAGCCCATGTATTTATTAATGGCCACCACATCTAATTCTTTAATAAAAGGGTCGTCCATCACAAAACATTGCCTGTTGCGATCAAACTTTACCAAATCGAATGCGGCTGTAATTAACCTGGTACTATCAATCTCTTTTGTGCACTTAATCAGGTATTTCAAGAATTCATTTCTGGCTTTAGAGGGCTGTGTTTCATTTGCCATACCCCAAAATGAGAGCGCACATCGGTTTTTATCCCGCATTACCATTTCCTTAACCATGGTTCCAGCCTTTTTTCTGGTTTCCTGATTTTCGAAATCAATTCCCTGCCAAATCGGTGTCTCTTCCCATAATAAAAAGCCCATTTTTTCCGCCGCACGTACCGTATATTCATTTTGAGGATAATGTGCTAAACGGATCATGTTACAACCTAACGCTTTCACTTCCGACAAAAGCATCATGGCATCGGCCTCAGAAAAAGCGCGACCTTTTCGCTGTGGAATCTCTTCGTGAAAACTAATGGATTTTAAAAAAACCGGCTTATCATTGAGGTAAATACCGGTTCCTTTTACAGCCAGGTTTCTAAAACCGATCATTTCATTTACTACATCTTCGGCAGTAGATATGCGTACGCTATAAAGTTTGGGCGACTCTGGCGACCAACGCTGCAGCTGTTTTACGTTGCTGATTGAGGTTCTGGCGATCCCCTGTTGATCTGTAACCAGCTTTTGTTTTATATTCAACTCAGGGATTTCAACAGTTACTGCTACATTCACTTGGCTACCAGCAATTTTAACCACAGCATTGATTTTATTGTTGCGCTGTTTATCCAGTTGAATAAAATAATCATGGATGTAAATTTTGGGCGTCGATACCAGCATTACATCACGTGTAATGCCTCCATAATTCCACCAGTCGAAAGATTTTGCAGGAATGGCATCGGTTGTCCGGGTATTATTTACTTCCAGTACCAGAAAATTATCTGTGTTCTTTACTAAGTCTGTCACCTCAATTTGAAAAGGCGTAAAACCGCCTTCATGCTCAGCAATTTCTTTTCCGTTGAGGTAAACTTTACAGCGATAACTTACTGCTGCGAAATAGATAAACAAGCGTCCGGTTTCGTTTTTAGGTACATCAAAATATTTTGCATACCAAACGGTACCTTCATAATACTTCAGTTCCTGCAACTGGCTGTTCCAATCCGAGGGTACATTTAGTTTTAAGCCACCATCAAACGCATATTCATAAAAATCTGTTTTACCTACAGGTTTTTTGTTCAGGTAAATTTTGTTCTTCCTTCCCTGGTCATATTGATCTATAATGGCATCCCATTTCCCGTTAAGAGATTGAATTTTTCGTCCATATACGTTGATCAAAACATCCTGCGCAGAAATGTTCGATAGCATGAAACAAAGCAGCATCAGTAAAGAAAAAATGATTTTGGTTAGCTTCATAAATTATTAGGTTACTTTTTAACAATTTTCATTGCGAAGCCACCACCCTGGGCCATAGTAATGGACAGTTTCCGATTGGCAGGAATACTGATGCGCTCTTTTTTGTAATCTGTTGCGATTTTATTGGCGTTTACACCATCGCGGTAAATTTCTGCAACATAATCTCCTGTACCAAGGAAGCTGAGATCAACCTCGAGCTTGCGGGCATCCCAATTCGTTAAGGATCCCAAATACCAGGTGTCGCTTTTTTTGCGGGCGGTCGTAATGTATTGTCCAATTTCGCCGTTTAGCACAATGGTATTGTCCCATACTGTGGGTATAGCACTAATGAAATCAGTACATTCCTGCTCCTTTTCATAATTATCAGGACTATCACAAAGCATATTCAAAGGCGATTCAAATACCACATATTCGGCCAGCTGTCTGCAACGCGTGCCCTGACTCATCGGTTCGTCATTGATTCCCCTGTGACTACGTTTGGTTGCATTGCGCATGGCCCCTTGCGTATAATCAACGGGGCCTGCAACCATCCTGATAAAGGGCATAGTGACGTCATAGGTAACCATATCCATTTCGGCACCGGTCCATTTCATTTGTTCGAGGCCATTCACCGCTTCGTAATTGATTACATTCGGAAAAGTGCGGTTCAAGCCTGTTGGTTTATAGGTTCCGTGAAAATCAACAAGCAGTTTATATTTTGCAGCTGTTTCTGCTGCCCGGTAATGAAAATCGACCATATCCTGATCATCACGATCCATAAAATCGATCTTAAAACCTTTTATCCCCAGTTGCGCATAATGTTTACACACCTTTTCCAGATCGCGCTCGAAAGCGTAGTATCCAGCCCAAAGTATCAGGTCTACATTTTTAGATTTTCCATAAGCAACCAGCTCTTTAAGGTCTATTTCGGGTACAACCTCGAATAAACTGGCCTTCAGGTTAACAGCCCAGCCTTCATCGAGAATAACATATTCAATTCCATTTTTGGATGCAAAGTCGATATAAGCTTTGTAGGTTTGATTATTTACGCCCGTAATAAAATCTACTTTACTGATGCCCCAGTTATTCCACCATTCCCAGGCCACTTTCCCAGGTTTTATCCATGAAATATCTTTTAACCGGCTTGGCTCAGCCAGTTTATAAACCATGTCATTGTCGGCCAACGCTTTATCAGTTGTGCTTACGATGGCAATACGCCAGGGAAACTTTGTTTCGGCCTTGCTTTTAGCCAGAAAAGGCTGACGGGAACTTACAATTTGCTGCAACTGGTTATGACCACCCTGTTTTACAGACTTTGGATAAGGTGCAAAGTTTGCTTCAAGGGTGGTGTTGCCACCAGGATTATAAAGATACATGCCGGGATAGCTATGCAGATCTGCCTCTGCAATACATACTTTATTCCCGTCATCAAACGCTACTACCAGCGGCGAAAAAGCCAGTTTATTCCTGTTCATTTCACTCAGAAAAGTATAGTCATAAGTGTTTTCAAACGAGTTGAAATATTGTCCTTCGAGTGTCTTCTCTTTGGTTTTTACATATGGAATGTAGGCTTTGTTATCTTTAGGGAATCGAAATGATGCCAGTTCTTCATTTACAACAAAGTCCTTTTTCTTTTTGGAAATAAAACGATAAGCCATTCCCTCATTATAAGCGCGAAAAATGAGTTTGAAATCTTCTTTGAAATCGACTGTTAATTCCGAATATTCATCATTTATGCGGCTTCTTTTGTAAAATGGAGCTGCAATTATAGCTTTAACTGAAATGTTTTTGGCCGCTTTCAATTGTGATTTGATTCCAAAGGAATTTCCGTTATCCAGTTTCATCGCGATGGCATCAGCACTTAATATCATTTTACCATCGTGAATTAGCTGATAGCCAATGCTATCACCAAGGAGAACATGCACCTGCAACCGTCCATCGGGCGAACTAACATTCAACCTCTTTTGGGCGATTGCAGGGATACATAGGAGCGTTAAAAGGAATGAATGCAATATTTTTTGTTTCATCGGTTATCCTTGTTATTTGGTATGCAGGCATTTTGCTGCAGTCAGGGTTTTAGAATTTCCATGCTGTTGTGGCATGGGGGAATTTCCAACAGTGAGTGAACTGTCGCCTATCGATCTCATAAATAATTTGTAGCTGTCATATCTGGTGAGTTCAAAACTAGCTACTACCGCATATTCGGAGGGTTCAATTTTGTACGGAAATGGTTCAGTTTTGTACAAAATCTTCAGTTATTCGAATGGCAAGATATTCTTTGGCATCTTATGCAGCAAAATCGGGGTTCTCATCATATTAAACTAAAAAGTCGGTTTAACCGAAACCCTTGATTATATTCAGGAAACTACATTTACTGAAGGCTTTAGCAAAAGTAAAAAGTGTGGCACATCTTCACATAGCCTCTGATTATTTGTCTGTGGACAAAAGTTAGTTTTGACAGTGTGTTCTCTAAATTGATAGTTTAGGTTATTATAAAATATAATGGACTACTTTTGGATAATTCGTATTTTAGCCAGAGACACTCTAAGCGTTATCTCACAATAAATAGTCTATTATCTGCTTTTCGATTTTGGGTAATGGCAGCCGATCGTAGAGACTGCTATCATCACGATTCTGTATGGACTTGGCTACGCCGCTAAATTCGATAAACTTAGGAGTCAGGGCAAAGTCAGCGTCTAATTTTATGAAAATCTTGATTAGCTTCACGGTTTGCGCATGGGCGCTGCAGAAAAATATCCTGCCGAAATGCTATTTATTGGAATTTCTGAATAGCGATAGAAACCAGAACTGAACCTTAATTTTATATCAAAATTGAATAACATATTCCTACCCAGTTAAACCAATAGAACATAAAATAATTAATTCATTTAAAATCAGGTAGATAAATCAATTACCTTAGGATATTTTCATTTTTTACACCGAGTTTTTTCATTTTTAAAACCAAGGTTGAATATGGGAGATTAAGTAATTCTGCAGCACCGTCGTCACCCGCAATTTTAACTTTGCAGATTTTCAGCACCTTCATGATGTGCTCGATCTCGTCCAGCTATGCCTGTCGGCGATTTCCATCCCAAGCCCGATTTTGCTTCCAACCGAACCGCTAACACAGCATGGGTGTTGGGGTAATGTATTATTATAAATTTTCTATATTGGTATTATAGCCTGCCAGCAGGTGGCTTGATGAAGCGGTATAAACCTAAATTCCCCCTTTTATAGCCGCCAGCTTTGCCGCCTAGCTAAAACCGCTAAGCCACACACTGAAACCGGACACAGTTGCTGTGGCCGCGTCCACAAACTTCCCAAGGCCTGCAAAGCCAGCTAACAATGATCTGGCTTATTTAGAAGTTGACCCCTCTCCATCGTTTCAGCCGCCCGCTGTAATTAAAATATTTTTACCTGGCGTAACTAGCATATGAACAAAATGATATGGGAACTGAATATGGCAGATCGTTGCAGGTCGTAGTCATTGATTGTTAACAATTACCGGTTTTCTCTGAAAAAAGGCATTTGACCTATACTCAATTATAGCATCATATTTTTAATAACTGCTAGAATTTAAATGATTTTGTACAACGCTGAAAACCGCCAACTTTGTACTGGATATAACGAAAAAAAGGGTCCTGGGAAACCAATGCCTCGAGAGATATTTCCTAAACCATAAATTTAAAAACATGAAAACAAAATTATCAATCCAAAAATCGGCCAGGGTAGGAACCTTAACTATGTTATTACTGGCAGTGATTACAGCTCCGCAGCAATTATCCGCACAAGCTCCAAAAGTTAAAAATGTGGTATTGGTACATGGTGCATTTGCCGACGGCTCGGGATGGAGTGCTGTTTATGCTATCCTGACAAAAAAGGGGTATAAGGTAACAGTAGTTCAAAATCCAATGACTTCACTCGAAGACGATGCTGCGACCACTAAACTCGCATTGGATAAGCAAGACGGGCCAACGATTCTGGTAGGCCATTCTTACGGAGGTGCTGTAATTACGCAGGCGGGTGACCACCCCAAAGTTGCTGCATTGGTTTACGTAGCAGCTTTTCAACCGGATAAAGGCGAAACAGTGCTACAGTGGGTAATGACCGCTCCACCAGCTCCGGAAAGCGGAATACTTAATCCGGATGAGCAAGGGATGGTTTATTATGATCTGGCAAAATTCCATGCCGGTTTCGGTGCAGATATACCCAAAGCGCAAGCTGAGTTTATGGCAGCTTCACAGGGTGCCTTTAATGTGAAAGGTTTTGTAACCCCGTTGACTAGTGCTGCATGGAAAACTAAACCAAGCTATGCGGTAGTTTCTACCGAGGACAAGACACTTGTTCCCTCGATTCAAAAAGCAATGTATAAGCGCTCGAACACTAAAGTTACAGAAGTAAAAGGAAGTCATGCGGTATTTATTTCGCAGCCCGACCAGGTTGCAAAAGTTATCACTGATGCGGCAACGGCAGTCAAATAACGAGAATTCAACCCTTAACGGAATGGAAAGATATAGCTTTCCGGTATAATCACTGCGCTGCAAAACCGATTGCTTTGCAGCGCATATTTTGGCTGTCCAATCCCGTTTAATCACAATTGCTACCGGTGTTTCAGGGGCTATTATCACGTCATTCATTAGCAACGGAAATTGAACATTATACATTATGGAAGAAATCGAAAAACAATACCCGATTGAGAAAGATAAAGCACTTTCAAAAAAAACAAAAAAATTCCTTTCAGCGTTCAATGCCCCAAAATCGACCGCAGCAGTAAATTTATCGGTTACTGATGCGAGAAAAGCCTTTGCCGATCTTCAAGCATCTGTCGAGGTCGACTATTCTGGAACTGAGGAATCTGAGCTCAACCTTGATTTAGTCGGATACAAAATAAAACTTAATATTTTAAGACCCGCGAACAGTAAAGGAACTTTACCCTTTTTTGTTTTCATCCATGGTGGGGGTTGGGTTTTGGGTGACTACCCGAGCCAGAAACGAATGGTAAGGGATTTGGTTGTCCAATCAGGCACAGCAGGCATTTTTGTAAATTACACGCCCTCACCTGAGGCAAAATATCCCCAGGCACTGAATGAAATTTCCGCCACACTGGATTGGTTATCAAAAAACGGCCATAACCATAATCTGGATGCCACACGGATGGCGCTTGTAGGCAACAGTGCCGGAGCGAACATGGTCATCGCCAGCGCTATCCGGGCACTTGAAAACAAGGGACCCGAGATCAAACTACAAATACTAATGTGGCCGGTGACAAGCTATACGACAAGCTGGAAGTCCTATGATAAGTACGGCAATGACAGGTTTTTAACTTCCCAAAAAATGAAATGGATGTTCGAAAACTATACTGACGATGAGCAGGCACTCAACAGTATTTATATCTCCCCAGTCCTTGCAGAACGCAAGCGACTTAAAAAACTTCCGCCGACATTGATTCAGGTGGCAGAAGCTGATATTTTGCGGGACCAAGGTGAAAAATTTGGCCGAAAACTGGATCAGGCGGGTGTTAAGGTAACCACCATACGCTATAATGGAATGATCCATGACTTCGGTATGCTTAATCCCCTGGCAAACCTAAACCAGGTGAAGTCCCTGATTACGCACGCATCAGCTGAGTTGCAAGAATATCTGTCTGCTTAAGTGGTAATAAGCCTATTTTCATATATAGATTAACAGATGATGCCAACCCTTCTTCAACAGTTATTGAATTTTGTAAGTCTTTCAACAGTTCCCCATGAACAATTGAACTGGCTGATAAGACACAGTAAGATCCGAAAATTTGAAGCAGGAGACTTTGTGGGGGTGCAGGGAAGGAAAATTGATGGACCGCATTTTTTAATGCAGGGAAATATTTTAATGTTTATCCGTCGCGGAAATGAAAAGCAAGATCTTTTAACACTGGAACCAGGTGATATTTTCGGATACCTGCCCTACTCCAGAAGTGACATTGCACCATTAAATGCACTTGCGCTCAATAAAGTTGTAGTGTTGTCCTTTGACACCTCGATGGTAAGGGAAATGATCAGTTTACATTTTGAACTCACCCAGTCATTAGTGCATATCATGAACAACCGGGTCAAAAATTATACGGCACTTCAGCAACAACATGATAAAATGGCCTCCCTTGGGAAATTGGCAGCGGGCTTAGCGCATGAATTAAATAACCCGGCCTCCGCGTTAATCAGTGACGCCTCATCACTCAAAGCACATCTTCGATCGCACCTGTTATCCGATTACTTCTTCGCAGCGGAATGCTGGGAAAACCGGCCAGGAGAAGATATAGATGACCGGCTTGCTGAGATAATCTCGGGGTATCAGGAAACTCCACTATCCTACAAAGCGCGGGATCAAAAAGAAAATGACCTCACTCAATGGATGAATAGTAATGCTATGCATTATAACGAAGAAATGATCGAGGTTTTTGTGGATTTCAATATTGGCAGGGACTCGCTCGATTATTTCAAATCGCGGCTTCCGCAAAAAGCACTCCAAGCGGTATTAGGACGCCTGTCACACACCCTTATCACAGAAAAAATTGCGCATAACATTCAAATTGCTTCCTCGCGAATATCAGATCTGGTCCGATCGGTCAAAATTTATACACATATGGATCGTGGACAGGATAGATCATATTCAGATATTCATGAGGGGCTGGATAATACGATCCGTATGCTGGAACATAAAATCCGGAACGGAAAAGTTCGTATCAGCAAGCGCTACTGCGGAGGAATTCCACCGGTAAGTGTATACACCGGAGAACTTAATCAGGTTTGGACCAATCTAATCGATAATGCAATTGACAGCATGCTCGGAAATAATCAGGGATTACTTACGATTGTGACCGAACAACAAGGCAATAACATCAGGGTTATCTTTACCGATGACGGACCTGGAATTCCTGAAGATATCATAAACAAAATCTTTGACCCCTTTTTTACGACTAAACCTATTGGCTCCGGCACAGGCATGGGGCTGGAAAATGTCAGCAGGATTATACTCAGGCATGGTGGATCAGTTCAAGTAAGTTCAGTTCCAGGCCATACTGTCTTTACGGTTTGCATCCCGATTGGCAATCAACAAAATTGAATGACAGATTAAATAAAAAATGGAAAAACCTTTAATTTTTCTGATAGATGATGACCATCAGGTCCTCCACGCCATTACACGGGATTTAAAATCCCAGTACGGAAAAAAGTATAAGATCATCAGCAGCAGTTCTGCGCACCAGGCTTTAGAAAGCATTTCCGAACTGAAAAATCAGTCCAGGGCCATTGCTATTTTTATCAGCGACCAGCGTATGCCCGAAATGCAGGGTGTCGATTTTTTAAAAGAAGCCATGGCCATTTTTCCCGAGGCGAAACGGGTACTGTTAACTGCATACAGCGATACGCAGGCAGCCATAGATGCCATAAATCTAATCCAGCTGGATTATTACCTGATGAAGCCCTGGGATCCCGCCGGGGAAGGTTTCTATCCCGTCCTGGATGAACTCCTCTCCGACTGGCAGGCTAATTTCCGTCCTGAATTCAAAGGAATTAAGTTAATAGGATTCCAATATTCGCCCTTTTCGCACAAACTTAAGGATTATCTGGCAGGCAACCTGATCCCCTATCGGTGGCTGGATATCGAGAAAGATCCGGAGGCCAACCTGCTGGTTCAACTTAACGGTTTAAGTATAGAGAATTTGCCTATTGTGATTACCGAAGACGGAGAAGTTTTTATCCAGCCCGATGTTTCTTCTTTGGCTTTGGGAATCGGGACGGATGCGGGTGTGACTACAGAGCTGTATGATGTCGTTATTATCGGAGCGGGTCCTGCAGGACTTGCTGCTGCTGTCTATGGCGCTTCTGAAGGTCTAAAAACCCTGTTAATAGAACGGAAAGCTCCGGGCGGACAGGCGGGAACGAGTTCGAGAATAGAAAACTACCTGGGTTTCCCCTCAGGGCTGACGGGTGCTGACCTGTCCCGAAGGGCGATCAGCCAGGCAATTAGACTTGGCGCGGAGATACTTTCCCCAAAAGAAGTATTGTCCATCAGCGAGATGGACAACTACAAAACCATAACGCTCAATGATAGCAGTTCCATTAAGTGCCGGGCAGTTATTATAACTACAGGGGTCGACTACAGAATACTGGATACCAAGGGCGTTAGCGATTTTACAGGTGCCGGAATTTATTATGGAGCTGCAGTAAGCGAGGCCGCCTCATGCAAAGGGCAGGACGTTTATATCGTCGGAGGCGGCAATTCCGCAGGCCAGTCTGCGGTTTACCTTTCTAAATTTGCTAAAAAAGTACATATAATCATCAGACGAGAGAGTTTATTAAATACGATGTCTTCCTACCTGATCAGGCAAATTGAAAGCCTGCCTAACATTGAGGTTATGACTACTTGCAAAATACGGGAGGCTTTAGGCGGGAACCACCTGGAGTATTTAGTAATTGAAAATATAAAAAGCAAGAGCCTTAACAGGCACAAGGCGGCGGCATTGTATATTTTTATAGGTGCTAAGCCTTTCACTGACTGGCTGGGAGAGGCTATACAACGGGATGTTAACGGCTTTATTAGAACCGGACAAAACTTGCGGTCTGATAGCAGGTTTGGGGAATTCTGGAAGCTTAAAAGAGACCCCTATTTACTCGAGACCAGTATCCCGGGTGTATTTGCCGCAGGAGACGTACGTTCCGGGGCAATGAGCCGGGTAGCTTCTGCAGTTGGCGAAGGTTCAATGGCAATTTCTTTTGTCCACAAATATTTAGCAGAAAATTAAGTAAGCAATTTTAAAACTGTGTCAGCGCACAATATTATAAGTGTATACATCAGGGAAATTAGCTCAATTTCCAATTGAACTAAAAGAAAAACCGATTAACAGTAAATAAGAAAGATATGATTAACGAAAACAAAAAATTTAATACTTTCCACATGCAATGGGAAGACGATTACGGTTACGTTCAGGCGGTAAAAAATGGAAACATGGTCTATATTTCAGGTCAGTTAGGGCACGACGAAAAGGGTATTTTAGCAGAAGGGATGGATAAGCAAACGGAGTTAGCTTATGCAAATATCCTTAAACTTTTGAAGGGCTTTGGATACATTGAAGATGATATCATTGAAGAAGTTATTTATGTAACCGACATGCAGGCAGGCTTTCAGGCAAGAAAGACTATTGGCGCTAAGTTTTATCCGGACCCCAAAAGAATTGCCAGTTCAATAATTGGCGTAAAGGAGCTGGCTTTACCTGGCCAATATGTGGAGATAAAAATAGTAGCCATGAAATAAACAGCAGGTATAGGTTTACAGCATTTACGTGTAATTCGTCAAGATGAAAACGATATTAATCATAGATCCAGACCTCAACCTGCTGGAAGTTCTTTGTCATGCGCTGGAAATGAATAACTACGAAGCTATTGGTTACTCCGGGCACGAACTGGAACTGATTAATTTAATTCAAAGTTTAGCACCATCACTGATTCTCATTAACCTGTCTTTACCTTCTGATAAGTCCGTAGCGTGGTGCTGTCGGATGAAATCTTTGTATCCGAATCTCCCTATCGTTGCAATGAGTTGCAATGAAAACATTTTTAAGAAAAAGAATCGTTGGATATTTGATGCGAATATTGGAAAGCCCTTTGAGCTTACTTCCCTGTATGCACTCGTTGAAAGACATACTGGAATAACTTAACAAAACAGCCAGTCCCAGATTATATCATCTATCAACCCTTCTCGTAACTGATAGTATGAAGGCCTATCAAAATAATGATAACAGGTATAACTCCTGTGATTTTCCATTTCTCAAATTTCAGCCGAACTTTATTAAAAATTAATCACATGGTTGATTTGACGCAATTTAATGTAGGGCAGACATCCATTCATCCTATTACATTGTTAATACCTTCTTCAATAAGGTAATAAGGTGAAAGAAACTAAAAAACTGATAGCGGCCCAGACTAATAACCCCGTATCTGCAAGTTAAATTATGACAGGGAATGACTAGAGATAAACTTCAAGTGCTGAATGAAAATACTTTGTGCGCAGAAAATCCGGTTCTGCATCTAATCGGATATGGGAATTTCCAATGCACATTATTGCATTCATCGCATTTATCAATCAGGCAGCTCCTAAAAAAATGTGGTCAGTGGTTTTCTTTCACCTTTCGTAACTATCCTAACACACCAGGAAACCGTTATGCCTTTGATGCCGCATGTGCAGTGGAAGCGGCAGGAAAACAAGGCAGATACGGGGAAATGCACCATGCTGTATTTCGGACACAGGCTACTGGCAGTGATAATTTATTCCTGTCTCTTGCAGAATCGTTTAATCTTGATAAGCGCCAGTTTGTTGAGGACAGCATCAGCGAAAATGCCCACAGAAGAATACATCTGGATTTCCAGGCAGGGGGCATCTTGACGGTTTGAAGAGCACCACTAAGAGACAGACACGTTTATCCTGCAGTATCATTTAAGTAACCCATTCCAACAAATTAAGAAATATGGAAAAAACTATTAAAGGTATTCATCATATTACGGCGATTGCCGGTGATGCCAAAAGAAACTATGATTTTTATACCCGTTTACTCGGGCTTCGCCTCATTAAAAAAACAGTGAACTTCGATGATCCTGAAACCTATCATCTCTATTATGGAAATCAGATGGGTACACCGGGAAGCATTTTGACATTTTTTCCAAATGACGGAATCCCATCGGGGCGACCTGGGACACGTCAGGCAACTGCCATAGGCTTTTCTATAGATAAGACAAGTTTTGATTTTTGGAGGCAACACTTTGAGAAAAATGGTGTGAACTACCTTGAGGTGGCTGAAAAGTTCAACGAGCCCTATTTGACTGTTTTCGACCCCGATGGACTGCGTTTGGAGTTGATTGGTTCTTCAAAAAAAGATAACCGGCCGTCCTGGACATCCAAAGAAGTCTCTGGCAATAATGCCCTGAAAGGATTTCACAATATAACGTTAACGCTTAACGAACTAACGCCAACAGCAAACATATTAACTAAACTATTTGGCTATCAATTAGTTGAACAAAGGGATAATCTTTTCCGTTTTGTCACCAACTCCGTACCAAATGCAGCAATTGTTGATCTTCTGATTTCTGAATCTGAAGCTGCGGGGCATGTGTCTATGGGATCGGTACACCATGTCGCATTCAGGGTTGAGGACGAAAAGATTTTGATGCAATTCCGGGACAAGATTATTGCACTTGGACTACGGGTCACCGAAAAGATTGACAGAAACTATTTCTATTCAATTTATTTCCGCGAACCTGGAGGGGTTTTATTTGAACTGGCCACTGAAAATCCCGGCTTTATGGTCGATGAATCACTTGAGACCCTTGGCGGGAAGCTGATGTTGCCCGCACAATATGAACAGCTGCGTGAAACCCTCGAAATCACCCTACCCCAATTAACATAAGATGAATGCGATACAAAACAACTATTTGGCCAGCGGACAGGCTCTGGATTCAGCTGAGGCTGTACTTATCATGATTCATGGTAGAGGCAGCAACGCCTCTGATATAATGGAACTGGCCGGTGAACTGCAGATTGACCGAATGGCCATATTTGCGCCCCAAGCGCCGCAGAATAGCTGGTACCCGCACAGTTTTATGGCGCCGATTGATACAAATCAACCAGCATTAGACCTTTCACTGGGCATAGTAGATGAACTTGTCAAGCATGTGCTAAGTTATGGTATAGCGCGGGAAAGCATTTTTTTCCTGGGATTCTCTCAAGGTGCGTGCTTGATGCTGGAGTATGTCAGCAGAAATGCTGGAAAATATGGCGGTGCTATCGCTTTTACCGGAGGTCTGATTGGAGAAAAACTGGTCGACGATAATTATAAGGGTGATTTTTCAGGAACCAAGGTATTGATAACTTCAGGAGATTTGGATCCGCATGTACCACTTGTGAGAGTTAAAGAGTCAGTGGCACAACTGGAAATTCAGCAAGCAAATGTCAGATTGGAAATTTATAAGGGCAAGCCACACACCGTTCTGCTTGATGAAATTGATATTGCCAATGATTGGATATTTAATCATCATCAGGTTTGAAAGATTATTCAGATCATAACATGAAAAATACATTTAAAGTCACGCGCGTTTATGCGGATACGGACGGAGAAAGTAAATTTAAGAAAGTTGAATACCCTCTTTTGGATGCCGGGCCCATGGGCTTTTTTTCCGATCGGTTTCAAGTCAAAGAGACGATCCTTTAGAGCCGTCAGGCCGGGGTATAATGATTTTCATCGAGCCCCGAAACGGCAACTTATGGTCCTGCTGAATGGAGGCGTGGAAATAGAAACTTGAATCGGGGAAAGAAGGCAATTTTATCCAGGACAGATCTTGCTCATGGAGGATGCTACCTAGAAGGGACACCGAAGCCGAAACCTTGAGTACAAACCAGAAATTCACTATTTATCAATCTTAACTGATAATACCTGCTAACCGGAGATATAATTAATTTATAGTCCTCCATAAATTTCCAAATGATGATTCAACGGATAAAGTGCTTTTCAAAAAGACTATGGTCTTTAACTTACCAACACTCGCCTTTATTGGCATGCATACTGGTGATGTTTCAAGCATATTTGATCGCACCTCTTGCACCGACCTTAGCCAAGGACTTCACTTCCCCATTGCTTTCTCTCAGCATTCCTGTGTTTGCAATAGCATTTTCTATGGCTGCCGCGGGAACGGCATATTTAAAGGTTAACGTCCCAATCCGCGGGTATTTATTGCTCGCACTTGGTGCTATGGCAGTGGGAAATTATTTGCTAAGCATTAGCCATACTGCAGGTTTTTTCCTCCTAATCAGGGCATTGATAGGCTTGGGCACGGGTGCTTTACTGCCAATGGCTATTCTCCACAGTGTTTGCCATTCCAAAAAGCCAAAGTCTCTCGAGCGAATCGTACCGGTTATTTTCGCAGTTGCCACCGGCATGACGTTTTCGCCCAGTATCGGGGGATGGTTAAACGGAGTTTTTGGCTGGCGGATTCTTTATCAATGTTTAAGCATATTATGTACTTTGTTATTTACCGTCTGCTTATTAAAGAGGGCACAAAAATTTATGCCCGCGGGGACAGCCACAGAAAAAGCCGGCGATATTAAAACTGTAGCGCACAACGCTGGATTTATATACAGTTTTTCGTTTTTGACAGGTCTGTTTCATTCCGGGGTCTTTGTTTGGATCAGCCACTATTTCATGACCCAGTACCACCTGAATGAATTTGAGATAGCAACCGAACTTTTTATTTTTGGTCTTCCAGGTTTTGCAGTATCCTTTCTAATCCATCATTTCCGGATAGACAAGAGAATGGTAACCGTTTTATATGCCGCCATGGGACTGACCATCTTGGGGCTTATATTACTATGGGGGAATTTGTCTCTAGGACTAGCGGAATGCCTGTTAGCCGTTATTTCCATCGGATTCGGTTGTAGCCAACCTTTGTTTGTGGGCCTTGTTAAGCTTCCTCAAGGAAGACAAACCCTACTGTCACCCGCTGCTCACGGAACAAGTTTCCTATTTGGTGGTTACGGAATTGGCCCATTAGTGATGTTCGCATTGCTCAGCATTGACATATCTACCGGGTTATTATTTTTGATTGCAACAGTAATTTCGCTAGCCTATATCTCACTCCGCGTTTGGAGAAAAAATGGTAATCCGGCCAGTTCAGTATTTATTTAACGGCAAACCAAAGAGTTGATTGGAAATCTGGATTAAAGATATTTTCAATCAGAAAACACCACCTTTGCCTAAACTTTAATTCCTAGTCCATGCTGAAGAAAGCCATCCCCCTATCCTACTCATCATTACCCATTTAAAAAAAAGCTGTTTCAGAATATTGAAGTTAATTAACAATAGATTTTCACCTATCTTATTGCCCCTGGAGTTTCAGCCACACTTTCTATCAGCCCAACTATATAAAGATATCCAGTAAACTGTATCTCTATTCCGACTATTTGTAGTCATTTTCTGAATCAGCTTCGCAGTGAGCGCGCTATTAATTACCAAGATTAAGTCCCGGGCGGAATGGGCCAGACGGTGCTGGCCTATCTGAAGCATCACCCCCGCACAAGAAAAATCCGGATAATAACAGCGCCCTTATAAAGGCAAATTGTTTTTATAGAAATGCTTTTCTTTTCAATTTTAGCCCCATGGCAACTGTTCAACCAGGGGTTTTATGAGTTGGTCTGGTCTCAACGTAAAATAAATATTTATCGTTTTCAAAAGGTGATTATAGTCCAGAAATGCCCTTTCTCTAATTGCGAAAAATCTTGAATCATCGTGCATTGATGACCAAATATCCAACTAGTCCATTAATGGCAACGTTTCTATACCAACAGGCCAGTTTTTATTTATAATATCTTCAAGGTATTTAATTTCATCGGGGTATGCATTATTTTTACGTCTGGCAAAATATAGGGTATTTTCTACAGGCGGACTTCCCTCCCATGCCAACTTTATGCCTTTTTCAGCGAGGTCTTTACCACATAGGAAATCGGGTACAACGGCAAACCCCTTGTTATTAGACATACATCTTAAAATCGATGCGAAGGATGGCACCACATATTTTGGTCTGAAACTTGGTAATGCGTTGAAACTTGCTGACCAGAAGTTTTTAAGATATTCCATATCGTACGCTGTTGTATACCAGACCTGGTTGTTCAACCAATCCCTCAGCGCCAGGCGGTTATTTTGTGAGAGGAGTTCTTCAAACTCAGTGGTGTTTGTAAGATTACCGCAAATAAGTATTATCTTTTCTGTATTGAATGGTTTATACTCCAGATTATGCTGGGTACCTTTCTGGGTGGTAAGAATGAGGTCCAAAGTCCCGTTATTTAAATCCTGGAGCATCTGCGGACAGTCACCGAACCGGGTCACCAGGTTGAAGGGTAAATCCGTGATTTTGGACTCTAATACGTGCTGAAATATTTCCATTGACATCCCCACACTGATCGTTGGCTTTTCGGCTTTTGACTTTTTACGGAAGATATGTTCGGCTTCTTCCAACTTATTCATGTGGTCGATAATAAAATTATATAACATTGTTCCCCTCTCTGTGGCTACCATTTTTCGGGTATCCCGGTCAAAAAGGCGGTGACCGGCAAAAGATTCAAGTGAGCTTAAATGCAGGCTGACACCTGGTTGGGAAATAAATAAGTCCTTTGCTGCAGCCGAAAGTGTTCCAGCTTCATAAATTACTTTAAAGGTTCTGAACCATTCTAGATTAATCATTGTTTGGTGGTTTAAGTATTTTAGTAATCATTGAGTTAAAGCTTGCGGCGATAACGTATGGTAAGAGGTGTACCCCTTAGCTCAATTTATGCCGCTTTATTTAGCCAATGGATAATATCCCGAATGACAAGTTCATTGCGCTTGTCATTGAGCAGGTCATGATAATGACCTTCATATAATTTCAGTAGCTTATTTGAAGAGCCTACCCGTTTTTCAAAATATTCACTTCCAGAGGGAGAAGTTGCTCTATCTGCGGTACCATGAAGTACCAGTAATGGAAGCTTAATTGAAGTCGTTTGTTTTTTGAGATATTCCGATGCCAACAATAGCTGCTGCATAGTCTTGGCAGGCTGTACTTCTTGACTTAAAATGGGATCGTTGTTCATTTTAAGAACATGAGCAGCATCACGGGAAAAATCTTCATTGTTTAACTTGACCAACCGAACATGAGGAATAAAACGGGCGAGAAATTTTATAGCCGCCAGGGCGGGTGCCGGCGCCGGAATTTTTAAGGCAAAACTTTCCAAGATCAATCCCTGGAGCTTATGCTGGTTTTTCACAGCATAGGCAGCGGAAAAAACGCCTCCTGCACTATGTCCAAACAAAAAGACCGGAATTACAGGGTACTTTGATGCGGCAATACCGATCAGGGTATCGATATCTGACAACACTTCATTGAAATCAGGTATATAAAACCTTTCGCCCTCTGAATGCCCCCTACCGACCAGGTCCAGAGCAAAAACTTCGAATCCATTTTCGTTGAGCTGAGATGCAAATCCCTCGTAATACCCGCTATGTGAGTTGAGCCCGTGAATAATTACGATTATTCCTTTGGGTCGGTTTTGACTTTGCCAGTTGCGATAAAAAATGTGCTGGCCTTTTTGGTTTGGGAACGTTCCAGTTTGTTCATTCTTTGACTTCATGATCAACCAATAGTCAATTATGTGCCATAGATTAAGAAAGTACAATATTAATTAAATTTTATTATAAACATCTGTTTATCAAACAGATATAAAAATACTTAGGAGATAACTTTATTAATCAGCTGAATAAAACTCCATTTTTTTCGGAGTTTAATGAAATAAACTCTGAAAATATCGGAGTCAAGCATCACTAAACATACCTAAGGTGTGGAAATTTCGGATTAGAAATCCACAATATGCAAAAACTGGATAGGCAGTAAAAGTGTCCACTCTCCAAGATTGCCTCTTGATAGCGCCCGCAAATTATAGCCCTTTATTTGATTAACCTTGCCGCGCCGAAGGGTTGCCCTAATCCAGTCGTCAGTTTTTGGGAGAGTCAAAACATTAAAACCTTTTTGGCTTCCCATGAAGACTTTCGGGCTTCACGCCTTGCCATTGTATAATTAGCGTTTAGATGGTCTGAAAACATCATTAAAGAGTCTTAATTCGGCTTCAATATTTCCTGGCAACCCTCGTGCTTTATGCGTCCAATACAGAATAGGTTTGCTATAGTCTTAATGATGAGATGAAGATCAGCCAAATATGAATGTTACCGCATATCATTCATCCAAGAGGCGACGATGGACCCAACGGATTTATGATTTTAATAATACCATGTATAAATAGGCTTATATACAATTTTTTCCCTCGCCCGGTACTTTTGGTATGCCGCTATTACAAGTCAGTTATAGCTGCGTACACTCAATATTTACGTTAAAATTAATTGCAAGATTATGAAAAATCAAACTACGTATCAATTTATTGACATTAACGGTGTCAATATTTTCTACCGCGAGGCTGGGCTGAAAACGGCTCCAACATTGGTATTGTTACATGGCTATCCAACATCCTCGCACATGTTCCGCAACCTGATTGACAGTCTATCCGGTAAATATCATTTAATTGCCCCTGACTATCCTGGTTATGGAAGAAGTGAACAGCCACCATTGGCAGACTTCGAATACACTTTCGACAATTTTGCAAAAATTATCGACACGTTGCTTGAAAAACTTGAGATATCTAAATACAGCCTTTATTTAATGGATTACGGTGCCCCGGTTGGCTGGAGGATCGCTTCGGCAAATCCAGAAAAAATCGACACATTGATTGTTCAGAACGGTTGTGCTTATGAGGAAGGTCTTGAAACATTTTGGGACCCGTTCAAGGCGTATTGGAAAGATAGAAATGATAAGGAAGCGGAAAGCACACTGCAAACCTTTCACCAGCCGGATGGATTAAAATGGCAATATACCCACGGGGTTCCCGATACCTCGCTCATAAGTCCGGATAATTGGGAGATTGACTTACGCCATCTTGAAAGACCGGAAAACAATCAGATACAGCTGAACTTATTCTATGACTACGGGACTAATCCGCCGAACTATCCAAAATGGCAACAATACTTCAGAGACCACAACCCGGAAATGCTTATCGTTTACGGCAAAAACGATTATATTTTTCCTGCAAGCGGGGCTGAAGCGTATAAAAAAGATGTGAAAAACCTCGAATACCATTTGTATGATGCCGGGCATTTTGCCCTTGAAAGCAAGGGAGATGAAATGGCTGCAGTAATTGAGGATTTTTTAGACCGTAAGATTAAAAGATCGTAAAGCCTAGGGGGCGTTAAGCCTTTGGACGCTATGCTCCGGATGCGATAACCTCCCCCAATCATAATATGCGCTTCATCATAAACACATAAGTCCCGCGCAGACACATTTGTTCTCACACATCATTATTTTACAAAATCAAATTAGATGAAAAAATTAATTCTATTATCAGTTGGTCTCATATCTTCTATGTATGGATTTGCACAAAAGCCAAGTCCGCAATTACTGAACCCTACAAACCATACACTGGTTTTAATAGACTATCAAAGTCAGATGGCATTCGCTGTCAAAAATCAGCCCATTGAAGTGCTCAGGAATAATGCGGCATTGAGCGCCGGCGCATCCAAAATATTCAACATACCAACAGTGGTCACAACTGTGGCAGCAAAATCATTCAGCGGACCTGTATTTCCTGAAATCAGTACCTTTTATCCGGTTTCTTCAACGACTATCATTGATAGAACTACTATGAATTCCTGGGAAGACGTTAATGCGCACAAGGCCATTACAGGGAAGGGTAAGAAAATACTAGTTATGGGTGGTCTCTGGACAAGTGTCTGTATAGTTGGCCCGGCATTGTCGGCGATCAATGAAGGATATACAGTGTATGTAATTACTGATGCTAGTGGTGATGTTTCCACTGAAGCACACGAGCAGGCCATTACCAGAATGGTTAAAGCAGGTGTTCAACCTATAACATCACTTCAGTATCTGTTAGAGCTGCAGAGAGACTGGGCCAGATCAGAAACGTACAATGCAACTACCGATCTCATTAAACAATATGGAGGAGCATATGGTATCGGCATCCAGTATGCGAAGGAGGTAATGAAACATTAAGGGTTAGATACACGGGGACAGCATAAACGCTGTCCCTTTTAGTCCACCAGGTCATGAAACTAACAAACACAACCATATTTTTGATCATTGCATTCTCGGGAAATGTATGCTCCCAGCAGAAAGTCGACAAAATCATCCTAAATGGTAAAATCATCACGCTGAATGACAAGCAGCCCTCTGCCGAAGCAATTGCGATTGCGGGTAATAGAATTATTGAACTTGGAAGTAACCAAAGAATAAAAAAATACATCAGGAAGAATGTACAGGTCATTGATGCCAGAGGAAAAACGGTTATTCCCGGGATTTATGATTCCCATCTCCATGTCATTCGGGGTGGGCGGTTTTATAATGCGGAATTAAGATGGGATGGAGTGACCACACTGGCAGGCGCATTATCAATGCTCAAAGAACAGGCTTTGCGTACACCCAAAGGACAATGGGTAAGAGTTGTCGGTGGATGGAGTGAGTTCCAGTTTAAAGAAAAACGCCTGCCTACCCTGGATGAAATCAATGCTGCAACAGGCGATACCCCAGCCTTCATCTTGCACCTATATGGGCAAGCATTCTTAAATAAGGCGGGAATTCAAGCCCTGGGCATCACAGGAGACACACCCAACCCAACCGGCGGGCTAATCCAAAAGAACCCTGATGGCGAACCTACAGGACTGCTAGTTGCCGAGCCCAATGCATTCATATTGTATTCTACATTATCAAAGCTTCCCGAACTTACCATGGAAGAAAAAATCAATTCCACAGAACGGTTCATATACGATTTAAATTCATTGGGTGTGACAAGTGTAATGGATGCCGGAGGCGGATTCCAGAATTTTCCGGATGACTATCAAATTACTGACATGTTGTCGACCAGCCGGAAATTAAATGTGAGGTTACCGTATTACTTATTTGCTCAGAAACCAGGAACAGAATTGGAAGATTACCTGAAATGGATTGGTATGGTTGATATCTCAGAACATCAGAGTGACGTTCAAGTGAAAAACCAGACAACTGAATATCGTGTGCTGGGCGCTGGGGAAAACTTAGTGGCCTCGGGTGGAGATTTTGAAAATTTTCTCAAGCCAAGGCCTGAACTTCCTCCGGCGATGGAGAATCAGCTGAAAGCGGTTATGAGTGAACTGGTAAAAAACCGTTGGCCATTTCGACTGCATGCAACTTATGATGAGAGTATCACTAGATTTTTGAATGTTATGGAACAAGTAAATCAGGAGATACCGTTTAATGGTCTGACCTGGTTTTTCGACCATGCTGAAACTGTGAGCGATACAAATCTAGACCGGATAAAGGCTTTAGGCGGTGGTTTAGCGATCCAAGACCGCATGGCTTTCCAGGCTGAGGGATTTGTTTCAAGATATGGAAAAAACGCTGCGCTCCACACACCCCCCATCCGGAGAATGCTGAACAAGGGCTTACGTGTTGGGGGCGGTACAGATGGCACAAGGGTCTCAAGTTTCAATCCCTGGATTGGAATCTATCAATTTGTATCCGGAAAGTCGCTAGGTGGATTAAAATTCGCATCCAGCGAAAATCAATTGGACAGAATATCAGCATTAAAAATATACACCATAGGAAGTGCATCGTTAATTCATCAGGATAACGAACGTGGGATGCTCAAGAAAAATTTCCTGGCAGATTTGGTAATTCTGAATGCCGACTACCTTGGCGTTGAGGAGGAGGAAATAAAAGATATTCGCTCAGTGCTAACCATTCTGGATGGCAAAGTTGTATCCGGCGCCAGGGAATATCAAACAATCGCACCGCAAATTCCAAAAGCACTGCCGGATTGGAGTCCGGTTAATTTCTATGGCGAGTATCAAAGCCGCTAAATACAAGTCACAATGCTCAACATCAAAGGCAAAACTTTTAATTAAGTATTTGCTTTTTTTTTGTATATAACATTTTTAGACTTATCAAAACCCGGCATTTCGAGTACAAGGTAACTGCTTAATATCAGTAGCTTCGGATTCCCACACCATCTCGAGGCTGGAAAAGCATTAAAATTTAAAAGAAAGCTGTGTATTGAAAAATCTGGAGTTTGCATTAACGGGAATGACGTCTTTAATAAAGCCACCGACCCTAAAATATTGGTAGCCGGCACTCAAGGAAAAATGATTATTAATCCGGTAATCTGCACTCAACAAATAGGTCGTGCCAATGTAACGCGCTATGGAATCTGAGCCTTCGATATTGAAGCTTCCACTTGGGTGAAAAATACCGTCCTGGAGTGAATAGCGCCAGTTATAAACCAGGTCAATCTGAAATAAAAATCTATCGGTAAAGTTGATTGTCAGATATGGATGGATATCTATGAGGTTGGATGGTCCGATTAGCGGATTAAATCCAAAGTAACCACCTTTCGGGTATAAGGGGTTAAAACTATTTAATTTGTTATCCAATGCATTTTTGTCTCCCGATATGTAATCATGCCGCAGGTTCACCGTCGGCGTAAATTTAACCCTGTTAAATCTATAACGCAGTTCAATCGCCAGCGTCCATGCGCTGATCTGATTTTGACCAAACTTTCCGAACTGGTAGGCTGTCTCTATATTATACTTAAAGAGTTTATCATCTTTCCAGTGACGAATGGCCACAGTATGCCGGACTTCCCTGTCCGTTCCCGCTTCAAATCGAGACTGCTCCCGCATGGCACCAAGGTAATAGAAATCAAAATTAACAGTTTGAGCAAACCTAATATCTGAATAGGCACCCCAAAGGTTTCCCTGGAATTTGGTTTCATTGTCAAACGAGCCAGGATTAGTTCTATCTGCGGCTAAAACAAAAGCATCAATTTTCACCTTTGGTTTATTGTAAGAGAACTTTAAACCGGTAAAATACTGCCGACTGTTGTTTCCGTCTCTAACTGAAACTAACCTACCCGAGCCATAATCGAGCTCCTGACGGCCAATCCTAAGCAGAAGTTGCAGTGCAGGAGTCGATGAAAAGTCGTAATCTATAAAAAGGTCCTGAACGTTAATCTTATCCTCATCCAGGGTTGAAACGGCAAATTTACTACCATTTTCAAGGCTGCTGTTTAACTGGGCAAAAAACCTGATATGATCACCGGAACGAACACCCGCGTGCAGGGAATAACGCTGAAGAAAGGAGTAATTGAACCCCTGATTGGCAATCCAGCTTTCACCCGCTTTAAGCGCCCACTCATAACGTATTTCACCACCTATTGACAGCATCACCGGATCTGAAGAGGAGATCTGTGAATGCTTCAGGCGGTTATAGAAGTTTCTGCCCGAATCCGCCAGATGAGTATAATCCTCATCAAACCTAAGCAGCTTAAAACTTTGTGCCTGTACATTTTCCCGGGCGAAGGCTGCAATCAAAACTGAAGCTGATATTTTCAGTAAACACCTTATGCCAATCATTCCATATTTAATTGCTTTTTTTAAAGAGTTTGCTTCAACTTAGTCAAACGGCTTTGAGCTTTTCATGGCAACCTGAAACAAATCTTTTCCATTAGATTTTGATGCTTCCAATCGCTTTTTCCAGCGCAGTATCACGCGTTTCAGATAATGCGAATCCCTCGGCCCTGCATACGGTTATATCATTCATTCCAATAAAAGTCAACATGAATTCTAAATATGGAGTTAAAAAATCCTTTTTTATTTCCTCCCCTAAGCTGTATATGCCACCAGTTGTGACAGCAAGAAAAACTTTCTTTCCAGTAAGCAGGCCAATCGGACCCCGGTCAGTATATTTAAAGGTAATTCCCGCGCGGGTTATGTGATCAAACCAGGCTTTTAATGTTGATGAAACCCCAAAATTATACATCGGTGCACCAATCACTACAAAATCTGCCCAGTTTAGTTCTTCTATTGCTGAATTGGAATGTTTTATTGCCTCCCTATGCTCCGCGGTATGTTTTTCCACATCTGTGAAAAAAGCGTTCAGATGTACCTCCTCCAAGTGAGGAAAAGGTGCCTTGGTGAGATCCTTGATGTGAAGTGCTGCTGAAGGATAGTTTAATTTTAATCTATCAATAATCGCCTCAGATAGTTTTATACTATTTGACGCCTCGCCTCTTGGGCTTGAAATAATCTGCAGGATATTGGACATATTCATTAATTTTAGTGGATATTTTTTAACTCACCCCAGTCGAGTTGCATTAATCGGCGTACTCGCGGCGAGGGATAAACTTATTGGTGCACTGTTGCCTGAAGTAAAACTACGCTAGCAACCCAATATAATGTATCGCAGTTAAATGATATGATTTATCAGTTTTTTGATGGTAACCCATATTGCGCAGTTTTCTGGATCTAATGCAAACAGAAATTTTATTTACCGGTAATCTGGCCAGACTCTTAAGTTCCATGGCAAACTCTTCAAGCTCCGGCAACAACATCGGATGATCAGAATAGTGTAGAAAATCAGAATATGGAATAGATAACCTAAAGGTTCCTTCTCAATTATCACAATGCTGATAAGTCATATGATTAGCATTATATCAAACAAACGATGTCCCGGATTATTTTTGTTGTGCAAGTTTTCCGTTTGATCTGGGAATGAGAAAAACGTAGGTTCGCGGGAATTCAGCATCCCGGCTCCTCATTCTGATAGGTAATCCTTCCTAAGTTCATGGCTCTTGCAATGACAATAAATTACATACCGTATACAATGAAAACACTACATCAAACCCCTTTCAAATTGATGCTAATACTCGCATCAATTTCACTAGTTGTTGCCTGCGGGTCTCCCGAAAAGGCAACAGAGTCGCAATCCAACGCAATAAGAAACATAAAAACAGGTGGCAACAAGCTCATTTCCGTTGATGGAAAATATAAAGTGTGGACGAAAAAGGTCGGAGAAGGGAAAATCAAAGTTTTGCTCTTACACGGCGGTCCGGGGTTTTCACATGATTATTTCGAATGTTTTGAAGACTTTCTCCCAAAAGAAGGTATTGAATTTTATTATTATGACCAACTTGGCAGCGGCTATTCTGATGTTCCTACAGACACAACACTTTGGAACACTGCTCGTTTTGTTGAAGAAGTTGAACAGGTAAGAAAGGGATTGGGTCTGGATAATTTTTACATTCTGGGGCATTCCTGGGGAAGCCTGCTGGCTATGGAATACTTAAACAAATACCAGAAACATGTTAAAGGTGCTGTCCTTTCCAACATGACCGCCAGCATAGCGGACTTTGTTAACTATAGTGCTGTGCTAAAGTCGAAACTCTTTACAAGAGCGGAAAAACGGTTGTTTGACTCGTTGGATAGAGCCAAGGCTTATTCTTCTGCTGATTATTCCTCGCTCCTAAACGAGAAACTTTACACTAAGGTAATTTGCCGACTTCCTCTTGAGCAATGGCCCGAACCCTTAGTAAGAGCATTTAAAAAGCCCAACCAGACGATATATCTGCAAATGCAGGGGATAGATGAATTTCATGTTACCGGCAGCTTACGAAACTGGGATTTCTGGGATAAATTGCCAAACATCAATGTACCTACATTGGTACTCGGTGGGGTGTATGACGAGATGAACCCTAAAAGCATGAAAAAAGAAGCACGGCTAATTCCCAAAAGCAGGCTATATCTGTGTCCTGGTGGCAGCCACATGGCCATGTATGATGATCAAAGCAATTACTTTAACGCTCTCATTGGCTTTTTAAAAGATGTAAATGAGAAAAATTTCGTAGCTGATAAAAAATAACTGCCAATAGGCTTGGTAAAAGGCATGTTCCGCAGAAATAATGATCATAGATAACGCAGCCTTAGACTACCTGAGCCAGGCGCATTTCATACTCACCTTGGGCATTGACTGAAAAAGAAGGAAGCCGCATAATTTTTAAATCAGAATTAAATTTTAAGCCATGCATATTAAAATGAAAAAGCTAGCTTGTCTAAGCGGCGTCACATTCTCATACTTCAGTATATTCTTTTCCGGACAAATCACTTTTAACCGTGACAGCGGCAAAACCCCTGCCCCTTTGCAAATCGCGATAGCCTGTAGAAACACGTTTGCCAAAAATGGGATGCGCATCAAGTACAAATCAGTCTACGATACCAGGTTAAATTATTTTATAAGCTTCCCGGATACTGAAAATTCTCCAATTGAAGTAGAAACCAAATCCAGGAAATTATCTATCAAACGGCAGTATATCCCAAAAAAATGATTCTTTAAATAGCATATAATGAAAAAAAATAAAAATCTACCTTTCTCAGTCACCTATATTGGTGGTCCGACGGTGCTCTTTGATATAGGAGGCTTAAGATTAATGACAGATCCGACATTGGATGAGGCTGGAAGTTTTTTCAAACTCAACGAGCACATGACTGAAACGAAACTCAAAGGACCTGCGGTTGCTCCCCCAGAATATGTAGATGTGGTTTTGCTAAGTCATGATCATCACTTTGACAATCTTGATCATGCTGGTCGAGATTACCTGGCGCAGACGGGTGTAGTTCTGACAACCAGGTCGGGGGCAGAACGACTGAGGGGAAACAGCATTGGTCTTTCTCCCGGGGAATCCAGGGAATTCGAGATTCCTGCCGGTGGCCGACTGGTTGTTACGGCCACGCCTGCGAGGCATGGACCCTCCGGAATAGAAAAAATAACCGGCGAAGTCGTCGGTTTTCACCTGAGCATCCTGGGCGAGCTTAAGCAGAGTCTATACATTACCGGTGACACGGTTTACTACAATGAAATCGAAAAACTGGCAAAGAAAATAAGTCCATCATATGTATTTATTTTCGCTGGCGCGGCACGGCCCCGTGGTCCTTTCAATCTGACAATGGGTACCAACGACGCCCTGGATACCGCAGCGGCATTCAGGCATTCCCTGATAGTGCCTGTCCACTCAGAAGGCTGGTCACACTACACAGAAAACAATGATAACCTGCTGGAGGCTTTCAATATTTTAGGTATCGGGAACCAACTGATTTTTCTTGAACCTGGGATACCCACAAAACTATTCAATTCGGCATTGCAAACAAATTCTTAAAAAAATGGAAACGATACAGTTAATACCCCCGTTTAATCGCCAGACAGCCCTACAAAAAGTTCAACTTGCGGAAGATGCCTGGAACTCACAGGATCCGCATAGAATAGCCCTTGCCTACACTTTAGATAGCGAATGGCGTAATAGGGACACTTTCATTAACGGAAGAGAAGAAATCGTCAAATTCTTAGAAAAAAAATGGAAAAAAGAGTTGAACTACCGTCTTAAAAAGGAGCTCTGGTCATTCCACGATAACCGTATCGCGGTCAGATTTGAGTATGAGTACCAAAATATTCAATCCCAATGGTTTAGAGCCTACGGTAACGAAAACTGGGAGTTCAATGAAGACGGATTAATGAGAAAGAGATATGCGAGTATTAATGACCTTGCTATCCATGCAACCGAAAGGCGTTTATGATACTGATGTACCTGGCAACTGACATTGTAAATATCCATAAAGCGAATCCTGCGACGGCTTCCACTTGGTTAAAAAGAAATAAACGATTTAAAGAAGAAAAATGAAAAAACTCAGCACTTTTGTCACTGTAGTTGGAATAGTAACAACAGGCTTGACAACAACCCACGCACAAAGTACGAAAGAAAATCAAAAACCAATGGATGCACCTGCATTAAAAAAGCACTCACAAACACTGAACCGTACCGAATTTCATAAAATCAAGGTCGGGGACACAGAAATATTTTATCGGGAGGCCGGCGACCATGCAAAACCGGTCATACTACTTTTGCATGGCTTTCCCTCATCATCCCACATGTACAGGAATCTAATTACTCAGCTGGCATCTGACTATCATCTAATTGCACCAGATTATCCTGGATTCGGGATGAGCAGTAGCCCTTCGCCCGAAACGTTCAGTTACACCTTTGACCATTTATCAGAGATTATTGAAAAATTTATAGATCAACTTAAACTGAATTCCATTACCTTTTATCTACAGGATTACGGCGGTCCGGTTGGATTTAGGATCATTAACCGGCGGCCCGAATTGGTTAAGGCATTAATCATTCAGAACGCCAACATGTATGTGGAAGGAATTGGTCCGGATGTACAGAAAATTGGCGCATTAAGCGCCGCAAATGATACTAAGGGCTTGAATGCGGCGGTCAATTACATGATGTCATTTGAAGGGATAAAGGAGCAGTATCTATATGGTTCCGACCAACTCAATCGCATCAGCCCGGATAGTTATAACATGGACCACTTCTTTTTTGAGCAGTCTGGTATTAAAGACATTCAGAAGGTACTATTTAGCGATTATGAAAACAATTTCCCGAAATATCCGCAGTGGCAAACTTACCTTAGAAAGCACCAGCCGCCAGCGCTTTTGGTCTGGGGTAAGAATGATAAAATATTCCCCGGCGCCGGAGCTACCGCTTACCAGAAAGATTTACCTCATGCAGAAATTCATCTTTTTTCCGGGGGACATTTCCTTTTAGAGGAACGCGGTGAGGAGGTAGCGGATTTAATACAAAGCTTTATGAAAAAATTAAGATAACAACAAGGCCTTACACATTAAATGTAAGGCCCTTTATTTATTCAGCAAAGAATAAGCGCTGCTTTCTATCCCTCGATCGCAGCATATGGTTTCGAAATTTTAAAGAAAGCCGCGTAGCATCACGCCACATTATAGCCGAAACGCTGTTTCTATTAAATTGCTTTTAATCTCTTGATTTCTTGTTCAAGCTGCTCAATATATTCTTTCTGCGGCTTTAATAGTTCCTCAATTTCTTCAAGGGTGTATTTTGGTACAATATGCTGTGGACAGTTCCAGTCGTAAGCCGATATTCTGAAGGTCAACATCCATTCAGGCTTATTTTTATATCCCTCAGGTTTTAATAGTTCATAAAGTCCCGGATTTTTACCAATTTCAACAACTTCAGCTTTGGCGTATATCTTCAGCCGCGCTTTCAGCGGATAGGAAAGAAGTATGAGTGAAACATTAGGATTTTTGGAAATGTTTGCTGCTGTTATGTATTGCCGGTTTCCCGTAAAGTCAACGATCCCGATTGAAGTATCGTCGATAACCTTAATAAAACCTTTAGGGCCTCCGCGGTGCTGAATGTAAGGATATTGATTTTCACCAAATGAGGCAATATAAAAGCTATCTATCTGGTTTATGAAGTCAATTTCATATTCGGTTAGTCCGTCAACAAAAGTTCTTTTTTCCATGCGTTCATAACTCAGCCGGCTGCCAAGCTTTTCCTGCAGCGCCTTAACTGAATCTGTGAAAGCTAATTGTGCGTAGTTCATAGACTAAATTTAAGTTTAACTTTTTACAAAGCACTAATTTGTCTAATCATCTGATTGGTGAATCCCCACTCATTATCATACCATGACATCACCTTTACCAAATCACCATCTACCACCCGGGTCATCGCTAAATCAACTACTGAAGCTAACGGGCTCTTTATAATGTCTGTAGAAACCAGCGGCTCATCCGTTGTACCAACAACATTTTTATACCTTTCTGAAACAGATTCCTCTAACAAAATCTCATTGATCTCCTCTGCGGTCGTGGGTCTCTCAGAAACAAAAGTTATATCAGAAATTGATCCTACAGAAACCGGAACCCGCACTGCTACACCATCAAATTTGCCAGCATACTGCGGGAGTGCTTTTGTAGTCGCAAGGGCAGCTCCTGTTGCCGCTGGTGCCAGGTTAATGCCTGCTGTTCTTCCCATTCTTGGTTCCTTCTTTGAGGGAGCGTCCATTAATGTTTGTGATGCAGTATAGGCATGTGTTGTGTTCAAGATCGCTTTTTTAATCCCGATTCTTCTGCCCAGAATTTCTATAATTGGACTTATATTATTGGTTGTGCAACTGGCGCAGGAGAAGATGTTAACTCTTCCTTCTTCCGTGTTCACACCATGAACAATTGTAGGTGTATCTTTGGTTGGCCCCGAGATAACAACGAATTTTGCTCCTGAAGCCAGGTGTTTTTCTGCATCTGCCCTGTTGGTGAAAAGCCCTGTACTTTCAATCACCACTTCCGCTTGAAATTCGTTCCACGGAAGGTCCGGTATTTCCCGGAATGAGCTGTAATGAAAAGATTTATCGCCTATATGAATCGTATCTTCACTATGGGTAATTTCCTTTTCATACCGTCCATAAATACTATCATATTTCAAGAGATAAACAGCATTCTCTATACTCATTAAGTCATTTACAGCAACCAACTTTAAATTCTCAGATTCCAGAATCAATTTTAGCGATGCTCTGCCAATGCGGCCTAAACCGTTTATTCCTATTTTTTTCATGTTTTTTTCCTTTGAAAATTATCCTGTAACCCATTAATTCCCCGAGTTACAGTTGTGTAAACCTATTGAATTTATTTTGACCGAAGGTGAATTCGACAATAAGAAAAGTAATAGTAATTATTATTGAATTTATAGCGATAAGCCAACTATGATTTTGAGTATCCTTTGAAAACTAGAGTTGGGATTTAAGGGTAAGCGTAGGATAAACCCCCTCCTTTGAATAACCAGCAGTCAAATTAATCAGCGCATAAGATGCCGGGGCGAAATAGAGCCCAGCCCCAAAACCATGATGCAGCCTTTCACTATGCTCGCCCCTTTTCCAGACCCTGCCGAAATCGTGCATGGCATTGAATCCAAATTCTCCTGGAAGAATGTAGTTTAAAAATGATCCAATTCTTATCCGAATTTCAGCATTATTAAACGCGCTGTAATCGCCCGCAAATCGGAACTTCCGATAACCTGTTAAGTTATTGGTGCCTCCCAAATATGGCAGTTGAAAAAATTCCGGCTTTCCTGCGCTGAAACCTCCACCTAAGCGGTTGCTAAAGACAATACTTCCATTTTCATTCAGTTTGAAAAAGAATGTAAATTCAGAATTCACCACTCCAACGCGCTTCGCATTTTGCCCAAACCCGGTCAGTAATTCAAAACTTGACTTCAAAAGAGTTCCAGATTGCGTAAGAACTATCCTATCCCTGTTATCTATCGTCAACTGCAGCGCAGCACCAGCCTGAAAACTGTTTTGACTGATTTGTATACCAGAATCATCTCCCGCCAGATAACGCTCGATAAACTTTCCAATATTTTTTGACCCTGAATAATGAAAATTTTGGAATAATGGGCCAAATGTAATATTATTCGCACCCCAGCGATTCCTTATCAAAGCCTTAAGGGTATAAAGGTTGAACCTTGCCCTGTAGAAACTCAAGGGCGAGGAAACACGGTCAAATACGCTCTCATTCCCCGAGCCAAAATAATTGCGTGTATTGTTCGGTGCGTTTACCTCTAAATCAATAAGAAGGTCATGATTCCCAAAGGATTTCATCCACTCGCCCAGATAGTGCAGGCTAAAAGCTGAGGTACTCCACGCATATAGCGCAGAAAGCGAATGGATGCTTGCAAAAGGTTGTTTTCTAAAACCCGGGACAGTGAATCGATGGGAAATGCCAACCATGGCACCATCATCTACATTAAAACCAACATTGGCTAAAGTTAGCTTCCTGGAATAAAGGTCAGTAGCGAAATAAGTGAAATTCGCGGTATCGGTTGATAATTTTGTCCGCAGCCTGTTATGAAAACTGTCAATATAGTCCTGAGGCTTTCCATAGTAAATTAACGGCTTCCCCTTCCATTTGAGCTTGACATTTTTGCTATCCTCCCCTCCTATCAAACGAACCTTAATTTTTGAATTTAACGCTTCCATGAAAACACTATCATTTCCCGCCCGAAGAAATATGCGCAACTCTTTTGTAATTGCCGGATCGAGTTCACGCCGGAGAATCTGCTTTGAACCAGCTTTCCCCACTCCTGCTCTGGAGATATCAAGCTGCATGTAGCCATTGGCTTTTTCTACCAGACTGACGAGTTCATCCTGATCACTGAGCGGCACATCTACTGTTTTGTTTAGAAAAAGATAATATTTGTCCATCAAATCAGGCAGCGCATCCCGCCGCTTTCTCATTTGTGCCAGAATCTGTGCTTTGATACCGGGATCAGTCGGGTCTGGAAGTTTAAGTAATGCCTGGGAAAGCAGGGAATCCGTTACAACCGCACAAAATTCTTTAATGGTATTTTTCCATTCCAGCTGGCTGACGCCGGAAAATATCTGTGCGTTTAAATTTCTGCCCTCCCATAAAAACCAGTTAATATTTTGAATATCTCTTTCATAGCCTTGCATCATAGGCAATAGCCAGCTGGATTGTGCTAGCCGTTGCACGATACCGTCCGACCGGTAGAATACCTGATCCCGGTCACGAGGTACGGGAATGTATTGAATACCGTCTGTTTTTTCCTCCATTGCCCAACGCCATTGATCCTCATGCCTATCCCAGTCCCCGAGCAATACATCCAATGCTTTTGCTTTTAAATAAGTCTGCCAGTCGACCCGGTACCGATTACTGTTTGCTACCTGCTTTAACATTTTCCCGGTATTGTCTG
>Ga0182006_1000114_pt1 | contig 86594 bp, 67 predicted proteins | sample Sormic07211104_1_FD_123022 | JGI IMG/M metagenome (GOLD analysis project Ga0182006, IMG submission 123022) | Rhizosphere microbial communities from Sorghum bicolor, Mead, Nebraska, USA - 072115-104_1 MetaG | ecosystem: Host-associated > Plants > Roots > Rhizosphere | place: USA: Nebraska...
CTGTCAGTGTTAACTTTTAAACTAAGTTCAATATATTTGGTTGCCAGCACAAAAATGCGAAGGTTAAAGGATGACCAAATCCATTAATTTTAGCTTGATACAAATCTAAAGGCGTTAATTTAAACGGGGGTGTTTCGGACGGAACATCCCCGTTTTCCTTTCACAGGAAAATTTCTATTTAAATCCTGCTCAACACCAGCCGGCTGTAGCCAAAGGCACATAAGATCAGCAATCCGGCCATTGTTGCCCACAATACATTATATCCCATTTTTTCGGCTAGGAAAAAACCTGAAGTTGGCCCGATCACCTGGGCAAAAGAAGAACTCAGTGTATATCCCGCTGCATACTGTCCGCGGTTAAATTCATTACTGCGGTGAATCACAAAGGTATTGATGAAGGGCAATGCCAGCATTTCACCAAAGGTAAAAAACACCATAGAAACCATAGCCAGAATTACCGGAAGGGATTTAGGTATCATAAATAAAGCAAAGGCAGCGCTGGTTAGCAATACACCCGCTACAATATAATAGATCGGTGAGCGCTTATTTTCAATTTTACTGATCATCACCATTTCTACCAGGGCAATAATAATCCCGTTGGAACCCAGGATTACACCGATCAGCGCCTCGTTCATATGCCAGACTTCTTTAAAGAATAAAGGCACTACCCTAAACATCAGAAAGAAGCAGGTAAAGAAGAGCGTGGTCAACAAGATAAATTTCACAAACAAAGCGTCTTCCCAGGGCTTACGGACCACTACATCTTTAATTTTCTCCTGAACCGCTTTTCGATAACCTTTTACCACAGGGAGAAAAGCAAAAATAGCCACACCAGATAAAATACTCACTGTACCGTCTACAATAAACAGCAGCTGATAATTAAAAGAAGCAATAATTCCGCCTAAACTGCTCCCAACAGCCCAACCCAGGTTGGTGGCCAGTCTGTTCAGGGAATAAGACCGCGTTTCCTTTCCCGGACTGGCGTAAGAAGCAATCGCTGCGAAGTTGGCCGGCCTGAAAGCATCAGAAAAAAAACTGATCACCAGGGTTAAAAAACACAGGGTTTCAAAATGTCTGATGGTAGAAAAAAAGATAAAAAAGGCCCCACCAATAATGGTACTGAAAATCTGGACTGCCCGAAAACCAAACATATCCGTAAATTTCCCACCAGCGGTAGCCCCCAGAATAGACCCCACACCAAAGATCGTAATGATCAGCCCGGCATCGGAAGTTGGCCGGTGCAGGTACTGGGTCACATACAAACTCATAAAGGGCACCGCCATATAACTGCTGCGGTTAATCAGCATTACGATACTCAACAGCCAGGTTTCCCGGCTCAAGCCGGTAAAAGACTCTTTATAAGAAGAAATTACCTGCCGGATCATTAAAACGTTGCAGATGCTGCACCCAATAAAGTCGCTTTTTCGTTTAACAAGGATTTCCTGACCGGAAAACTATAGCCCATCATTTCTGCCAGGTTTCTGCGGGTATCATCCAGGAAGTACTGTTCAGCATTGGCAATATTTCCACCGATTACAGAAGCCAAAGGCATCTTCTTGCGGATAAACTTATATAAGAAACTCGCCAGATTCTGGCTAAACTCAGCAAAAATCTCTTTAAATTCAGGCTTTCCTGCATGCAGTTCGACCAGTTCCCTTACATCTTTAATCACTTCTCCGCTCAATTCAAAATAACGTTTGATAAACCAGCGGGTAGAAATATAGTCCTCAGCAATCCCCTTGTTAAAAGGCATTTTCCAAAAATCAGCATCCTTGGCTTGTCCATTCACATAATGTGCAGTACCCAGTCCAGTACCCAAAGTAATACCAATCGCATGATCATAGCCGTTCATACTTCCGCTAAAAACTTCTCCCTGCAGAAAACAGGCTGCATCGTTCATAAAGTTAATCGCTGAAGGACTGATTTCCAGCTTTGCAGCCAACATATCTTTAATATTTTTACCATATAAGGACCTGTATTTGTCCTGGTTCTTAATCAGGCTTACTCCTTTTTTGTATGCAAAAGGGCCTGGCATTGCAATATGGAGATTAGTATAAGATCCGGAATATGCATCTGCTACTTTATGTATACTTTTTGACCAAGCCTCAATAACTTCTTCCGTTGGTGCCTGACCATTGATGCGGTCCCTTACCCACGTGCCTTCTATGATCTGTTTCTGGTCAAGGTCTATAAGTGCAGCAGTAATATGAGATCCTCCTATATCAATACCCATTACAATTCTTTCCATATTCAACTATTTAAAATCAGATTGCAATTATACATGAAAAAGTAAATAAATCTCAATCTGAACCTCTAAACTTTTATTAAACAGGAAATATTTTGAACCAATTACGCTTTCAGTACTTCGTCAACCATCCCAAAATCCCTTGCCTCTTCTGCAGTCATCCAGTAATCCCTGCGTGAAGCCTCATTGATCCGCTCAAAACTTTGCCCACTGTGCGCCGCCAGGATCTGGTAAAGATCTGTCTGTACCTTCAATACTTGTTTAATGCTGATGTCCATATCTTCTGCTGTACCTTGAGCACCACCTGAAGTTTGGTGGATCATCACCCTGGAATGCTTTAGCGCGGATCTTTTTCCGGCAGCACCTGCACAAAGCAATACAGAGCCCATAGACAAAGCGATCCCTGTACAAATCGTAGCTACATCCGGCGAAATATACTGCATGGTGTCATAAATTCCGAAACCTGCATACACCGATCCACCTGGTGAATTGATGTAGAGCTGGATATCCCTTTTTGGATCTGCAGACTGCAGGAAAAGCAACTGGGCCTGGATCACATTGGCAATCCTGTCGTCAACAGCTTCCCCCAGAAAAATAATGCGGTCCATCATCAAACGGGAGAACACATCCATCTGGGCTACGTTCAATTGCCTTTCCTCCATAATATAGGGTGTCATTGCCACCGGATGCTGTGCAATATGGTTATTGGTTCTTGAAATAAAATGGTCCACGTAAGCACCATTTAAACGACGGTGTTTCACCGCATACTTTCTGAATTCGTTCGTGTTCATGATCTAAAAATATAGTTATAGTGATTCCCTGGACCTGTAGAACAAGACCTCTTGGGTTAGATGATAAGATTTAAGTTAATTTACCTGCTAAAAAAGCGCCGGATCCTGCTTGCAAAGGAAGCATATTCAGACGCTGCAAACAATTGCTGCTGCACTTGTCTGATCTCTTTCCTCAACTGCTGCCTGCCATATGTCCTAACCAGTTCGCTGGTCTTTTGCTGCCAGTACAGGTTATTCTTTAGCTCCGGTTCCAGGATAAGCCTTGCCTCAAACAGCACACGCTCCTGACCAGGCAATCTCGACAAAAGATAGTCTTCTGTGAGCCTCAATTCATTCCATGATGTCTTCATAACTCAGAGATTTTTCCTTTACCGTATGTTTAACTTTTTCCAGGCATTTAAACTTCTGAACTGTAGCCGATCGTGGCCCTGAAAAGCCATATCTTTTTGCCAGCTCCTCCATTGGAAGTTTTTCGTAATAAAAAGCACTCAGCAGCTCCATGCATTTCCGGCCAGCGGTATGCAATAACCTCAGCAACCTGGAGGCAGATACCTCCTGATATTCGGGATCTGGTTCAATATTCAGCCTGTCACTCGTATCTAAAGAGACATCTCTGGATTTCTCCTTAAAACGCTTATTCCACAAATGTTTAGAAATACCCAGCAAATAGGCCCTGGCATTCTGCCTTGGTGCAGCCTCAGCTACAACGACCTGCTCATAATAAATTACCAATGCATCCTGGAAAATATCTTTAGCTTCTTCGAAAGAGCCCCCCATCCTGCTCATGTACCGGGCCGCCATAGGAAAAGCCTGTTGGTACAGTTCCATCAAGAGCATTTCGCGGCTCTGTGTCTGGTCTTTAACCTGATTTTCTTGAATTGCTGTATTTGCCATCGCTATTTAATTTTCAGTAAACTGATTGCTTTTTATACTAAGTGCAAATTACGATACGAATATCACCCAAATTAAACATCTTTTTATCACCATCTTTACTCTTTTTTTGAGAACACGGAACTATATTTCTTTAACTTTTGATGCAAATAGCCTCTTCTTTTACTGGCTTCAGATAGAGAGCTTTCCTCAGAAAAATACTCACCAAATATTTTAGGAACAGCGATTCGTTGTGCGCTGTAAATTCCCGAATGACCGCTAAAGAAATAAGCGGTAAAACAAGCCACCGCAAACAACAAAGCATACTGACCACCAAATAATTCAACCCCCATAAAAGTACAGGCAATTGGGGTATTGGTAGAGCCCGCAAACACTGCAATAAAACCCAAAGCAGCAAAAAGGCTCACAGGCGCATCGAGTAAAACCGCGAGCGTATTCCCTAAAGTCGCACCGATATAAAAGAGTGGAGTCACTTCGCCGCCTTTAAATCCCGTTCCCAGGGTCACTGCAGTATAAATGGTTTTCCATAACCAGCTCCAGGTATCCGCTCCTCCAGTATGGAACGCTGAAGGAATGGTTACAGCGCCTGCATATTCCGCATCTACACCTAAACTTAAATAATCAGGTTTCCCAATCAGAAAGGTAAGGCCAATAATCATCAGACCACCAGACACAGGGATCATCCAATTCTTTTTAAACAGCTTCAGGCAAATTGATTTCACTTCCTGTACCATACCCGCAAATAGAAAACTGGCCAGTCCAAAAGCCGCAGAAGAAAGGATCACCTTGCCCAACAGCACAATGTCCATATGAAAATAATCTGAGAGAAAATAAACCGTTTGGGGTACCGTATCGATATGATAATGAACATGCGATACATGCCAGGCAGAAACAGTCAGATCTCCAACCACTGCAGCAATTAATGCGGGCAATAGAGCATCGTATTTAATACGTCCTATGGTTAAAACTTCCATCGCGAAAATAGCCCCCGCAAGTGGTGTTCCAAACACTGCGCCGAAACCAGCCGCAATACCTGCGGTCAGGATCATACGCATGTCTACTCCCTTTAATTTAAACCAGCCCCCAAACATAGCAGCAATACTCCCGCCTATTTGCACAGCCGTTCCTTCCCTACCTGCAGACCCCCCAAAAAGATGGGTAACTACCGTAGTCAGAAGAATAACCGGCGCCATTTGTTTAGGTACTCCTCCTCCTTCTATATGGATTTGTTCCATAATCAGGTTGTTGCCTTTCTCAGAAGATTTCCCAACGGACTGATAAATGAAATAGATCAGCAGGCCAGCTAACGGAAGTAAGAATAAAAGCCAGGGATGATGGAACCGAAAATGAATGGCTTCTGTCAGCAACCACAGAAAAAATGCGACAACGCTGCCAATGGCTATCGCTGTGGGCACTATAAATAGTGTCCATCTAACCAGATATTTTAAAATTGAAGTGTGTTCTTTTAGTGTTATTTTGCTCGTATTGATCATGATCTTACCTACAATATTTTTCTCCTCAAACAAATCATTTGCTTGATCTAATTTTGTAGGAGTCATCAGCCGCGGCGGTTATTTTAAATGGAAGACACCATTTCCATTTCATTACTATGCAAACTTAATCATAAAGTTTAAAAAAACAAATGGCGATTTTACAGGATCGATTCCCTGGAGTAATCAATCTGCAATTTGCTCAGAAACAACAACAATCACCTCATCCATAATATTTTAAACTCCATCTTATTATGAAATAAACTAAAATTCCTATATTGACATCGCCTATACAATTAACCTTTCAATCTACTTAAGCACATGGGGAACATTATCAAAGTTTCAGGTGGAAAAATGCGGGAGACCTCTCTTAAAGACTATACAGCCTACGCCGAACGAATAAAGACCAATGCCGCGCAATATGTAAAAGAATCTTCTTCAGATGGAATACTTTTTGGAGAACCACAAACTCCACCAGTAAAAGAGGCAGATTTTGATATTAGAATCACCCTTCTTAAAGACAAAGATACTCTTTTGCCATTAGGCATAACAAGCTTTAAGGGACAAGAGGAAAACAAGTCACTAAAATTCAAGATCACGATTACCGGTGAAGGTGTAAACCAATGGCAGCTGGAGATTAAAAGAAAGGACCAAATTATATACAAACTCTATTCTGCAACCAATGAACTGCAGGACGTTGAAATACAGGGAACCGCCTCAAAAAATAAAAACAATACTCCTGCTCAAAGCCCGGTACCACCTACAGAAAAACCCAAAAGATTCTGGCCTGCGGGTGAGTATCTGGTAGCATGGGACGGCTTTAACAGCGATGGTATTTACGATAGTTTCGCATTGACAAAAGGTAAAAAATTCATTGCAACAATTAAAGGACAAGCAAACTTCAGATCCAAGGAAGCTAATACAGATCCCTTCTCCTTCAAATATGATGGAGTAGAATGGGTGGATATGAAAATTGACAAAACAACAAAGATTATCGAAGTTACACTCCGTGTTAACCTCCAGGATGGCGGCGCAAAAGGCATAGATCCCGTCAAAATGGGTGGTACGGTAGACCCCGATTTTGAGTACAACCCCTGGGACAGAATACCTCCAAAAAAGATAGAAGAGTGGAAAAAAACACCAATCAAAAGTCGCATCCGTAGCTTTGATCAACTGAAACAAATGACTCTTGCTGGCTTAAAACAGTACTGGAGCAGAAGTCAGTCCAACAAGACGGATGCAAAGCTAGCTAAAGATGTTATGATAAGCAAAGAGCCCTACCAGGTCAATCTGACTGCTGTTCATACAGAAAACAATGCTCTGAATCCTATAGATTTAGTTTTTAACACCAATGATGACTGGGACCGGAGTGGAAACCCAGGTATCCTGGCCAAACTATCCTATAATGCCGGTTATATAAAATACTCCAACGGCTGGGGTTACCAGGAACCAACAGCTGAAGACGCTGAATTCTCTTTTACAGCCGCACATGAAATTGGTCACCCTATACTAAAGGCTTTCGGAAATTATGCTTATTCCTGGCAACACAAAGGCAGTTCTTATTTGTTAAACCAAGACCCAAAACCTACACCTGACGCAGGTACATTAGAAAAAGTCTGGAAAGACAATACACACATAGACCATATGCCCTCTACTTCGGGAGAATACTATCCTGTTTCAGGCGAAGTAGATTTGATGAAATACTACCATAACGAACCCAATCCAAAAACATTCAGCAGAAGTATTGCCGCTGAACGTGATGTCCTGGGTCTATTATGGTTAACTAAATTAAAAATAGAATGAAATACTCCAGTATAATACTCCTACTTCCATTTATTTTGACCAGTTGCAAGGAAAAATACAATGGTTATATCTACGACGGAATCAGTAGAAAACCGCTTGCTGGTGTGGAACTCTACGATATTGAAAGAAAAAAAAGCACCTCTACTGATACCCAAGGCTATTACAGCCTGAACTGGGATCCGGGTTTTCTATTCACTATAAAGAAAAACAACTATGTAATCGACACCCTTCGTATGAACCGCATTATTGCAGGAGAACATCAAGTTAAAGAAATGGATGGGAGCAAAAGATTTCTTTATCCCCAGCTCAGCGGAAAAATCTACGATAAAAAAAACAGCCTGCCCCTGAAAAACGCAGAAATATATACCATGAGTGGAGAGAAAATAGTTTCAACAGATGCCAATGGTCACTTTGAACTCAGCCGGTTCCCGTCCTCCGATAAACTCGTCTTAAAAAAAGAAAACTATCAAAATGATACTGTTCTCCTATTCAAAATCAAAGACCCAAAAATCCAACAGATTGAATTGGTACAACCATCCAAAAACATAAAATTCTATCTAACCCCCGTTACCCCCTAGCAAAATCCTGTATCCAGGCCTTTCCTTGCAAACTATGCCTGGACACCTTCCCTCTGCAATTTGCTAAGGAAAATCTCCTACGCTGCGGAAAGACCTCAGAGATCTGCGGCTTCTTCAGCCGGCTGATATCGTCAGTCTTGAAGCAGTGTACAGAATTTCCCTACATAATTCACCTCCTCAAAACTTAATTTAAAACGTGGAACAATAATTGCAACCTCTCCACGTACTAGTATTAAATAAACACAAATGAAAACGATACATTCTTTAAAATTCAAAGCAGCGCTCCTACTTTGCCTTAGCTTTTTCTTCTCCTACGCCGCATCTGCCCAGGAAAAAGAAGAACAAAAGATAGAAAAGGCAACTACTGTACTTTCCGATTTTGCAAAAATGAAGGAATCTATCCCTTCAGATCTGATTGCCGTTACACAAGGTATCATTATTGTACCTAAAATGATCAACGCAGGATTTGTAGTTGGAGGAAAAAGAGGTAAAGGAATTGCGATGGTCAAAAAAGCAGACGGCAGCTGGAGCAACCCGGTTTTCATTACACTGACCGGTGGAAGCATTGGTGCACAAATCGGCTTCCAGGCAGTTGATCTGGTCTTGATCTTTAAACACAGCAACAGCCTTACAGACATCAACAAAAGCAGTTTCACCCTTGGAGGAGACCTATCCATCGCAGCAGGTCCTGTAGGCAGAAATACCACAGCAAATACAGACTATAAACTGGATGCAGAAGTATACTCCTATTCCCGCAGTAAAGGCCTTTTTGCAGGAATTTCCCTGAATGGCGCCTCATTGGATATCGACGCAAAAGCAAATAAAGCCTTCTACGGAAAAGCACTATCTTCTCATACCATTTTTAAGGCAGCAAACAGCGACGCTGAAGTGGTTAAAGAATTGAAATCGACTTTATCCGCCATGAAATAAAATTTGTTAAATAAAAAAGGGCATCTGGAAAAATTCCAGACGCCCTTTTTTATGCGTTTTATGCGACAAAACCTACAATTTCACATAGGCCTCAAAGTTCGCCAGACATGGGTAAGGCGTACCTTCCAGTAAAGTTATCTTCACATAGCGAATGGCAGAACCTGGAGCAACCGCATATCTCTGCTCTGCAGTTATACCAGGATTAAAGCCCCTGTCAGCACCCAGCTGAGTAAAGTTAACCCCATCGGTACTACCTGATATGGTGAATTTCGTAAAACCCTGTTTTGGATCTGTATGCGCATTTAATCCGATATAAGTAAGGGCATAAGCCTTCTTCATATCAATTATAGCCCAATGTGGATAAGGATGAAGTACATCATAATCCACTTGCCAGAAAGAAGGCACATCAGGCGCAGTAGGACTTTTTACAGAAATCGGATCTACAAGGAAAGCAGCAAGATTGGTTTCGTCACCAGGGAAATTCACTTCACTGGATGCTGTAGCCGTCCAGCCCGCCTTATCCAAGGCGATATCTGTAATGGGTACTCTTTCCTGTAAACCCGTCACATTAAACTCGGCCAGGAAGGTTACACTTCCGGTTTGCGTGGCCGCTTTCTCCAATGCAGTCAGCTTCAGATAACGGATATTTCTGGCCGGCGAGATAGGAAAACTCTGTTCTGCTGTAACCGCAGGATTGAAAGTAAACTCACCATAACTGGTAAAGGTACTACCGTCTGTACTTCCTTCCAGTCTGAACTTGGTAAAACCCTTCACACTGTTCTGTCTAGCAGTTAAAAGAACTTTGGTAATCACGATGTTCTTTTTCATATCGATTAACAGCCAATGCGGATAAGCCGTTTGGCCACCTGTATAATTAGAATGCCAAATGGTATTGATATCCCCGTCCAGTACAGCTGTTGCCAGCCCGGTGTTTTCTCCCGTTAATTGTTCACTCGAAGCTGTGATGGTCCATTTAGACCGGTCAAGGCGGGTTTCTTCCATGTTAGAAGTCAGTTCTGCACTTTTATCTTTCTTACAGGCACTTATCGTCATCATTCCTGCAAACAACAGGACGATATAAAATTTTATATGTTTCATCTGATTTGCATTAGTTAAGTGGTAAAGTATTTAGATTTACTGTAGGCTGCTGACCTGTAGGCGTTCTGCTCAAATTGGTATTGTCTGCCACAAAGTCATTGAAGAAGGCCCCGTTCTGTAAAAAGAACTGCCCATTTTCAACACCTCCTTTAAAATCCATACGTTGTTCAGTAGCACCAGTTGGATCCGTTGTAAATTTAGCGCTACTGATCTCGGTCCAAACTCCCGAGGTATTCCGTACCCACATGTTGTTGTACAGGGCCTTTCTCCCCATATAACCGTTTTCGACTGCAAAATTCTCCAGGAATGAATTAATTCCTCCTACATAAGTTGAAGTAGAAGGACGCTTAAATGTGGCCATAAATTTCCATGCATTCAATTCAGGGGCAAAAAACCAAGAAGAATACAACGTATTTCCATTTCCATCTGGCTTAATCTGGGTTAAAAATTTATAGGTATTTCCGGTAATCCATTTATAAACCATATAAGATTGCCCTCCGGTTCCCTCACCACCAAAATTACCATCAGTTACACCCGCACCTTTACTGGTCAGCACCGTTTTATCCCCATTATCCGCATCCCAAACAGAGAACAACATCCAGCGTTCTGTAGCAGATTTAACCTGCATACCAAAATACCCTCCATTAAAACCGTTGGACATGTAATAAGATCCGATATTATCCTGCCCCTGAGGAACAGTAACTTCATTATATAACCATTCAATATTCCCAGAAGGTGATGTGTAATTCAAATGCACAGAAGGCCCCCGGCGCGACCAGTAAAACTGATTATCTGTACTTACACTGGCATATTTCAGTCCAGAGGTTGCTGCAGATCCACCAATCATAATATTGGAAACCTCCGCAAAAGTACTTCCTTCTTTACTAAGCCCCTGAAGGTCTACTTTTACATAGCCCGCAGCAGCCACATCAATAGAGGCTACAGGATAAACCGCAGCTGTCGCTCCCTTCAGAGTAACATTAAAAGACTTTCCATCTACCGTTACTTTAATCGTAGATGACCCGGTTATTACCGAAGCCTGGATAGCCAGGTTGAGTTTACCAGGCTGACCCAATTTAAAATAGGTACTGATCACACTTCCTGCATTGTTCCATTTGTTCAAGCCACCAGCAACAATCTGCTCTGTGCCACCATTTACAGGCTGAGTAATGAAAGCATTTCCTTCAAGTGGTACAGCAGTGCCGGTTTCTAAGACTACCGGCCATTCTTTATATGTATTCTCTGCAGTTTGCTGAGGTCCCTTCTTACAAGCACTCAGGCAAAAAACGCTGCTCATCAGGAGCAATAAATATATTTTTCTCATAATTGATTTCTTAAATAGATGCTTAAGGATTCTGGGTCAGGTTCTTGTTGTTGTCAATCTCATATTGCGGAACAAAAAAGATCACCCTTGCATCCGTTGGCTGAATCGTTTGGGTAATAATTGTATTTGGTGTATTGTTTAAAGCATGGGTACCCGGATAATTCCTCACCATAGGCTTGTTATTCCTGAACAGGTCATAAGCCCGCTGTCCTTCAAAAGCAAATTCCAGACGGCGTTCCTCCAATACCACATCCAAAGCCGATTTTCCAGTCCCCGCTATTCCAGCCAAAGTCAAGGCAGGGATACCTGCACGTGTACGAATCAAGTTTACATCATCCAAAGCCGCCTGTGCATTACCCAATTTAGCATTAGCTTCTGCGCGGTTCAGGTACATTTCTGCAAAACGCAGGTATACTGGAGAACTTAAATTCACGACCCCTTCCTGAAGACTGTATTTGGTGACATAATACATCGGAGCAGCAGGAGATAATTTAGAATTATACTGCAATATGCCATTGATCTTATAAGGTGCAATAAAACTATGTCTAAGGTCAGACGGATTTTTATCCAGCTCTGCAACATACTGCTGAGAAGCATAGATCTCGCCATAACCTGTACTTCCCTGAGAACCCGGTGTGCTTAAACTTCCAGGTGTTCCGCTGTAGTACATAGAGCCAATCGCTCCAAAGCCCTGATCTTCCGTTTTCATGTACCGGACTGCAAAAATAGTTTCGGCATTGGCCTCCGGTGTCACTGTAAAATAGTTCTGATAATCACTGCCCTGCAGCAATTTATACCTTCCTGATGCAATCACAAGATTGGCATATTTTATCGAATTGGCATTATCCCCCATGTTCAGATAAACCCTGGACAACAAGGCATAAGCCACCTCTTTAGATGCAAAAATATCCGATTTGCTCACCGTCATCAAATCTGCAGCCTTCAGGAGATCTGCTAAAACCGCATCATAAACTTCTTTCACACTCTTTCTTGCAGGCGTATCATCCGTAATGCCTTCTTTTAAAACAGGCACACCCGGATTTGCCCCATTTCCTTGTATATAAGGGCGTCCAAATACTCTTACCAGGTTGAATTCCATCATTGCCCTTAAAAAAAGGTTCTCGCCTTTAAGCTGACGTAAATCTGCTGTAGACGCGTCAGGAATAGCCGCAATGATCTTGTTGGCCGCAACAGTTACAAAGTAGGCCTGTTTCCAGAAATTTGCACCATGTGTTCCAGTCGGAATATGCGTATAACGATAACAGCGAGAAAGGTCATCTGAGGAAGGTTGTCCCTGAGCCACATTGTCACTCTGGTATTCCGTCAGAAAATGTGCACTCCTGATATAGGTAGCATCTCTTAATACCGCATAAGTTCCAATAGTTGCAGTTTCTATATCTCCTGCATTAGTCAGGGCAGACTGATCATCAATAGCCGTAGAAGGCTTAACTTCCTTTTTACAGGCACTCATGGCCACAACCACAGTTACCGAAAGCATAAATAGTTTTATATATTTTAATTTCATTGTGTCCTCCAATTTTTATAAACCGATGTTGATACCAAACAATATTTTCCTGCTGATCGGATACTTGAAGTTGCCCGCAGCATCACTAAAATCTACCTCAGGATCAACACCCGAGAATTTTGTACCTGTCCATAAATTATCCCCGCTCACAAAGACCTTGGCATTTTTGATCTTTAACTTTGACAACCACTGCGTTGGTATATCATAACCCAGTGTCACATTCCGCAAACGGATATAACTTCCATCTTCCAGATATCTGGAAGAACTCTGGTTAGAATCGTGGTTACCACCCAGAACTGGCTTTGGATGCGTAGCGATATCGCCTACCTTTTCCCACCTGCTCCATCCGGATTTCAAGACCATTGCATTATAACTCTCATACAAACCGTCACTATCAAAAAGGGCGCGGCTGGCGTTATATACTTCATTACCATAAACAAAATTGAAAAAGGCACTTAAAGAAACACCCTTGTAAGAAAAGGTGTTGGTAATACCTCCGGTAAATTTAGGAGAAGCAGAAGTACCTGTATATTGTCTGGTAGCCTGGCTATAGGTATTGGTCAAGGCTGTATATTGTTTGCCGTCAGCATCAGTAATGATCTTTTCCCATAACGGATCTCCATTATTCGGATCCACACCCGCCCAGATCGGCATTTTCCAATCGTAAATATCATGGCCAATAGCTCCCGGCTTACTCGCATCCGGTGCTATTGCATCTTTGCCAGCGTTTAAGGCTAAGATCCGGTTTTGATTAAAGGCCATATTGTAACTGGTCTCCCACTTAAACTGGCCGGTCAGGTTCCTGGAATTAATGCTGAATTCAATACCTCTGTTTTTCAGGGCACCTACGTTATCAAAATAGTAACTATATCCGCTTGTACTAGGCAGCGGAATCTGGAACAATAAAGCATCTGATCTTTTATCATACACATCGACCGTAACATCAATCCGTTTAAACAAACCAAAATCAACGCCAATATTGGTGGTTTTCTGTTTCTCCCAAGTGAGGTTTGGATTGGCTCTTTGTGAGGGTTTTGCACCCGGCGTTCCACCATAACTTGCAGATGCATCTATGACATATAATCCCAATGAAGGATAGTCACCAATTTCAGCATTACCTGTGGTACCATAACTTGCCCTGAATTTCAAGAAGTTCAAAGGCCCTATATTTTTAAAGAAGTCTTCATTCGATAAGATCCAGGAAGCACCTAATTGGTAAAAATTGCCTCCGCTTTTATCACGGCCAAAGCGCGACGAATTTTCATGGACAAAGGAAGCGACTCCAAAATATTTTCCGGCATAATTATATTCAGCCTGCGAAAGGTATTTACTAAAATTCACATCGTTGGCTCCCCCACTTGGATTACTCACTATATCAGTTGCCGTAGACATCACAGGTCTCCCAGGAGGCAAATTCTTCCCATTCAACAAAGCATTGTCAAAATGCGATTTTTCTGTTTCCCCAACGGCCAAAACGCTTAAATTATGCGATCCGAAACTGTTTTCATATTTTAAACGGTTGGAAGAAAGTAGCCTGTTGGTATAAGAAGTCTGGTTATAGAGTTCACCAGAATTTGCCCCTCCTTGTTTTGTTCTTTTATCAGAATAATCAACGTAAAAATCATTAAAGAAGTTAGCCCGGTTATAGGACGCAAAACTCAGGTGTTTGCTTATGGTATAGTCCAGATTTACGTCCCCATTTACATTTAAACTTCTTCCATTGGAAAAATTATATTGGATGGACTGCAGAAAATTCTCCTTATCCCTTCCCAACCAGTTTGGTGTTGTCCTTCCATCAGTTGGTGTCCCATCAGCATTGAAAGCGGGATCAAAAGGTAAATTCAAATAAGCATCACGCAGGGTACTGCTGGTCTGATAATTGTCTTTGGTGTAAATGGTATTTAAGAGTACGCTTAACTTTAGGCGCTGGGTAAGTTGAGAAGAAAGGTTTGCACGAAGACTATAAGCCTTTTTGTCGTTTTTCACCACTGTACCCTCTTCTTTATAGTAATTACCGGAGATATAAAATTTAGATTTTTCCGTACCTCCTGAAGCAGAAAGCACATAATTCTGTGTCAAACCGGTCTGGGTAGCCAAATCCCACCAATTGGTATTTGTATTCAGAACCGCGGGGTTGGGATTGGTAAAGGTCTTCTGATAGTCATACAGTTGCTGGGTATTCATCAGCTTAAAATTCCCCAAATTAGGCTTGTTAAATCCTACCGTAGAGCTGATGTCAATTTTGGTTTCACCTGCTTTGCCTGTCTTGGTGGTAATGATGATCACACCACTTCCTGCTCTGGAACCATACAGACCAGTGGCAGCTGCATCCTTTAAAATGGTCACCGATTCCACATCTGCAGGACTATAGGTCGCATTGGAAGAGCCATAGGCACCCACAATATTTCCATCTACGACAACCAGGGGCGCCGTACCTCCATTAATGCTGCTCACTCCTCTAACCAAAACTTTCGGTGCTTCAGTTGGATCACCGGATGCCGAAGATACAGTAACTCCAGGGGCCTTTCCCTGGATCATGCTCATCACATCATTCGAAGCTACACCTTTCAGCTGCTCTGCATTCAATACCGTTACAGAACTGGATAATTCGCTCTGTTTTTTTGAAGAATACCCTACAACCACCACTTCATTCAAATTACTATTTTCCTCTTCCAGCTGCACATTAATCACCGTTCTTCCAGAAACCGGAACTTCCTTGGTTAAGTAACCAACCGAACGGATAACCAAAACACCATCATTGGGCACTCTAAGTGTAAAATTTCCCGCGGCATCTGAAGAAGTACCAACTCCCCTGTCTGACTTTAAACTAATCGTTGCTCCAGGCACCGGACCAGCTTTATCCGTAATTTTTCCTTTTACAATGATATCGTTTACATTATCCCCCTGTGTAGAAAGCATCACCAGTCCTTTACTTGTAACTGTGTACTTCAATATCTCATTTGTAAATAATTTCTCCAGCACCACCTTGAGATCCGCATCAGCAACATCCAGGTTCACCTTTCTGTCTGTATTCAGATAATTTGTACTGTATATAAAATGATATTTACTTTGCTTCTCAATCATTTTCAAGATCTTATCAATCTTTTCGTTCTGCACAGTAATACTGATCTTTTCCTGGGAAAGGACCTTGGCAGAAACCTGCATACAGAGAAGTAAAACAATGGTAAAAGTTAACTTCATATACAAAATTAGTTTTAGAACGGGCCGGTTAAGTCCCCATTTGAGTAATAGTTTATTTGTCATATATTTGAAAATTGGTTTCACAGCCAAAAACAGAGGAGACCTGCCGCTCAAAAGTAGCCTCCTCTAAAATGTTAACTATCAATAATTACCGGTTTGGTGTTGGAGCACCGAACCGGTTTTTATTTTGAAAGCTGAACAGTATTTCCTTTGATCTTATAATTAAAATAGTTTACGGTTTGCATTGCTTTTAATACTTCGTTTATCGGTTCATTTTTAAGGGTTGCAGTAAATTTATATTTTTTCACTTCATCATCTTTGAAGGCCAGGGTGATCCCGTACTCGCGTTCCAGTTTCTGCTGAAGCTCAATAAAGGTTTCGTTATTAATTTCCAGGCCGTTATTCACCCAGGCGGTTTCTACCACCACATTCCTGTTGGTCAAATGCACATTGCTCACCAAAACTTTGGGAACATCTTTTGCCAGCACCTTTTTAGCTCCAGCCAGCTGATCTTCCTCCACCGTAATCTTTTCACTTGGTTTCAAAATAAAATGACGATGGCTTTTGTCATTCAGACTAGCCTGTATGCTTCCCATAATCAACGAAGCCTCTGTACGGCGTTCATCCGGGTAAGCACTTACATTAAATTTGGTTCCAAGCACTTTGACATCCAATTTAGCCGTATGTACAATAAAAGGCACAGCAGGATTATGTTCCACCTCGAAAAAGGCTTCTCCAATAAGATCCACCTCACGGGTATTTTGATTATAGCCTTTCCTTAAGCTGATCTTCGTATCCGCATTTAATGAAACGGTTGTTCCATCTTCAAACGTGATCTTCTTTCTTTGCGCCTTCTCTGTCTGAAAAACATTTTTACTTAGCTGCGTACCCTGCTCTGCATTTAAGGAATTGGAAGGACCGGATCTCTTCCATACAAAAAAACCACCGATCAATGCGACAAGAACCACAAGAGCGGCCATCCTGTACATTTTAAATTGACCAGTGCTGCTTATATAACTTTCACTGAGTTCTGGAACTGGCTGTTCAACAACATTAAACCTGGTCTGTATCAATTGCTTAAAGTTGGCAAGTTCTGTTTCAACGGGGCGTTTATTACCACTCAGCTGCTGATACATAACCACGGCTTCGCTCAGTTCCTGTTCTTTCTCAGGGTGTTCTATTGTATAATTTTGCCAGAACCTGATCTGTTCTTCATCGTTGCCGGCACAATAGCTCAGAAAGCTTTCATCAGTAAGAAAATCTACAGATGTATATTGGTTATAATCCATTGTTTTGCCTGTTTAATCTAATAGTGCAGCAATACGGATTTTTTCCTAAGAAAATTTCAAAAAAAATAAAATTAATTTAACACAGCCTTTATCTTAAAAAAACACAAACCTATTTCATCTCCTTTTTTAAGATCTTCAAAGCATCGTATATCGTATTATAAGCTGTTTTAACCGTAAGTGAAGTACGCTCGGCGATTTCAACATAAGAGAGGTCATCAAAGAATTTGAGCTGGATCAGTTCCTTCTGTTTAGGCGTTAATTTTTGAAGTGCAGTTTTCAGTCTGGAACGCAGGTGTTGCTCCGACTGGATATTCACAATAAATTCTTCGTAAGAAAGTTCATGTAATTCATCCTGCTGCGCATGAATTGCCTTCTGCCTCAATTCATCATGATAGTAATGCCGGGCTACTTTTCTTTTAACATAACTCAGCAAATAAGACTGAACATTCTCCACTTCCGGAAGGGTTTGGCGTTTGTCCCATACTTCCATAAAGATTTCGTTCACCAAATCTCTCGATAAGTCCACATCAGCAGAGTATTTGACCCCAAAATTCAGCAAATGAGTAAAAAGAAGTTCATAAAGCCGGAAAAGAGAACTAATATCCCCTTCCTTTATGCCTTTCCATTGCATTTTACAATCTGTTTTGCTTTCCATCTATAGCCAAATCTTGAAATGCGCTCACCGAGTAACCATTATGCATATATACAGATTTTAATTTTCAGTAAAACATAATTCAGGGTTAAATTTCACCAAAAAAACTGTACAGCAACAAGACTTAACTACTTGAATAAAAAAATTACCGCAATTTCAAAAAGAAATGGTATTTCCAAAAAGAAAGGCCACCCTTCCGGATGACCTCCCAAAAAAATGCTTTTGAATAAAATGACCTGGCATCTTCGAGCTTCTTCAGCGAGAATATGCAGTCATTTTATTCAAAACATTTTTCCCCTCTAATTCCAGCCTCCGCCCAGCGAACGGTACAGCTCAATCATAGAATTCAATCTCGCCGCTTTCAGTGTAGCCATATCCAACTCACTTTGCAACAAATTTCCCTGCGCAGTAATCACCTCCAGGTAATTGGCCATTCCATTTCTAAACAACAAGTTCGCGTTCTTTACCGCTTTCTGTAAAGTCTGCACCCGGCTGCTGGCAATCGTATACTGCTGTTTCAGTTTTTCCTGTTTGATCAGTTCATCAGATACCTCACCTACCGCATTCAATACCGATTGTCTGAACTGCAGCACCGCTTTCTCCCGCTCTACCTTGGCCACCTCAAACTGGGTTTTCAATTCTTTACGCTGAAAGATTGGCTGCGTGATCCCACCTGTAACCAAACCAAATAAAGAAGCCGGTACATTAAACCAGTTGCTGGCTTTAAAAGAATTTAAGCCACCACTGGCCGTAATACTCAGAGAAGGATACATACTGGCTTTAGTGACACCAACTTTCGCATTAGCTATCGCCAAAGCCAGTTCCGATGTTTTCACATCAGGCCTGCGGCTCACCATATCCGAAGGTATACCCGCAGATAAAGATTCAGGCACAACCATTTGGTCCAAACTGGCCTGACGCTCTACCGCCGAAGGCAATTGCCCTGTTAAAATACGTAATGCATTTTCCTGAACACCTACACTTTGTTCCAGTTGTGGAACCAGTTGTGCCGCTACTGTTTGCTGCGCCTCTGCCTGCTGTATGGCCAGAGAAGTCACCTGACCGGCATCAAACTGCATATGAATGATCCGAAGCGTACTGTCATTTAAAGCCAGATTCTTTTTAGCCACCAGCAATTGTGCATCCATCATGAGCAAATTATAATAACCCTGAGCGACATTAGCAACCAAACGGGTTTGTACGGCCTTTTTAGCCTCCCTGCTTTGCAGATAGGTTGCAAAAGCACCTTGCTTCTGGCTCCTGATCTTTCCCCAGATATCTGCTTCCCAGCTTAATCCCAGATTGGCATTGTAATCTTCAATATGACTGGTCCCTAAAAACTGGCTGGAACTCAAACCATTCAGACTATTGTCTGAAGGTCGGTTGGAACTTCCGGTAATTTGCAAATTAAGCGATGGGATATTGCCCAGTTTCGACTGTTTAAACAGCAATTCTGAGGCTTCAATATTCTTCACGGCAATCTGCAGGTCATAGTTCCGCAGCAAAGCAGTATCAATCAGTTTACGCAGCTCTGCTTCTGCAATAAACTGTTTTAAAGGAACAGCACCAATACTCGAAGTATCTGCTGTTAAAACAGCCCCCCGGAAAGCATCAGGCGTAGCTGATTTAGGTACCTGTATATCCTTTGATACTTTACAGGCGCTTAAAAAGACGACCAGTAATAAAAAAGCATATGGATTTATATATCGTTTCATTATTTTAAAAATTAATTATTTAGCAATTCAAGCTTTTCAGTTTCCCTGGCTGTTTCATTTTCATTCTGATCCTCAGGGTTCAATACCGCCACCGGTAGGCCGCTAAACCTCTCCTGCAAATGCTGGAAGATCACAAACAATACCGGAATAATGAATAAACCCAATATAACTCCCGACACCATACCGCCGGCTGCACCTATACTGATCGAGTGGTTACCCTGAGCAGAAGGACCTGTTGCAATACTCATCGGGAATAAACCAAAAACAAAAGCAAGAGAAGTCATGATGATCGGACGGATCCTTAACCTTGCGGCCTCAATAGCCGCCGCAACCAAACTAAGTCCTGCTTTGCGCCGTTGCACGGCAAACTCCACAATAAGTATGGCATTTTTAGCCAACAGTCCGATAAGCATAATCAGCGCTACCTGTACATAAATATTATTTTCGATACCTGTTAAACCCAATACCACAAACACACCAAATACACCTGTAGGGATGGAAAGTATGACCGCCAATGGAAGGATATAACTCTCATACTGCGCCGATAATAAGAAATATACAAATACCAAACAAAGTAGAAATATCACAGTCGACTGTCCTCCTGAAGAAATTTCCTCACGTGTTTGCCCGGAGAATTCATAAGCAAACCCGGTTGGCAATTGTTCTTTAGCTGTTTCTTGTATAGCCTTAATTGCATCACCGGAACTGTAACCTGGTTTAGGAATTGCGTTTACCTCGATAGAGTTAAAAAGGTTATAACGCGAAGCCGTTTCTGAACCATATACACGGGTCAATTTAACAAGTGTATTGATGGGTACGCTTTCTCCCGCTTTGTTTTTAACAAACACACGATCAATACTTGCAGGATCGGTCCTGTCTGCAATATCAGCCTGAACCACTACACGATAGTATTTACCAAAGCGGTTAAAGTCTGATGCCTGTGCAGTACCAAAATAAGTCTGCATAGTTTGTAAAATGTCTTTAACACTTACACCCAGCTGATCAGCCTTTTGGTCATCAACATCCAACTGTAACTGAGGATAATCTGCTTTATAAGAAGTAAATGCATAAGCAATTGCTGGTTTCGCCATTAACTTAGCGATAAAGTTATTCGCTACACCACTAAATTTATCCAGCCTGCCATTAGTTTTATCCTGTAAGGTCACATTCATGGCCTCCACATTACTAAATCCTGGAACGGTTGGAAAACTGAATACAAAGAAAGTACCGGCAGATATGGCCGCCATTTTAGCCCTTACTATATTTTGTATTTCATCGATATTTTTTACCGCCCCTCTTTGGTCATTTGGTTTTAACAATAAAAAGATCTGACCAGCCGACGGGCTGTTTGATGCCGTTAAAAAGTTATAACCTGCCAGCGACATCACAAATCTTGCGGATGGCATGGCTCTCAATTCTTTTTCAGCTTGTTTTAATATTTTGTTGGTATTGCTTAACGAAGTTCCTGATGGACTGGCAACAGCAATAGCCACAAAACCCTGATCCTCTGTTGGAATAAAACCTGTTTTTGTTCTGCTGACCAGGAAAACTGTTACAGCAACTATTAATGCAAGCCCGGCCATGCTAATCCATTTATGACGGATAAGGATTTTTAAACCTCCAATATATCTCTTGGTCATGTAATTAAACCCACCATTAAAGCCTGCATAAAACTTCTCAACAAAACCTTTCTTAGGAACCTGGTGGCCATCTGCTGCATGTTTATTCTTTAAAAACAAGGCAGCCAGGGCAGGGCTTAAAGTTAAGGCGTTAACAGCTGATATAATGATGGCTATAGCCATTGTTAATGCAAACTGTTTGTAAAATATACCTGTTGAGCCCGTCATAAAACTAACCGGTAAAAATACCGCCGCCATGACCAGTGTAATAGATATAATTGCTCCGGTGATTTCATGCATGGCCTGGGTAGTTGCCGCTTTGGGAGTAAGCGTGGGGTCATCTTCCATTTTGGCATGCACCGCCTCCACCACCACAATCGCATCGTCCACCACAATACCAATGGCCAATACAAGAGCGAACAGCGTTAAAAGATTGACAGAGAATCCGAAGAGATTCATGAAGAAAAAAGTACCAATAATAGCAACCGGAACTGCTATAGCCGGAATCAGGGTAGACCTGAAATCCTGAAGAAATATAAATACGACAATAAATACAAGTATAAAAGCTTCCACTAAGGTATGCTCAACCTGGTTGATGGATTCATCAAGATCAGTTTTAGTCCGATAAAACTGATTGTATTTAATTCCCTTAGGAAAATCCTTTGAAAGTTTTTCCATTAGTTTATCAAGGGAAATCTGGATTTCGTTAGCATTTGACCCTGATAATTGTATGATACCAATCGTAATTCCATCGTGTCCGTTTAAGCGGTTTACACTACTATAACTATAGGCACCGAGTTCAACACGTGCAACATCTTTTAAACGTAATATAGAACCATCTGAATTTGAACGGATAGCAATATTCTGATATTCCTCCGGTTTGGTAAGCTTACCTTTATATTTAATTACATATTCGAATGCCTCATTACTTCTTTCTCCAACCCTGCCTGGTGCCGCTTCCAGGTTTTTGTCCTGAATAGCACTGATGACTTCATTAGGCGTAATTTTGTAGGTTGCCAATTGAGTTGGATTTAACCAGATACGCATTGAATAGTCTTTAATACCACCAAATACACTGGCAGAACCTACACCCGAGATACGTTTGATTTCGGGGATTATATTGATCTGAGCATAGTTATTTACAAAAACTGCATCGTATTTTTTTGGATCCTCTGAGTAAATACCTATCGCACCAATAAAGCTATTTTGCTGTTTAGTAGTCGTTATACCATATTGAACAACCTCTGCAGGCAATTGGCTCGTTGCCTGTGAAACACGGTTTTGCACGTTAACAGCGGCCTGATCAGGGTTCGTACCTTGTTTAAAGTAAACCGTGATACCCAATGTACCATCATTACTGGCCGTGGAGGTCATGTAGGTCATGTCCTCCACACCATTAATTGCCTCTTCCAATGACGGAGTCACCGAACGTAAAATCGTTTCGGCATTAGCACCCGGGTATACAGCAGTTACCAATACCGACGGAGGTGCGATATTAGGAAAGCGCTCCAAGGGCAGCTTTGTTAAAGCAAGTACACCAACGATCACCAATAATATGGAGATCACTGTTGAAAGTACCGGCCTTTCTATAAATTTTTGAAACATGACTTTTAAACTTTAGGTTTTATATTAATTTTTTGTTCTTGCAACAGCCACTTTATCTGCTGCCTTTTGAGGCTGGATAACCATGCCCTCCTGTAATTTATCAATGCCGCTTAACACAATCTGGTCGCCAGCTTTTACGCCGTCTTTAACCAAATAATTTTCGCCAGCTTTACCAACAATAGTAATAGCTTGTTTTTTTACCTTACTGCTGTCACCCACAGTAAATACAAATACTTTATCCTGCATATCAATAGTAGCAGACTGTGGAATGACCAATGCATCATTGTGTTGCAGGCTCAGACGGATCTTTCCAGTGTTACCAGATCTGATCAGACCTTCCGGGTTTGGAAAGCTCGCTCTGATGGTAATGGCACCGGTATTCTTGTCAAACTGACCGTCAATCACATCGATCTTACCCGGTTTGGCATATTCGGTATTGTCGGCAAGCAGCAAAGTAACCGCAGGTAATTGTTTCAGTTTATCTTTCAGTGTCTGGCCGGGATATTGTTCCTTAAAGTTCACAAAATCCTTTTCACCCAGCGAAAAATACACATGTACATCATGTACATCAGACAGTTGAGTTAAAGCTTCCACATCTGTCGGACCAACCAGACTACCACGTTTTTTAAGCAGTCTTCCAATATAACCGCTTACAGGAGCTTTAATTAAGGTATAGCCCAGATTAATAGAGGCTGTCGAAACATTCGCTTTAGCTTGCTCCACGTTTGCTTTTGCGGCCAATGCAGTCGCTTTAGCCGATTTCAGCTGGAATTCAGAGATCACTTTGTTTTGCACCAGCGGGGTTAAACGCTCTACCTCCAGTTGCGCATTAATCACAGCCGCCTCTGCAGAATGCTGGGCTGCAAGTGCATTGTTTAAAGCTGCACGGAAAGGCAGTTCATTGATTTTAAAAATAGACTGGCCTGCAGTTACAAAAGCACCTTCATCTACAAATACTTTATCCAGTGTACCGCTCACCTGAGGGCGAACTTCAACATTTACAGTACCTTCAATAGAGGCAGGATATTCCTGGAAGGTTGTTTCCGTTCCGGAAACAACAGCGGCCACAGGTAAGGCAGGCGGTGGTGGTGCAGCCACCTGAGGATTCTTACTTGAACAAGCCATTAAAAATAGAACAGAGAGTAGTAGTATTGGTTTCATAACGTTATTAGACGATTTAACAGTGTTAGATAATAGGGCGGAGATGGGGGGATATTTCATGATATTTATTATTATGTAGATTTATAACGGATATAAGTGATTTAACAGCGTTAGATTACCAGGCAAAAAAAAGGATCAATCGTTTATGAACCGGATAATGCCTTTCAGGGCATCTCTCAGAATATGCTGGTTCATCTCTTCGTTAGTTCCTTTCTGAACCAGATTGATCGAGATCAGTCCATGCACAATAGACCAGAACGTATAATATTTTCTGCAAATCAGGTCTTCGTCAGGTTCCACTTTCGTAATGAGTTGTCGGATCACATCACCATACATCCGGCTTACCCGTTCTGCTTCCGGCAATGCTTTTTTAACCTCACAGCAAATCATTTCCACACCATACATGATCTGATAAAACTCTTTGTGTTCAAAAGCAAAATCCCAGTAAGCAATCCACATCGCCTCCATCTGATCGGCTGGATGTTCATACGCATTTCTGGCGGCTTCTACTTTTGCACCCAACAGAATATAACCCCTGCTGGTCAGCTCTAAAAGAATGCCTTCTTTGTTGGCAAAATATTCATAAATGATCGGCGCAGTATACTCAATAGCATCCGCAATTTTGCGCATACTCAAAGCCTGCCACCCTTCTTCCTGGGCAATCTGAAGCGCAGCATCCAGGATGTTATTCCTGGTCTCTTCTTTTAAACGCTGGATTCTTTCTTTGCTTCCCATGACTAATTATATAAGAGGTGTAAATAATTTAACACCGTTAGACAAATGTAAATACTTCTTAAATAAGAATCTATCATTCATTTGTCAAAATGAAATTACATAGCTTTAAATGCTTTCAAACACGCTTATTCTGTCAAAATTTGCCTAAAAGATTTAGGCGTTCCCTGCATTTGTCTTCTAAAAAAGATATTAAAATTAGCAGGGTACTCAAATCCCAGACAATAGGCAATCTGTGCAACATTCCATTCTGTGTGTTTCAACAGGGCCACGGCTTCGTTCGCTATTCTTTTAGAAATATGCTCAGAGGTAGTTTTCCCGGTCACCTCCTTAACCGCATGGTTCAAATGGTTTACATGAACCGCCAGTTTAGCCGCAAAATCATGCGCAGTTTTCAGTTCCAGTATATGATCTGTAGAACCAATCGGGAATTGCCTCTCCAGCAGCTCCATAAAGAGCGATGCCAGACGTACCGAAGCGTTACTATGTTTAATATCTGTAGATGCAGGCTGTACTTTGATCGCTTCATGAACAATCAGGTTCACATAGTTGCGGATCAGGTCATATTTATGTACATACTCCCCATTCATCTCCTCCATGATCTTTAAAAAGAGTTCCATAAATATACCCTCCTGATGTTCATCTATCCGGATCAGCGGGCAGCCATGAATCCTCCACAACAGAGACTCTTTCAGGCTTTCATTCTTTTTACGCATAAAATTCTCCGTAAAAAGACAAAAATATCCACCCTGTGTTTCAGAGGTTCCCTCCCAGGAATAGGGTATATTGGGGTTTGTAAACAAGAGCGCGCGTCCTTTCACCTCTATACGTTCATTTGGAAAATGAAGTATACCACAACCAATGATCAGAGAGATCTTGTAAAAATCTCTCCGGTTATAAGGTGAAGGGTTTGCAGAACAATAAACTGACCTTTTAAATACATTAAAATGGCCAATATCGTTCACCATTCCCAAACTTGGGACCACAACTTCAGGCTGGTTAATTTTAAGCCTGTCGTAAAAATCCTGCAGCGTTTCGCTTTTCAATACATTATAAAATTCCTGGTTTCTGGCCGGCATATGACGATGATAAAAAAACTAATATAAAGTTAAGACTTTATTACAGTTCCGTCACGCATTTCTTCGCTCGGTTCTGTCACAAATTCATCACCAGCATTCAGATTTCCAAAAACCTCTATCCTGTTATCGGTTTCCCGACCTTTCTTAACGGAAACTTTTTCCGTCTTTCCATTCACCACTTTGATCACAAAAAGACCTTCGCTGGTATCGAGCAATGCTTTCTTAGGAACAGTAAAAGTACTGGCATTGGCCGGAAGCGGGATACTGACCTCCGCCACCATACCTGGCAACAGTTTTTTATCCTTGTTGAGTACATCCATTTCTACCTTTTCAGAACGCAAACGCAGATCCAGAGCGCCCGCCAAACGCTTCACATCAGCCGTAAAAGTTTGACTTGGAAGAGATTTAACTGTAAAAGTAACCTGATGCCCGTCTTTAAGATAACCTGTATACACCTCCGGAATAGAAATGGCCAAGCGGAGTTTCTTCTGCTCCTGCAAAGTAAACAACGGGAACTCCGATCCTTTTCCAGAAGGACCAACATAAGCACCTAAATTCACATTTCTTGCCGTAATGATCCCGCTAAACGGCGCGCGGATCTCCAGATAGTTCTGAATGGCACCTACTTCTTTTAAAGCTGCTTTCGCCGCTTCAAACTGTGCGTAATCTGAATTTTTTCTGGCCATGGCCTGATCCAGATCATTCTTGGAAATGGTACCCGGTGTTTTGCTGGTTTCAAACAAACGGTCATAGTTCGCCTTGCTGGCTGTATAAACTGCTTCCTGAGCCTTAAGCTTTGATTGTGCAGCCGCAATCTGAGAAGTCATTTCCGGTGCTTCCAGGGTCATGAGCAGTTGCCCCTGGGTAACCTGAGAGCCAATATCTGCCTTTAATGTTTTCACAAAACTACTCACTTTGGCATACAGGTCTACCTGTTGGTAAGCAGTCAGTTCGCCTGGCAGACGAAGTGCTGTAGACAATTTCTCTTTTTCCAGTTTAAAAGTAGCTACGGGAGCTGCTTTCTCTGTTTTTACCTCTTCTTTCTTCGCTGAAGCCGTACAGCCGTGCAATATTGTAGCCAGGGCCAAGCCGCCTGCAACCAATGTACCCTGAAATATTTTTGTTTTCATTTGTATCAAATTTAAATATCTTACCATTAATCTGCTAAACCTTTAATGTAATGCTTGCTTTCTTCATCTTCCGGATCCAGTGAAATGGATTGCGTAGATACTTTGCCCTGTACCCAGGCAAATACCAGAGGCAAGATCACTAATACGGCAAAAGTAGAAGCGACCAATCCGCCAATTACTGCTCTTCCCAGCGGAGACACCTGATCACCACCCTCTCCATGTCCTATAGCCATTGGCAACATACCCGCTACCATGGCCACACTGGTCATGATGATCGGCCTCAGCCTTAAAGCTGCCGCTTCTTTTGCCGATTCCAGCGCATTGCCATTGTACTTCCTTAAATGCTCCGCATTGGTGATCAGCAAGACCGCATTGGCAATGGATACCCCCACCGACATGATGATCCCCATATAGGACTGCAAATTCAGTGTAGAGCCTGTTACCGTTAACAACAGCAGAGAACCTAACACCACCGCAGGTACAGTAGCCAGAATAACCAGCGGCACCTTAAACGACTGGAAATTGGCCGACAGCATTAAAAAGATCACCACAATAGCTACCAATAAGCCAGACTGCAAACTGCTCAGGGTTTCCTTAAGCACCTGAGTTAAACCTACCGGCTGGATCATCAGGCCACGGGGAAGCTCTCCCACCGCTTTAATAGCCTTCTCAATATCTTTAGTTGCAGACCCCAGATCTTTTTTGTTCAGATTGGCTGTTACCGAAAGAAAAGGCGTTGCACCAACGTTGTCATTTTCTCCATAGGTCGTATCCGGAGTAATGGTTGCCACATCCGAAAGTACCGGCCTGGTCGCATTTCTCAGCAGAGGAATTTCCCCGATATCATCTTTGGAACTCATCTGGTTAAAAGGTACCTGTACCTGCACATTATAAGTCAGTCCGATCTTCTCATCCATCCAAACGTTCTTGTCTGTATAACGGGAAGATGACGTAGAAGCCACCAGAGATCTAGAGATATCATTCAGATCGACCCCCAGTTGGGCCGCCCTTACACGGTCTATATTGATGTTCATAGAAGGATACTTGATGGGCTGTGCAATCTGTACATCCCTCAGGTATTTGATTTTCTGCAATTCTGCCATGATCTTGTTGGCATAAACTTCATTGACCTTTTTGTTCTTACCGGCAATCCTGACCTCTACCGGTGTAGGGGAACCCTGGCTCAACACTTTATCGGTCAGCTCTATCGGCTCAAAAGAAAGCTTAAGTTCAGGTGCAAGCTTTTTGATCCGCTCCCGCAATTTATCCTTAAACTCCTCCATATCCGTATGGTAATCTTTCAAACCAATCTGGAAAACGGCCTCATGAGGACCCGCCATAAATAAGTAGATTGGGTTCACCGAGAACAAAGCCGGGTGCTGACCAACATATACCGAAGTAATGGCAATATGTTCCGGCCCTACCATTTTCTTCAGTTCGCCAAGGATCAACTGTGCTTTCTCTTCTGTCCGCTCCAAACGGGTACCGTCTGGTGCTTTCATCCGCAACTGAAATTGACTGGAGTTTACTTTTGGAAGTACATCTCTTCCTATCGTACTCAGCAGCAGCACCGCCAGACCGGTGATCAGCACCAGATACAGGATCACCACCGGTTTACGGTGCGGCATCAAACGGTTTAGAAAACGCATGAACCGGTTCCTGAACCGTTCAAACAAACTGATCTTTCCATCTTTGTTAAAATCTTCACGTTCCACCAATATCTTTTTCTGGTTTAGCGTGTCTTTCTCCGATTCAGGTGTCAAACCTGTAGAAAGAAAAACGGCTTCATCTTCGGTTGCACCTTTTGGATGCTTGGTTACTTTATGCGGGTGTGCGATCATCAGCCAGTTGGCCATGATCGGTACAAAGGTTTGAGATAAAAAGAAAGAGACTACCATGGAAAAACCGATGGCCATGGCTAGCGGCAAGAATAAAGCTCCTGGAATTCCGCTCATAGTAAAAGCAGGTGCAAATACCGCCAGAATACACAACAGAATCAGCAATTTTGGAAAAGCAATCTCCTTACAGGCATCCCAGATGGCCAGCGCCTTGGGTTTCCCCATATCAAAGTGCTGGTGTATGTTCTCTATCGTTACCGTAGATTCATCCACCAGGATACCAATAGCCAGTGCCAGACCACTCAATGACATGATATTGATCGTTTGCCCAAAGAGCTTGAGGAACAATACTCCCGCTATAATAGAGGTTGGAATGGTTAAAATAACGATCAGTGCCGCACGTTTGTCACCCAGGAACAACAACACCATTAAACCCGTTAGAATCGCCCCGATGGCCCCTTCACTGATCAAACTTTTCACCGCATTGATCACATACACGCTCTGGTCAAATTCATAAGACAGTTTAACATCCTCAGGCAGTGTATTCTGGATTAAAGGAAGGTTCTTTTTCAGATTTTTTACCACATCCCAGGTAGACGCATCCCCCGATTTTGCAATACTGATATATACAGAACGTTTACCATTGATCAGGGCATAGCCCGCTGTAGCATCTGCTCCATCTTTAACCACCGCCACATCTTTCAGGTACAAGTTCTGTACCCCTCCCTTAAATAAAGGAATATTTTCAAAATCCTTAATTTTCTGAATGGTATAATTGGTGGGTGTAATGTAATTCTTATTACCAATCCTCACGTTTCCGGAAGGCGCAGTCTGGTTGTTGACCCGGATGGCCTCAACCACCTGGTCTACGGTCAGGTTGTGCGAACGCATTAAGTTCGGGTCTACGTTGATCTCTATCGTACGCGGACTTCCACCAAAAGGTGCTGGTGCCAGTAAACCAGGGATGGCCGTAAAAGAAGAACGGACATAAATATTGGCCATATCCTGCAACTCGTTATTGGAACGGATCGGGCTGCTCAGCACCAATTGTCCAACCGGTAAGGAGGAGGCATCAAAACGAATGATAAAAGGAGGCTGTGAGCCTGGCGGGAAAATGGCCTGGGCCCTGTTGGACAGCGCACTGAGCTCCGAGGCTGCCTGTGCCATATTCGTTCCTTCATAATAAGTAAGCTTCATCAGCATTAAACCCTGTACGTTTTTGGTTTCAATGCTCTTGATCCCATTGGCAAAAAGCAGAATATTGATGTACTGCTTACCAAAATAAGCCTCCATTTGTGTCGGGGTATAGCCCCCAAAAGGGTGCGCAATATAGATCACCGGTAAGTTCATCTTTGGCAGGATATCCACCTTGATGTCACTGATGGCACCAATCCCAAAGAAGAAAAGTCCGGCAACCAATACCAGGATGGATATCGGTTTTCTAAGTGCGAAACGTATTAGATTCATTGATGTATAGATTAGAATTCGTTTATAAAAAGATCATAATTACCCAATGCGGCAGATTTAAGCAGCAGTGCCTGCCATACATTGTTGTACGCAATGTCGCGGTCAGTTTCTGCCCGGTTCAGGGTATATAAGGCCTGGGTTAAATCCACCATCGTGGTGAGACCATTTTTATATAAAGTACTTTTTTGCAGATAGGCATCTGAAGCCGCCTTGACCTGGATGGGCGCCTCCTTATAATTGTCTATCGCATTTTTCAGCTTCGTATCTGACAAGGCCAGTTGTGCCTGCAGTTGTTTGTTCACCAGTTCATACTCGTCCTGAAGGCCTCTGGAAATGTACTCCTGCGCCCTAACCTGTGGGTGGGTGCGGGCAATAGAGGTCAGGTTCCAGACCATCCCAACACCAAAGAGGTAGTTGCCACGGGTAGGGTTCACCCCATCGGCATAACTTTGGGTAAAGGCCGTCTGGTTCTGTGCATACCCAGAACTGAAGCCCGAACCCCTGCCCTGCATCACACCAAAAAGAGAAAAGGTAGGATAGTAGGATCTTTTATAATAATTGGTTTGTTCATTGCTCACCTCTACCCTGTTTTTATAATAGTTTAAAACCGGGTGATTGCTTGTGATCAGCGTGTCTGCTCCATATTGTGCTGGAATCCGGGTAATAGACGCCGTATCTATAGTAAAGTTAACCGCAGTAACCCCCATCAGAACGCCCAGCTTATTGGCCTGCTCCTGTTCCAGATCTTTAGCCTTGGTTAAAGAGATCCGGGCATTGGAGACCTCTGCCTTGGCCAATGACGAATCTACGCCTGCGATTAAACCATTCTTTGCACGCAACACAGCCGTATTCTGAAACACGAGTGCCCGCTCCAGATTTCTCTTCTGCGATAAGGTTAAGCGCTGGGCCGCCAGCAAATTTAAATAGGCTGCTGAGACCCTGATTTCCTGCTGGAACCGTTCCTGCTCCAGATCCTTTTTATCCCGGTTCAATACCGTCTGTGCAACTTTGATCTTTTCTTTAATACGTCCGAAAGTAAAAAAATCCCAATTGACATTGGCCAGGTAAAGTGAGCCAAAAGCAGCATTCCAGTTTTGTTTGTCTAATGCCGGGCCTGAAGAGGCTACCGCTAAACCACCCAAACCATAGGATGGCCCATTCTGACCATTGATTGTTCCATAGTCATTTTGTGCCGACAGACTCAGGTTTGGCAAATAATCCCTTTTACTTTGCTTTACAGTTTCTTCTGAAGCATGGACATAATTACCTTTGGCTTTCAGCAGATCATAATTGGTTAGTGCGGTGTTTACCGCCTCCTTTAAACTCAGGGTTTGTGCATTTAAAATCCCCGCGCCAATAAAAAGGAAATAAAATAGAAATAAAACAAATGATTTTACGCTAAGCATAGTGTGTATTTTACACTGCAAATTTATTCCGAAGGCATAAATTCAAAGTATGTGCTTCAAATCAATAATTATTTGAATCAAATAATTTGGGCAGGAACCCATACTTTACTTTTCTATTACAATTATACCTATACGGTGCTGAAATGCCCTATTTCTTATGCTTACTTTTATGCCCATGAAGGATATCGAGAAAAAAGAGGACCTCGGATTGCTGGTAAATGCATTTTACAATAAGGCGCTGGAAGATGAGCTGATCGGGCCGATTTTCAAGGCCGCCGATTTTTCTCTAACAGCACATATTCCGGTCATGGTCTCGTTTTGGGAAACCATTTTATTTGATGTGCATACTTACAGCGGAAACCCCATGCTTAAACATATCCAACTGAACCAGTTCATCCCTTTAAAGCCAGAACATTTCCAGCGCTGGCTGGTGCTTTGGGAAGATGTTCTTAAAACCCATTTTAAGGGAGCAAGAGCGGAAGAGGCTTTAAAACGGGCATCCTCTATCGCCCAAATGATGCAAATTAAAATTTCCCGGAGTATTTGATCTTTTCTTAGGGAATAGACCATTTCACGCTTTCAGAAGTTGTCCTTTCTTTCTCGTGAGCAATTAATAATTATTAAATTATCATATTTAATTCGGTGGCTTAACCGTATTTTAGTAAAAAAAACAAAATGAAAACAACCTTAAAAGCATCCCTTCTTGTGCTTCTTGCAGTATCCCTGAATGCTGAACTTAAGGCACAAGGTGTAAAAATTCCACAAGCCAGTAGTGGACAAACCATCACACAAGATTTTGGTTTAGGCAAAATAACCATCAGTTACTCCCGCCCGAATGTGAAAGGCAGAAAGATCTTTGGAGGCCTGGAATTGTATGGTAATGTATGGCGTACTGGTGCAAACAGCGCTACAGCAATTAAATTTACAGATGATGTTACTTTTGAAGGTAAACCGGTTCCTGCTGGCGATTATGAACTTTTCACCATTCCTGGTAAGGATGAGTGGACGGTAATCCTCAATAAAATGTCAAAACAGTGGGGGGCTTACGAATATAAAGAGTCCGAAGACTTACTAAGAGTTAAGGTAAAACCAGTAGCTTTAAAAGATAAAGTAGAAACCTTTACTATACAGCTGGCCAACGTATATCCAACCAAGGCGCAGTTACAATTACAATGGGAAAATACTTCTGTGAGCGTGAACCTGACCACTGATGTGGATACTAAAGTAATGGCGAGCATTGATGAAGCCATGAAAGGGGAGAAAAAACCATATTTCGCTGCCGCACAATATTACTATGAAAATGGCAAAGACCTGAACAAGGCCCTGGAATGGATGAATGCTGCAGAAGCTGCAGATCAAAAAGGTCCGTGGATCAGGTTATGGAAAGGCCGTGTACAGTTAAAAATGGGCGATAAAAAAGGTGCAGCTGCAAGTGCAGAAGCAGGTCTTAAACTGGCAAAAGAATCCAATAATGAAGAATATGTAAGATTGAATTCAGCATTATTAGCTGAAGCCAAGAAATAATTTTTCTATCTTCTTTTAAAAGGGCAGCCTTCAGGGTTGCCCTTTTTTATGTTGTACAGGCATCAGTATTTGCTGGAGAAGGAGACTGATGGCCACCACCAGTAAACAGCCGATGACATTAAGCCATAAATAAGCCACCACCTTGTAGTATCCACACACACAAACCGCTATTTCGGTCAGAACAGCTGCAATAAAGACCGCTCTTCCATCTACCTTTTTCAGATAAAAGGCCACTAAAAACACCCCGAGGATCGTACCATAAATATAAGATCCGAGAATGTTCACCGCTTCGATCAGGTTACCGATCTTACTGGCATATAAAGCCATCAGAATACATACACCACCCCACAAAATAGTTGCCCACCTGGAGGCATTGAGGTATTGCTGGTCTGTTGCTTGTTTATTGATCAACCTCTTATAGATATCAATCACACTTGTAGAAGCCAGGGAATTTAAAGCGCTGGCGGTAGAACCCATAGAAGCCAGGAAAATAATCGCGATCAGCAAACCAATTAAGCCTTTTGGAAGGTATTTGGTTACAAAGCTGAGAAAGATATAATTGTTGTCGTTGATATCGGCCTTAGGGTCATTTTTCAGCATCAGGTCTGTAGCCTTTTTCCGGACATTTTTGGCCTGCTCATCCGCTTCCTTCAAAACGATCCGCTGCTGGTCTATCCGGGCCTGATCTTTCTGATCAAGTGCGGTTTCCAATTGCCGGAGTTCGTGCTGCTTCCGGTTAAAGATATCGGTATATTCTGCCTCAATTTGCTTCAGTTCGGATTGATAGCTGCTGTTTTTCAGCTTATTCAATTCAAAACTATTAAAGAATACCGGAGGTCGATTGTATTGATAAAAGGCGAAGACCAGGACCCCGATCAGCAGGATCAGAAACTGCATCGGGATTTTGACCAGGCCGTTCATCAGCAAGCCCATACGGCTCTGCCCTACAGAGGAACCGGTAAGATACCGCCCTACCTGGCTTTGATCTGTACCAAAGTAAGAGAGTTGCAGGAAAAAACCACCAATCAGGCCGCTCCAGACCGTATACTGATTGTTCCAGTCAAATTTAAAATCAATAGCATTGGTACGCCCCATTTTACCGGCAATACTGATGGCCTTGCCTAAGCCTACGCTGGAAGGCAACAGATGTACCACCACTACCCCCGCAGCGAAAAGACCACAGAAAATAATGGTCATTTGCAGCATTTGTGTATAGGAAACGGCTTTTGTTCCTCCGTAAACGGTATAAAAGATGACCAGACCACCGATAAATATAGTCGTATAGGTCGTATTGATATTCAGTATCGTAGAGAGTATGATGGAGGGCGCATAGATGGTAATTCCCGTAGACAAGCCCCGCTGAATGAGAAAAAGAAAGGCGGTTAAGGCCCGGGTATTTAAATCAAAACGCTGCTCCAGGTACTCGTAGGCAGTATAGACCTTTAAGCGATGAAATATAGGCACAAAAGTGATACACAAAACGATCATCGCCAGTGGCAAACCAAAATAGAATTGTACAAAGCTCATTCCGGTAGAGTAAGCCAGGCCTGGCGCAGAAAGAAAAGTAATGGCACTGGCCTGTGTGGCCATCACCGAAAGGCAAACACTATACCAGGGCATGCTCTGGTTGCCCAGCAGATAGCCCTGGATGTTTTGAGCACCACGGCTCTTGTACACCCCATAAACCACAATGGCCAATAAGGTACAGATCAGTACTGCCCAGTCGAGGTTACTCATTCAAAGTATTTTGTAAAAAGGTAAAACAAAAGGATCAGTACCCCTAACCAGAGGATCAGCAACCGGTAAAACTGCTGCCAGCTTTTTACAAAAGGCGGCAGTTCGGGGTCTTTTTGGGAATCCTTCATTATTTGGTGTTTTGGTTTGAAATTAAATTGACCAGCAATCGGTAGGCTCCTGGTACACCTGCAGGAAGTTCACGGTAAAAGACCAGACCCGAATAAACGTATTTGCCTTTACCATAACCGGCCACCAGTAAAGATCCGTTGGAGGGCTTTTCTCCGGTGTCGTTCATTGACAGTACTGCCGTATACTTAGGATCGATATCTGTAGCAAAATAAATACCCCGCTCCTGTACCCAGCCGTCAAAGTCTTTGGTGGTGATTTTATTTGGGTAGTTGAGCACCTGGTGCTCCGGTGCAAGGAAAGTGACTTTAGCATCTTCTTCGGTCACCCGGTCTCTTGTCAGTTTAAAAGGGTATGGTCCCAGATCACTGATCTTCAGAGGGCTGTTTACGTTGTACTGGATCATCAGGGTTCCTCCTGCCTCTACATATTTCATCAGTTTAGGCTGCATGGCTTTTACCCGGTCATTGATATTGTATAACCGTACCCCGGTAATGATGGCGTCAAAGCCGGAAAGATCGGTATTCAGCACCTCATGATCAGAAAGCAAAGTTACTTCATAGCCAATCTGTTTTAAGGATTGGGGGATCAGGTCGCCAGCTCCGGCAATATAGCCGATCTTTTTACCTGAAATCTTCAGGTCTACCTTTTCTACACGGGCTTCGGCCAGAGGGAATAAAGTTTGTACTGGAATATGATCGTAATTGATGATATGCAGACCACGGTTAAATGTTTGCCCACCGGTTTGTATTCTTAAAGATAATGTACCGCTTCCGGTCGACCCTGCCGGAGTAACGGTAAAATTAACCAGTTCCTGATCACCTTTTGCGGCCAGGTTGAAATCGATCTTCTCTGGAGAGACCTTCCATCCTCCGGGAACCACTGGAATCAGTGTGCCCTGGCTCCCGTCTTTAAAGCTGTTGAGCTGTACAACAAAGTTCCGGGGCTGGTTACCGTTAAACACGTAGGCTTTTTCTGCCAATGTAGCAGTAACCGGAGGGGCAATCACCAAAGGTTGGTAAATTTCTCCTTTTACCGGATCTGTGTATTTATAGACTACCGGCCGGTCGAAGCTGATGATTTTTCCTTCGATGTTAAAACTGAAGGTGATCTTTGGCAATTTAGGATTTTCAGGGTAGCCGATCAGTAAGGGGTCATTAATGGTATAGGTGCCAATGGCATGTTTCTCCGCCAGCCAATAGGGCTGTGACAGCTGATCTGCAGAAATTTTGCTCCGTATATTAATGATCTCATTGCTCTGGGCTGCCGGAGGCGGAGCAGCCAAATCCGACACATCGGAAAGTAAAATGGTATTTCCTGGACGGATGAGGATCTGCGAATTCACTGGAATGGATTCTTTTAAGGCATATTGGGCTTCCTTGGCATAGCTTTCAAACCAAAGCCCTGAAGCAGCAACAATAAGTTCTTTGATCTTTTTGATCTTTTCTGTTTTCCAATAATCGTCTGATAATTTTTCAGCTGCTGTAAGGATCGTGACCAGAGCTGATACAGATTTGGAAGGATCGGTAAGCTGGTAAGCCGCATTGGCTTCCTGAATCAGTCGGCTGATCTCCTGCCCGTCTTTAACACGTGTCCAGGTCTGGTCTATGCCTTCAAAAAGATCCTGTTTAGCCGCGGCACCAGCCACCGGGCTAAAATATTCTATGGCCGGCCCGCGCTGTTTAGCGGAGCCAAAGCCCTGGCTCTTGTGATTGGATCTGCTTTCGGCTGCAATTTCTCCATAGCCTTTGCCCAGTAATGGGTTAAAACTGCCTACATCTATTTTAAGCTGGTCATCAGCAGTGGTATTGTTGCCCCCAAAATTGAAGGTATTCCAAACCAAGCGTTTGGCCTGCCAGATTTTTACATATTTAAGTTGTTCGGGAAATTGTTTAGGATCGGCAGCGGCGCTGAAGGCTTCACGGGCAAGGATAGCAGATGCAGAATGGTGTCCATGTCCGGCTCTTGCATCTTCAGGGAAACGGGTAATGATCACATCTGGTCTGAATTTACGGATCACCCAGACTACATCGCCAAGGATTTGCTGTTTGCCCCATATTTTGAAACTTTCTTCAGGATTCTTGGAGAAGCCGAAATCATTGGCCCTGGTAAAAAATTGCTCTGCGCCATCGGTACGTCTTGCGGCCAGCAGTTCTTGTGTACGGATCAGCCCGAGCAAATCGGCTTGTTCATTTCCGATCAGGTTCTGCCCTCCGTCTCCCCTGGTGAGAGACAGATACCCGGTCCTTAACTTACGGCCTTTGGCCAGGTAAGCCAGCAGGCGGGTGTTTTCATCATCGGGGTGCGCAGCAATATATAAAACACTACCCACCACATTCAAGGCTTCGAGCCCTTGCTTGATCTCGCCCGCAGGGAGTTGAGTAGAGGTTTGTGCTTTAAGAAAAAACGGGGTTGCAAAAATGAACAGCAATAAAGAAGCCCTAAGTTTCATATGTATAAGTTAATTTCCGAAATTAATCAATACCTATGAAACTTAGGGCTCCCTTCAAATATTTTACAAGAGAATTTTACTGCTGATTTCTTTGTCTATGGTAATAAATCCAGGATACTTGATGATTGCTCCTGCAACTTTAATGCTTGGTCTGATCTTTAAGGTAACAATACCCTTTTTTTCCGGTCCTCCATTCCTGGCTTTTAAAAAACCGGTGATGCTTTCCATGGTTTTGCTGTTGGAGATAAAAGGATAGATATTGGCGGTCATATTTACCGGCACTACAGTCGATTGCCCGGAGTTTACGTCTACACTTTGATTTACAAAACCGTTGGAGATCTCTTCCTGGTTGATCAGGATCTTGTATTCAAATTCATTGATGGAGGCATCGCTGGAAGTTGGATTGGTAATCTCGAGGTTCAGTTTAGCCCTTAATGGGATATCCCGTCTCAAAAGGCCCAGCGCAAGACCGGGTAAACTTCCAATATTGATGTTCTGATCGTTGATCAGGCTTTTGATGTCTGTTCCTGCAATGGAGATCTGGTCGGCGGATACGATCCTGTAGGTACATTTTTCAAGTGCCTTGATCTGCTGGGCTTGTTTATTGAGGCCACATCCGGTTATAGATATAGTGATTGCCATCAGGCAAAATAATGCGAGTTTCTTCATAATGCTATAACGGCTAAATCTTAGAAATGATATGTTTGGATAAATTAACGTCTTCTCCCTGGTTTTTTACCAATCAGGGCATCTACGCTGTATCTGCCTGCGCCGGAAAACAACAGGAATATATAAACGATCAGGTAGTGCCAGGCCAGCTCCTTCTTTTCAAATGCATCAGGTGCATGAATAATGAAAATGGCCACCACCATGGTAACAATCAAAGGAATTACAGCCAGACGGGTAGCCAGACCAAACAGCAACAGGACAGAACAGCCTACTTCTGCAAAGACGGTGAGGAAGAAAGAAAGTTTTTCACCTAAGCCCAAAGGGTCTCCAAATTGAATTGGGGCACCGCTAAGTACCGGATTTATTTTACTCAGGCCATGGGTCAGCATAAAGGCCGCTATACCTATTCTCAGGAGTAAAAGTGCAAAATCAAGACTTTGGTGGTTGTAGTTGGTGTTAAAGATTCTTCTCATTCTTCAGTTTGTTTTAAAGGTATGAGTTGTAAATATATTATTTTTTGTGCTTAATCAACAAGGGCCTTGGTAAATCCGGCCATGGCATCTTGTACAATCATCTTTTTGGTAACGTCTGGTTTTCCGCTTTCAATCATTTGTATGGATACCAATCCATGCAGAATGGACCAGTAAGTGTGGAATTTCAGGAAGTAATCTGCTTCTGGATTTTTACTGCCTGCAATGGCTTCTTTTATGGTAGAGATCATCAGTGCGGTCATCTCCTGCAATTCAGGAACTTTTTTGACGGTATCGCAGGCGGGAATGCCCAGGCCGAACATGAGTTGGTAATATTCTTTATTGTCGAAAGCAAAGTCCCAGTAGGCATCACCCATGGCTGCAAGCTGCTGTGCCGGGTCAGTATGCGTTGTTTTGACTTCCCTTAGGGTCTCGGCCAGCTTTTCAAAGCCTTCTTTGGTAAATTCAAGTAGAATGGCTTCTTTGTTTTCGAAATGGTTATAGATCACAGGAATACTATATTCTATGGCATCTGCAATTTTCCGGATAGACAGAGATTGCCAGCCGTCCGTGATCACCAACTGCCAGGCGGCCTCCAGGATTCCTATCCGGATACTTTCTTTATGACGTAGTTTACGTTCTGCGATTCCCATGCTTATCATTTTAGTTAACAGTGTTAGCAAAAATAAGTCTATTCATCAGAGAAAAGAAATGATCTGCTGCAATCTGACTTTAGCTTAACAAAAAGTGGTTTCTGCTTAGATATGGATATATCTAAAAGTTAAATTGATCCTTGGTGCTGACGGGCGGGCGAGTTTTGGTAAGCGGTGTTCCCAGATTCTTTGGGTATCGCCACGCATCAGCAAGAGGCTGCCATGCTCGAGTTCAACGGAGATAACTGGGAGCTTTTCTTTGTAGTTCCTGAACTGGAAGATACGCTGGGCTCCGAAGCTGACCGATGCAATGACAGGGTATTCGCCAAGTTCTTTTTCATTGTCTCTGTGCCAGCCCATGCTATCTTTCTCATTACGGTAATAATTGAGCAGGCAGGCGTTAAAGGGGGCATTGCATTTCTCTTCTACTTTTTGCTTGATCTGTTTTAGTGCCGCTGTCCAAATGGTGGCTTGCATAGTTAGGCCGGAATAGGTATAGGTAATCTCCGGTCCTCCATAAAAAGCGGTCAGCCTGGGTTGCATTACTGTTTTTCCAAACATTTTAATGGATTCCTGCTTCCATTGGATTTCCTTTGTCAAAGTATTTAAATAGTTGTCGCTGTCATCTTTTGGGAAGAAATCCGGGAAGAAAAGCACTTCTGAGGGATGAGTAAGTACGTTGACATGTTCGCCGTAAACGAAAGGATCCATATTGAGACTATTGAGTGTTCAAAGTTACGTGCTTTATTCCGGATATGCATATGGATGCCGGATATGGTGCTTGGCTGAAAGGGTATGCGTGATGCCTAATTTAAAAAAAGACAGCCTGCTCAAATTCAAACAAGACCAGCCAAATTTCAAACCGGAACTACTTTTCAACCAATGCAGGCAAATTAAAGTAAAAAATCACATGATGTCCTTCTACCCTGACTTTTAAAACGCCTTTATTTGCAGAAATGTACTCCCTGGCCAGGAGCAAACCAAGCCCTACGCCACTCTCTTTTGCTGTTCCCCGGGTAGAAAGATGATTGTTTTCTTTCAGCAAATTCTCCAGCTGGAGTTCTGAAACACCTGATGTGGCGTTGTCTACTGTGACATAAACTCCGTCTTCACCGTTGCTCAGAACCAATGTGATCTGCTGATCGATCGGAGTGAATTTAATCGCATTGTCCATCAGGTTCCTTAAAACCAGTTGAATTTGATTTTCATCAGCGAAAACCGGGCAGGAACTATCAGCCTGCAGGACCAATTCCAGTCTCTTACTCTTTGCCAGTGGTCCGTACACCAGCATCAATCCTTCGGCCATTTCTTTCAGATCGAAAGATACCGGGTCACTGCTCACCGATTCCATTTGGCTTTTGGCCCAGTAGAGCAGGTTATCCAGCGTGTGATAGATCTGGTCTATGTTCTCCCTGCTGCTGTTGAGGAGCATCTTCAGCTCATTCAATTCCAGCAGATCCATATCCGTTAAAAAAAAGATGCTTTTTAAACTGTTAAAAGGACTGCGCAAGTCATGCGCAATGATAGAAAACAATTTGTCCTTAACTGCATTGGAAGCTTCCAGGGTCCTGACCGCTTCCAGATACCGCTCTGTTCGCTGTTTAACCACAACTTCCAGCCTGGCCTGTTCTGAGATGATCAGCTCCATGTTTTCCTTCTGAGCAGCAATCTTATCACGGCGCAGCGTGTTATAATGATCGGCAAGACCAAAAGCCAGGAAAAGCAGTTCGAAAGTAAAACCCATAGGTCCTACTTCGAAAGACCAATCGTGGTAAGAAACCAATTCCAAGCGGGCCAGGAACAGATAAACCAGGGAAACGCAAATAAAAGACCAGGCCAGCAGGAAATAAATAGCAGGCCTGTGCCCGTTAAGAAAGGCTTTAAACCCAACAAACCACAAAAGTAACCCGGTGGCCAGAAAAAGTAGGTTCACCGACCTGGATATTAATAGTTTTCCGCCGAATATACTAATGAATAAGATGACCAGCCAACAAACAGTCAATGTGTTGAATAGCCATAAATACCCCTTCAGCCTTGACTTGGCACTTAGGAATTCTTTAGAAAAGTAAATCACCGATACACAGGCCAGACTAGCAAACAAATGAGGATAAAGATTAAAGAATATTTTTGTTGAATTTCCAAAAACATAGCTGTAACCCCGGATGTATAAAATCATGTATCCAAATATTCCAGCAACATAAAGCGCATAATACAGATACATTTTGTCCTTAAGACCAAAGTAAAGAAAAAGATTAAACAGCATAAGGGTGAGCAATACACCAATATAGAACAGTTCAAAGCGTGTCTTCGAATTGAATCCCTTCAATAAGGTTTCAGCTGTACCGACCTTCAGGGCCATCAACATCATATTGTTGGACTTTACCCGCAGGTAGACCGTTTGTACAAAGGAACCTGTATCCGGATCAGGTAAACTGAACACAAAATTCTTACCCGAAATCACATCTTGGCCCGAAGGATACAAACTCCCCCCGTGCAGGTGTTGTGTCTTACCAACAGGTAAAGTGGCATAAAGATCAATATCTTCGATATTGGGAACATCAATGACCAGAAAAGTATTGCGTTTTGGAATGTTTTTGTAACTGAATTTAATCCAGAAAGCTGAAGTACTGGTCCCCAGATCCAGAATCTCATTTTTGGAGCGTTGGAATTTGCCGGCATCGTCCATTGCTTTAATCTCCTGAAAAATCATTTTAGCGGGCTTATCCTCCAGATAGCTCAGATTCCGGCCGATATTATGGTATCCGGAGCTTTGCAAATCAAGCACTTGCGGTGAAGCCAGGAGAGGGAGCGCAATGAAAAATAGAATATGCACCAGCAGGTACCTCATAGAATACAGAACTTATTGACCTAATTTAAGGATTTTCCCTGTACTTTAAATCATAAGTAATGCAGAATTATTTTTTAACTCCCCTGCACAGTTCGGTTACAGGGGAATTAAATATCTGAACACGTACCATAGTTGACCATAATGACAACGAGTTATTGAATTTATTAAATATATGTCTAATGCATAGGCGGGTGTGTATCCTTGCATTGTTCATGTAGCTGAGGTATTTATTGCTGGCTTAAACTTTGCTGGTTTATACTGGTTTCAGTATAAATTATATCTTCAAAAATATATGGCTACAAAAAGAAAAATCCGGGTTTGTGTTGCAGGAGCAACTGGCTGGGCAGGCTCTGCCCTTTGCAAGGGTATTGTTTTAACGGAAGACCTGGAACTGGTTTGTGGAATTTCCCGTTCCGGTGCAAATAAGGAGCTTCGTGACTTACTGGATTTGCCGGATGGGGAATCTATACCTGTTTTCGGCACTATAGAAGACTCTTTCAAGGTTACTTATGATGTTTTAGTGGATTATACTAAGGCAGATGCTGCCAGGCATCAGATCGTGGTTGCGCTTAAACATCAGGTGAATGTGGTGGTTGGAACCTCCGGATTGTCTGATCAGGATTACGAAGAAATCGAGGCGGTTGCAAATCAAACACAGCAGTCTGTTCTTGCAGTTGGAAATTTTGCTATTAGTGTGGTTTTACTGAACAAGTTTGCACAAATGGCGGCTAAGTATATGCCTCAATGGGAAATCATTGATTACGCGAGCGATCAAAAACCTGATTCGCCCAGTGGAAGTGCATTAGAATTGGCTTATAAGCTCTCGCAGGTTGGAAAGCCGGTCCATACAATTGCTATTGAGGATACGAAAGGAGTTAAAGAAACCAGGGGGGCAACGATTAATGGAACGCAGGTTCATGCGGTTAGGCTGCCGGGTTATGTGATTTCACTGGAGGCTATTTTCGGAAAACCGGACGAGAAGCTCACGATAAAACATGAGGCGGGAAGCAGTGCGGCGCCTTATGTGGACGGAGCCTTGCTGGCAATCCGTGAGGTGGGGTCATTCAAAGGTTTGAAAAGAGGGCTGGACAGTATCATGTAAGGTCGCACATTATGAAAATTTCGGATAGCTCCTCTGCGGCTACATATTCTCGCTGAAGGGCTCGAACACGTCAGGCCGCTCGGAGTATCCAAAATTTTCTGAGCATGGTGCTTAAGCCGGGCGGTTATCCGGGCATGGAGCAGATACTTTGTTTATTGCAGGCTTTTGTTTGCAGGTATTCGTGTATGTCTAAGGTGATGTCTGATGATGCATACAAATCGTGCAGAATACAGATGGCATCATACAGGTAAGCACCCAACAGAAAAAGAATAAGATTTTCGCAGAGAATGCCTTTTAAGGTTTGCGGGCTTTTTCAGCCCGCCTAAGCTTAAGCAGCATTCGAGCGGAAATCTTATTCTTTTTCATTTTAAACAACCTGTCAGGCCATTATTCAGAAATGCCTCAAACTTTACTTAAGCACTTCCTGAAGTTTACGTTCCAATGCAACTCCTCTAAGGTTTCTGGCAACGATCACGCCGTTTGGATCGACAAGGTAATTGGAAGGTATTCCCTGGATGCCGTAATAGGTAGACACTTCATTTTTCCAGCCTTTCAGATCAGAAACTTGTGTCCAGGGCATCTTATCATCCTCTACGGCTTTTTTCCACTTCTCGGCGCTATCATCTAGAGATACGCCAAGAACGGTAAAGCCTTTGGGTGAAAATTTCTGATAAGCCTTTAGTACGTTTGGATTTTCTGCCCTGCAGGGACCACACCAGGAAGCCCAGAAATCAACCAATACATATTTACCCTTGAATGAAGAGAAATTCACCGGTTTTCCTGAAAGATCGTTCTGCGTAAAATCGATCATTTTCTGGCCATTTCCCCCACGCTTTAAGACAGCTATAGTGGCCTCTACTTTTTTACCAGCTGCAGAATTCCTTAAACCAGCATCAAGCGATTGAAACAACTGTTCTATTTCCGAGTAATCTACACTATAGCCCATTCCTTTAATCTTATTAAGGCTCACATAGCTTTTCGGGTGACTGCTCAAAAATGTCTTTGTCAATTGATGTTCTTCGGCATCCAGCTGTTTCAATTCCTTTTCTATGCGTTCAACCGCAACAGAATCTTTCGCCTTCTCCGCAACATCATAGTCCTTGTACAACTGACTGATTTTAGTATTCACAGACTTTGTACTTGCTTTCAAGGCATTTTCTTCCTCCTGGGTCTTACCCCCGGTCACTTTAAAGTCACTCAGTTCTGTCATCTTTCCACGGATCGTGACAGGTGCATTTTCTACATAGAACATCTCCCCAAAACTGGCCTGATCGGTAAGGTAGGCGCCTGAAGGTTCATCTACACTCCCTTTGTAGGTAAACTTACCGTCTTTTACCGGAACTGAGTCTCTTTTCCCTCCTACAGACAGATAAACATAGGGTGTCTTTAAACCCTCAATATATCCATCAACGGTATAACCCGCTTTCGGTGTTACAACTTTCTTTTTTTGTTGTGCACCTGCACATAAACCAAGCCCCATAAGGCTTAAAAGGATAATTTTTTGTTTCATAATCGTATTTATATTAAAAATTAGTACCCTGGGTTTTGTAAAATAACACCCGCAGAAGCATCCACACTTACCTGCGGGATAGGCAGTATTAATTTATTTTCATCTTTCAGCGTAGCTTTAACACTTTGTGCCTGTACATCGCCATTCTTAATGTAACGGACAATATCAAACCAATCTTCGCCAGATTCTGCACCAAGCTCCAGTTCCTTTTCAGTTCTGATCAGAGTCAGTAATGCTGCTTTTCCAGAAGCTGAAACTGTAGAAACACCACGTTTAGTCCGCAAGGTATTCACTGCGCCAAGAGCATCTGTTAAATTTCCGCCCTCTCTTCTGGCTTCTGCTTCTGCATAGATCAAATAGGCTTCTGCAAGTCTGAAATAGTATTCTGTATCGTTCCGGCTTCCATCTACACCTTTGCTAAACTTTCCATCTCCATGCCATTTCGTTGGATCTGCAGGATCTTTAGTCGTTTTAACAATGATGGCTTTTCTTGCATCATTGGCCAATAAAGCGGTATAACGGTCTGAAAGGATGTAACCTCCCAGGGTATAATAATAAGTCTTACCGTTTTCGTAATAGATGTTGTTGTTATTGGCGAAAGTAATAGCGGCCAGGATCACCTCATCAGAATGGTATTTATCTGTTTGGAACATATTCACAAAATTTGAGGTTAATACAGCTGGTCCGGCCATCACTTCTTTGGCCAGTAACGCAGCACCTGAATAATCTTTTTTATACAAGAGCACTCTGGATTTTAAAGCCTTTGCAGCTAATTTCGTCGCATAACCTTTATCTATTCCGATGGCATAATCCGGACAATTTTTGATGGCCTCGTCCAAATCAGCCAGGATAAAATCGTAAGAAGTTTTCACGTCTGCACGTGCAGTAATAGGAAGATTCGGCTTGTCTTTGATCTCAATTCCAAATTTGGAATTGATGTCCCAGAATTGCCCAAACAAGCGTAATGTATAAAAATGGCCCAAAGCCCTTAAAAACCGGGCCTCTGCTATAATCCCTGATTTTCGTGGATCATTGACTTTCAGTGCAGTTGTTCTTTCAATGACAAAGTTCGCGGTCTGAATCATGGCATAGGGGCCCGCGTACAAAGAACTGTTTAAAGTAGGGTTATTCGGTTTTACATCGTTATTGATGTAAGGAGCCAGGCTTGAGGATACAGAAGTTAAATTGACTCCCATCAAACCAGCGTAAGCAGGAAGATAAAAAGCCATTGGTTCATCTCTTAAACTATAATAGGTGCCGGCAAGCAATTTTTCAGCAGATGGAATATCGGTAACTACCGTAGATTCGTCCAGCTTATGGTCTGGTTTTAAATCTGTCACATCTGTCAGTTTACAAGCCTGTATCATAACCATAAGGAAACAGGTTAAATATATGTAGGTCTTCTTCATATCATTAAAATTTTAAGTTCATACCAAAAGTGATACTTCTTGCCTGAGGATAAGTTGCAGTGTCCCTTCCATGATCCGTAAATGAGTTTTCACTGTTCACTTCCGGGTCCAGCCCTTTGTATTTTGTCCAGGTAAACAGATTGGTCATCCCGGCAAATAACCTCAATTGCGAAACATGGAGTTTTTTCAGCAACTCATTCTTTAGCATATAGCTGAGCTGTACATTTTTTAAACGCAGGAAAGAAGTTGACTCTATGAACCTGTCGTTATTGGTGTCTGAATTTTGTGCAGGTCCGTTAATGGCATTTCTGGGTTGATTTGTATTGGTATTCTGCGGTGTCCAGGCATTTAAAACTGCAACAGAGACATTATACTGGTAGCCCAGGAAAGAATCCGGATTTTGTTCTCTCTGCACTTTGCTACCCACATCGAACTGGAACAAACTACTCAATTCTACATTTTTATACCTCAATGTATTGCTCCAGCCGCCATAATACTTTGGATTTTGAGCATAGCCCAGCATAACCCGGTCACTGCTGTTAATCACACCATCGCCATTCACATCTACGTATTTTACATCGCCAGGCGAGGTTTGTGAATTTTGATAAAATGCATTCGAATTTCCGGTTTTAGCCCTCGCAATGGCATTCAACTGATCAATTTCCGCCTTCGTTTGATACAACCCGCTGGTCCTGTATCCACGAATTCCATTTAATGGTTCACCTTCTGTGAGAAGTAAGGTACCATAAAGAGCCGTTCCATAAGTCTTCTCTACTTTATTTCTGTTAAAGGTGATGTTAAAATTGGAACGCCAGGAGAAATCTGCGCCATTAACTGGTGTTGCCCCCAATGTAATTTCCCAGCCATGGTTGCTTACATCTCCAAGATTTTTCGTCTGGAAAGTATAACCTCCGGATACGGGGATGCTTGGACCAGTGATCAGACCTTTGGTGTATTTTTTATAATAAGTTACACCTGCTGTTAACCTGGACTTTAAAAAGCTCAATTCCAGTGCGGCATCGGTCTGTGTAGTGCTTTCCCAGTGAATATCCGGATTAGGTTGCCCACTGTCCGGATTTGCTCTTAACCCATTCACACCATTATAAAAATACCCGGTGTTGAATAAGGTTAGGAAGCCAAATCCTCCGAAGGCAGAAGTACCAGTTTTTCCAATGGTAAATTTCATTTTAGCATCATCAATGAAGTCAAGTCCCTCCATAAATTTTTCTTTAGAAAAACGCCAGGCCACACCTGCTGAAGGAAAATAGCCCCACTGAAACTCTGGCCCGAATTTGGTTGAATTGTCTGCTCTTCCACTTAGTGTGAAATAATATTTTTCATCATAGTTATAATTGGCCCTCATAAAATAGGATTCTAACCCGCTGCTTTCCGAATCACTGGAATAGCCACTGATAGAACCTGCAGAGCCCAGATTGTTGAGGACATCATCATTCGGAAAATTGATGCTGCTTATATTGGTAAAATTGCTTTTATTTAAGGTCCATGATGCACCAGCAACCGCATCCAGGTGATGTCTGTTGAATACTTTTGTATAGGTAAGTGTATTGTCAAAGACCCTGTTGGTGTACTTAAATATTCTATCCGTCCGATTGCCCTTTTCGCCATATTGAGATTCTTGAAGCATCCAGCTTGGCGTATATAGATAACCTGTATTGTCGTTAATATCATAGGACAGGGAAGACCTTGCTTTTAAGCCGGGGATAATTTCAAGTTCCGCATAAAGCGTGGCCAGTAAACGCTGGCTCTGATTGATATCAGTACTTTGCCTTGAGGCCAGCGGGTTATCAGACTGTCCGTCGTTTGCATAACCCCCATCTGGATTAAAAATTGGCAGGTCTGGCCGGTAAGTTGCTGTACCATAGTTGGCATAAATAATTGAAGAACCTCCTGTTTGACGGATAGAGCTGTAATTTAAATTTGTCCCGACTTTGAAAATATCAAAGACTTTGGATTCTACATTAGCCCGTAAAGAATAGCGTTTAAACCCTGTATTCACTAAAATCCCCTTCTGATCTGTTAGGCCAGCAGAGAATCCATAATTAGTTCCACCATCATTAGAAGCTCCAAGCAGATTCATATTTACATTTTGCACCACACCGGTTTGGGTAACTGCTCTTTGCCAGTCGGTATTACCTGTTCCAGGGAAAGTTTCATCATCGATGCTCTGACCTGCAGCCGCATAGGTGTCTTTCATGAATTTCACATAATCAGGTCCGGAAAGCACATTGTAAAATTTATTTTGCTTGTCTATCGAGGCATCATAGTTGAAGCTAAAAACAGGCTTCTGTCCAGCCTTTCCCCTTTTTGTGGTGACAATAATTACCCCGTTAGCTGCTCTTGAGCCATAGATCGCAGTTGCGGTGGCATCTTTAAGGATCTCTACGTTTTCGATATCGTTCATATCTATTCCAGCAAGTGGGTCCATCAATCCATTGGCTGGAGCAAATCGAAGGGCATCTGCCCCACCCCCATTATAGAGCTGCACAGGGATTCCGTCAATAACAAATAAAGGATCGTTAACACCGGAAACGGTGGACATTCCCCTGATCCGGATGGAAGCACCGGAACCCGGGATACCATTGGGCCTGCTCACCTGTACACCCGCCGCCTGCCCAACCAAGCCCTGAGTAAAATTGGTCGCCACTTGTTTCCGCATTTCATCTGCATTTATGGTAGAAACAGATCCAACGAGATCTTTTCTTTTAGTGGTACCATAACCTACAACAACAACATCCTCCAGTAAAGCGAGGTCTTCTGTAAGTGAAATATTAAGATTGGTCTGGTTGCTGACGGCCACTTCTCTGGTTTTGAAACCGAGATAAGAAACCACCAAAACAGCATTCTCCTCCAGGTCGTTAAATTCATATTGACCTTCGGCATTGGTTTTAACAACCCGATTTCCATTTTTAATTTTCAAGGTAGCTCCCGGCAAAGGATTTCCTTTTCCATCTGTAACCTTACCTTTTACATGTATTGTTTTAAAATAATCTAAAACAATATTTAAAATACTTTTTTCTTTGACACTGACTACTATAGTCTTATGGTCGATCACATAAGTATAATGATCGTGCAGTATCTGGTTCAATACCGTTTCCAATGCTGCATTTTTAAAATCAGCATCTATAGTTTTAGCGCCTTTCAGTTTATCAGGCTGCCAAAGTACGTTATAGTCGGTCTGGATTTTTATAACCCTAAATACCTCTTCAAGTGTGACATTTTTTTTACGCAGCGTAACCTGCTGCCCGTAACCGCTTGCACTGACCTGAAGTATAGTGGTGATGATCAAAAAGATGGTTAGTCTCATTACAAGCAGTATTTTTTTTACACAGCCATGCGGGCTGCATAAAACTCCATTATAAATTTTATACATTTGATTTTTGGTGGTTGATTTAGTAGACAACATTAAATGAATTCGGCCAGACTGTTGACAAGCCCCGATCCCACTCGGGGTTTGTCTTTCCGGCGCATTTTCTTCTGCGCTTATTTCATAACAAAAATCCTCCTTCCTTCTATTTTGAATTTTACCGCATGGGTAAAGCTCAGTTTCTTCAACACATCACTGACCTGTTCAAATCTGGATATTCCTCCGCTGAATGTTTCCTGTTTCAATTGCGGGTCCTCATACTCGATTTCCACATCATACCATCTGCCAACCTTGAGCATGATGCTTTCCAGGCGATCGTGATCGAATACGAACATGGAATTTTTCCAGGCCATAACCGCCTCTACATTAGCTGGAACGACATTAATCTGCTGATCTTTAAGTACAGATTCCTGTCCCGGCTTTAAGATCCTGCGCATACGGGCTGCAGAGATCTCCACGCTTCCTTCCAGTAAAGTGGTTTTAATTTCTCCCTCATCAGCATAACCATTGACGTTAAAATGTGTACCCAGCACCCGGATCTGCTGCTCCCCGTTCTTAACTATAAAAGGATGGGCTTTGTCTTTGGCTACTTCGAAATAGGCTTCTCCCGAGAGCTCTACAGTTCTGTTCTGATGACTGGCAAAGGAAACCGGGTAAGATAATTTAGAAGCTGCATTAAGCCATACATTGGTCCCGTCTGGTAAAGTGACCTGATATTGACCACCTTTGGGGGTTTCAATGCTGTTGTACTGCCTGGATGAAATCCCTTTTGCATCTAAAACTTTATAAACCAGTTGTCCATCGGCAGTTTTATTAATTTCTAAACCTGATTCCTTAACCAGCTGTCCATTGGCAGCTCCGGTCAATGCAATTACAGCGCCATTGGCCAATGTGAGCATTGCACTGTTCTTTCCTGGTTTGATATGGTTTTTTACAGCCTGTTCTTCGAGCGAAGATTCAGCCTTATATTCCCTGTAAATATACCATCCAGTACCTAAACAAAGGATAAGAGCTGCAGCAGCGGCAATACGTGGCCAAAGTACCCTGCGTTTCAATGGAGGCCTGGTTTGTTTCATAATGCTCTCCTTCATCATGGCTTCGGCCTTCTGCAGATCGCTTTCGCTTAAAGGAGTATGGTTATCCATATTCCAATTCGCATAGGCCGCTTCTATCCATTGGATTTCTTCGGGACTACACTGTCCATCGCTATATTTTTTCAGAAGTGCTGATTCCTGTTCTTTGGTCATATTAAAAACAAATCTCTCTGACTTGTTCATTATATAACCGTTAACTTAAAGCCATCGGGGATAAGGAATTGAAAAAAATTAATGATGAAGTAAAAAAGCAAGAAAAGCGATCAGTCCAATGCGCAAACGGAGCGCCCTTAGGGACTTCTTAATCTGATCGGCCACCGTATGTTCTGAAAGTTGAAGTTGCTGCGCGATCTCCTTATTGCTGAGGTGCTGGTTTCTGCTGAGCTCGAATATTTCCCGCATCCGCGGCGGCAATGCGGCAATTTCCGCTTCTATAATCTCTGCTAATTGCTTTTCTCTAATCAGATGATCTGTTGCCCCGGTTTCTCCCGGCAGATATTTCTGAAGGTATTCGCTGTAATTGGAAACGATTTTGTTGTGGCTAAGCAGGTTGAGTATTTTATTCCGGACCATCGTAAACAGATAGCCTGAAAGATTAATGTCCTGGACTTCTCCATGCCTTTCCCAGAGTTTTACAAAAATATCCTGTACGATATCTTGTGCTTCGTCTTCTTTGCGCAGTTTGTTATAAGCGTGGCTGTAAAGTAGCTTATTGTAACGGCTAAATATTTCGCTGAAGGCCATATGGTCGCCTGCCCGTAAAAGTACAACGAGTTCCTGGTCGGTATGTGCTTGGTATGAAGGCACGAAGGGTTGGTTTAGGGTTGCTTGGTGAAAAGCCCAATAGTAACTAAATCTTTTCACATATGAAAATTTTGGATAGCTCCTCTGCGGCTACATATTCTCGCTGAAGGGCTCGAACACCTCAGGTCGCTCAGAGTATCCAAAATTTTCTGAGCATGGTGCTTAAGTTTTTGTGCTCACCCAGGAAATCGCTTCGTCCAGTTCAGATAAGGAAAAACCCTTGGCTTCGCCCGGACTCACGTAACTAAAAATATCGGTAAAGCGTTCTACGCTTTTTTGATCTGTTACGATGGCCATTTTTTTCCATCTGGTAAAATGCTTAATTCCGGCAATCATATCCTGGAGCCATGCTCCGGCAGTAAAGTTTTCAATACGGGTCCGTAAGACCAGCAGGTAGTAGATTTCTCCATATTTATCTACAAGTTTGGAGAGTCCCGGCAATAACGTGTTTTTTAAATCGCCTTCACTAACTTCTCCAGCTGCTTTCACGCCAAATACATGAGCTGGAAGGTTTTCGATAGGTGTTAACATGACAATTAGGTTTGATGTGTTCATATAACAACTCATCCATATGTATGTTTAAAGGAATTTACAGACTTTTTCCACAAAACATGTTTTTAAACAAGCTTGTAAATAAATAAGACATGGCTTCCCATCCAGGAACCGGCCATGTCTCTCACCTAAATTTAACATCTCCACAAATCCCCGAAGGGCGCTGCTTCAAATTGCTGGACAGTATGAATGCCCAGTATCTTTAACTCCAGTCCACTCCCGGACCGGAATTTATTTTTAATTAGAAAACTTATACACAGAGCTGCTTTGATAAATTTGTCCGGCCTTCAACACAACGGAAGGGAAAGCAGGCTGATTAGGGCTATCTGGAAAATGCTGGGTTTCCAGACAGAACGCAGTTCTGAAATCATCATATTTACCATCCCTCATCTTATTTTTACTCTGCATAAAATTGCCCCCGTAAAACTGCAATCCCGGTTCTGTTGTGTAGATCTGCATCACAATGCCCGACTGATCTCCTTTTACTTTTGCGGCATACTTCCAGGACGCTTGATCACTCAACACAAAGTTATGGTCATATCCTTTCCCAAAACCAAGCTGCTCGTTACGGGCATTCAGGTCCTGGCCAATTGATTTAGGTTTACGAAAATCAAATGGGGTACCAGCTACAGCCTCTATCTTTCCTGTTGGAATCAAAGTAGAGTCAACAGGTGTATAAGTGTCAGCAAAAATCTGCAGTTCATGCTTGTTGATGGTACCACTCCCTTCTCCGTTCAGATTAAAAAACGCATGATTGGTTAGGTTGATCACCGTATTTTTGTCACTTTTAGCTTTGTAGTCGAGCTTAAGCTCATTGTTTTGGCTAAGGGTATACGTGACCTGTACTTCTAGCTTTCCAGGAAAACCTTCTTCTCCGTCTTTACTTGTATAATTTAATACAAGACTACTGTCACCTCTTTGCCGTGCACTAAAAAGTCTATACTGGAATCCCTGCTTTCCACCATGAAGCGTGTTTGATCCGTTGTTCACCGAGAGCTGATAGGTCTTTCCGTCAAGACTGAATTTTCCTTTGGCAATTCTGTTACCATATCGGCCAATAGTGGCACCAAAATATGGTTCTGTAGATTTTACATAACCAGATACACTGTCAAATCCCAATACAACATTAGTTAATTTTCCTTGCTGACCTGGAATTTCCAGGCGAACCAGCCTGCCGCCGTAACTGGTGATTTCAGCACGCATTCCGTTGTTGTTTTTTAAAACATACAGATCAGAAACCTGACCATCAATGCTTTCCTTAAAAGCTTCGCTTTTTTCTTTTGGAGCGTTGTTCTGACAGGCAGCCAGGAAAAGCAGCAGAAGCAGATTGGTCTGGAGCCATGGTTTTAAAGATAACGGGTTCATCACAATGGTATTTGGTTGGTTTTATCGGTTATGGTTTTCAATTTCCGGTTGCAAACATCCTCTTTTTAAAGATAGCTGTCAATCGTATACCTCCAATTCCATAAGTTTTTAGTGTTTTCGACACCTTAACAAACTTATATTTGGAAATATAGAGCAATTGAAACAAAAAATCAAATTTAATTTTGAACCACTTGTTTATTACCCCGACTTTAGTCTATATTTGTACAACCTGATTCCTTTATAATTGTAAATAAGTAAGCACGCCCTGCTAACTAATTTCATGTTTAAGATACCCGAATTAACCGCAACAGACATCCAGATATTGACCCTTCTGCAAAGCAACGCAGAGTTACCACACAAACAGATTGCAAGACTACTGAACAAGTCTGCCCCCGCTGTGTATGAGCGGATACGTATTCTCCGAAAAAAAGGATATATACGTAATGCTGTGGCCCTGCTGAACTGCCAGAAGATTTCCAGTATGCTAACCGTATACACTCAGGTCCAGCTCAAGGACCATTCGGCCGATTCACTGGATGGCTTCCATCAGCAGGCAACTTTATTTGACGAGGTCATGGAATGTTACCATACCACGGGTCATTATGATTTCAACTTGAAAGTGGTCGTTCCGGATATGCCAGCCTACAATAGTTTTATGCATAAGCTGGCCTCGATTCCCAATCTGAGTACGATGGCCAGTCATTTTGTAATTGCGGAACATAAACGGGATACAGCCTATAAACTGGAAAGTCCACCTGCGGATTAAAGCCCTGTCAGGATTTCCTTCAAAGAGCTTTCGTTTCCTGTGCGGCCAACAGCCGTTACAGCAATCCTTTTCAGGCCAGCTTTAGGCTTGACCAGGAAACGATCGTTCCTGTTAAGAATGGTATAACCCCATTTTGTGCCGTACTGGTAGTAGACTACCCACTTGAAGATTTCCTTTTCTTTTGGGTGGGTCCAGCTGATCTTGAGTTGTGTTTGCTGTGATGTAGTTTCTACCAAAGGAGCTGTGGGCACAGTCTGGTCAAGCCACGGACTTGCCGGAACAAGTGCTCCTTTCTGATAGGGACCGTTAAAGATTCCATTGATCAGCTTTTCATTTTTGACCAGACTTCCGATGCTCCAGTGGGCGGCTCCGGTACTCCTGGAAGCAGTTGCCCTGGTGATCATAATTTGGTTAATGATCTCGTCTGCACCCAGATCTACATTCATTCCCGGCCACAAATGACGACTCTGGGTATTTTCTCCTGCCCACCAGTCCAGCAAAACTGGAAAACTATGTGGAATATCATTAATTCTCCAGTACAATTGTGGTGTAAAGTAATCCAGCCAACCCTTGTTTAGCCAAAGTTTAGCATCTGCATATAATTTATCGTACTGGTCCATTCCTTGAATAGATGCGGGGAAGCCTGGTCTCCAGATCCCAAAAGGACTGATGCCAAATTTCACATATTTCTTTTCTGCTTTGATTTCTTTGTATATCCGTTCTACAAAGGTATTTACGCCTTGCCTGCGCCAATCTGCTCGAGATAATTTCCCGCCACTTTTCTGATAAGCTGTCCAGCTCTCGTTGTCCGGAAAATCTGCGCCCCCATTATAAGACTCATATGGATAGAAGTAATCATCAAAATGAACCCCATCTATATCATAACGTTTTACAATGTATTTTACTACAGCAGCAGAATAGTCCTGCGTCCCTTTTTTAGAGGGATCCATCCAGTATTGTCCATCTTTGAGTTTAACAACCAGTTCGGGATGTTTTTTAACAACAGATTGCTCACCAAGGCCTTTGCCCGAGGTATGATAAGCCCGGTAAGGATTAAGCCATACATGTAGCTCCAGGCCTCGGTTGTGTGCAGCCTCGATCCAGAACTGAAGCGGGTCGTAGTAAGGCTGAGGTGCCTGCCCCTGCTTACCCGTCAGGAAATACGACCAGGGTTCAAGATCACTTTTGTACAAGGCATCGGCCTGAGGCCTAACCTGCAGGATCACAGCATTAAAATTATTTCTTTGCAGAAAATCAAGGAGAGCAATCGCTTCTTTCTGTTGTTGCTGAGTGGAGAGCCCGGGCTTCGATGGCCAGTTGATATTAGCGACAGAGGCGATCCAGGCCGCACGGAATTCCCTTGTAGGGTGTATGGGTTGTTCGCCAGGCAGTACAACTGTTTTAGCGGCCTTCTTTTTTGTGCTGCAGGCAGCCAACAGGCAAAGCATTGCCAGGCTTAAAGCCAGTATGCTTCTATTAAAAGGAGAGGATAAAGATTTCAATTGTTCTGGTTTTGTTAATCCGATGCTAACAAAACTAGAACAATTAGATTTAAAAAAAGATTTTAGGACCAGATTAAACAGATCCATTTAAATCAGGCTGTGCCTAGGCCGTTTCCTGCTTGGCTATATTCCGGTATGGAAATACATTAAAAATATGTCTGCGGGCAAACCTGCCTGGTGAATCCGCGTTAACCAATTTAACATACACCGCTCTTGGTACTTCAAAATATTCATATCCGCTTCCATCCAGGAAGTAAACCTTTAATACCTGACGTTCCCAGGTAAAATCAGCAATACCGCAGGAAGAAGTGGTTTGCGTATACTCTTCTAAAGAAAGTTGCAAAGTTTCCGGTGCAATACTAACCAGGAAATGATAGGCTTCAATAATTTCCTTGCTTTTATTTTCGGCTTCTAGTTTAGACTCTTCGCTTTCCTGGAACTTATCCGGGTGCCAGTCTTTCATTAAATTCCGGTAAATGGTTTTTAATTCTTTTAGCTCGGCATCCTTCTGTACACCTAACAATTTTCTGTAATCGACGATCTTCTTCATAAAATTTGCGCAAAGGTACATACATTTTTTCGCTAATCATATTAAGTTTCAATTAATTATAAAATTACAATTGTATAAATGCAACGTAAAGGCCACTAATCTTTTATAAACAAGGCCGGCAAATGCCAGCCTCTGTTTATAAAAATCGAAACCTGTTCTGGCGCTACGGTCTGGATAGTTTTTCAATTTCCTGATCCGTCAATACTTTATTCCAGATTTGCAATTCATCTAACTGACCTTTGAACCCTCCAACCTGCTGCAGTGGAAAGAATAAGGTTTCTACCTTACGCACCTTGTCCTTATCTGTAAATTTTATCCAGTTGTCATACAATCGCTTTTGCAAATGACCATTAATATACAGACTAGTCCCTTTTGAAGTTCCTGAGATCACTACATGTGTCCAGGTATTTTCCGGAACCACATAGTCAAAATCATCGTTATACCCTTCCCTGGAGAAACCCAGTTTACCAGTATTGCCCTGTTTTAATTTAACCACCGAATTCGGTGATTTGAAAACAGTAACATTATCCTCTGTATTACCTGAAGGATTAATCCAGAAAGAAACCGTATAATCATAACCAATCTCTGTATAAGGAAGTTCAGCAAAACTGTTTTTCCCGGTAAAAGCTAGTGCTTTCCCCTTGGATCCTTTTGAATATCCGGCCTGATGCAATAGGATATTTTTACCCGGCTGATCAAAAGAATAAGCGGCTACCAGTGCTTCTTTTACTTTTCCAATTTTGCCCCTGATGTTTAAAAAGGGCCCCTCGCCTATTTGTTTTCTTTTGGCATCAAAAACCTCAAAAGTATTTATAGTCTGATCTCCGCCCCACACCTTTTCTGCCACCACCTGCATCGCCGGAAAAACACGGTCATGTACATCTTTTTCTGTAATACCATTCCCCACAATATCGTTCCATTCTGCAAATGAACCGCCGATAATCCCCGGATCACCTGCTGGAAAACGCACTTCACCAATCTGCAGTGGACTCCACTTCTCATAGATATTTTTATAGTCCAGATAGTCGTAATAATAACCTGCGGCAGGTACAATATACAACCATCCATCGGGTGTACTGATTTGTTTATAACCTAGCTTCTTCATATCCACAGGTTGAGCATAACCATTGTACCAGGTGTTCATTGTGACGTTTTTAACGGTTACAGGCGTTGTGCCAGCGGCATGGGTCAATGCACCCCATACCCTCACTTCTTTTCCATAGCCCTGGACGTATTTAATCATATGGTCTGTAAAGGCACGGAAAGCTTCCGCTTCTTTTTTTGCGTATTCATCTGTTCCAATATGTACTTCATTCCCTGTAAACACAGGATTTTTCCCACCTAAATACTCTTTGAATACATTTTCAACCACCTCAACTGTTTTAGGGTTTTTCAGGTCCAAATGATCCATTCCATAAAGTTTACTCCCTATTTCAGGAACAACTTTTGTAAAGGCCAGGGCATGTGCCGGAACATCTATTTCCGGTATAATGCGAAGACCATAATCTTTTGCCAGTTGCTGCAATTCAATAAATTCTTTTTTAGAATAAGATCCGTCCTTAGCCGTAAGGCCGGGATAGGTTGAATTTTCCAATCGAAAAGCAGAATAGGTATTGTCCCACTGATCTCCAAAATATTTCTTGAAACCATTGTCATTCAGATGGACCTGAAAATCATTCATCTTATAGTAAGACATAAGCTTTACATAATCCTTTAAAAACTGAAGACTAAAGAATTTACGGCCGGCATCCAGTACAAATCCTCTGACTTTAAATTCAGGATAATCTCTGGCCACACCTTTTGGAATATTTTTATCCTGCTCGAGTAACTGGAGCAGTGTTCTTGTTCCCCAGAACAGTCCCTGATATTTTAGTGCACTTATGCTTAGATAAGTATCAGATCTAAAGTAATACCCTTCGTCTCCTATACTGCGGTCTTTCTCCCCGAGACTTAAATAAAGATCTCCTTTTTGAGGTTTGCCTGAGATGATGTTCAAATTAAATCCGGTTTGTACCTTCAATTCCTTTTTCAGGATATCCGCCGCTTTTTGCAAAGTATTTTTACTGCCTGGATCTAAAACAATCCGGCTGGAAGAACTTAGCATAAAGCTTCCCTGGCCACCATGCCACTCGCGCAATGCCGGGATGACAAATGGTTGTGGATTGATCCCCTTGTCAGGGAATCGACCTGGAATCAAAACTTGTTTGGAAACATCATATTTGAGCGTATCAGCAGCTGTACTGATCAACTGAAAGTAGAGATTTACTTTTGTATTAACCAATGGCGCCGTAATGGCGCCCATGCTATCGATCACAGGAGAACGGTCACTTCCGCGATAGATCAACTGATACCCCGCCGGTGCTGTTGGAAAAACAACTTTTTTATCCCCTGAATGAATAACACCTATTTCTGCTACCAAAGGTACATTTTGGTTAATCTTTTGGGCAAATGCAGTTGCGGAAAATAATAACAGGATACCAACAGGTATATTTTTTATTCTAATCATATATTAATTACTATTTTGATGTTAACAGACAGGTATTTTCTTTCCATATTTGTTTCAATAACACAGTTTAAGGTAATTAATATCCGCATAACAGGAATATGTTTCTTTGCGCAAACGATTGACCTGTTTACCTGTAGCAGATAAATCCGTAAATGATCTATATATTTGCCTTATGTTCAAAATTGGATTAGCAGAAGACGACATTAAAATTGCCAGCCTGATCAAAGCAGGTCTGGAAGAACATCAGTATGATGTAACGTCGATTGCAGATGGAACAGAAGCCTTGATCGAGTTTCAGGCCAACCCCTACGACCTGGTTATTCTGGATATTATGATGCCCGGACTAAATGGTATCGAGGTTTGCCGTCAGCTCAGAATAAACAACAAGGACCTCCCTATATTGATCCTTACTGCTTTGGGCTCTATTGAAGATAAAGTAATCGGGCTCAACTCAGGCGCAGATGACTACTTGCTCAAACCTTTTCATTTTAAAGAATTGCTGGCTCGTCTGGAAGCGCTTTTAAGAAGAAGCCATAAAAATTTCGCTCCAAAAAACCAGCTCAGTTTTGCTGATATTACAATTGATACCTATAGTAAAACTGTGGAAAGAGCTGGTAAACAGATTGAACTGACTGCCAAAGAATATACCCTGCTCGAATTGTTCCTCAAAAATCCAAACCGCCTCCTTTCCCGTCAATACATTGCGGAAAATGCCTGGGACATCACTTTTGACACAGGAACCAACGTGATAGATGTCTATGTCAACTTCCTGAGAAAGAAAATAGACAAAGATTTTGACAAACGATTGATCCACACCAAGATCGGAATGGGCTACATTCTCAAAGAAGCATGAAGATAAAGGACCGCCTAGCCTTATATTTCACCTTAATCAGTACCTTGATTCTTCTTTGTGTACTGTTTGCTATCTATTTTACTTTTTTGAAATTTATGCAGGCGGAATTTTTTTCCAGGCTTACAGACCGTACCATGGTTACTGCAAAACTCTATCTGGAAGCAGATGAGATTTCGAGTGACTCACTGAGCAGGGTTCGCGAGCAATATCTCGAAAAACTAAATGGCGAGGTGATCCGGATTTATAACGATAAAAATGATGCAACTTTTATTGGGGACGATCAGCAATACTGGAATATTGAAACCATTGAAAAAGTAAGGCATGCAAAAAAAATGCAGTTCAGAGAAGGCCTCAGACAGGTGGTGGGAATTTATTATAAGGACAATCAGGGTGATTTTGTAATCCTCGCTTCTGCAATAGATCAGAGTACCATTAATCGCGTAGAAAAGCTATGGAAAATTATGGCCGTAATCTTCCTGATCATCTTTGTAGGCTTGCTCCTTTCTGTGAGGTGGATCGCTAAAAGAATCCTCCTGCCATTAAATGAATTCATTGAACAGGTCAAACTCATTAAATCAAACAATCTGCACTTCCGAGTAAGCGAGGGTACCAATAAAGATGAGGTCCAGTTGCTGGCTCAGAATTTCAACAATTTAATGGAGCATCTGGAACAATCCTTTATTTTGCAGAAAACTTTTGTTGCCAATGCTTCTCACGAACTCAGAACCCCTATTACCAGGATGATTATTGGTGCAGAGATTTCCCTTTCCCAGGAAAGAAGCAAGGAAGATTATCAAAAGGCTTTACATTCCGTTTTGGAAGATGCAGAAAAGTTGGAAAATATCATCAGCAGCCTGCTCAATCTGGCACAAACAGATCTGGAATATGGCGAAACCAATTTGATTAAACTGAGGATAGATGAGATGATCTGGTCTATTCAGGAAGAATGGACTAAAAAACCGGGAAATTACCAGCTGCTGGTGGAGGTTAAAGACCTGCCAATGGAAGAAGAATTACTGACGATAAATTGTAATCCCACCCTACTGCAGATCGCATTGGACAATATCATCTCCAATGCCTTTAAGTTTTCCGACCAGCTTCCGGTAAAATGTATCCTGGAAATTAACGAAACCGGCATTCATATTTTCATTGTGGATCAGGGTGTGGGTATGGAGCCACAGCAATTAGACCATATATTTAAACCATTTTATAGTTCTTCTTCTAAAACCTCACATGCGGGCAATGGAATGGGGCTATACATGGCTTATAAAATTGTGACCCTATATAAGGGAAACATCACTGTAAAGTCACAAAAAGACAAGGGAACCATCTTTGAAGTCTTTTTCCCTAAATTTTAATTCCTTTTTAATTTCCCTTTAATTTGTCTTTAATACGTCCGGGGTAGGTTTGGTCAATAATTTTATAAATGACCAGATCCCAATGAGAATCCCAAAACTTTTAAGCTGCCTTGCACTGCTATGCCTGGCTGCAGGTGCATCGGCACAAAACACCGACTCACTGAAATTAAGTTTGCCTGAGGCCGAAAAGCTCTTTGTCAAAAACAACTACCAGTTGATTGCCCAGCAATACCAGACCGACCAGGCCAAAGCTGATGTCATTACAGCCCGTTTGTTCGATAACCCTGAAATCAGCTACGAAAACCAGTTGTACAACCATGAGACCAAGAAGTTTCTGCAGACCAACAGTACAACCGGAGAATACCAGGCTGCCCTGTCGCAGGTCATTAAACTTGCCGGTAAACGCAATAAAAATATACAGCTGGCCACAACAGGGGTAAAATTGAGCGAGTATCAATATTTTGACCTGATGCGGACGCTGCGTTTCAGTCTGACATCTACCTTCTATAAAACTTATTATGACCAGCAATCTGCTAAAGTATATGAACAGCAGATCAATTCTTTAAAACTTCTGTTAACTGCAAATGAACAGCAGTTAAAAATGGGAAATGTGGCCGTGAAAGACATTATCCGTATAAAATCTCTGCTATATAGTTTACAGGGAGAATACAGCAGCCTGATGAATGATATTGAAGACCTTCAAACCCAGATTAAACTCCTGACCAATATCAAACCAGATGCAAAACTTGCCCTGGTCGTTTCTACTGAAGAGGAAGAAAATTATCAGCTGGACAAACAGATCTATACCAACTTACTGGATTCAGCCCGTAACAACCGCGCTGATCTTCAGCTGGCAAAAACCGGAATTGTGTATGCAGAGAATAATTTAAAGCTCCAGAAAGCCAATGCTATACCTGATGTAGAACTTTCATTAACCTATGATCTTCAAGGCAGCTATCCAACAAAATATACCGGAATTGGCGTAAAATTACCCATTCCCTTATTCAACCGCAACCAAGGTGAAATTAAGAAAGCTAAAATTGCCATCGATGCAGGAAAAGCCAGCTTAAATCAACAGGATGCCATTCTGGAGAATGAAGTGTACAACAGTTATGCCTCAGCCTTACGCACGGAAAATCTTTACCACGGCTTTGATAAGAATTTCAATGCGGATTTTGACAAACTGATCAGTGAGGTAATCAAGAACTTTAAAAACAGAAACATCAGTTTAATTGAATTCCTGGATTTCTATGATTCGTATAAGGCCAGTACACTGCAAATGAATACCCTGAAATATCAGCGTATGAACGCTAAAGAAGAAATCAATTTTGTGACCGGATCTAACATTTTCAAATAACGCACACATGCAAAAGATTATCCAAAACATCGGCGCACTGACTGCCATCTCCGCCGTCCTTATTTTATCTGCCTGCTCAGAACAGAAAAAAGAAGCGCCAAAAGAAGACAAATTTGTAGTAACAGACTCTCTGATTAAAAGACTGGAAATTGACACCGTACAGGGAGCAAATAACCAGGCTGATTTGAATTTCTCCGCCAAGATCACGGCCAATGAAGAAAAAATGGCTAAAATCTATCCTATGGTAAGCGGCCGTGTACAAAGTGCCCCCGTAAAATTAGGAGATGCAGTGAGCAAAGGTCAGGTGCTGGCCACGATGACCAGTGCAGAAATGGCAGGTTTTGATAAAGAAAGCATCAGTTCTTCTGCTGACCTGCGGAATGCACAACGAAATGCAAAACTCACTGAAGACATGTATAAAAGTGGCCTCGCCTCTGCAAGAGATCTGGAACAGGCTAAAAACGACCTGATGGTTAAGCAAGCTGAAGACCGCCGCACCAGATCCATCCTTTCCTTAAATGGCGGCAGCAAAAATGGCGCATATACTTTAAGATCTCCCATCTCAGGATTCGTGGTAGATAAAAATGTGACCACCAATATGCAGGTCAGACCAGACAATAGCCAGAATCTGTTTACTGTAGCGGACCTGTCGGATGTTTGGGCATTGATCAATATCTATGAATCAGACATTTCCAAAATCAAAGAGGGAGATGAAGTAAACATTTCTATTCTTTCCTATCCGGATAAATCATTCAAGGGGAAGATCAGCAAGATCTATAATGTAATGGACAACGACAGCAAAGTTATGAATGCCCGTGTGGTCATTAAAAACCCAGGGTATTTGTTGAAACCGGGAATGATGGCAACTGTGCAGATTGCCACAACGAACGGTGCTAGTTTGCCAGTGGTTAGCGCAGATTGCCTCATTTTCGACAACAACAAGTATTATGTGATGGTATTGGACCCCATAAAAAAAGTGCGTATACAGGAAGTTGAACTCGGCAGAAAGTTTGAAGATAAGGCTTACATCAGTAAAGGACTAAAAGCAGGAGACCGTGTAGTGGCTTCCAAGCAATTGTTCCTTTATGACAGCCTGAAACCTTAACCTTTCCTTACCACTTAATATTACTATAATGAATAAATTCATTAAGTCTATCATAAATTTTGCCCTGAAGAATAAGTATTTCATATTCTTTGCCACTTTCATTTTGGTTCTGGCCGGGTATCTGAGTTTTAAAAACACGACTATTGAGGCTTTTCCTGATGTCACCAATACAAATATTACCATCATTACCCAATGGCCTGGCCGCAGCGCAGAGGAGGTAGAAAAGTTTGTAACCAGACCACTGGAAATTGCCATGAACCCAACCGAGAGAAGGACCAGTATCCGCTCCTCATCCCTATTTGGTTTATCTGTAGTTAAAATTACATTCGAAGACAATGTAGACTACCAGTTTGCAAGAGTGCAGGTCAACAATCACCTCGATGAAGCTGATCTTCCTTCTGGTGCAAAACCAGAGGTTGAACCTCCATACGGTCCTACCGGAGAAATCTTCCGCTATACCTTAAAGAGTGATAAAAAGTCGGTCAGAGAATTAAAAACACTTCAGGACTGGGTGGTGCAACGCGAATTGCTTTCTGTTCCCGGAGTTGCAGATGTAGTGAGCTTTGGCGGTGAGGTAAAAACCTATCAGATTACCGTTGATCCTCAAAAATCTATACAATATGGTGTGACAGCAACGGAACTTTTTGATGCTGTATCCAAAAGCAATATTAATGTTGGTGGTGACGTCATTGAACAAAGCGGACAAGCCTATGTGGTTCGCGGTATAGGTGTGTTAAACAATATTGATAACATCAAAAATATTATTGTAGATAATTTTAACGGGACACCTGTTTATGTAAAAACCATTGCTGAAGTAACGGAATCGGCTCTGCCAAGACTTGGGCAAGTTGGCCGTGACCGTGATCCAGATGTTGTGGAAGGTATAGTGGTGATGCGAAAAGGAGAAAACCCAAGCGAAGTGATCCATAATCTTAAGGAAAAGATCAAGGACGTGAACGATAACATCCTGCCGGGTGATGTGAAGATCAGTGCCTTCTATGACCGTGAGGATCTGGTGAACTTCGCTACGCACACCGTTATGCACAATATGCTGGAAGGAATCATTTTTGTAACGCTGATCGTATTCCTCTTTATGGCCGATTGGAGAACAACGTTGATTGTATCTCTGATTATTCCTCTGGCGCTCCTTTTTGCCTTTATCTGTTTAAAATTAAAAGGGATGTCGGCCAACCTGCTGTCTATGGGGGCAATAGATTTCGGGATCATCATTGACGGTGCGGTGGTGATGGTGGAAGGGATCTTTGTGGCCCTCGACTACAATTCCCATAAGAACGGAATGGAGAAATTCAACCGGATGAGTAAACTGGGTATTATTAAAAAGGCCTGTCTGGAAAACGGAAAAGGAATCTTTTTTGCGAAACTGATCATTATTACCGGCTTAATGCCCATTTTCACTTTTGAGAAAGTAGAAGGTAAAATGTTCTCTCCCCTGGCCTGGACACTGAGTTTTGCCTTATTGGGTGCCTTGTTACTTACTTTTACCCTGGTTCCGGCGATGGCCAGCGTATTGCTGAGAAAAAATGTAAAGGAGAAGCACAACCTTTTTCTGGAATACCTTACCCGTGGTGTATTGCGTATTTACAACGCCTGCTTTAAAGCCCGTAAACTGGTGTTCTTCAGTGCACTGATTGTTCTTGTTGTTGGCTTGTTCAGCTTTAAATTTCTTGGAACAGAATTTTTACCAACACTGGATGAAGGTTCCATTTATGTAAGGGCAAGTGCACCGCTAAGTGTTTCTTTAACAGAAACCAAGAAACTGGCCAATGAGATGCGAAAAATCTTTTTGAGTTTCGAAGAAGTCAGACAGGTCATCTCTCAAACCGGGCGTCCAAATGATGGTACAGATGCTACGGGATTTTACAACATGGAGTTTCTCGTGGACATTTACCCAAAAACAGAATGGAAACGCAAGGAAACCAAGGAACAGCTGATAGAGCGTATGCAGGAAAAACTAAAAGGTTATCCTGGCATTAGCCTGAATTTCTCCCAGCCCATTTCTGACAACGTCGAAGAAGCAGTTTCCGGGGTGAAAGGTTCCATTGTGGTGAAAATGTTTGGCAATGACTATGACTTCATTGAAAAACACGAGCAGAAAATATTTGACATCCTAAAAACGGTCAACGGAATTGAGGATTTAGGAATTTTAAAAAACTTAGGCCAGCCGGAATTACAGATCAAACTTGATCAGAGTAAAATGGCGCTGTATGGTGTAAGGACAGATGATGCCAACTCCATTATCGAAATGGCAATAGGTGGCAAAGCGGCGACTCAAATCTATGAAGGGGAACGTAAATTTGACCTTAGAATTCGCTATCCCGAAGATTTCAGGAAGGATGAGGCTTCCATTGGAGCCCTCCGTATCCCAACACTTTCGGGAGCAAAAGTACCGCTGAGCGAAATCTCTACCATCAGCAAAATTACCGGCCCTAGCATTATCTATCGCGACAGACACCAAAGGTATGGTGCCATCAAGTTCTCCATAAGGGGACGTGATATGGGCAGCACGATTGCAGAAGCACAGGCTAAAGTAAATGCACAGATCAAACTCCCTAAAGAGTATAAACTGGAATGGGCAGGAGATTTTGAAAACCAGCAAAGGGCTACTGCCAGGTTATCGCAGGCTGTCCCTATCAGTTTACTGCTGATCTTTTTTATCCTGTTCGTATTATTTGGCAATATTAAAGATTCGTTACTCGTACTGAACAATGTTCCATTTGCTTTGATTGGTGGTATTCTCGCGCTATTAATTACACATGTAAACTTTAACATCTCTGCAGGTATAGGTTTTATTGCCTTGTTTGGTATTTGCGTGCAGAACGGTGTAATCCTGATCACCAGGTTTAAGAGCAATATAACAGAACTTAAGCATCATCCAACCTGGACTTTTGCTGATGCCGTCAAGGATGGTGTAGCTGCAAGACTCAGACCTGTAATTATGACGGCTATGATGGCCGCCATTGGCTTGATGCCGGCAGCCCTGTCAACAGGAATCGGTTCTGAAGCTTCTAAACCCCTGGCTATTGTAGTGATCGGTGGATTAATTACCAATACGATATTCTGCCTGTTTGTTTATCCAATAGTATTTTACTGGTCTTACCAGAAAAAAGTAAAAGAAACGATAAAGCCCGTTGCTGAAGCAGGGGCATAAACGATAACCGGAGCGGGATCTCCGGTTGGTTAGGTCGTGTTTGTACAGGGGCGTTAAAGATTGGCAGGTCTTGACGCTCCCTGTCAAACACATTTTTTTTAGATGTTCAAACACAAATGCATTTTATCTGTTTATAACTCAATCAAATTATTCTGGTATGGCTGAGCTAAAACTTCACACCCTTAAACCCCGTTCGGGAAAATTTTCTATCGAAAAACAGCACTACGAGAACGTAGGAGCAAATGAGCGCCTGTTTTCTTTGTTACTTGGCGGTATATTAATTGGAAGCACCCTCAAAAACCCTTTTAGATCCAGGATTTTGTACGGGGCTTATCTCGCCTATCGCGGCATAACCGGAAAATGCTTCTTTTACGATTATCTTGGCATAGACAGCCATAAACCTCATGCGGTAAACATTCGGGGGGAATTCGAAATTGATCTGCCGGCACAAGAGGTATATGTTCAATGGAGAAATTTAAACCATCTTCCTCACGGCATTAAACGTTTGCTTGATGTGAAAGTGGTAGACGAAAAATTATCGACCTGGAAGTCCAATATACTTGGCAACCTGTTTTCTGTAGAATGGAATGCAGAGATCGTTAAAGATGAACCCGGGCGTCTTATCGGATGGAGATCAGAACGTGGCTCCCTGTTCCAGCATGTGGGCAGGGTAGAGTTTGAGCCTTTAGCTGGCGGCCAGAATACCTTGTTAAAAATTGTACTCTCCTACCGGCCAATGGGGGGCGGACTTGGAATTGGATTGTCCAGGATACTTAATCCATATTTTGAGCATTTACTAAAAAAGGAAATTAAAAATTTCAAATATCATGTCGAAAACAGAACACCTGTTTTCATCTGATCAGCTATAAAAAAGGCCGGATAACCGGCCTTTTTTATCAAAACTATCTCTTTATTCTAATGCCCTCCCATAGCTGTACCTGCAATACCAGCTATACCTGCAAAGACAAAAATCAGCACATACATCGCGATCAGGACAATGAGCAGGATGCCCCAAAACTTAAAAAAAGACTTCAGATTGCTCATCGAAGCACTCAGACTAAGCTGGTCGCCAAATAAAACGGCTTTCTGAGCAGCAGTCGCATGCTTAAACAACATCAGGCTCGGATAGAAATATAAAAGTGCCAGGAATATAAAATAGACCATAATAAATCCGGCACCTAAAGACCCCATCTGCGTTCCCGGACTGTACTTTGAAAGAAAAGCAATAAAAGCAGTAGCTCCAAATGCACACATCACCAGCAAGGCTGAAATAACAAACCCAAATATCCCCAGAAATTTGGTCCATTTTGCCATATCATAAAGATAACTGCGAATATCTTCAGTTACAATAAGTTTGATTTCTGGCTGTTCAACAGGAGTTTCGTTCTCGGGCAACGCGTTCGTCTCTTCAGTTTCTTCGAAATTTTCCATAGTGATAATGTTAATTTATATTTTCAGTTTTATAAACATAATTATTATTTGCCTTCCCTGCAAGTTTATTGAGTGTCTGATTTCAAAAAAATTGGTACCTTTGCGCCAAATTAAGACAAAACTATTCATGGCATTACAATGTGGTATAGTAGGTTTACCGAATGTTGGGAAATCTACCTTATTTAACTGTTTATCGAACGCAAAAGCTCAGGCAGCAAACTTTCCTTTTTGTACTATAGAGCCTAATATTGGCGTAATCACTGTTCCCGACGACAGGCTAACCAAACTGGAAGAGCTGGTAAAGCCAAACCGTGTTGTTCCCAACACCATTGAAATCGTAGATATTGCCGGTTTGGTAAAAGGAGCATCTAAAGGCGAAGGTCTGGGTAACCAGTTTCTTGGAAATATTCGGGCAACCAATGCTATTATTCACGTGCTGCGTTGTTTTGATGATGGAAATGTGATCCACGTAGATGGTTCTGTTGATCCTATCCGTGATAAAGAGATTATCGACACTGAATTACAGTTGAAAGATCTGGACACTGTAACTAAACGCATCCAGAAAGTGGAAAAGATGGCGAAAACAGATAAAGATGCCAAAAGAACTTTTGATGTACTGAGTATTATTAAAACCCATCTGGAATCTGGCAAATCTGTTCGTTCAGCAGCTGTTGATGCTGATGATTTTGAGTTTATTCAAGATTTGGGCTTATTGACGCAAAAACCTGTAATGTACGTTTGTAATGTAGATGAGAACTCTGTGATCAACGGAAATGCTTACGTGGACAGAGTTAAAGAAGCCGTAAAAGATGAAAACGCAGAAGTATTGGTGATCTCTGCTAAAATTGAATCTGAAATTGCTGAACTGGAAAGCTATGAGGAGCGCCAGGAATTCCTTGCCGATCTTGGATTAACAGAATCGGGTGTAAATAAATTGATCCGCGCAGCTTATCGCCTGTTAGACCTTTACACCTATTTCACCGCTGGTGTACAGGAGGTAAGAGCCTGGACCATTACCAAAGGTTTTACAGCCCCTCAGGCCGCAGGTGTAATCCACACAGACTTTGAAAAAGGGTTTATTCGCGCAGAAGTAATTAAATACAATGATTTTGTAACGCTGGGTTCTGAAAATGCTTGTAAAGACGCTGGTAAATTAGGTGTAGAAGGAAAAACTTATGTTGTGGAAGATGGTGACATCATGCACTTCCGCTTCAATGTTTAAAACCTACATTAAGATATTATATACAAAAAAAGCAGTTCCGCATGGAACTGCTTTTTTTGTATATAATATCTCTGAAAATCAGAGCAGCACTCCTTTTAAAAACATCACTGCAACAGAAAAATAAATGATCAGTCCGGTTACATCAACCAGCGTTGCCACAAACGGAGCAGAAGAAGTTGCCGGGTCGGCCCCAAGTTTCTTCAATAACAAAGGTAACATGGAACCAGATAACGATCCCCACAGCACGACACCAACCAGGGCTACACCTACAGTACAACCAATTAAAATCCAGTGCGGCCCATACATATCGGAGAACATCGTCCAGACAAATATCCTTAAAAATCCAATTACACCAAGTGCAATTCCCAGCATCAAACCAGAAAGAATTTCTCTTCTCATTACTCTCCACCAGTCGGCTACTGTAATTTCGCCAAGTGCCATAGCCTGAATAATCAAAGTTGAAGCCTGAGAACCACTGTTTCCACCACTTGAGATAATCAGTGGTACAAACATCGCCAGCACAACTGCTTTTGCAATATCGGCTTCGAAATGTGCCATGGCAGTAGCAGTAAGCATTTCACCAAGAAATAAAATAACGAGCCAACCGATCCTCTTCTTCACCAAACCAAAAAGAGGCATATCCAGGTAAGGTTCATCCAATGCCTCGGTACCCCCTATTTTATGCATATCCTCGGTATACTCTTCATTTGCAATCCATAGAATATCATCTACAGTAACAATACCAAGTAACACATCGTTATCGTCAACCACAGGCAAAGCCACACGGTTGTTCATTCTGAATACATTAATCGCTTCCTCCTGCGGATCGTTCACATTTAATGCAATAGAACGGTTATCCGCCAGATCTCCAATCTTGGCTTCCGGATCTGCCAGGAGAATCTCCCTGATCCGGATATCATCTAAAAGTACACCGCCTTTATCAATAACGTAGATTACATCGATCGTTTCGGAATCTTTCCCAAAACGTCTGATATGTTCCAGTACCCGGGTTACTGTCCAGTCCTTTTTTACAGCAACATAATCCGGCGTCATCAAACGGCCCACACTGTCTTCTTTATAACCCAACAGGGAAAGTGCTTCTACACGATCTTTTGCCGGAAGCAATTTAATCAGCTTCGCAACCGCATCCCCCTTAAGTTCACTAAATAAGGCCGTCCGGTCATCCGGTGGCATCAGGTTTATCAGTTCTGCCAGTTTAACACCAGAAAGTTTTTTAAGAATTCTTTCCTGTGTAGGAAAGTCCAGAATCCTGAAAACGTTTACCGCCCTTTTTATAGACAAAGTATCTATAAATTTTACCGCATGCTGGGGAAGCTCGTCTATCAGATGTTCTACATCTGAAATGTTCAGATCATCCAAATAAACTTTTAATTGTGCATCGTCGCCCTTCTCAATCAGCTCAACTACTTCTTCAACAATTAATTCTTCCATAAAATAATTCGACTATTTTTTTACATGCTTCTGTTGCTTTATCAGGATTGCAAAAGTGAGGTTTTATTTTCAATAATGCCATTTTTATTACCCAAAATTCATTCCAACCTTAAAGTTAATTATTAACAATTGCTTATAAAGACAGGGATGTAATTTCACATGGCAATAAAACGCAAAAACACACAAAAAATAATGGTCTTTTACAATACTTTATAATTTAGATTTACAATTGTGTTTTTTTTATATCTTTGCGCAAATTGTCCCTGTAGTTCAATGGATAGAATTATGGTTTCCGGTACCATCGATGGGGGTTCGAATCCCTCCAGGGGCACATTTCTTACAAAAGCTGTCAATCCTGACAGCTTTTGTTGATTATACAGGAATTAAACTTGTTTCCATGGCTGCACAGAACAAACCTTTTCATATAGGCGCTTTTCTTCTTAACCTGGCCCTCCCCATTGCCATTGGAGCACTAGGCGGTTTATTGACAGCAACTTCTGTAAAAACATGGTACCCCACATTAAATAAACCTTCATTCAATCCGCCCAACAACATTTTTCCACCAGTATGGACATTGCTATTTATTCTGATGGGCATCTCAGCTTACCTGGTCTGGAGAAAAAGAGAACAAATTACACACTTCCCCCGCACGCTGGCCCTGTATTTCATACAACTCATACTGAACCTAATGTGGTCTTTTATTTTTTTCTACGCCAGGGAAATAGGCATGGCATTGATCGAGATTTTCATTTTACTTGCTGTTGTCATTACCAATGCCAGGGTGTTTTACAAGATCGATAAATTGGCCGGACTCCTTTTCATTCCTTATATACTGTGGGTAAGTTTCGCAACCCTCCTCACCTATAGCATTTATAGCTTAAATTAAAACAAATCAAGGATTTGATCATCGAAAATCCTATTTTTAGGATGTGAAACCTTACAAATACCTCTTGCCGGTTTTATTCACTTTTTGTGCATTATATGGTCATGCGCAAAAAGTTGGCTTGGTATTGAGTGGTGGTGGCGCAAAAGGACTTGCCCATATCGGTACACTCAAAGCCCTGGAAGAGAACAATATCCCGATAGATTATATCACAGGAACCTCTATGGGGGGGATCGTTGGTGCCATGTATGCCGCAGGCTATACACCTGCACAGATGGAAAAAATAGCATTGAGCAAAGATTTTCAAGACTGGGTTAGCGGAAAATACACCAGCGATTACAGTCTCTTTTTCCAGAAAAACAATGTAAATGCTTCTGCCTTATCTGCAAAACTAAGTATAGACACCAGTCTGCGGATTAGTTTCAGGTCCAACCTTGTAAACGATATTCCTTTAAATTTTGCGCTGCTCGAACTTTTTTCTCAGGCCTCGGCCGTTGCTAAAGATAATTTCGACAATTTATTTATCCCCTACCGTTGTATGGTTTCTGATGTACTGCTGCAAAACAGTATTACGCTCAAAAGCGGCAGTCTTGCCGAAGCGGTGAGGGCAACCATGACCGTTCCATTTGTCTACAGACCTATACGGGTAGACGGAAAATATGTTTTTGACGGAGGAATTTACAACAATTTTCCGGTAGACATTATGAAAAAGGAGTTTAAACCAGACTATGTTATCGGGGTAAACGTATCTTCTAAAACATTCAAGGAATACCCTAAAGACAATGGAGACCGCTTACTCAACCGGTCGCTGATCTATATGTTCCTGGCTAAATCTGATTCTACTATGATAGGAGAAAATGGAATTTATGTCCAGCCCAACCTAACTGACTATACCTCCACTAATTTTTATCCGGTGGCAGACCTGATCAAACAAGGTTATGATGCAGCAATGGCGAATATAGCTCAGATCAAAAAGGCCATAACCAGAAGAACAAAACCTGAAGATCTTAGCATCAAAAGAAACAACTTCAACAATAAAAAGCCAGACCTTTTTTTTAGCTCCATCAGTGTAAGCGGCGTCAATGACCAGCAAAAAAAATACATAGAGCGTTTGTTTAAGAAAGACAAAGCGACTTTTAACCTTTCCGACATTAAACAAGGCTATTATAAACTGGTTGCAGATGAAACTTTTGAAACCGTTTACCCGAAGATATCCTATAACCAACCCTCAGACAGCTATATTTTTGAAATTGTTGCCAGACCAAAAAGAAGCTTTAAAATAGATCTGGGAGGAAATATCTCCACCCGTCCCATCAGCAATGTTTATTTAGGCATACAATACAACTACCTTAACAGAAAAGCCTACACCTTTGGTGTGAATTTTTATTCCGGCAGGTTCTATGAGGCCGCCCAATTGAATGCCCGGGTTGATTTTCCAACCAGTTTACCTATGTTCCTGGCTGCCGAGATGACCTTTAACCACTTTAACTATTACAGCACCAGCTCCATCTTTATTGAAAATCCAAGCCCGACCTATATAGAACAGACGGACAGAAAAATAGATTTTAAATTTGGCATCCCTTTAAACAGAGGAACCAAAATAACCCTTAGCGCTGCCGCATTCAATAATTCCGACCGTTACAGCCCAACCAATACCTTTAATGTAGGCGATATACTTGACCGCACCACCTTTAATGGTTTCAGACCGAACCTTACTTTTGAACAAAACACCTTTAATCGAAAACAGTATGCCAACAAAGGAAGAAATTTCACTTTAAGTGTCAATTACTATACCGGCAAAGAGAATTATACCCCAGGAAATATTGCCAGGAATGCCTCCTTCTATGAGGAGATAGACGAACAGAGCCACAACAAAAACTGGGGCAGTGTTAAAATCAGCGATGAAAATTACTTTTTTCACAAGAACAATTACAGCCTTGGTTACCTGGCAGAAGCTGTGCTTTCCAATTTACCCTTATTTTCCAACTACTATTCCACCTTATTGGTTGCCCCTGCATTTTACCCCTTGCAGGACAGCAGATCGCTATTCCTGGAGAAATTCAGAGCGGCGAGCTATCTCGCCGGAGGGCTAAAAAATGTTTATACTTTAAAACGGAACCTTGACTTTAGGCTGGAAGCCTATGTATTTCTGCCCTACAAAGAAATACAGCAGGAAGGATTCCAGAACGTAGACAACAACAAAGCATTCAGCAAATGGCATTATGCAGGAACTGCCGGGCTTGTTTACCATACTCCTGTAGGCCCAATCAGCTTTAGTTATAATTTATACGATGACCGTACAAAAAGAAACGGCGTTTTATTACATTTGGGATATTTAATTTACAATAAACGATCATTAGAATGAGACCAGTTTACTTATTTTTCCTTTTGTTATTCCTGACCAGTATGGGTTTTGCACAGCGTTCGGATATCAATAACTTTATTGTAAAAGAAAGTTTGTTGAAAAACAGCAAGCTGGCCATTATCGCAGCTGATTCCCTGGACAAGCCCCAGGAGCAGATCAACGGAATATACACCTTCAGCGTAAGTGGTTTTACCCAATCCTTAAAATTCAATGATGGTGTTGCCATATTGCCACTCCAGCTGGAACGTTCCTCTTTTGTTTACATTAAACACATCAATGATAAGGGTACGCACAGCAAACTGGTTTATGTCTATAAAAAAGATGGAGACCTGAGTCCGTATGCATTCAATAGTATGTGGCTCGTGCTGATTCCGCTCATTATTGTCCTGCTGGCCTTTGCATTCAGAAAATTCCTCATCTTTGCTGTCATTCTCCTGTTGATTTTCTTCTACTTTAACCACAGTAACGGTTTAAGTATACCAACATTTTTTGAAACGATATTTGACGGTCTGAAGAAGCTCTTTTAAAAAGGCATACCTATCCCAAAATTATACTGTACAAAACGATACGTATCGGGTGCATGGCTAGTGTTATACTCATTCTTAAAGTCTTTTGCCCCACTCAGGTATTTGGCAATAACCCATTGATCTGAACCACTGAACTGAGGGTCTTTAAGTTTCAATCCAATATCGAATCTGAACACAAAATAATCCACATCATACCTTAAGCCCACCCCAGTTCCGATGGCAATCTGATCGAATAACTTCTGAAACTTAAAATAAGTTTCTGCAGGTTGTCCCGATGAAACATTCCATACGTTACCGGCGTCCAGAAAAACCGCTCCTTTAAGCTGTGCACCAAAAAACTTATTGAGCATTTTATACCTGTACTCCACATTGGTTTCAATATGCATATCACCCAATTGATCTAGTCCATACAGAATTGTGCGCTGATCCTGGGTTAAAATGGCCCGGTTATAATTCCCTGGCCCTAATGTCCTGGCTTGCCATGCCCGTATTCCACTTGATCCTCCCGCAAAGAACTTCTTTTCAAATGGTATTGCAGTAGAATTTCCGTAAGCAACAGCAATTCCGGCATTTATTCTCGCTACAAACTGTCGTACGCCGCCAAGATTCTTATACCACCTCAAATCAATTTCCGGTCGCACGTACTGATTATAAGGCAGTCCAAGTATCTTAGAATAATCACCATCAGCAGCATGATGTACACTTCCGAACAAGCGGGTTAGCCCCTGCAGCATATTTCCTGCAATATCTATGTTTCCCCTAAAGTAAACAAAGGTACCAGGAATCAACAGTTTGGCTTGATTCAATGTATAACTGTATTTCATACCAAGGGTAATATCTTTCCTGTTCAGTAACATCAGATTATAAGCATTATTCTTAACCAATGCAGCATTATCCGGATTATTTACCGTATCCAGAAGCAAGGAGCCAAGTCGGTATTCAAAGTTCAAAGGCGTAAAAGAATGTACTTTAAACTTTGTTTCGTACCAGTCATAGGTGATAGAGGTCTGAAATACTTTTCTTGAAAAAACATCTTTCTGAAGTCCATAAACGTAACTAATACCAAATGAAGTGAAAGGCATTCCATTTTTACCCATTATAGGGACGTGAAAAGGTACCATAAGTCTTGGAACAGCCAAACTCGTACTTAAAGAAAAATCACGCTGATAAACGTCATTAAAAACAGATTTACCTTGTCCCAGTCTCGATTGTAAACCACCTTTAACCTGAAATTCGAAACGTTCGGCCCCTCTGAACATATTATTATTAATATAGGTATTACTTAGGGTAAAACCAACGGTACCCGCGTTAAAAGGCAGCTCTCCCTCTACCCTGTTACTCATCCTCTTCTGCGGTGTTAGCCGGATAACCGGATTTACCGTATTCACACTATCAGCAGGTTTTATATAATCAATCTTTACATTTTTAAACACATTTAACTCGTAAAGCCTATCGTAGGTTAAAGTCTCATTTTTATTATCATAGAGCTCACCTTGTCTGATAAAATTATACCGCAGGATTGGATTACGTCTGAAATGTCCGGATAAATCCGTAAACCTAGTTCCCCTGATAACTTTCGGATTAAACCGTATAGAATCGGGAAAACCATCAGTACTTGGTGCTATAATTACATTGGTTTCTCCAATTTTAAATTGTGCATGTTCTGACTTGCCTTCGGGATTGTCCACGATAAGCATCACTTTGGTCTGGCGATTGTTGGAATTCGAATCCACAGTAAACTTAATATAAGGCCTGGCAAAGTCAAAATAACCATGATGCTTCATCAATTCATAAATCTGATCTCTTTCGTAAGCAAGGGAGTCATCATCATATTGCATTCCTTCTCTTAAATGGGTAAATTTCTGTTTGCTGTTAAAGTAAATATCTTTCATCTTGGCATCCTCGATATCATAACTTAATTTCTTAACAAAGAATGCCGGGCCAGGATTGGCCTTAAAATATACTTTTGCCCGCTGCTTTTTTATCGTAATGTCTGAACTGACTTTTGCATTAAAATAACCTTTACTATTTAAAAATTTCTCAATCTGATTACGGGAAATTTCCACCAGGGTACTGTCCAGAAGAGGGGCAGGATTTCCAACAGACTTCGTTTTAAATAAAGTATAAAACAGGTTGTATAAGCCAACATTAACGCCCAGTTTAGGCGCTGGCCTGATATCTTTTTGCACATAACTGAAAGCTTCTTCCTGAAGTTTCGGAGGCAAACTATCTATATGCACCTCTTTTACAACGGATTGATAATCCTGTATATATTTTGTAGAAGAACATGCAGTAACAAAAAGAATAATAAATAGTAATATTGCAGGAAACTGGATCTTCGTTTTATAAATAGAGTATGCTTTCAAAATCACAGATAGGTTTTATTAAATCATTACATCAAAAAAAGTTCCGTAAAGAAAATGGAATTTTTATTATTGAAGGCATAAAATCAATAATAGAGTTCGTTCCATCCGCTTACCAGATACACAGCATTTATTATCTTGCTGAATATAAGTCTTTACTGCCCAATTTACCGTCAAATATAAAGTTATTTGAAGTAAACAATGCCGAACTGGACAAGATTAGTACTTTACAGGCTCCCCAGGGCATGCTGGCACTGGTCCACATTCCCAAAAGTGTGCCAGTAAATGATAAAATTCTAAAAAATACATTTTCCATCCTGCTCGATGGCGTACAGGATCCCGGAAACCTCGGAACCATCATCAGAACCGCAGATTGGTTCGGTTTTAAAAACGTGATTTGTTCATTAAATACGGTAGAAGTCTATAATCCGAAAACCATACAGGCAACGATGGGTTCACTCTGCCGGGTAAATATTTTTTATCAGAACGTTTCCGAGTTGCTGGAAAAGGTAAATATTCCTATATTTGGCGCATTACTGGAGGGTAAAAGCAGCTATGAGATGGAATGGGGAAACGAAGGAATTCTCATTTTAGGGAACGAAGGACAAGGAATTACAACGGAAGTAAAAAAATTTATTCAATTTCCTGTTACGATTCCAAGAGTGGGACTAGCTGAGTCTTTGAATGTTGCGATTTCTGCTGGGATTTTATGCTCAGATATTTCAAGAAATTTTAAGAAATAAATTGCATACTAATTTATAATTGCTATTTTTGCAACCTGAAATTTAACAGGGTCGAGTGGCCGAGTGGCTAGGCAGAGGTCTGCAAAACCTCGTACAGCGGTTCGAATCCGCTCTCGACCTCCAGATTTATTTAAATTAAAAACATAAAGGTTACAACCATGGCAGTTACAAGATTAAAAAGAAAAGACAGAAAAAATAAGACTACTTCACGTTTAGAAGTAAAACATTTGAAATTGGCTACAAATCTTGAATTAGGAAGCCGTTCAAAACAGTCTACTAAAGATCAATTAGCAATCAACAATGCTGTTATCGCTAAACTTACTGCTCAGGCATAAGTAGATTCTTTAAGTCTTCTAAAGAAACAAAAAAGAGAGTGGATCATAATGATCCACTCTCTTTTTTGTTTAAGCCTATCGCTATTGTTTACAAAAGGCCTTTACAAATTCTTTTAATGATTCCCGGGCCTTCATAAATAAAGCCGGTATAAAGCTGGATCAGAGAAGCCCCTGCTTCCAGTTTTTCTTTTGCATCTTCTGGTGAATGTATCCCTCCCACTCCGATGATCGGAAATGAACCTTTAGATTGCTGCGAAAGATAACGGATCACTTCAGTAGAACGATTCGTTAAAGGCTTACCACTTAAACCTCCTGTTTCCTTCGTAATCGTTTCAGAAGTATATAAACCATTTCGGTCAATAGTGGTATTGGTTGCGATCACACCAGCTATTCCGGTTGTTTGTACAATCTCAACAATATCATTCAATTGATCATTGGTCAGATCCGGAGCAATCTTCAACAAGATGGGCCGGCTCACCCCATTTTTTAAATTCCGCTCCTGTAAGGTTTTAAGCAAATTGGTTAAAGGCTCTTTCTCCTGCAGCTCTCTCAAACCCGGTGTATTCGGCGAACTCACATTCACCACAAAATAATCCACCACATCAAAAAGACGGTCAAAGCATTTGATATAATCGTTAACCGCCTCTTCGTTCGGTGTCGTTTTATTCTTTCCTATATTTCCACCAATAACAATACTGGAATCTTTTTTCTTTAAAATCCTTAAGCGTTCTGCGAGGGTATCTACGCCTTTGTTGTTAAAGCCCATCCGGTTAATGATCGCCTGATCTTCCTCCAGACGGAACATTCTCGGCTTATCGTTTCCTGGCTGGGGCATCGGTGTCACCGTTCCCACTTCAATAAATCCAAAGCCAAGATTGCTCAGGGCCTCAATATATTCTCCATTCTTATCAAAACCGGCAGCCAGTCCAACAGGGTTCTTGAATTTGATTCCAAAAACCTCCCGTTCCAGGCCCTTTATATTCACATCAAAACTACTTCTCAGAATGGTTTTCCCCAGAGGGAAATAATCATTAAACCACTTTAGCCTTTTAACTACAAAGTGATGTACTTTTTCCGGATCAAACTGGAAGAAAACAGGTTTTATTATGCGATACATGCAGCGAAGATAGGAACGTTTTTACCGATCACAAAGCCATTCAGTTAACTTTTTAAAGAATCGGCCAATAAAAAGCTATAAATAAGCGTATTCTTACCTTCTCACAACAAATTAATGTAGGTAAAAATCGTATTTTTGCAGCCACATGATTTCGATAAACGACTTAACATTCCTTATAGGCTCCAGAGCTTTATATGATGAAGCAAACTGGCATATTAAACCCGGAGACAGAGTGGGCCTTATTGGCGCCAACGGAACCGGAAAATCTACCCTTTTAAAAATAATTGTTGGAGAATACGCACCTTCTTCAGGTTCGGTTTCCATGTCTAAAGATCTTAAAATAGGTTACCTGAACCAGGATCTTCTTTCTTACGATTCCCACCACAGCATTCTGCACGTGGCGATGGAAGCGTTTGAACGCCAAAACCAGCTTCATGATGAAATTGAAGCACTGCTTAAAAAAATTGAAACAGACTATTCTGAGGAGGTCTTAAATAAATTAAGTGATAAACAACAGGAATTTGAAGCGCTGGACGGTTACAATATCGAATACAGAGCCAATGAAATCCTTGCCGGTCTTGGTTTCAGTACTGAAGATCAGCACAGGCCCCTGAACACTTTCTCCGGAGGATGGAGGATGCGTGTTATGCTCGCCAAGATCCTCTTGCAAACCCCCGATATTCTTTTGCTGGATGAGCCGACCAACCACATGGACTTACCTTCCATCAAGTGGCTAGAAACCTATTTAATGAGTTTTGAAGGTGCAATTGTGATCGTTTCTCACGATAGATATTTCCTGGATAAAGTGGTCAACCGGATCGTAGAATCCCGCAAAGGAAAACTCACAGCTTATGCCGGAAACTATTCGTTCTACCTGGAAGAAAAAGCGCTGAGGGGGGAAATCCAAAAAGGAGAATATAAAAACCAGCAGGCTAAAATTAAACAGGAAGAACGCCTGATTGAACGCTTTAGAGCCAAAGCCAGCAAAGCGAAAATGGCCCAGTCCCGTATGAAGGCCCTCGACAAAATGGAGCGTGTAGAAGATGTAGATGATGATAACCCAACAGTTAACTTTAGCTTCAAGTTTACCAAGCCTTCAGGTCGCCACGTCATTAGAATCGAAGAAGCTAATAAAAGCTATCCAAATGTACATATATTGGAAAATGCAGAAGGCGTAATCGAAAAAGGAGATAAAATTGCGCTTATCGGAGCAAACGGTAAAGGTAAATCGACCTTGTTAAGAATTATTGCCGGAGCAGAAGGCTTTGATGGCAAATGTGAAACTGGCCACAATGTAACCACCACTTTCTTTGCCCAGCACCAGTTGGAGTCCCTGCACCTGGACAATACCATTCTGGAAGAACTGCAGGCCTTCGCGCCTAAACATACCGATACAGAACTCCGCTCTATTCTCGGTTGTTTCCTCTTTACGGGTGATGATGTATTTAAAAAGATCCGGGTATTATCCGGAGGAGAAAAATCAAGGGTAGCTTTAGCCAAATCACTGACTACAGATTCCAATTTCCTGATCCTGGATGAGCCAACCAACCACCTGGATATCCAGTCTGTTAACATTCTGATCCAGGCCCTGACGCAATATGAAGGCACTTTCATTGCCGTTTCCCACGACAGGTACTTCCTGGATAATGTAGCCAACAAAATATGGTTCATTGAAGACAGGGACATTAAAGAATATCCCGGAACCTATGCAGAATACGAAGAATGGAATTCCAAAAGACCGCCTGCAGCCGCTACAAGTATCCCATATAAACAAGAGAAAGAAGCCAAACCAAAAGTTGAGGAGAAGAAAGCTGCAGCACCTAATACACAACAGCAACTGAAGAAGCTGAATGATCAGCTTCAAAAAGCAGAAACTGAAATTGCTGAACTGGAAAAAAATGTAAAGAACATTGAAGAAGAACTTGCCAGCGATCAGGTTTACGGAGACCCGGTTAAGTTAGCTGCAGCCAATAAAAAATATCTGGATGCCAAGCACCTGCTCGACACCGCGCAAAATACATGGGAAGACCTGGCATCTGAAATAATGGAAATGGAAGGCAAATGATAAAAACAGGCAGATTGTTCTTTTTTTTAATGATCAGTGTCCAGCTGGCTTTTGCACAGCAAGCACTTGTCTATGACAACAAGGTTTATTTACCACAAATTAAAACTGTACAATGTTATAATAAACAAAAAGAACAATCTGCCCCTGTTATCGGCCTGAAATCGGGAGAGCAGCTTCTTTTTTCTTTTGACGACCTCAATGGAGGCAGTAAAAATTACTGGTATTCCGTTGAGCATTGTACCTCAGACTGGAAATCATCCAGAATATCGACATTAGATTATGTAGAATCTTTTGCCGAAGACCGGATTATAGATTACAAATATTCCTTTGCAACGCTGCAAAAATTCACCCATTACAGCCTTAATCTTCCAAATGACCAGATCAAATTAAAAATCTCGGGTAATTACCTGCTTAAGGTTTATGAAGATGGAGATCCGAAAAAACTGGTGGTTACACAAAGATTCTATGTGACAGATAACCGTGTAAATGCAGGAATTGAAATTACCCCCAGCCTGCAAATTCCGGAAAGACCTTACAATCAAAAGCTCAACCTGTCTATTTTCCATAAGGGACTAGCCGTACAAAACCCGTACACAGATATTAAAGCAGTTGTTATGCAAAACCTGGATCCGGAAACAGCCATCATTAATACCAAACCCTCTTTTATCAAACCGGATAATTTGATCTATAATGATGTGACCACCAATGATTTTAAAGGTGGGAACGAATTCAGAAAGTTCGACCTCAGAAGTTTAAGGTATCCCGGAGACCATGTGCAACAAATCTTTAAGGACAGCACTTACAATGCAATTTTATTCCCGGATATAGTGACCAATACCCAGAAGTACACCAGTCAGTTTGACGAAAATGGCAACTTCTTTATCAGAAACCAGGACGGAAGAGATGACAATACAGAAAGCGACTATGTTCAGGTACTGTTCACTTTAAATACGCAGCCTCCAAGTCCTAAAGGTGATGTTTATGTCGTTGGAAGATTCAACAACTACAACCTTCTGGAAGAAAATAAACTAAGCTATGATCCCGGAAAAAGAAGATATAATGGACATATCCTCGTCAAACAAGGTTTATACGACTTCAAATACATCTGGAAAGACCAGGAAACCGGTAAAATAAACAACACCGTTTTTGAGGGCTCTTTCTTTGAAACAGCAAATACTTATCAGGTTTTTGTCTATTACCGCAGACCCGGCAGCCGCTGGGATGAGCTGGTTGGCTATACCAATATCGATTCTGTGAAGCGCTAACCTTCTTTCCGTACCCAGACAGAAATGTTTCCTGCTATACAGGCGAACTGTGCCCATCCTTCTTTATTGATCACCACCTCATCAGTAATACGTCCCAATGCATCTATAAATACCTGGCCTGCATGCCTGACGCCAATCTCCATATCTTTAAACCCCTCGTTACTGTTGCTCATCACCACCGCAAAACCTGAACCGGGTATTTCATCTGTACCCTCTCTTGTCCAGCCGATACAACTTGGATAGTCAAAATAATCCCGTTGCAGACCAAAAGCCCGCTCTTTCCTGACCTGACAAAGTACGGGCAACTCTTCAAGAGCAACAAGCTCTACCTCCACATCTTCTCCCTCTTCATTCTTGTCTGTATACTTACATCCATACAGATCAGGATAAAATAAACAGGGAATTCCTTGTTCGCGCAGCAGGATGAGCGCATAGGCCATGGGCCTGAACCAAAAATCTACATAAGATTCCAGTGCCTGAAGCGGTTGCGAATCATGGTTATCTACAAACGTGACCGATAATTCCGGGTGATAAGCAACCAACGTCCCCTCGAAGATTTTACTAAGGTCATAATCTTCCCCCTCTTTGCCAGCCAGATAAAGATTATGGTGCAGAATAGAATCAAACAATTGCATCCTACCGTCAGTACGCTGCAGGTAAGCATCAAGTTCTTCCACCCCATCTATAATCCAGTTTTCTGCCACAACAAAGAATTCCCTTTCAAAAGTACTTTTCATATGGTCCAGCCATTCATTCAGAAAATCAGCAGATATGTGTTTTACGGCATCCAGCCTGAAGCCATCCATACCACAAGTCTTATAATACCATTCTCCCCAACGCTTCAATTCCTCCCGCACCGCAGGATTCCTGAATTCAATATCATTGAACATGAGGTAATCATAATTACCATATTCTGTAGAGGGTACCTCTTCCCAGCCCTCCCCATACTCATTTTGAATAGAAAAGATACCGTCTTCCGGTGGATTCTCAGAGCGGTCAATACCACTAAAACACTGATGGTCCCAAACAAAGTCAGAATACAAACCCTTTCTCCCCGGAAAAGTAAATTTCGTCCAGGCCTGGATATCCATCACATCCGAAATAAACTCCAAACGGTTATCCGGATCCACTTTCCGTACTTTTATGGTCTCCAGCTCATCTGCACCCGCTTTATGATTAAACACCATATCTGTTATCGTAGAAACCCCGGCATCTTTTAAAGCTTTAACCGCCTTAAGATAAGCTGCCTTAGGGCCATATTTAGTAGGTATACTGCCTTTCTGGTCAAATTCACCAAGATCAAACAGATCATAACAATCGTAACCCACCGAATATCCACCTGATGTGGCCTTATAGGCGGGCGGCAACCAGGCACCGGTCACGCCAAGAGTACTTAAATTTACTGCTTCCTTCGCAGTTTTCTCCCAAAGTTGTTCATTTTCATTATAATACCAGTGAAAATACTGGATCAATAGTTGATTGGTCATGCTATAATTGTGGTGCTTTTTTGATGCTTGTGCAATACCATAACATGAAGTTGCACAATTTGTTTATTTTTGCAGAGATTATGAGTACAAAAGTTAAGAACCCTAAGGATTCATTCACCATTATGAATGAACTGGTATTGCCAAACGATACCAATACGTTAAACAATCTGATGGGGGGAAGATTACTTCACTGGATGGATATTGCAGCAGCCATATCTGCACAAAAACATTGTAACCGGATCGTCGTGACCGCATCTGTAGACAATGTTTCCTTTAAGCAGGCCATCAAGCTTGGCGATGTGATTACGATTGAAGCGAAAGTGACCAGGGCCTTTAATACCTCCGTTGAGGTTCGTCTGGATGTGTGGGCCGAAAACATCCCTTCAGGAAGCCGCGTAAAATCTAATGAAGCCTATTACACTTTTGTAGCAGTAGATCAAAGTGGCCGAACGATTCCTGTACCCGAACTTGTTCCGGAAACCACCGATGAAGTTGAATTATTTGAAGGTGCTTTAAGACGCAGACAGCTTCGTCTTATCCTGGGTGGAAAAATGAAAGCAAATGATGCCCTGGAACTCAAAGCCCTATTTTTTAAGGAATAAATAACAGCACTTAATTATGACCACCTATACAACACTTATCATTTTAAGCGGCCTGGTCATATTTTCATACCTGTTTGACCTGGTAGCGAGTAAAACAAAACTGCCCTCTGTTCTTTTACTGCTCCTTTTGGGGATTGGTTTAAGACTGCTGGTAGACAAGCTGAATGTCCATCCCTATAATTTTATGGGTATCCTGCCAGCGCTGGGAACCGTTGGTTTGATCCTCATTGTATTTGAGGGCTCCCTGGAGCTTAAATATGACCGGCACAAAAACAAACTGATCAAAGGAGCTTTTCTCTCAGCCCTGATCATTCTCTTTGCCACAGTAAGTATCATTACTTTTATCATTTATCAGATCACCGGCAGAGAATTGTACGTTTGCTTTACCAACGCCATTCCTTTTAGCGTGATCAGCTCAGCCATAGCTATTCCTTCGGCAGCCGCGCTTACAGGTAAAGGAAAAGAATTCATTATTTATGAATCCTCCTTTTCAGATATTCTGGGCATTATCCTGTTCAACTTTGCCATTTCCAATCCCAACATCTCTATTTCTTCTTTTACAGGATTGGCCATGAATACCGCGCTGATCATTATCTTTTCAGCTATATCCTGCATATTACTGCTTTACCTGATGGGAAAACTATCCCATCATATCAAATTCTTCCTGATCATTTCGATCCTGATCCTGGTTTACGCCATCGGACAATCCTATCACCTCTCCTCTCTTGTGCTCATTTTATCTTTCGGATTGTTCCTGAACAATGCCGATGCCATAGAACATGCCTGGTTTAGAGGGATATTTATTTATAAGAACCTGTCAAATGACCTGACACAACTTTACCAGCTCTCGGCAGAAAGCGCCTTCATTATCCGTACATTTTTCTTTGTAATCTTTGGGTTCACCATGAACATCTACGATCTGAACAATGTTGACATCATTGCCAATGGATTATTTATACTGGCTTCCATATTCGTGATCAGGTTTGTGTATTTAAAGCTGTTCAGGAAAGACAACAGCGGAGCAGAAGTTTTTATAGCACCAAGAGGACTCATCAGTATCCTGCTTTATTTTAACCTGCCAGCATCTTTAAAAATGCCCCAGGTAGGACCCGCGTTCTTATTTATGGTTGTACTCGGATCAAGTTTAATTATGAGCATAGGCCTTCTTACCTCCAGAAAAAAGGTAAAAACTATTGAAGAATAACCGAAAGTCATTAATTGTCTTTAATACTTACAGCAGCTCTAAGTTCCTCAGGTGCAGAAGCATTATGTTCCGGATCCAACTGATAGGCCAGCGAACGATAAGTAAGGTCTTTGAATTCTTCCTTATAAATGCGTTCGTCGTAATTGATTTTAATATTAGCCAGACTTTTATTCATAAAGCCCCAGGAAGAGGTTAAGCTGTTAAGCGCAGTATTGTAAAAGCTGGTGATGATCCTGCCGCTGAGTTCTTCTTCTATGGTTGGATCTTTTTCGCCCCATTTGCGTACGGGAACCATCTTAGTTGAAAATTTATCGTAACTTTTTGGCTCGTAGTTCAGGTATTTTTTGTACTCAAAGCCTTTGATCTCTTTGATTTTGATATTTTTGATCTCCCCGGGTTTAAAAAAAACAAGTGAAGTATCTCCCTTAACACCGATGCTATCCGGAGTAACCTGATACAAAACACCTTTAAATACTTCTTTCCCGGTATTGATTAATGCCATACAAGGCTTAACCTGTGCAGAGCTCTTTAATTTACTTACAATTAAAAGGCAAGTGAGAAGGGTACAGACATGTCTTTTCATAAGCAGCTATTTTATTCCAATTTAGGAAATAACCGCGGTAAAACAAATAAAGTTTGAAAATTGTCAAAAAAAAGTAATTTCTAACTTCCCATTTCCAGAATTTTGTCAAATTCTTCGGCCTTCAATTTCATCACAGACAGTCTTCCCTGTTTAACCAGAGAAATGTCTTTCAAGCTTTCTTCAGCCTTGATCTGCTCCAGTGTAACCGGATGTTTTAAAGTTTCTACAGGTGCCAGATCCACAACTACCCAGTTGGCGTCATCAGTAGTAGGATCCTGATAGAACTCTTTAACTACCTTGGCTACCCCTACCACATGCTTGCCCTCATTACTGTGATAAAAAAGGACAAGATCGCCTTCCTTCATTTCTTTGAGGTTATTGCGCGCCTGGTAATTGCGTACACCGTCCCAAAAGGTTCGGCCATCCTGATTAAATTTTTCCCAGCTGTATTTGAAAGGTTCTGATTTAACTAAAAAGTAGTTCATGGAGCAAAAGTAAAAAATATGTTTAAAAAAA
>Ga0182006_1000115_pt1 | contig 86290 bp, 71 predicted proteins | sample Sormic07211104_1_FD_123022 | JGI IMG/M metagenome (GOLD analysis project Ga0182006, IMG submission 123022) | Rhizosphere microbial communities from Sorghum bicolor, Mead, Nebraska, USA - 072115-104_1 MetaG | ecosystem: Host-associated > Plants > Roots > Rhizosphere | place: USA: Nebraska...
AATAGTCAAAAAAAAAATATTTTAATAAATATCTATAAAAACTATAGGATAAATGAAATTAATTATACCTTTGCCCCAGTTATTTTAAAATACTTATCAAGAAAGGCGGAGGGAATGGCCCTGTGAAGCCTTAGCAACCATCTAATTTTTAGAAATGGTGCTAATTCCATCCCGGATGAATCTGGGGTAGTTAAGTCAGTTGTTTGCATAATCCTTATCTAACATATACGGAGCACTTCTGATTTAAGGGGTGCTTTTTTTATTGCCTCAATGCTTTCTTGAAAGTGAAATATGTATTAAACAAAATCATTCAAATGGAAAAAAACAGACGAGCTGCATCACTTTTTGTAAACCTTTCCGCATACTTACGAATGCGCCAGTCCTGTTAGGATGGTTCCATTTTAACAGGCGTTTTTGATCTAACCATTCCATTTTTTAATAAAAGACGGTGATTCACCGTTAGGAATCGTTTTGCCCAAATTTTATCTATTAACTAATTATTAAACATATACATGATCAGACTTTTAAAATCAATAGCATTTATTTTACTGCTCTTTGCTGTACAACTGGGATTTGCTCAAAATACCGCTATAACCGGAACAGTAAAATCAGCAGATGGAGAAACACTGCCTGGTGTTTCCATATTCGTCAAAGAAACCAAACAAACCACCATTTCTGATGCCAAGGGTGCTTTTTCGATAAATGCACCTGAAAAGGGCACATTAGTATTTTCATACATAGGTTTTAAAACCCAGGAAATACAGATCAGTAAAAACGGGCCAATTTCAGTTATTCTTCAATCGAGCGATAATGCGTTAGATGAAGTGGTGGTTACAGCTTTAGGCATTTCCAGAGAGAAAAAATCACTCGGTTATGCTGTTCAGGAGTTAAAAGGGCAGGATTTGTCTGAAGCTAAAGAGTCCAATCTGGTCAATGCACTGGCCGGAAAAATCGCGGGTGTAAGGGTAACCAATAGTCAGGGGAGCATGGGCTCATCCCGTGCGGTCATCAGAGGGGAAACCTCTATAGCTGGAAATAACCAGCCCTTATTTGTGGTTGATGGAATTCCTGTAGATAACTCGCAGTTAAATTCTGCAGGTGCAAGGGATTACGCAAATGCCATCTCAGATATCAATCCGCAAGATATAGAAACCATCAGTGTATTAAAAGGACCAAACGCAGCAGCATTATACGGTTCGAGGGCTGCCGCAGGGGTAATTCTTATCAAAACTAAAACTGGTAAATCGAAAAAAGGATTGGGCATTGAGGTTAACTCCAATGCCGTACTGGAAACTTTGCTTACCCTGCCGGTTTATCAAAATGCTTTTGGACAGGGATCGGAAGGTAAGTTCAGTTATGTGGATGGTGCTGGTAAAGGCATTAATGATGGGGTAGATGAGAGCTGGGGGCCAAAAATGGACGGCAGATTAATTCCACAGTTTTTTTCAAAAGGTGTAGCGGTTCCGTTCGTAGCCCATCCTGATAATGTCCGCGATTTCTTTCAAACAGGGTATTCGCTAAATAATAGTATATCTGTTGCAGATGCAGGCGATAAATATGATTACCGTATTGCTTACAATAACCTGAAACAAGTTGGGATTGTGCCTAATTCCGGACAGGGCAAAAATTCATTCGTATTAAATACGTCTTTAAAAATAACACCAAAACTAACTTTAACGGCTAATGCAAATTACAGCAAGCTGAGTTCTGATAATTTGCCAGGTACAGGCGGTTCAAGATCAACCAGTACTATGTTGCAATTTACCTGGTTTGGCCGTCAGGTAGATATTAACCAGCTGAAAAACTATCTGGATGAAAATGGAAAAACATTTAACTGGAACAATAGCTATTACAGCAATCCATATTGGGTAGCTTATGAAAATACGGTGTCGCAAAACCGTAACCGGATTATTGGGAGTTTAGCACTTAATTATAAAATTATCGATGGACTTGATTTCAATTTCAGAACTGGAACGGATTACTACAATGACAGGCGTAAGGTTAGAATCGCCTATGGTACCAATGGAACACCTTTTGGTTCTTATACCGAAAGTGCTTTTACCGTAAACGAAAATAACACCGACGCAACATTAAACTTCAATAAACAATTAAATGAAGATTTTAGCTTAGAATTATTGGGAGGTGGCAATATCCGTAGACAGTACATCGAGCAAAATGACCAGAGCGCGCCTAAACTGGCCATTGCAGGACTTTACAACCTAAAAAACTCTCGCGATCCCCTGGTTTCATCCAATAATTTATCGCGCTTAAAATCGTATAGTGTTTATGCTTCCGGACAGATCGGCTTCAGAAATTACCTTTTTGCCAACATCACGGCGCGTAATGACTGGTCTTCTACTTTGCCTGCACAAAACAGATCATATTTTTATCCTTCATTTAATGGCAGCTTTGTAGCAACAGAGGCTTTTGATATCAAAAGTGAAGCCCTTAACTATTTAAAAATACGCGGAGGATGGTCTAAGGTAGGGAAAGATGCAGATCCTTACCGCTTAATTAATACCTATGTGTTTAGTGCGCCGTTTTATGGTAATCCTCAACTCACTACTGGTTCTATTGACCTAAACCCGAACTTAAAGCCTGAAACAACTACTTCTACAGAATTAGGGCTGGAAGCAGTTTTCTTGAATAAAAGATTACGTTTTGATTTCAGTGCTTACAATACCAATAGTTACAACCAGATTTTAGCTGCTGATGTAAGCCAGAGTACAGGTTTTAGCTCTAAATTGCTCAATGCCGGTAAGATCAACAACAAAGGGATTGAAGCACAATTAGGCATCACCCCTGTTAAAAAAGCCTTTACCTGGGATGTAGATTTCAATTTTGCGGCAAACAGAAGCAGGGTAATTGAACTTGATGCTGAAAAACTGCTGACCAATTATGTGGTGGCCACAAATTCGGCCCAGGTAATTGCAACGGTAGGTCAGCCTTATGGATCGTTGTTCGGGACAGCGTTTTTGAGAGATGGCAATGGCAACATCATTGTTAACGCTACGGGCGCACCTGCCACCAATCCAACCAAGCAGGTGTTGGGCAAATATACGCCGGATTGGATTGGGGGCGTTTACAATACTTTTAGTTATAAAGGCATCAGTTTAGGTGTATTGGTTGATGCCAGTTTTGGCGGTTCTATTTACAATGGAACTTACGCCACAGGAACTTATACCGGCGTTTTGGCTTCCACACTTCCGGGAAGGGCGGCTGAGTATGGCGGTATTTCCTATTATTATCCAGATAACAATAAAGCCAATGGAACAGTTCGTGTAAATGGAACTGCTCCTACGGGCGTTACGGTGTATGATGATGGGATTATTTTTGATGGCGTAACGGCTGATGGCAAACGCAACGAGAAGATATTACCTGCTCAGCAGTATTACAAAACCTTTAGAAATATAGATGAAGCAAATATTTTCGATGCGTCTTATGTAAAACTCCGTGAGGTGAAATTAAGCTATAGCCTGCCTGCCAAATGGCTGCGTCCGTTAAGTTTACAAGGCGTTTCGGTATCGCTTGTTGGCCGTAACCTGTGGATTATCCATCGCAACACGGTTGATATCGATCCGGAAGTGGCCTTTAATACTGGTAATGGTCAGGGTTTAGAGAGCTTATCAAATCCAAGCACCCGCAGTTATGGTATCAACCTCAACGTTAAATTTTAAAATATTTCCATCATGAAAAATAAAAAACTATATATACTGGCCATTTTGGCAATTGCCTTTGTATCATGCAAAAAAGAGCTGGATGAGGTGAATATTAACCCCAATGCACCAGAAATTGCGCAGCCAGATTATCTGCTCACAGGAACTACCAGGGCAACAGCAGATACCTATTGGGGCGTAACCAATAACATGAATTCCAGTTTGTTGTTTGCGCAGCAATGGGCCAAAGTGCAGTATACAGAAGAAGACCGTTTTATTTACTCAAACAGTAGTTTTACCGCACTATGGTCAACAGGCTATGCCCAGAGTATTGCCGGTTTTAATAAAATTATCGAATTGGGAGATGCACAGGGAAATTCGAACTATAAAGGTGTTGCACTTATCTTAAGATCATGGACATTTCTATTGCTTACGGATGCTTATGGCGATGTTCCCTACTCGCAGGCCGGGAAAATAAAACAGTTTGTTACCCCGGTTTACGATAAACAAAAGGATGTTTATTATGGTATTTTAAGCGATTTGAAATCGGCGCAAGCGGCTCTAGACCCTGCAGGAAAGGTGATTGCCGGCGATGTGATTTATAGCAACAATATTGCCAGGTGGAAAAAGTTTGCCAATTCATTGAAGCTTCGTATCGCCTTGCGTATTGCAGATAAAGATCCATCTAAAGCCAAACAGGTAATTGACGAAATTCAGGCAGAAGGCGGTGCTTACATCAGCAGCAATTCAGAAAATGCCATATTTAAATATGATGTATCGCCTCAGCAGAACCCGGTAGCCGCTTCATTCGAAACCAGAAATGATTACCGGATCAGTAAAACCATTGTTGATAAACTGTTTTCACTGAACGACCCAAGGTTACCCGTTTATGCCAGTAAAACGGAAAACGTTACGCCGCAGGTTTATGTGGGGATTCCAAATGGTTCTACTAACTCTGAAGCAAGTGCAATAGGTTTGGGAAATTCTTCTAAACCTGGTGCTTTCTTTTTAGATGCCAAGGCTCCGGCGGTAATTTTTAGTTATGCAGAATTGCTTTTTGATAGGGCAGAGGCAGCCGCGAGAGGTTTTACTGCCGAAGATGCTGAAGATTTATACAAGCAGGCCATCAGGGCATCTTTTTTACAGTATAATATTGGTGGCACTGTAGTTGAAGATTACATCAGGCAATCTGGAGTAGTTTATAATGCTGCCAATTATAAAAAATCAATCGGGGAGCAAAAATGGATAGCCTTATTTGGTCAGGGATTAGAAGCCTGGGCAGAGCAGAGAAGGTTAGATTATCCACAGTTAACAGCCTCTGTAAATACGGTGTTGAATGGTAAAATTCCTGTACGTTTTATCTACCCCGGAACAGAGCAATCGTTAAACGGGCAGAATTATAAAAATGCGGTAAGCAGTCAGGGAGCAGACTTATTAACCACCAAACTTTGGTTTGATGCTTTTTAATCCCAAAATTTCACCCGATCTGTGGTGTCGGATGTTACCATCTGACACTAAAACAAAGAAGTCCCGGTTCAAAACCGGGACTTTTTTATTGATCAGAGAAATAAATATTTCGCCTCTTCGGGCTCCTTATTTTTCTCAGGTATTCATCTCGCCAGATCTTCGGCGGCGTTACTTACCCTGCTTTTCAGGTCTTCTGTATAACCTTTTGCTTTGTCGGCCCACTGTGGAGCACGATCTAATAATTCGTCAACGATTGATTGTCCGGTAATTGGATCTTTTTTCGTGATATATTTTACGCCTGCATATACTGCTGCGCCAATGATGGCTGTTCTTAAAATTCCCATGTTCTTTTCTGTTTTTTTAAATAACATTTTGACGTCGTTAAAAGTTTTAGCCAATGCTAAATAACTGTTGTTTAGTTGCTGCCGGATGTTACCATGTGGCAGATCACTGATGCTTAAATAATTTCTGTTGGTGAAGCGGCTAACAATAACAATAAAGTAGAAAGGGCGATCATTCTTAAATTTTTATCAATTATCTCCATTAAATTTATATATTTCGGGCAAATTAACTGCGTATAAATCGATTAAACCAAATATCGCTACATGAATAAGGAAAAGCTGTTCAATGAAATTAAAGAATTGAGCATCATAAATTCTTTCTCGAAACACGAACAGCTTGTGCAGGGAATTATCAATAGCCTTAATCATAAATTAATTACCAAAGGCGATATGTTGCCTTCGGTTAATGAGATGATGCGCGAAACCGGCTTTGCCAAAGAAACCATTGGTAAAGCGTATAAAGAGCTGATTAACCGGGGGATTTTAGAGTCTAAAAATAGGATGGGCTATTTTGTAGCTACTGATGATACCGAACAGCACCTTAAAGTATGTTTACTGATTTACGCTTTCGATACCTTTCAGGAGACTTTTTACCAAAATTTCCGTAATCATTTAGGCGAGAACATCCAGGTTGATGTATATTTCCACCATAATAATTTTAATGTTTTCGAATCGATCATCAACAGCAATAAGGGGCAATATGGCTTATATGTAATTGCACCAATAGAAAGTAAAGAGGCTAAAGATGTACTGGAGCAGTTGCCAAAAGAAAAACTGTTGATCGTTGACCGTTATGTAAAACTGAAAGGTGAATATTCCTACATTGTTCAGGAATTTGAAAAGGCTTCTTACAATGCTTTTTTAGAACTGGCACCAAGAATTAAGGAATTTTCAGAATTTGTTTTCTTTTTTAAACCATCATCTGCCGAACCCAGCGAAGTATTGACTTCTTTTAAGCGCTTTATTAAGGAATTTAACATTAACGGGGTGGTTAAAAACAGTTACGAGGCCGGGAGTATTTCACCCGATAAGGTTTATTTTACCATACACAACCTCGAACTTTGGGAAATGTTAAAGGATACCAAGGTAAAAGGGCTAAAAGTAGGCAGGGATCTGGGGATTCTTTCACACAATGATGATAATGTTAAAGAGATCATTTTTGATGGGATTACCACCTTTTCTATAGATTTTGCACACATGGGTCGCCTGGCTGCCGAATTTGTACTCAGCCTGAAGCCTATTAAGCAGGTAATGGAGAATAAACTGATCAGAAGGAATTCACTTTAATACCATCCCGTGGGAACCTTAGCCATTATCAGTTTTATTTTGTTCACGGTACTGGCCGCCATGATTTCTTACTTCAAAACCCGGAATGCGCAGCGGTCAACCGTCAATGGTTTTTTCTTTGCCAACCGAACCAACGGCTTCATTATTATTGGTGCTTCATTGTTTTTCAGCAACATCAGCGCCAATCAGTTTATCGGCGAAAACGAATCGGTTTACATCAATAACATGTCGGTAATTGGCTGGGGGATTTCATCTATTCTGGCTATGATTATTGTTTCAGAATTTTTCATTCCCATTTATTTTAAAACCGGTATCCGCACCATTCCCGATTTTCTGGAGAAACGTTACGATAAACAGACCAAAACACTCGTTTCGGTGATTTTTCTTTTCAGTTATATCATTAACCTGCTGCCCTCGGTACTTTATGGTGGTGCAGTTGCCTTTAGCAACCTGCTCGATCTTTCCCGTTTTCACCTTTCTTATTGGGAGAGTATCTGGATATTTGTATGGATAATGGGATTAATCGGTTCCGTTTATACCATTGTGGGTGGTTTTAAGGCCATTACCATTTCTGATACGGTGTTGAGTGCAGGCATGTTGGTACTCATTATCGCGTTGCCATATTACGGATTACGTTACCTGGGGCAAGGCGATTTTTTCAACGGACTTTCAACTGTGCTTTCTACCAAAAAAGAACACCTCAATGCTATTGGCAGTAATCAGGATGCTGTTCCTTTTTCTACTCTATTTACCGGCATGCTCATTGTAAATCTTTATTACTGGGGCATGGAGCAGTATATTATTCAGCAGGTACTGGCGGCCAAAAGTTTAGCGGAGGGCCAGAAAGGAATTGCATTAACCTGCTTTGCCAAATTACTCTGCCCCTTGCTGATCAATATTCCCGGTTTAATTGCGGTTCATTTATATCCGGTTTTAACCAATACCAACCAGGTATTTCCCTTATTAATTAAGGATGTATTGCCACCTGTTTTAATGGGCTTATCAGCCTGTGTGCTTTTTGGTGCGGCCATTACCACCTTTAATGCAGGCCTGAACAGTTCGAGTACCTTGTTTTTGCTTAATTTATATAAGCCTTTTATGGAGAGAAAGGGCCGGGTTTTAACTGATAAAAGTTTACTGCGGACCGGACGCCTGTTCCAGATTTCGGTATCATTGTTTGCGGTGTTTTTTGCGCCATTTATTATTTTTTCCAGACATGGTTTTTATGAGTATTTGCAGAAAATCAGTGCTATTTTTAGCCTGCCGATTTTTACCATCATCTTTATTGGTTTTATTACAAAAAAGATGCCGCCCGTTGCCGCAAAAATTGGGATGATTTTCTTTATTTGCTGTTATGTAATGAGCGAGTGGGTGTTTTCTATCCATCTGCATTATCTTCACACCTTGGCCATCATATTTATCATTACCGTTTTATTGATGCTGGGCATTTCGAAATTATACCCTAATCAAAATGCCTACCATTTGGTTCTTGATCATAAAATTGAGATTATTCCCTGGCAGAATAGATACTACTATCATATGGTACTCATTTTTATGATGGCACTTGTCTTTTTAATTTTCTCTCCTTATCTGCTTGCTTAGCCCTGTATTTCAGTTGCTTATATATTTTTGTTGTGCCATTTGGATTGTTAAATATTTTGTTTTATAATTGCATTCGGAAATACTAGGATAGTATAGGATAGTATAGTTGGTCTGGGGCCATTTAATCCGTATTGTTCTTTAAAATGGAAATGAACAAGATTAAACCATTCCTGTAGCTGAACTAGTTTTCATTAACCAAATAATCCTAAAATATGAGAAATTTTACCATTTATTTTGCAGCAATGCAAACCCTTCTTTCGGTAGTTAAAGCATGGACGGCAGGTTTACATGATCTTGTGCAGTCATAATTCCTGCCGATCAACATCTATCTACAATTTTTTAATTCATCATTTAAAAGCTGATTAGCAAATGAAGCAATTATTTTTGTTTTACGGGCACCCTTCGGTGTCTGGCAGGGTAAGAAACGCATTGGTAACGATAGGTTCGCTGCTTGTATTTTTACTGATTTTATTGCCCGAGAAGGGATATTCCCAGGCTGTAAGGAAAACCATTACGGGTAAGGTTACTGATACATTAGGGGCCGGGCTGCCCGGCGTAACCGTAGCCGTAGTGAATAAGGTTAACGTAGGTACACAGACCGATAATAACGGAAAGTTTGTGCTCGATGTAGCCTCCGGCGAGGTACTTCGGTTTTCCTATGTAGGTTACAGGGAACAAAGGATAACTGTTGGTACGGCCAATGTGATCAACGTCAGGTTAACAGAAGAAAATATGCTGTCTGAAGAGATCGTGATTACTGCTTTGGGGCAAAAACAGCGTAAAGAAGCTCTAGTAGGTTCAGTTACCACGGTAAAAGTGGGCAACCTTAAAATACCTTCCAGCAATTTAACCAATGCACTTTCTGGTCAGATAGCAGGTGTAATTGGTTATCAACGCAGCGGTCAGCCCGGACAGGATAACTCACAGTTCTTCATCCGTGGGGTAACAACCTTCGGTTATAAACAGGATCCCCTTATCCTGATCGATAATGTTGAGTTAACCAGTTCTGATCTTGCACGTTTACAGGTTGATGATATCGAAAGTTTTTCGATCCTTAAAGATGCCAGTGCTACAGCTTTGTATGGTGCCAGGGGAGCAAATGGCGTTATTTTGGTCGCTACCAAATCTGGTAAAGAAGGTAAGGCTAAAATCAGTTTCCGATTGGAAAATTCTTCATCGCAATCGACCCAGAACCTGGAACTTGCTGATCCGATTACCTATATGAAACTTTTCAATGAAGCTTCGATTGGTAGAGGAATGGATCCTAAATTTACACCTAACCAGATTATCAATACACAGGCTACACTTAATAAAAGCCCTGGTTATAATGAATATGTTTATCCTGCGGTTGATTGGTTAGGACTTTTGTTCAAAAAGCGGACCAACACACAGCGTGCCAATATGAGCGTAAGCGGCGGTGGAGGTGTGGCCAGATATTACATTGCAGGCTCTTACAACCTGGATAATGGTGTGCTTAACCAGGATGACCGGAACAATAACGACAATAACGTGAAATTCCGTAATTACCAGTTACGTTCCAACATCAATATTGATTTAGGCAAAACTACTGAACTGGTGGTGCGTTTATCTGGTAATTTTAGCGAATACAATGGTCCGTTGGCTACTGATGGAGGTTTTTCTACCGATCTTTATAATATTGCGGTGCACACCAGTCCGGTTTTATTCCCTGCTTATTTTCCTGCTGATGCTGCGAATCAAAATGCACAGCATATTTTATTCGGAAATACAGGTGGTACGGGGGTAAACAGTATTTTATACAATAACCCTTATGCGGCATTGCTTCGTGGACATAAAAACTCAACAGAATCCCGTATGTCAGCACAATTGGAACTTAACCAGAAACTCGATTTTTTTACCGAGGGTCTTTCGTTCAAATCGATTTTTAGTACCAATAGGTATTCTTATTTTGATTCGTCGATGGCTTACTCACCATTTTACTACAATGTTGGCTCATATGATAAAGCAAGTAACACTTATGTGTTAAACTGGTTAAACTCGTCGGTAACCAGCGGGGCGCCCAATATCGCCCAGGAATACTTAAGCTATTACCCTGGCGATCCGAACATCAGCACTTTCCTTTACGGACAGGCTTCTGTGAACTACGACCATACTTTCGGGCAGAATCATACCTTTAGCGGTGCACTGATTGGTACTGCTCAGCAAAACCTGTATAATAATGCCAAAGATCCTAAAACGAATGTCCGCACTTTACAATATTCGCTTCCTTACCGGAATTTAGGTTTGGCAGGACGTTTAACTTATTCATACAAAAGCCGTTACTTTTTAGAGACAAATTTTGGCTATAACGGATCGGAGAGATTTTCGGAGAACCACCGGTTTGGTTTTTTTCCAACTATAGGTGCAGGGTGGATTGTTTCGAACGAGAAATTCTGGACAGGTGGAATCGCCAATGTCGTTAGCCGCTTAAAACTGAGAGGAAGTTTTGGCCTTGTAGGTAACGATGCCATCGGATCGCAACGCTTTTTTTATCAATCTGACGTAAACTTGAATGGCGGCGGCAATTATGCCCAATTTGGTTATAATGGTGGGGTTACGCGTCCTGGTGTTTACATTAACAGTTACGAAAACACTGATATCACCTGGGAAACCTCTCGGCAAACAAACCTGGCTTTGGAGGCTACGCTTTTTAAAAATATGAATATTATTGCAGAAGTATATAATAACGATCGTTATAATATTTATATGATCCGTAAAAATGTACCTAGTACATTGGGTTTGGAGGCTATTGATCCCAATACTGGGTCACCAGATATCGGCGCGAATATTGGCAAGGCCAGATCAAGAGGTATTGATCTATCACTCGATTATAAGTTTAATGTAAATGCCTTTTCATTTGCGGTACGTTCTAACTTAACTTTTGCCAAAAATAAATACATCAATTACGAAGAGCCTCAATGGGCTGAAACATACCGTTATACTACAGGGCAGCCAATCAGCAGAAATTACGGTTATATTGCCGAACGCTTATTTGTAGATGATAAGGAGGTACAGAATTCGCCTACCCAGATTTTTTCAACCGGTGGCAAACCGCCAAGAGCCGGCGATATCAAATACCGCGACTTAAATAATGATGGTAAAATTGACGATGCGGATAAAGCCTACATTGGTTTTCCACAATCGCCGGAAATAGTGTATGGTTTTGGTTTCAGTTCTTCATATAAAGGTTTCGATCTTTCAGCATTTTTTACCGGACAGGACAGGATGACGTTTTTTATTGATCCAACTAAAGTGAGTCCTTTTGTGCCAAGCAACCAACAATATATTTATGGCAATACACAATTGCTTAAAGATTTTTCCGACAACCATTGGTCGCCTGAAAACCAGAACCTTTATGCGCTTTATCCAAGATTGGCAGTAAATGCGGCAGATCTCGAAAACAATGCGCAAACCAGTACCTGGTGGATGAGAAACGGCCGTTTATTGAGACTAAAATCAGTTGAACTGGGCTACACCCTTCCTCAGCGCATCTCCAGTAAAATCAAGCTTAATTCTTGCCGCATTTATTTTAATGGCTTAAATCTGGTAACCTGGAGTCCATTTAAAATGTGGGATCCTGAACAAGGCGGAAACGGATTTGCCTATCCAATCCAAAAGGTATTCAATGTTGGTCTTAACGTAACCCTATAATGAAAAAGATAAAAATATATTTTACACTCGGTTGCATCATGACGGTGTTGTTCACTGTTGTATCCTGTAAAAAGTACCTTGATATCACACCTGATAACTTGGGTACCCTTGATTATGCATTTAGAAACAGAAATGAAGCAGAAAATTATTTGTACTCCTGTTATGCTTACCTGCAGCGCATGAATGATGTTGCTTCAAATCCCGGTTTTACCACTTCATCCGAACTTATCTATTCAAATACACTTGATAACTATCAGGGTTTTAACCCCACAGGCTTCAATCTCCTTAGGGGGACACAAACTGCCGCTAACCCTGGATTAAATGCATGGGATGGCAGTGAAGGTAGCTATAGCCTTTGGCGTTCAATCCGGATCTGTAATATCATGCTCGAAAATATTGATAAACCGATTGATTTGGGTGCTGCTGAAAAACAGCGTTGGATTGCTGAAACCAAATTTTTAAAAGCCTATTATCACTATGTACTTTTTAAAATGTATGGGCCTATACCGTTAATTAAAACCAATCTGGCCATTAACAGCAGTACGGATGAAGTGCGTATAAAAAGAGCACCGGTTGACGAAACGGTTGATTATATAGTTTCCTTATTGGATGAAGCTATCCCAGGTTTACCTGCTGTGATCAGCAGTCAGGCAACAGAATTGGGCAGGGTAACAAGTGTTATTGCACTTTCGGTTAAGGCTGATGTTTTAGCAACAGCAGCGAGTCCGCTTTTTAACGGTAATTCTGATTATATCAGTTTTAAAGACAAAGATGGCCTGAGTTTATTTCCGGCTGCTTATGATGCGCAGAAATGGAAGAAAGCGGCCGATGCGGCCAAGGCGGCTATTACTGCGGCAGAAACACAGGGTGTTAAATTATACACCTTTCAATCACCAACCACAGTAGGTAAACTATCTGATTCTTTAAAAAGAGAGTTGGATGTACAGAATGCCGTTACCGAAAAATGGGAACTGAATTCGGAAATTATCTGGGCCTCAAACCCGGAGTTTAACTATCAGGGGTTTGCTACACCGAGGCTTACCGCAAAATCGGCTGTTAACAACTTTTCTAACCCCTCTACCTTTTCTGCACCGATAAGTACGCAAGAACTTTTTTATACCGTTAATGGTGTGCCGATCAGTGAAGATAAAACGTGGGATTACGCGGGTAGGAACACGGTTAAAACAGGTGATAATGCCAGTCGTTATTACATTAAACAAGGGTATGAAACCATTAAGGGCCACTTTGCAAGAGAAACACGCTTTTATGCAGACATGGCTTTTGACGGAAGTATCTGGTTCGGCAATGGCAGGAATAACCAGGACGATCCGGTTAATCCATTGTATTATGTTTCTGCAAGGGGAAGCGGGCTTGCGGCGCCAAGCGATAACATCAGGCTGAACATTACTGGGTATTGGCCAAAAAAACTGGTTAGTTATGCTTCGGTTTATGACGACGGCTTTCAGCCATCTTCGTTCCGCCTGCCTTTAATCAGGCTGGCTGGTTTGTACTTACTTTATGCAGAGGCACTAAACGAAGTAAATGGGCCGACTGCAGAGGTATTTACTTATATAGATAAAGTTAGGCAAAGGGCTGGTTTACAAGGCATACAATCCGCATGGACAAACTTTTCTAAAAATCCGAATAAATTTAATACCAAAGATGGCTTAAGGCAGATTATACACCAGGAGAGGAGAATTGAGCTATGTTTTGAAGGCCAGAGTGGCTGGGATTTAAGAAGGTGGAAAGAACTTCAGGCAGTTTTAACAGCGCCTATACAAGGTTGGAGCATTAATAATGCCGAAGCCATTAATTATTATCGTCCTACTACACAATTTATCCCCGTTTTCGGCTTAAAAGATTATTTATGGCCGATTAGAAGTTATGATCTGGTGGTGAATCCTAATCTGGTGCAAAATCCTTACTGGTAGTTTAAAAGATTAAAGATATGAAACATATTAAAAATAGTATTTACCTCGCCCTTATCGTTTCCGTTTTGGCCAGTATTACTGCCTGTAAGAAAATGGAAAATTATAACGATCCTGCTTCTTCAGATATGACTAAGCCTGGCGTAGTAAGCAATATTAAAGTTGATAATTTTAACGGTGGTGCCTATATCACGTATACTTTGCCAAATTCTAAAAACCTTTTGTATGTGCTGGCAAGGTATAAAATAAACGGCGTAACCACCCGTGAAACTAAATCCAGCTATTATTCTGATTCGATTATGGTTGATGGCTTTGCTAAAAAGCAAGGCTATGATGTTACGTTGTATGCAGTAAGCAGAGCAGAAGTTAAATCGGATCCTGTTGTTGTGAAGGTTAATCCTGATACTCCGCCATATTTGCTGGCAAAACCCACTATTAATGCTGACCCTGATTTTGGTGGCATTAAAATCAGCGCTACAAATCCGGCTAAAAGTAATCTGGGGATTATTTTGCTTGGCCTAAGTGATAACAATACTTCCGATGTAATTGATCAGCATTATGATAAAGCTGGTGTAATTGCTTATTCTGTAAGGGGATTTGCTCCTGTGCCTAAAAAAATCGGTTACTATGTTACTGATAATTTTGGGAATATTTCCGATACGACTTATAAAACCATTACTCCTTTCTTCGAAACCCTGTTGGATAGAAATAAGTTTTTTCAATACAGGCTCCCTACTGATGGTGTAATTGCTTATGGTTGGGATCTTCCTTATTTATGGGATGGGAAAACTGATGGTAACTCAAACGGTTGGCATACCGCTCCAGGCGGAGCAATGCCTGCTATTGCCACTTTTGGTTTGGGTGTGAGTGCAAAATTAAGCCGTTTCATTTTATGGGAAAGGCCGGATGGAAGTGATAAATTTGCTTACGGACACGGAAATCCGAAAGTATTCTCTGTTTGGGGTTCTGATGCTGTCGCTCCGCGTGATGCGCAGCTTCCTTTATCGGCACCAGAAGGTACTGTAATTGGCGACTGGATCAATATGGGTAATTATAACTATCCTAATCCACCATCAGGCGCAACCCCTGTGGCGCATACAACAGCCGATAACGATTTCGTAAAAGCAGGGGTAAGCTTCAACTTCCCGCTAGCCAACCCAAAAGTGCGCTATATCCGCCTTTCGGTGAGTACAACTTGGTCTAACGGTACCTTCGCACATGCGATGGAAATGGCCTTTTATGGCGATCCCCGATAGTTAATTATAATCTAAGAAGATAAATTTTCAGATATGAAAAGTATATATAAAATTAGCGGTCTGCTACTGCTGTTGGCAATGGTAATCATAAGCTGTACCAAAGATGATATTGCCTTTAAAGAGTATTTAAAAGATGGCGAGATTGTTTATCCGGGCCGTGTAGCCAATATTATAACTAAACCTGGCAATTTAAGAACCGGGTTATGGTGGAATACGAGTCCTGATCCGAGTGTAACCAAATATGTAGTGTATTGGAATAATAATGCAGATTCGGTAGTTGTTAATGCCACTACGCATAATCCGCTTGATACCATGAAAGTAATTATCCCGAATTTAAAGGAATATACTTACACCTTTACCGTTTATTCTTATGATGGGCAGGGACATAAATCAATTCCAATTGAAGCCAGAAATGTGAGGGTTTTCGGTCCACTATACCAATCAGGTTTATTAAACAGACCATATAATGCCACAAACCCTTATGTGGTGAATAGTAACGGATCAGTACAGTTAAATTTTAATACGCCTGATACCATTAATATCAATACTGTAGTCAGATACACCAATACTTCAGGTACCAGCATTGATAAAATCCTTTTGCCTAAGGATACTGCCATTACCCTTACTGATTATAAAGCAGGGACCAGCATATTGTATAAGTCATCGTATATTCCGGGTAAGGGCGCTTTAGACGTATTTCCGGTAGCTGATTTTTCGACATTTCCTCAGATTTTCACTTATGTACTTTGCGAACGTTCACTTTTTGCTGAAGTGCGTTTACCGGGAGATGCACAGACCTACGAATCGGGGACCAGTATCAGTAAGTTGTGGGATGGGAGCGTCGGCCCGCAGGGTTATCCGAATATTTTTCATAGCGCAGGGAATAGTGGTATGCCGCATGTAATTACTTTTGATTTGGGCAGGCTCTACAATAATTTATCCCGCATTGAAGAAACCGGACGCGATTGCTGTAATAATCCTGATCGTTTTGAGGTTTGGGGAATAGCAGATTTAACCAACGCCACCACTACCTTGTCAGCAAGCAACAGCGGCTGGCCTGCTGAAGCCTTGAGTAAAGGCTGGACGCTTTTAAAAGATGTGACCAGGACTGATGATGGTAAAAATGCCTTTACTACAGATCTGGATAACGGCGGTAAACCGATTCGTTATATTCGAATCAGGATTAAACATGTAACCACCGGCGATGGCAATTATAGTAATATGAGCGAAATCAGGTTCTGGAATAAACAGTAAGCTTATTGGATGGTCGACTCGATTGAGCGTTTAAACAAGACGGACCGTCATTTCGAGCGGATTGCAACGTAGTCGAAATCTATCTCTAGGCAAAATCTCTCGGTTCCGCTGCATTCCGGTCGAGATGATGGTTTTAGATTAATCAGATACAAAACACAAATGAAAAATGAATTTTAAAGAACTGACGGGTATTGCATTTTTTTTGCTTTTCATCAGTAAAAACGTTTTTTCCCAGCAAAAACCTTTGTCACTCTGGTACGATAAACCTGCTAAAATCTGGGAAGAAACCCTTCCCCTGGGCAATGGTAAATTAGGCATGACACCTGATGGTGGCATAACAAAGGAAAATATTGTATTGAACCATATTGCGCTGTGGAGCGGGGGGAAACAGGATGCCAATAATTATGAAGCTTATAAAAGCCTCCCAAAAATCAGGCAGTTGATATTAGCGGGTAAAAATGATGAGGCACAAGAACTTGTCAACCGCGATTTTGTTTGTAAGGGGCAGGGGTCTGGCGGGGCAACCTGGGGTAAATATCAAACATTGGGCAATCTGCAGCTCGATTATAAATATCCGGGCCTTAAAGAAGTAAAACCTGAGGCTTACCAAAGAACTTTGTCGTTGAATAAAGCAATAGCTACAACAGCATTTACACTCAATGGCGTAAGATACAAAAGAGCGTATTATTGCAGCTTTGATGATGACGTCGCGATTATCCGCATTACTGCCGATCAGCCTAAAAAATTAAACTGCAACATTTCCATCAGCAGACCTGAAAAAGCGACCATAGCTATTCAGGGGAATGAATTGTTGATGTTCGGACAGCTGGATAACGGAACCGATGGAAAGGGTATGAGGTATATGAGCCGCGTAACCACCAAACTGAAAGATGGCTCGGTTACCAGTGATGGCAATCTCCTCAAAATAAAAGATGCAACCGAAATCATCATTTATGTTGCTGCCGAAACCGACTTCAAACATGCTGATTTTGAGCTAAGGGTAAAAAATGAGTTGCAAAAGGCAAAAAAGAAAGCTTATAGTGAAGAACTGGCCAGGCATAGTGCCAACTTTGGCAAACTGTTTAACCGTTTAAAAATTAACCTGGGCGAAGGGGAAGCGGCTAACTTACCAACCGATGTAAGGCTGGATCGTTTTTATAAAGATTACAAAAATGATGTTTCGCTGAGCGCCTTGTTTTTTCAATTTGGACGTTATTTAAGCATTAGCAGTACCAGGGTCGGACTTTTGCCACCCAATCTTCAGGGTTTGTGGGCCAACCAGATAAATACGCCATGGAATGGCGATTACCACCTGGATGTTAATGTACAGATGAACCATTGGGCCGTTGAGCCAGCCAATTTATCCGAACTGAATCTTCCTTTAGCCGAACTGGTCAGGAATTTGACCCGGCATGGAGCAAAAACTGCCAGGGCTTATTACAATGCCGATGGCTGGATTGCCCACGTGATTACCAATGTTTGGGGTTTTACCGAACCAGGAGAAAGTGCCTCATGGGGTGCCTCGAATGCCGGTTCGGGCTGGTTGTGCAGCAACCTTTGGGACCATTTCGCTTATAGCCGCGATTTAAAATACCTGAAAAGTATTTATCCGGTTTTAAAAGGATCTGCGGCATTTTATCAGAGTGCTTTAATCAGGGATCCAAAAACAGGCTGGCTGGTTACTTCTCCTTCCGTGTCGCCGGAAAATACGTTTTACCTGCCCAACGGAAAAACGGCAAGCATTTCAATGGGGCCAACCATCGATAACCAGATAGTAAGGGAACTTTTTACTAATGTGATTACGGCGGCCAAACTGCTTAAGCTTGATGCTGCCTTTAGTGACTCGTTACAACAAAAACTAAAATCGATCCCGCCAGTGGGCATAATCAGTAATGACGGGCGCATACAGGAATGGCTAGAAGATTATAAAGAAACCGACCCCCAACACCGCCACATTTCACATTTATATGGCGTTTATCCGGCTGGTTTGATCAGCCCGACTTCGACTCCAGCCTTAGCCGAAGCCGCAAAAAAAACACTTGAGGTTAGGGGAGACGATGGACCAAGTTGGTCGATTGCTTATAAACAATTATTTTGGGCAAGGTTACAGGATGGGAACCGGGCATTTAAACTGTTCAGGGAGATTTTAAAGCCCACTCTACGTACCGATATCAACTATGGAGCAGGTGGGGGTGTTTATCCGAATATGTTATCAGCCGGACCACCGTTCCAGATTGATGGTAACTTTGGTGCCACTGCGGCAATTGCAGAAATGCTGATTCAGAGTCATGATGGTTTTATTGAATTGCTACCAGCCATTCCGGATGCATGGAAAGCATTCGGCGAAATTAAAGGTTTAAAGGCAAGAGGTAACTTTACTGTTGATATGAACTGGAAAGATGGAAAAATCACATCTTACAAAATAGCTTCAGCAATTCCACAAAAAGTGAAAGTTAAAATAAATGGACAATTGAGCAATATAACTTCAGTTAAACTTTAGCAACACATGATTTTTAGATTTTTATTCAGATATCTGGCCCTCTTCACTTTCAGTGTGTTGTTCCTTTTCATTACAAAGGCTTCTGCCGTTATTATCCCTTATGGTAAGAGTGGTAAAATAGTTTACAATCTTAAAACTGGTACCTTCAATGTATCAGAAAGTGCGAAGCAACTGTTGTTAAAAGGTTTTTCGCAGGCCGAATACCAGAAAAAGCTGTTTAGCTCGAAGGATTATAAAAATATAACCTACAGTAAAAAAGTTATCCATGATAAATTTGGCAATGGGTTCAAACACATTTTTCTGCTGAAGCAGCCTGGTTTACCAGCCATGCAACAAGTGTTTTATACTTACAATGGTAAAAATTATTTCATCATCAATTTGGTATTAATTGGTCATGATTTATCCATTAACCGCATTGTCCCTTTAAATGGCAACCTCATTAATCAGGAATATGCTGATGTGCCTACCAGTTTATTCGTGCCTTTCGATAACGATACTTTCATTTCTTATCATACCGTGCCTTTAACTGTAAATGTGAACAATCCAAGCGCGGAGGTTACGGCTTTATACCATAATCAGTCGCGCAAAGGTTTTGTGATCGGTTCTATTGAACACCGTGATTGGAAAACCGGTATCATTACTGCAATGGATGTCGATAAAAAGATCAGCGTACAAGCGATCTGTGGTTTTACGGATGAAAGTATTACCCGTGATAAAACGACACATGGTTACCTGAAAGGCAATTCGGTGAGTTCAGCAAAAGTATTTTTCGGTACTTTTGATGACTGGCGCTTGGGCATGGAAACTTATGCCAAACTGAACAGGATTTCTGAACCTCCCATTGTTTTTAAGTGGAATAATGCCACTCCGGTAGGCTGGAACAGCTGGGGCGTGATGCAGGAGAGAATTACGCTCGAAAAGGCCAGGCAGGTAGTCGATTTTTTTGCCGATAGTTTGAAGTCGTTCAGGAGTGGTGGCGTAGCTTATATTGACCTTGATTCGTATTGGGATAAGCTTTTAAAAGGTGGTTTAACGGGCGATTACGCCCAACTGAAAGCCTTTGCTGATTATGCCAAATCAAAAGGATTAAAACCTGGCATTTATTGGGCGCCCTTTGTTGATTGGGGTTTTGCGGGTGGTGGAAACCGAAAAGCCGAAGGAACAGATTACACTTTTGGCGAGATGTGGACAAAAGTTGGTGCAGGTTACCATGATCTGGACGGTGCCAGGGCTTTAGATCCTACACACCCCGGCACACAGCAGCGTATGGCATCCGTAATTAAGAAATTTAAAGAATGTGGTTTCGAAATGATCAAGATTGATTTTTTAGGACATGCGGCAATAGAGTCTGCTCATTTTTTCGACCCAAAAGTAACAACAGGGATGCAGGCCTATAAAACCGGAATGGAGTTTTTGTTAAAACAGCTTGATGGTAAAATGATGGTTTATGCAGCAATTTCTCCAAGTCTGGCTTCTGGCCGGTATGTACACGTACGACGAATTGCCTGCGATGCCTTCAAGTCCATTAAAGATACCGAGTATACTTTAAACAGTGTAAGTAATGGCTGGTGGCAAACTTACCTCTATGATTATATCGACGCCGATCATGTTGTTTTTTCTGATCAGTCAGATGGCGAGAATGCTGCCAGGTTCTTGTCGGCAATTGTTACAGGTACCTGCATTACCGGCGATGATTTTTCAATTTACGGAAAATGGGCAGGTACCGCACAGCGCCTATTAAACAATACTGAAATATTGAAGGTTTTGCAGGATGGAAAGGCATTTGTTCCGGTAGAAGGCAATAGGGGTAAATCGGCATCGCAATTATTTGTAAAACAGGCTGGTAATATAAAATACCTCGCCATATTTAATTATAGCGATGCTACAAAAGCTTTTCATATCGACTTTACCGGAATTGGTTTGAAGCCAACCGATACTTATATAGCTGAAAACCTGATCACCCGAAAAGTGGAGTCTCTTCATCACAACCAAACGATCAATCTGGACGGAAAAGATGCTCTTATCCTTAAAATTACCCTCAAACCCTAACAACTAACCAATCCTCTATCTATAAAAATCAGTAATTACTATTTAACACAAATGAACAGATCAGATCAATTTCAAGGTTATATGAGGCACGGGGTGCTGGCGATTTCGCTTTCCCTTTTTGCGCTAACCAAGCTTAATGCTCAAGCCATAATACCTATCGAAACGGCTCATAATGCGCTGGTTTTGCAAGCAGATGCTAAAAAAGATGTAAACACAATATTTTTTGGAAAAAAACTGGCTGATAAACAGGAATATGCACAGATCAGTAGCCAGTACAAACAAACAGAAGATTATACCGGACAGTTAAATTCGGCTTATACACCATCAGGTTCGAGAAACCTGGTTGAACCGGCCATTAGCGTTACCCATGCCGATGGAAATAATTCACTTGATCTGAAGTACGTGGATCATACTGTTATTAAAATAGATGATAATGTAAGCCTGCTGAAAATCAGGTTAAAAGACCCGGTATACAATTTTGAAGTAACCCTGTTTTATAAATCGTTTTATAAGCAGGATGTGATAGAGCAGTGGACGGAAATTAAGCATAACGAAAAAGGAACGGTGATATTAAATAAATATGCTTCGGCAAACCTGCACTTAAAATCACCACATTTTTGGCTTAACCAATACCATGGCGATTGGGCGAAGGAAATGCAGCCTGAGCAGAGTGAAATTACCCATGGCATTAAAACCCTGGATAGCAAATTGGGTACAAGGGCCAATCTTTTTCAGCCTTCCGTTTTTATGATTTCGATGGGTAAACCTGCTGAAGAGAATGCAGGTAATGTTTTATACGGTGCTTTAGAGTGGAGTGGTAATTTTAAGATTGACCTGGAACTTGATTATCAGGATAACCTGCGCATTATTGCAGGGATGAATAATTATGCATCTCCTTACAGCTTAAAACCAGGTGAAATTTTTACCACACCGGCATTTTTATATACTTTCTCTGACCAGGGGAAGGGCGATGCGAGCAGAAAACTGCAGAACTGGGCACGCAACTATAAAATATTGGATGGTAAAGGTAACCGCCTAACGCTTTTAAATAATTGGGAAGCTACTTATTTCGATTTTAACGAACAGAAACTTGCTGAATTGCTTAAAGATACCAAAAAACTGGGTGTCGATTTCTTTTTACTGGATGATGGTTGGTTTGGCAATAAATATCCGCGTAACAGCGACAATGCAGCACTCGGCGACTGGCAGGAAAACAAAAAGAAACTTCCCAATGGGATTGCCTCATTGGTAAAGGAAGCCGATAATGCCGGTACCCGGTTTGGGATCTGGATTGAACCTGAAATGGTGAGTCCGAAAAGTGAACTATATGAAAAACATCCGGATTGGGTGGTGAAACAGCCAGGCCGTCCTGAATATTATTTCAGGAACCAACTGGAACTTGATCTTTCGAACCCAAAGGTACAGGATTTTGTATTTGGGGTAGTTGATGGGTTATTTACCAGAAATCCAAAACTGGCTTACATTAAATGGGATTGCAATGCAGTAATTTACAATGCCTATTCCGCTCACCAGAAAAATCAGTCGCATTTTTACATTGATTATGTAAAAGGTTTGTACAATGTATTACAACGCATCCGTGCAAAATATCCAACTGTACCTATGATGTTATGCTCAGGCGGTGGCGGTAGGGTAGATTATGCTGCGCTACAGTATTTTACCGAATTTTGGCCCAGCGATAATACCGACCCACTGGAAAGGATATTTATGCAATGGGAATACTCTTATTTCTATCCGTCAATCAGTACCTCCAATCATGTAACCGATTGGGGAAAACAACCGATAAAATTCCGGACGGATGTAGCCATGATGGGTAAACTGGGCTTTGATATTGTGGTTAGCAAATTACCCGGAAAAGAACTTCAATTTTGCCAGGAGGCTATTAAAAACTATAATGATGTGAAGGAGATTATCTGGCATGGCGAACAATACCGATTGGCAGATCCGCATACCGGCAGCGTCGCTTCGATGTTGTATGTAAATGAGCAAAAAACGGAGGGTGTGATTTTTAACTATCTGGTAAATTACCGTTATGGTGAAAGCAGTAAATATCCTGTTAAATTGAATGGATTAGATGCTGCAAAGAAATATCAGATCAGAGAAATTAACTTATTTCCAGACACCAAATCGCCAATTGATGCCAACAGAACTTATACAGGAGATTTTTTGATGAATATCGGGTTCAATCCGGTTTTAACTGCCAGCAGAACGAGCGTAGTACTGAAGTTTGAGGAAGTAAAATAATAAAACAATCGCCTGGTTCGTATCGCAATGGTTCGTGTCAACACGAACCATTTTATAAAACCATTATATCTCACCTTATAAAACTTAAATACTTAATAATGAATTAAAACTGCATTACAACTTTAACAATTTCATAATGCTGGCTAATCATCCAGCTAACAACATCATATCATATTTGTTTAACAGAGCGAACCAAATAATTTGATGATTTAAGCAAAATGATATGAGACTGATTTCCTGCGTAGCGCTATTGATGGTTATACCAGCAACCGGGCTGTTAATCAATTCAAATAAATTTAACGATAAAAAAACGCCGGCCATACCGGTGCATAAGCAGGTTGCAAATGATTCAGCCCAATCACATTGGTTTGATCGGGCTGATGCAGTTGCTAAGTTTGACCGGACGCCTTTTGTATCTTCAACAGGCTATCGGTTAAGTTTTTTTAAGCCTGTACATCCCAGTTCCCCTTCATTTTTTACCACTAACAAATAGTTTAAGACTAAAGACTCTGGAGTAAGAACTCTGGACTAAAGACTCTTGACCGAGGACTCTGGACTCCCAACTCCCAACTCCAAACTATTTATTCTCCCACCAGTTTAGCGGAAATGTTATCTCATCAACTGAACTTGCAATCATATCAGGCTTAAAGGCATAATGTCCCAGGGTATCCTTGCTTGATATGCCCGAGAGCACCAGAATGGTTTTGTAACCCATCTGTACGCCGCCCTGTATATCAGTTTCCATGGTATCGCCGATAACAGTGGTTTCACTGGTTTCCAAGCCCAAGAATTTACGTGCCGAACGCATCATCACCGGACTCGGTTTACCGGTAACAAAGGCTTTTCTGCCCGTTGCTTCTTCAATCATGGCGGTGGTGGCTGCAATCCCAAGATTATTCCATCCTGGTTTTTTCGGCGATGGATCTCTGTTGGTGGTGATAAATTTAGCGCCCGCCAAAATCATATCAACCGCACGCTGAACCATTTCGAGTGTAAAGTTTCTACCTTCTCCCAGGACAACAAATTCGGGGTCGGTATTGACCAAAGTAATGCCATGATCGTGCAAACTGCTTAATAAACCGCCTTCACCCAATACATAAGCGGTACCATTCGGATTTTGATCGGAAAGAAATTTTCCTGTAGCCATTGCGCTGGTGTATACATGACTTTCTTCAACCTTTATTCCCAAACCTTTTAATTTGCGTACCACTTCCAAAGGGGTTCTTTGGCTATTGTTTGTCATAAACGCGAAGGGGATCTCTTCGTCGATCAGTTTTTTAATGAATTTGTCCGCTCCGGTGATGAGTGCCTCACCACTGTAGATCACCCCATCCATATCGATTAATAATCCTTGTTTCATGTGCTAAAAGTTAATCCGTTTATCTGCAAACTTAATATTTTCTTGTTCAATTAATGTTAAGGTTTTCAACTGTCAGTTTTAATGCAAAACGGGCTTGCTACGGGGTATTAACCTGAGTTCAATTATTAATATTGCCTCTCGTTAGCTTATATCGGCTTTTTGATTAAGAGGCCGTCACCCTGAATTCATTTCAGGGTCTTTCCTCCTAAAAAGATGCTGAAACAAGTTCAGCATGACGAATCGGCTAGGGATGGGTAGTTTATTATGCAGTATTTAAATTAAATAGTTATCGAATTCAGGCTATTAAAAAAAATAAGATTGATTGTAGCGTATACCGGATTTCTAACGTATTCATGTAAACTTAAATTATGAGAAACGCTTTTAAATTAACCGCGATCTTTTTGATCGGATTAGCAATTGCGAGTGCATGCAAAAAGAAAACCAACAACCCGGTGGAATTTTCTATTGATGCGCAAAATTTAACTCCTTGTACAGAAGGAAACTGTCGGTTTGAGTATGTGAATTATTCGGAAATGCCCGATGAGCAAGGCACGGTTAAGACCGGGCAATACCGGATTTTTTCAGTTACGAAGAGTAATAGCTTCAGTACAACCCGCATCTACATGCAGGTGCCAATGCAGGATGACGATAGGTTTCTGCTAACAGATGCTGATATTCAGGCCGGAAAGGTGAAATATCTCTTTTCATGCCCTTCATGCGACTATTTCAATTTAGTGCCTATCGCAGGTACGGTTAAAGGTGTTAAGATTGCAGATCTCAATAACTCGGCAGAAAAGTGGCTTTTGGATGCCCACCTTGTTTTAGCAGCTGAAAAATCGAAAACGCCGGTAGATACGATCCATATTAAACAATATTTCAGCCTTGCAGTAAAATAATCAGGGGCATATAAAATCGCTAAATGTACATCGGTACCATTTTTCGCCAGTAATGGGGTCTGTGTGCGTTGCTTTCCCAGGTATGAAACTGGTTGGGGATATTTTTCTCCCATAGTAAATTGCTCAGGTATTGATTTTCCCTTAGAAAAGGATCAGTTTCTCCTACAGCAAGAATAATTTCCATTTCTCTAACTGCTGATAACAACCGGGCATCGTTTAAGTTCGCGATGTATTGCGCTGGCATATTAAAATAAACTTCATTACTGTGAAATCCGTTCAGGAGGTCTCTAAAATCGCCGATGTTATAGGTGAGGTCGTACCTTCCACTAATGCCAACGGCCTTTTTAAATAACCAGGGATATTTCATGGCCAGATTTATGGCATGGTAGGCGCCCATACTGCAGCCGGCAGTTTCAACATAATTGCAATTGTTTTTTTGATAGATAAGTGGCAATACTTCTTCGAGGAGGTATTTTTCATATTGTAAATGCCTGTCTATCCGTACCGAGGGAAATACATTAGCGTTATAAAAACTCTCTCCGTCTATACTATCCACGCAGAAAACCTGAAGTTCACCATGTTCAATCTGCGCATTTAGGGATGCTATAATTCCCCAGTTTTCGTAATCATAAAACCTCGCCATACGAGTAGGGAAAAAGATCACTGCCCTTCCCGCATGGCCGAAAATGAGAAGCTCCATATCCCGCTGGAGATTTTGACTGAACCATTTGTGATATTCCCTTTTCATCGCGTTAATTCTTTTTGGGAAAATTAATGCGTCTATGTTATTGCAATATTAATTAAGCGTGATAATTAACCTAATTTCTCTTTAACAGTACTGGCCCACAGCCGATAACCTTCTTCGCTTAGATGAAGACCGTCGTGATCATAAAGTGCAGGATTTGGCTGTCCATCTTTATTCAGCATTTTCTTAAAAACATCGATAAATTTCCAATGGCTGTTCAGTTTAATAATTTCGCTCTCAATAAGGTTATTGGTGTACCTAAACTGATCGGCCATTTGCCAGCGGGTAATACTGGGTTTCAAAGAAATAAAATAACAGGGCAGTATGCCAAACCTTTGGTTCACTTTAACCATCAGCTGCTGGAAAAATATAAATATTTCTTCTGGGTTTCGGCCATCGCCAAGGTCGTTATCACCTGCATACACCACCAGTGCCTTTGGCTTATAATCTGTCATAATCCGCTCAAAAAACCATACGCAGGCCGCTAAGGTAGCGCCTCCAAAGCCTAAATTAGTTACCTTCATGTAATCGAAATCATCTTCCAGGCTATTCCATAACCGGATAGATGAGCTGCCATAAAAAATAACGCCGGGATTTTCAAGGTCCAGGCGATGCGCTCTTTCCAGTTGTTTAACTTCTTCTTCGTACCAGTACATATCGCTAAAGATATAAAGATCTGCTTCTTGAAGAAATGTGTGATATGTTAAGTTTGTGTTATCAGGTACCGGTTTATCGGTTCATTAGTGGTTTTTTATGATCACAGTGCTGAAAAGCTGAAACTTTGTGTTTTAAATATCTTTCTCCAGCCACTCCACCATCATAAGGGAAATACCTTCGCCATTTCTGCAGTATGCCGGAACAGGTTGTTCCTCGTAAATTTTTCTATAAAATTGTCACTTGGTGTGGATCGTTTAGTTGGAAGATCTTAACTGCTTAGCTGATAATTTTTTAAATCGACTAATTGTAATCGCTCAGGTGGCTTTATGTATCGCAAAATCAAACACAAGAAGTCTGTGTCCCGAACCATTTAAAGCAGGGATTTTAAAATTGACTAGTTAAGGACTACTCACTGTAATTCCTCTTATCAGCAGCATAAACATGGTACCAGATGTACAGAATCCATATTAACACCACCGTGCTATACACCAATTCGGGTTCAAAAGAATCCCTTGTCGTTAACAATGCAATGGAGGAGATCAGGGCAGTCAGGAAGAAATAAAGGATATTTTTCATAACGTACTGATTTTATGAATGTTGAATTGAGTAAATATAACGAAATTTTTGTTAAAAACGAATTGTTTTAGAAATAATTTACCGGAACATGATGTTAATGCTCACAGTTTGTTTGAAATAGTCCATAGCTTACTTAGCTTGGCAGTTTTTCTATTGATTTATCTTGTGATCTCAGGCATTTAAGAAGGTTTTGCTGTTAAAAAAGTTCACTTTGGAATTTCTATGGAGAAATTACCTACATTTTAACCATACAGGTAATTAAATATCTCAAAACAGCACAAAAATGTGGCAATAAGGAATTTATATTTTATGTAAGTTTACCTGGCACAAACTAACCAGAATTAATAACACACAAATGATTAAATTTTCTTTAAGCTTAATTTCTTTTACACTAGTTTTTTTTGGATTAAGAAACTTTTTTAGCGAACCAAAGATACAGCACGTATCACCCCCTGAATTAACCATTACAAATTTCGCAGGACCAGATGTTACACCAAGCCCGGCCTGTTTAGCGGTAGCGCCAACCGGCGAAGTGTACGTGGGTGTTGATATGATCGGATCTTTAGGTAAAGATCCTGGCAAAGGCCATATCCTTAAATTAATTGACAAAGACAATGATGGCAAAATGGACGAACACGTGGATTTTGCCGCAGTGGATAATCCACGCGGAATTATTGTACAGGGTAGCCAGGTTTATGTATTGCATACCACTTTTTCGAAAGAAACAAAACAGGCTACCGGCATGAATCTGGTTGTTTTTGAAGATAAAGATGGCGACGGAAAGGCTGATGGCCCCGAAAAACCGCTCATCGAGCATATCAGTAACGCCAAATACATCCGCGAGCGTGGTACTGATCATGCCACCAATGGCATCAGGATGGGAATTGACGGTTGGATTTATATCTCTGTAGGAGATTTTGGATTCCACGATGCGGTAGACCGTTCAGGTAAAAAACTAACCATGCTGGGTGGAGGAATTTTGCGCGTTCGTCCGGATGGAACCGAAATGGAAGTATATACCCATGGTACACGTAATGTTTACGATGTGGCTATTGATCCTTATATGAATGTTTTTACCAGGGAAAATACCAATGATGGCGGAGGCTGGAATGTTCGTTTCTCGCACCATATACAATCTGGCGAATACGGTTACCCGGTTTTATTTCAGAATTTTACCGAAGAAATTATTCCGGCACTTGCCGATTTAGGTGGAGGATCGGGTACCGGAGCTTTATTTATGGACGAACCCAACTGGCCTGAACAATATAACCATGTGCCTATGATGGCAGATTGGGGCAGAAGTATGCTTTATATTCATAGAGTTACTGCTGACGGACCAACCTTTACACAGAAAGATGAAGAATTTATCAAACTACCGCAAATTACAGATCTTGACGTAGACGGGTCAGGAAGGTTATACCTTTCGGCCTGGGATGGCGCAGGTTATTCCGGTAGTCCGAATAAAGGTTATGTTGTTCGCGCAGTACCCAACAACTGGACTTACAAAGCTTTTCCGGATGTTAAAAAGGCTTCTGTTAAAAAACTAACGGAGCTACTTAAATCGAATAGTGCAGTAGGCCGATTGGCAGCTTCGCAAGAATTGATTTCGCGTAACAATAAACAAGCCGTTTCATCAGCTTTAAAAGTTGCTTCTGATCAGGGTTTAGCACTTGATGTACGTATAGCAGCTATGTACACCTATGCACAGCTGACCAAAGAAAATGGTATTGCAAAGCTGATTGAATTTACCAAAGATAAAGCAATGAAAGAGTTTGCTTTAAAGGCGTTGGCTGATCGTAAAATTTATATAGATAAAGTACCAGTTGAACCTTTTTTAGAGGGTTTAAAAGATGCCGATCTTCGCGTTCAGGCAGCTTCTATCATTGGCTTAAACCGTTTGGGCAGAGCTGAAGTAGCCAATGTACTTTTGCAAACCAAAGTTCCCGCTTCATTTACCGCACCTGCAAAAGGTACTGAAGGACCTCATGCAACACCAAACTCAGCGATCATTTTACCGCATTTAGCGGTTAGGGCATTGGTTGATCTTCAGGCAGAAGATGCACTGCTTGCTGCGGTTAAAACTGAAAATTCTACTCTTGCACTCTGGGCTTTACGTTATATACACACCGAAAAAGCGGTTAATGGGCTGATTGAGAACTATAAACAAGCCACAGATGAAAAGTTAAAAGAGCAGATTTTGGTTACCTTAGGCCGCTTGTATAAAAAGGAAATTGCTTATGATGCCAGTTGGTGGTGGGGTACACGTCCCGATTCCCACGGGCCATATTTTAAAGCCGTTTCCTGGGAAGGTTCTCCGATCATCGAGAAATTTATAAAGGAAGAGGCTGCCAAAGCAGGAGCGAAGGGTAAACAGTTTTATGTTGATTTAAATGAGCGCCAAAGGATGGATATTCCTGAATTCAACGTAGAAGAAAAGGTTGCAGTAGTTGAAGAACCAAAAATTGATCTGAATAAAATCAAAAACAAAAAAGGCCAGGTGGGTAAATCGTCTATTGAAGATGTTTTGTTGGCCATCAATAAATTACAGGGCGATCCGCTAAAAGGAAAAAATATTTTCAATAGCCAGGGTTGCGTGGCCTGCCATAGCTTAAGCAAAAGCGAAAAAATGAAAGGCCCGTTTATGGGACAGATCGGTTCTATTATGAATCGTGAGCAAATTGCAGAATCGATATTAAAACCCAATGCTTCCATTTCCCAGGGCTTTGCCTCGATAATGATTACGGCCAAAGGCGACCGCACCTATATGGGCTTTATTACAGAAGAAACTGCTGCTAAAGTGGTAATCCGTAACATTGCCGGCGAAGTTTTTACCATTAAAACGGGCGATATCCTGTCGAGAAAAGAAATGGAAACTTCGATGATGCCGGAAGGTTTGGCGAATTCGCTGTCATATGAAGAGCTGGCTTCCTTAGTTTCTTTCTTATCTGAACAGAAACAATAGCAATTTCTAAATAACTTTTTCTGCCATAGCGGAGCTTTCTGTTTTTATAGAATCTCCGCTATGTGTCTTTAGGGAAGATTCAGTCCAATAGTAAAGGTTCTTATTTCAACAGTACGTTTTTCTTATTCCGGGGAAGTCGTCACCCTGAACTTGTTTCAGGGGCTTTTATCTCGATTAATTCTAAGTGAAATCGTTAACATAAATAACAACAAGATCAAACGCACTCTCCCAAAGCATTTACCGATAAAATACCCTGGACTCCAGACTAAGGACTTCAGGCTAATTTGTTATTTTCCCGCCATATTTATTCATAAAATCCGGGCTGTAGTTTCAGTTTAAAAAAACAAAACCTACATTTAGCCATTAAATCTATATATTTAGTCGATGAGCAGATCGGCCAGCAGTTATGGAAGACCATTTTTTTGAACAAATTTTCAAGAATCCTCTTGGACAACAAAACATTCCACCCAATGAAGTCATATCGCTTTGGGCAGAAAAGCTTATTCAGGTACTTTTTCCGGAAAATTCTGCTGAGGTATTTTCAACCATTACAGAAGTAAAGGTTTACGTGGCTGCTTTGGAGCTTGAGCTTTATGACATCATATCAGCGAGCTGTCAGCTTAAAAATAGCGCATGCAAAGATGCAGCAGGCCAGTTTTTCAAAAGTTTATCGGAACTTTATCGCATTCTAAATACTGACATCATGGCCATTTACGATGGTGATCCTGCGGCACAGAGCAGGTTCGAGGTAATCAGGACCTATCCTGGTTTTTATGCCATTTGTTTCTACAGGATTGCCCATATGCTTTACAATTTTGGGATCCCGCTTGTGCCGAGGATCCTCACGGAGTATGCACATTCTAAAACAGGTATTGATATTCATCCGGCTGCCAGTATAGGCGAGTATTTTTATATCGACCACGGAACAGGGATTGTTATCGGAGAAACCAGCACCATTGGTCGTTATGTTAAACTTTACCAGGGGGTAACCCTTGGTGCGTTGAGTGTTAAAAAAACACTGGCGGGCAGTAAGCGCCATCCTACGGTAGAAGACAGGGTGGTGATCTATTCCGGCGCAACCATATTGGGTGGCGAAACTGTCATCGGGCACGATAGTATCATCGGAGGAAACGTATGGCTTACCGAGAGTATCCCGGCATTTTCCACCGCTTATCATTCGCCCATCATAACCATAAGAAATTATAAAGAAACCCATTAATACAGTACAATATGGCAGGAATAATCGATTTGATCGGAAACACGCCAATGGCCGAACTTCAAAAGTTGAATGTAAACCCCGGCGTTCGCGTATTTGCCAAACTGGAAGGCAACAATCCAGGTGGTAGCGTTAAAGACAGGGCTTCGCTCAATATGATCAGAAGTGCAATTGAACGTGGCGAAGTTACTCCTGATACTAAATTGGTGGAGGCTACAAGTGGCAATACCGGAATTGCCTTGGCCATGATTGCAAGTTTGTACAATTTAGATATTGAATTGGTTATGCCGGCCAACTCTACACGCGAAAGAAAGGTAACCATGGAGGCCTTTGGTGCAAAAGTAACCTTGTTGGAGAGTATAGAAGCCTGCAGGGATTATGCAGAAGAAAAAGGGGTTTCAAAAGGATATTATCTGTTAAATCAATTTGCCAATCAGGATAATTACCTGGCCCATTACAAAACAACCGGACCGGAGATATGGAGGGATACTGAGGGACAGATTACGCATTTTGTTAGTTCTATGGGAACAACCGGAACGATTATGGGCTGTTCGAGATTTTTCAAGGAAAAAAATGCTGATATTCAGATTGTCGGCTGCCAGCCTACAGAGGGCTCATCCATTCCGGGTATCAGGCGTTGGCCTGAAGAATATCTGCCCAAAATATTTGATCCCAAAAGGGTAGACCGGGTAATGGATATTGCGCAGGAAGAAGCAACCCGAATGGCGAGGAGAATGGCCAAAGAAGAAGGTTTGTTTGCGGGTATGAGTTCTGGCGGTGCGTGCGCAGCTGCGCTGAAGCTTGCCGGTGAATTAGATCAGGGTACTATTGTTTTTATCGCCTGTGATCGGGGAGACCGCTACTTAAGCAGCGATCTATTCGGTTGAACATAATCCGTTGAGCTTGCCGGCCTATTTTGACACAAGCATGCAGCACCTTTGAATAATTTGAACAGCTCAAAGGTGCCTTTCTACGGAGAAATGCCCTTTAACTTTTTCCAAATTATCTTCATTTTCTAAGCATGCCTGAGCATTATGTTTGCCACGGAGGCACGAAAAACAGGGAGAAACTTTAATCTCCTTCGTGATTTCTGTGTTTCCGTGGCCAATTATTTTAAATTTGCTTTGAAAGCAATTTCCCAGGTGCTTTCAAAGATTATAAGTTTTTTTTCAAATCACCTTCATCTTTCTAAGCATGCCTGAGCATTATATTTGCCACCCGGGCATGAAAAACAGGGAAAAACGTTAATCTCCTCCGTGATTTCTGTGTTTCAGTGGCCATTATTTTACACATGGTTTGAAAGCAATTTCCATCGTGCTTTCCAAATTATAAGGCTAATGATCAGATTTTATAATATATTTGCTAATTACATTAGTAAATATGTCGGTAAAAGTTAATATCACTTCAAAGGGAATACAAAAGGTACTTAAAAATTATAATGAAAGACAGGCGATTGCCGAATATATTTGGAATGGTTTTGATGCCAATGCAAATGCCATCCGTTTAGATTATGAGGCCAATCCATTAGGTCTTTTAACTCATTTAACCATAGCTGATAATGGTTATGGAATTAATTTCGACCGCCTACAACAAAAATTCGACCCTTTTTTTGAATCAGAAAAAGCCGTTCAGATTGTAGCACCAAAGCATACTTCCAAAATGCATGGGCGTAATGGGGTAGGTAGGCTAACCTTTTTTACCTTTGCGCACGACGCCGTTTGGCATACCACCTATCAATCAGAACAAGGCTTTCGCGATGGCGAGATCCGCATTAATACAGGTGGCTTAAACAGTTACAGCTCCGATTTTTCTCCCGTTACCAGCCAGGCTGGAGCAACTGGTACCACTGTATCTTTCTCCAATTTAAAGATCAGCCAGCAAGATCTGGAAACCATTGTACTTCCATTTCTAATCAACGAATTCTGTTGGTTTATCGAATTGAATAAACACAAAAATTATTCGATTATTGTAAATGGCGAAGCATTGGATTTTAGCAGCAATATTAAAAGCATAGAAGAATTCAAGCTTTTTTATTCCGATACTTCTGTTACTTTTAAGATCAAATATGTGCACTGGAGAGAAAATCTTCATAAAGAACTGTCTAAATACTACTTTTTGGCCGGTGGAGAAGAAATTTATAAAGATTACACCACCTTAAACAAAAAGAGCGACGATTATTTTCACAGTGTATATATCGAAAGTGATTTTTTTCGTGATTTCGATTTTAAGAGTTTTGAAAATGAAGGGCAGGTAGCCATATTTGGTGCTGCCAAATCTTCGCCCGAGTACAGGTTTTTGGTTAAGGCACTAACAGAGTATCTCAAAAGCAAGCGTAAACCATTTTTAAAAGAATATGCCAACAACTTGATTCAAGGTTATGAGCAGGATGGAATATTTCCGGTTTATAGCAGCGAAAGAGAAAAGGAATTAAGAAAGCCCGCACTGGTTGATTTCATTAAAGCTTTGTATGAACTGGAACCTAAATTGTTTGGTAGCTTAAATACCGATCAAAAGAAAACCATTGTACGCCTGATTGATCTGTTAATGTGTGCTAATCTCCACGATGAAATTTTTGAAATGTTTATTAATGTGATTGAATTGGAAGCCGAGGAGCAGCAGGAGCTCTTACAGTTGATAAAAGGCCTTGCGCCGAAACAAAAATGACCTAATATTAGGCTTTGGCTATTAATTTTTTTGGCAAACAGACAATTTTTAGCGATCTCATTGCCGAAATTGTTGTGATTTTGATAATATATAGCCATTTTTATAGCGGTAGTTTAATTATTTTACCGGTATGATGAAGATGATTAATGAATAGATCTTTCCATTTTGTATGATTAAGGAGGAAAGATATTCTGGGACAAACATTCCCCTGAAAATTTATGGATTGAGTGAAAAATCGCTCACCGTAACATTTGGGACATCAATCGATAATGATTTGCTGGATCTGATTACCGGTTTTAACCAGTTACTCTTAGAAAATCCTTTTTCTGGTCTGATTACCACTGTTCCGGCTTATACTACCTTAACTGTTTTTTATGATCCATTAACAGTAAAATTATCCGATCTTCCCGGCGAGAATTGTTTCGAAAAGGTATCTGAACATCTAAATAAAATTGCTGCGATAATAATAGAAAAATCAAATGTAATAGCCCATCACCTGGTTATTCCGGTATGTTATGGAGGTAATTTTGGGCAGGATCTATTAACTGTAGCCAAAACCAATAACCTTACTGAAACCGAGGTGATCGACATTCACACCGCTGGCCAATATACTGTCTTTATGATCGGCTTTGTGCCGGGTTTTGCTTATATGGGGGGGATGGATAACAGATTGTCAACACCGAGAAAAGAGGTGCCTGCTGCTAAAATTCCAGCGGGATCTGTTGGTATTGCAGGTAATCAAACTGGTATATATCCTATGGAAACCCCCGGCGGATGGCAGATTATCGGCCAAACACCCTTAAAGATGTTTGATGTAAACCGTAAACAGCCATCTCTTTTAAAGGGTGGAGACCGGGTGAGTTTCAAAGCTGTTGATCAGGAAGAGTTTAATGCAATGTTGAAACAAGAATATGAAAATCACTATCATTAAACCCGGCCTGCTAAGTACCGTTCAGGATATGGGCAGGTACCGGTATCTTTCGCAGGCTGTACCTGTTTCTGGTGCTATAGATGAGCTGGCACATCGTTTAGCCAACAAAGCTGTTGGCAATGATGATCATTGTGCTACCATTGAATTTACCTATGCTGATGCTTCATTTAAAGCGGAAACGTCCATTCTCATTTCTTACTCCGGCGATGGTGCATTTTTAGTTTACCAAGGTGAATTAATGCCTGCAGAAAAGCCATTATTTTTTTCAGCAGGCTCGGTAATCAAGTTGATCAATAATCCAATTGGGGTACGTACTTATCTGGCTGTTGCCGGTGGATGGAATGTGCCTGATGTAATGGAAAGCAAAAGCACGTATCTTACCGCAGGTTTTGGAGGTTATAAAGGAAGGGCATTGCAAAAAGCAGATGTTTTGGTCGGCGGACCTAACCTGAACGAAATATCAAATAAAATTTTAAAGCAATTGGTTGAAAGATCGTTAATCTATCCGAATTGGTGCATTTCGCGCAATAGTTTACTATCTGTGGAAAAGCGAGAAATCAGGGTTGTACTGGCCAATGAAATCTGTTGGTTCGATGCAACGTCTATTCTTTCATTTTTAACGAACGCTTATACTGTAAACTTAAGAAGTAACCGAATGGGCTACCAGTTAACCGGAAAGCCATTGGTAAGGAAAGTTAAAAAAGAATTGCTCAGTACGGGAGTAACTCCGGGGACTATCCAGGTAACCGGAAGTGGCGATCTGGTTATGCTTATGGCCGATTGCCAGACAACAGGTGGTTATCCGCGCATTGCGCAGGTTGCAGCGGTCGATTTGCCTTTATGTGCACAGCTTAAGCCAGGTGATACCATTGAGTTTGCCGAAATTTCAAGAGATGAGGCAGAAGAACTTTACCTTGAACGTGAGCATGATTTGTTATTGATTACCAAGGCAATAAACCTTAAATATACTCAAATATGAAAACAATTGATCTTAATTGTGATATGGGGGAAGCATTTGGAAGTTATGCCATGCCAAATGATGAAAAACTGATGGAATATATCTCATCTGCAAATATAGCCTGCGGTTTCCATGCAGGCGATCCGGCGGTAATGCAGCAAACCGTAATTTTAGCCATAAAAAATGGGGTAGCCATAGGTGCGCATCCTGGTTTGCCGGATTTGCAGGGCTTTGGTCGCAGAGAAATGAAAATTACGCCAAATGAGGTCTATCAGCTTACTTTATACCAAATGGGTGCATTGGCTGGTTTTGTAAAAGCTGCAGGCAGTAAATTGCATCATGTTAAAGTACATGGGGCATTATATAACATGGCCGCAAAGGATACTGCTTTGGCAAAAGCAATTGTACAAGCCGTTTTAGATTTCGACCCGGGTTTAATGCTATATGCCTTAGCAGGAAGCAAGATGATTGAAGAAGCGGAAAAAGTTGGGATTGCAACCGCATCAGAGGTTTTTGCTGATCGTAGCTATCAGGACAATGGTTTACTTACCCCGCGCGATGCAGATCATGCTTTAATTACCAATGATGAAGATGCTGTTAAACAGGTTTTAGGATTTGCTTTAAAACAGCAAGTAAGTAGTGTAAATGGAAACCTGATTACAGTTAAGGCAGAAACGGTTTGTTTGCATGGCGATGGTGAACATGCGGTAGCGTTTGCCAACTTGATAGCCGGAAGGCTAAAAAAAGAAGGAATTATGATTAAAGCGCCACTAATATGAAGCCAAAATACAATTGGAGTGTACTTTTAGGTGCCGCTTTTTTAATGGCTTCATCTGCCATAGGCCCCGGATTCCTAACACAAACCGCCGTTTTTACCCAGCAGTTGGGTGCAAGTTTTGCCTTTGTTATCCTGCTATCCATTATTTTAGATGCTATTGCACAGTTAAACATCTGGCGGATTATTGCCGTAGCCGATAAACCCGCACAGGATATCGCCAACAAGGTATTTCCGGGTTTAGGCTATTTTATTTCTTTCCTGGTTTTTTTAGGCGGTTTGGCCTTTAACATTGGCAATATTGCCGGCGCTGGCTTAGGACTAAATGTGCTATTCGGCATTAGTGTAGGGCAGGGCGCTGTAATTAGTGCAATTATGGCCATAGGAATCTTCATTTACAAGGAAGCTGGTAAAGCGATGGATGTTTTTGCCAAAACCATGGGACTGATTAAAATTGTACTAGCTTTGATTATAGCTTACACCAGCTCACCACCATTGGCAGAAGCTGCATTAAGGGCTGTAAATCCTACACAGTTTAGTTTTGCCGCCGTATTAACCATCGTTGGTGGAACTGTTGGCGGCTACATTACTTTTTCGGGCGCTCACCGTCTACTTGATGCCAGGCAAACCGGTATTGAAAATCTGGATGCTGTAAATAAAGGAGCGTTAAGTGCCATCGGCATCGCCTCAATTATGCGCTTGTTATTGTTTATTGCCGCTTTGGGCGTAGTAAGCAAAGGTTTTAAGCTGGATCCGGCCAATCCGGCCGCTTCAGTTTTTAAACTGGCCAGCGGCCAGATAGGGTATAAAATTTTTGGTGTGGTTATCTGGGCTGCGGGGATTTCCTCTGTGGTAGGGTCTGCCTATACCTCCATTTCTTTTATCAAGAGTTTTCACCCGCTGATATTAAAGTTTAACAGGGAAATTATCACCATCTTCATATCCATCTCCTGCATTATTTTTCTCCTTGTCGGAAAACCGGTTAAAACGCTGCTTACCGTAGGAGCCATAAATGGCTTTATTTTACCCATCGCATTGGGAATTATGCTTATTGCAGCTTACAAAACCAAGATTATTGCAAATTACAGGCAGCCGTTATGGTTAACTTTGGCTGGTCTGGCCGTGGTATTAACCATGGTTTGGATGAGTTATGGTACGGTTATACAAATGATAAATGGAGAATAAATTTTTATAAAATGAATACAATAGTCAAATATTTTTGTGCTTTACCATTGTTGGCTGCAACCTGTTTTGCGCAGCAACAGCCGAAACCAGTAGTTGTAGAACCAGGGGTGTCGCTTGCATTGGCAAATGCCAGAAGTGCTGCAATCAGTAACATTAGCTATAAGCTTCATTTTACGATACCAGCTGAACAAAAAGCTTCAATTGAAGCAGTTGAAAATATTGATTTTAAATTAAATAAGTTACTCCATCTGCAAGTTGACTTTAAGCAAAATGAAGATCATATCAAGCGGGTAACAGTGAATGGAAAAAACATCGCAATCGATTTCAAGGCAGAACATATCTTAATTAAACAGGAGTATTTAAAGATTGGGAACAACCGTATTGAAACCGCATTCATAGCTGGCAATGAATCATTAAATAGAAACAAAGATTTTTTGTACGCCCTTTTTGTACCTGATCATGCAAGGACGGCCTTTCCCTGTTTCGATCAACCCGATTTAAAGGCTGATTTTTTACTTTCATTAACCGTTCCAACAGATTGGAAAGTAATGGCTAATGCGGTTAAAAAAGATTCTGTGGTACAGGAAAAAGCAATTACTTACCATTTTGATCGTTCTGATAAACTGCCTACCTATTTGTTTTCGTTTACAGCCGGTAAATACACACTCATCAATCGGAAAATGAAAAATCACAACATGGAATTTCTACATCGTGAAACCGATTCAGCAAAGATTAAATTTAGTGTGGATTCTGTTTTCGTTGCGCACCGTGATGCCCTTGACTTTTTGGAAGACTGGACAGCAATTAAATATCCTTTTCAGAAAATTGGCTTTGTAAGCATTCCTGATTTTCAGTTTGGAGGAATGGAGCATCCGGGTGAGGTGCAATATAAAGCATCTTCATTGTTTTTAGATCAGGGTGCGACTAAAGATCAGTTTATTTCGCGTTCTAATCTTATTTCGCATGAAACTGCGCATATGTGGTTTGGCGATCTGGTCACCATGAAATGGTTTAATGATGTATGGATGAAAGAGGTTTTTGCCAATTTTATGGCTGATAAGGTTACTGAAAAGTTAATGGGAAAAAACACCTTCGACCTTAAGTTTTTGCAGGATCACTATCCTGCAGCTTATGGGGTAGACAGGACTTTGGGGGCTAATCCCATTAGGCAGCAACTGGATAACTTACAGGAGGCCGGATCCATGTACGGAAATATCATTTATCATAAAGCCCCGATTATGATGCGCCAGTTGGAATTATTAATGGGTAAAGACGATTTTCAAAAAGGAATAAGGGAGTATTTGAAAAAATATAGTTATGGCAATGCTACCTGGAACGATCTGATTGCCATTTTAAGCAAACACAGTAAAAGTGATCTCTTGAGTTGGAATAAAGTTTGGGTAAACGAACCCGGGAGACCGGTTTTTAGTTATCATATTGAATACGAGAAAGATAAAATAAGCCATTTTAGCCTGAGCCAAAACAGTGAGATGGGACAGCCGAGGGTATGGCCGCAATCTTTTACGGTAAAGCTGGTTTACCCAACTGGTGATAAGATTCTTGTGGTAAATGCCAAAACTGCTAAAACAGATTTAGTGGAGGCAAAAGGTTTACCTAAACCCCAATATGTTTTATTTAATGCAAATGGCGCGGGATATGGCCTTTTCCCGATTGAGAAAGAGATGATGGCAAATCTTTTTCACATCAAAGATCCTTTAGAACGGGCCTCGGCTTATATCAACGCCTATGAAAATATGCTTTCGGGCAAAGACAATAAACCAAACGAACTGTTAGGCCTATTACTTCAGGGATTAGCGGTTGAGAAAAATGAAATGAACCTAAGGTTGATCACCGGATATCTTACGAATATTTATTGGGTTTTTCTTAATGGTGAAGTACGGAATAGCATGTACGAAAGTATGGAGAGTACCATATGGAATGCAATGGAGCAACAGCAAATGCCGAACAATAAGAAGATTTTGTTCAATGCTTATCAAAATATTTATTTAAGTGCTGAGGCTGGAAAAAGAATGTATGCTATCTGGCAGAAGCAAACAGCGCCAGATGGCGTTAAATTGTTAGAAGATGATTATAGCGCACTTGCTTTAACGCTGGCGCTTAAAACAGATACGGCAAACACCATCTTAAAAGAACAGTTGGCACGTACTAAAAACGAAGACAGAAAAAACAGGCTAATGTATTTAATGCCTGCATTATCTTTGGATGTTAATGAAAGAGATCTTTTTTTTAATGGCTTAAAAGATAGAAAAAACCGCCAGAAAGAAGCCTGGGTAACCACTGCTTTATCCTATTTGCATCATCCCATCAGGCAAAAAACATCTATTCGTTACCTGAAAGAAAGTTTGGATTTATTGGCCGAAATACAGAAAACAGGAGACATCTTTTTTCCGCAATCCTGGTTAGCAGCGTCATTTTCTGCTTATAACAGTAAAGAAGCAAACCAACTGGTACAGGATTTCTTAAAATCTCATCCCGGTTACAATCCAAATCTAAAAGATAAGATTTTGCAAACAACCGATAACCTTCGACGGGCACAACACATCGTGAAATAATCTTCAGGCTTTATGTAATTAAATTTGTTGTATACAGATTCGAAAATAATTTATACATTTGTGGCGAGAGCGTTAATTTAGATTTGAAAAGGGTAAGCATTAATTTGTTTGCCCTTTTCGTTTTGAATGGTTATTTTAATCTCAATTCTGTGATTAAAGATCTTTTCATTTTATTTTTCATTATTTAATTAATTTGCCGAAATTAATATTTCCAAATACTCTTTTGAAAAATAAAACTGCTTTATTAATCCTGAAATAATCACATTTGTTTCAGGATTACTGAAATAAATGTGTTATTTCAATATTTGATATAAATCCATAATTAATATGAAAGACTATTTTAAGGAATACAGCACAGGCTGCTATTTCTAATTTAATTAAAAGATTCCGTCTGGCTATTCAGATCTTCCAATAAACCATTCAATAAAATTTCTCTTTTATCTTCAATAGAAGTATCATCCTGAATAAAAACGGTAAGGTTTGTATTTTCTGCTGTTTGTGTTTGCATGAGTTAGGGATTTTACGTTAGTCAATTAATTACTTACCTCATTTAACGCTAATTTTCGAAGATAGTTTGTAACTTTTTTAAATAATCTAAAACAGGTAATCAACAATAAATCATTAATTAGCAAACATTGATTGGTTTATGTAGTTTATTATTACAACAAAACAAATTCCATCAATGAAACATTACGACGCAATAATTATTGGGGCGGGGCAAGCCGGTGTACCATTGGCTAAAAAACTCGCTGAAGCCGGTAAAAGAACAGCTCTTATCGAAAAAAGATTTGTTGGCGGTACCTGTATCAATGATGGCTGTACACCGACCAAAGCAATGATTGCCTCTGCAAAGGCTGTACACCAGGCTAAAAAAGCTTCAGCTTTAGGCGTTGATATTGGATCTGTTAAAATAGACTTTAAGAAGATTGTTCAACGAAAAAACGATATTGTAGAACAATTCAGGTCTTCATCAGAAAAAGGAATTGCCGAAACAAATGGACTCAAGCTTATCTTTGGAACGGCAAAATTCAGTGCAGAAAAGGAATTAACCATTACCCTTAATGAAGGCGGAGAAGAAAAAGTAACTGCAGATTGGATTTTTATCAATACCGGTGCAAAAACAGCCATACCCGATATAGCAGGATTGGATCAAATTGATTATCTTACCTCAACAACAATCCTTGATTTGGAAAATGTTCCGGAGCATTTAGTGGTAATTGGTGGTAATTATATTGGATTGGAGTTTGGGCAAATGTTTAGCCGTTTTGGTAGTAAAGTTACCATTCTGGAAAAGTCAACGGGTATATTGGCAAAAGAAGATGAAGACATCTCTTCAGCGTTAACAGAGATTTTAACTGATGAGAAGATCGAAATTATTACGGATGTAAAGGTTGAAAAAATCGATCAGGATAAAAAACAGCTTCATATAACAGTCCGTTCCGGTAAAACCAAAAAGGATATAACGGCAAGTCATTTGCTCGTTGCAGCCGGACGTGTACCTCAAACCGCTGATCTGGGACTCGAAAATTGTGGTGTTAAATTGGATGATAAAGGCCATGTAATGGTGAATGAAAAACTGGAAACCAATATTAAAGGAATTTACGCATTAGGAGACGTAAAAGGTGGGCCTGCCTTTACGCATATTGCCTATAACGATTACACCATTGTTTACCGTAACCTGATTGAAGGGACCAAATATTCTATTCAGGATCGCCCGGTACCGTATTGCATGTTCACCGACCCGCAATTGGGTAGAATTGGCATTTCGGAAAAGGAAGCAAAAAAAAAGAAATTAAATTACGAAATAGCGGTGATTCCAATGTCGCAGGTGGCACGCGGGATAGAAACCAACGAGACACTGGGCTTGATGAAAGCGGTTGTAGATCCGGAGACGAAAAAGATTTTAGGAGCAGCTATTCTGGCTTCGGAAGGCGGTGAAATCATGTCTGTTTTGCAAATGGCCATGGAAGGAGATATCACTTATGACAGGATCAGGTACTGCGTTTTTGCTCATCCTACGTATACCGAATCGCTGAATAACCTATTTATGAAACTCGATAGATAATATGATTGAATTAAAAGAGATAAGCAAGAAATTTGGCAATACCCAGGCGGTAAAGCAAGTCTCTTTTAATGTAGCCAGCGGAGAAACCCTGGTATTGCTGGGTACCAGCGGCTGTGGTAAAACCACCACTTTAAAAATCATCAATCGTTTAATTGAACCCGACGCAGGACAGATTCTGATCAATGGTGAAAATGTAACCGACCAGGATTCAGACGTGCTGCGAAAGGGAATAGGTTACGTGATGCAGAATATTGGTCTTTTTCCACACTATACCATTGCCGAAAACATTGCGCTTGTACCAAAGCTACTGAAATGGGATAAGGCAAAAATTATAAGCCGCACACAGGAACTCATTGAAAAACTTCGTCTTCCGGAAAGTACCTTAGCAATGTATCCGCATGAGTTAAGTGGCGGACAGCAACAACGTGTAGGTCTGGCACGTGCGCTGATTGCCGATCCACCGGTATTGTTGATGGATGAGCCATTTGGAGCCTTAGATAATCTTACCCGAACCAGTATCCAAAAAGAATTTAAAGCTTTAGAAGAGTTGAGAAGGAAAACGATTGTGATGGTAACACATGATGTACTGGAAGCTTTTGAGCTTGCAGACCGGATCTGTTTGTTGGATAAGGGTGAGGTGGTTCAGATCGGTACACCCAAAGAATTATTATTCCAGCCGATAAATGATATTGCAAAGAATTTTCTTGCCGGACAAAGATTGGTGTTAGAATTTAAAGTGGTTAATATACAGGATATTTGGTGTTATCTACCTGAAGAAATAATTTACAAAGGAAAAAGTGAAAACGCTGGTTTAAGTATCTGGGAAGCTATGGAATTATTACGGAAAAAGGATAGGGATGAGCTGTTTGTATCAGACGCGAGCAATACGGTCAAGTCCGTTAACTTCGGGCAGTTAACAACGGCATTCAACCAATATCGAAACGCACAACAGCATGAATGAGCAACAGCAGACTTTATGGCAATTTATGTCTGGGCAGTCTGATAAATTGTTCAGCCAAACCTTACAACATGTAGGGCTAACCTTTATTTCTTTAACCCTTGCTATTGCCGTCGGTTTACCATTAGGCATACTCATTGCGAGAAAGCGGAAACTTTCAGGAATGGTTTTGGGTGTTGCCGGTATATTACAAACCATTCCGAGTATTGCTCTTCTGGGGTTTATGATTCCTGTTTTGGGCATCGGTGCCAAACCAGCGATTGTGGCCCTGCTGATTTATGCTTTGCTACCGATTATCAGAAATACTTATACGGGCATTATCGGTATCGATTTACATGTTAAAGAGGCAGCCAGGGCCATGGGGATGAGTAAAAGACAGGTTTTGTTAAAAGTGGAGTTACCCCTCGCCATGCCCGTTATCTTAGCAGGCATCCGCACCGCGACTGTAATTAATGTAGGAGTGGCTACATTAGCTTCATTTATCGCTGCAGGAGGCCTGGGTGAATTTATTTTTGGCGGCATCTCACTCAATAACACCAACATGATTTTGGGCGGAGCCATTCCGGCTGCCTTATTGGCGATTGTACTTGATGCTTTACTTTCGCTTGTTCAAAAAATGGATGTCAGAAAATTGAGGAAAGTTTTGTACATTTTTCCTGTGGTGATTTTGGCATTAGGCGCGTTTTATGCGTTACCCTCAGCTTATGGATCAACTTTAACAGCTGGGTTTACACCCGAATTTATGGGCAGGCAGGATGGAGACCTCGGATTGAAATCAACTTATGGCTTAAAAATCCATACCATTGTGATCAGCGATGCCGTGATGTATAAGGCCGCTTACGCGAAAGAACTGGATGTCATCAGCGGTTATTCTACTGACGGACGTTTAAAGGCATTTGACCTGAGGATCTTAAAGGATGACAAAAACATTTTTCCGCCTTATTTTGCTGCGCCCATTGTTAGAAATGAAGCGTTAAAACAATTTCCGGAACTGGAAAAAACTTTGAATCTGCTCTCCGGTAAAATTACCGATTCGGTCATGACCGATCTGAACTATAGAACTGATTATCTTCATCAACAGCCTGAGCAGGTGGCTAAAGACTTCCTGATCAGCAGGGGCTTATATAAAACATCTAAAAATGGAAATAGGGGCACTGTGCGGATCGGTTCGAAGATTTTCGGTGAGCAATATATTCTTGCTGAAATATACAGCATGCTGATTAAAGGCTATACGGATTACAATGTTTCCACCAAAACCGGTCTGGGCGGAACGAAGATCTGTTTCGACGCACTTGTGAATAATCAGATCGATTTTTATCCAGAATACACGGGTACTGGCCTTTTGGTGTTATTGCAGCCAGATCCACTAATTGCAAAGGAAATGGCCCATGATAAAGAGAAAACTTACCGTTATGTAAGTGCAGAATTTGAAAAAAGGTTTAAAATCAAATGGCTTAAGCCCATTGGTTTCAATAATTCTTACGCTTTAATGATGCGGAGAAAACAATCCACAGCGCTGAATGTTAATACCATCACAGACCTTAAAAACTACCTGGATAAAAATTAATGACATTAGTAGAAGAATACTTACAGATTAGGAAATATTCCGAACAGGTTTGTGAACCCTTACAAACTGAAGATTATGTAGTACAACCTGTTGTAGATGTGAGTCCACCAAAATGGCATTTAGGGCACACTACCTGGTTCTTCGAAACCTTTATATTAAAACCGTTTTCGTCTAATTATCAGGTATATAATGATGATTATAATTTTGTTTTCAACAGTTATTATGAAACCGTTGGCAATAGGGTAATCCGTACCGATCGTGGCAATTTAAGCCGCCCTGGTGTGAATGAAATTTATCAATACCGGGCGTATGTAGATGAAGCCATGGTAAATTTTTTAGCTAACGTGTTAAATGACGAGGTTAGAGAATTATTGGTTTTAGGTTTTAATCATGAGCAACAGCACCAGGAATTACTGTTAACCGATATTAAATATATTTTAGGCAATAACCCTTTATTCCCGGCTTATGTTAAAGATAAGAAAGAAGTTTCAGGCATCCAAAATGAGCCGGGCTGGATTGACATTCCGGCAGGGGTTTACGAAATCGGTTATGATGGAACAGGTTTCAGTTTCGACAATGAATTAAACAGACATCAGGTTTATCTGCACGATTTTGCCATCAGTAAAACATTGGTAACCAATGCAGAATTTTTGGAATTTATCCATGCAGGTGGTTATGAAAATTTTAACTATTGGCATTCAGAAGGTTGGGATTGGGTGAAAAGTAACCACATCGTCTCACCCATGTACTGGCATCTGATGGATGGCGAATGGTTTAATTATACTTTAGGCGGACTTTTGCCCGTTGATTTGAATGCGCCGGTTAGCCATATCAGCTATTATGAGTCTTATGCTTATGCCAGTTGGAAAGGCTTGCGTTTGCCCACCGAATTTGAATGGGAAGTGGCGGCGAAACATTTAAATTGGGGTGAAAGGTGGGAATGGACCGAAAGCGCTTACCTGGCTTATCCTGGTTTCAGCAAGGCGCCAGGTGCCATTGGTGAATATAATGGCAAATTTATGGTCAATCAAAAAGTGCTCAGAGGCGCTTCCATCGCTACACCTCAAAATCATTCACGCATTACGTATAGAAATTTTTTTCATCCCCATTTAAGATGGCAATATACAGGCATACGCCTGGTAAAATAAAAATGTTATGAGCACAACTACCATTGAAATACCAACCAGCAACAAAACGCAATTTCTTCATGAAACCCTGGCAGGGCTACAATCTGAACCTAAATTTATGCTTTCCAAGTATTTTTATGATGCTACCGGAGACCGCATATTTCAGCAGATTATGGAAATGGAAGAGTATTATCTAACCAATGCCGAAATGGAGATTCTCCAAAATCAGTCTGCACAGCTTTCACAGGCCATATCTGCAGACGGGACGGCTTTCGATCTGATCGAATTGGGCGCCGGCGATGCTACCAAGTCTATTCATCTATTAAAGTCTCTGTTGGATGCCAAAATGGAATTTAGCTATTTTCCTATTGATATTTCTGAACACGTTATTTCTGATCTGGAAGAAAACCTGCCCAAAAAACTGCCTTCGTTGGATATCACGGGATTAAATGGCGATTATTTTGACATGCTGCAAAAGGCCGCCGAACTTTCCCATCGTAGAAAAGTAGTATTGTTTATGGGGGCAAATATTGGTAATATGACTGTTGCTGATGCTGAAAGTTTCTGTCTTTCGCTTAAGCAATTGCTTTCTCCAAACGACCTCGTCATTATCGGCTTTGACCTTAAAAAAAATCCACAACAGATCCTTGCTGCCTACAATGATAAAGGTGGAATTACCAGGTCTTTCAATCTTAATCTGCTTCGTCGCATCAATAAAGAACTCGATGGTGATTTTAACATCGATCAATTTGAGCATTACGCCAGTTACGATCCGGCATCAGGAGCCTGTAAAAGTTATCTGATCAGTTTACAAAACCAGATCGTGAATATAGGTCGGCAGGTGATTCATTTTTCGGAAAATGAATACATATATATGGAAATTTCACAAAAGTATTCCTTGGAAGACATTAATAAATTGGCAGCAAAAACGGGTTTTAAGCCGCTTCAAAGCTTTTTTGATCAGAAACATTATTTTGTGGATGCCATTTGGAGGGTAGATTAACGCCCGTCATCTAAAACCTCAAGCAGCCGGTTTAAATCTTCTTCCGTATTATAATAATGGAAAGAAATTCTGGTGCCGGCGCCCCTTGCAGAACAAATAATTTTAGCTGACACCAATTTATCCACCACTTCCTGATCCAGCGGCATACTCATGATAGCAGACTGATACTTTCGGTCAAGCATCCAATCGGGAACTAAGCCTCTGGAATTTAATGCTAATCTTGCCTGATTACTGAGCGCTTGCGTGGTTTTTTCAATAGTGTCGAAACCCACTGCACCTAGGTCATTTAAACTCTCATTTAAGGAGCCGAAGTTTAAGGTATCCAGGTGTCCAGGCTCAAAATACATTGATAAAGGATCTTTTTGATTTAAAAACGGCATTGAGGGTAGGCTAACTGCCTTATTTTTTATATAGATTACATCTTTCATCTGATCGGATAACATGACATAACCATTTCCATATCCGGCCAGAAGCCATTTGTATCCACTGCCAATCAACGCATCTAAGCCTGATTTCTCAAAGTTGAAGGCAGTAGTGCCTAAAAACTGAGTACCATCTCCAACCAATAACAGATCAGGATAAGCCGTTTTTATTTTTTTGATAAAGTCTTCATCCATTCTTAAACCGCTGATGTATTGTACCATGCTAAAAGCCATGATGGTTGGTTTAAATTTTTCAATGACATTAATGATATTCCCCTCTAATTTTTCATCAATGGTTACATGGTGATAATCAAAACCCATACTCATTATGGGGTAACCCACCGAAGGATATTCGTCTGCTAATAGCAAGAAACGATGAGTTCGATCCAACCCGTTAAGTAGTGTATTGAAGCCTATTGAAAAATTTTGAACGAGATAGGTGTTTTCGGGCTTTGATCCAAAAAGTGTAGCGATGTTATTTTTGAGGTTAGTGATAAGAACAAGATTTTGCATTCTGAAAATGCTTCCATCAGCCATAAATGCTTCGTCGTGCTTTACCCGCCATTTTGCTAAGCTTTCCGATAAAATACCAGAATTGGCGGTGTTCAGATAAGTGTACTTTTCTAAAATGGGGAATGATCGCTTCATGACCCAAATTAAAGGAATTATGCATTAAAAAGTAAATGCTGTTATCCAAAATCAATTTTTATACAAACCTATGAGAATGAGAATTGTTCTTTTTCTAAAGAAGTGCATTATGATGGAAAATGAAACCGCAATATTGATTACTGAATTAAAAAAACTTTTACAAGGGGGCGGAGCACATGTAGGGTTTAAGGATGCTGTAGCCGGTCTGCCTTTTAATCTTTTAGGTGAAAAGCCCGATCATTTGCCTTACAGCATCTGGCAATTGGTAGAACATATTAGAATTGCCCAGTGGGATATGCTGGAATTTAGTAGAGACGGAAGCCATCAATCGCCAAAATGGCCTGATGGATATTGGCCAAAAGAACTTGCGCCAAAAGATGAAGCAACCTGGAGTAGCGCATTAAGGCAAATAGATGATGATCTGCAGGCATTTATAGCGCTTTTGGATTCGTCAGACCTATACGGACATATACCACATGGTGATGGGCAGCGTATTTTGACTGAAGCTTTGCAGATTGCTGATCATAATGCTTACCATATTGCTGAAATCGTCATCATCAGGCGCCTGTTGCGGGCATGGAAAAATTAATATAGTGAAATGTATGCTATATCAGTTGATATGAACATGCTAATCTGACAAAATAATCCGTCCGTTCTTCAAAATAATTAAACAATTAAGTTATGTTACAAAACTCAAAAGCATTCAGCTCCTTTTCTGTAGATGATGTACAGAAAGCAAAAGAATTTTATCAGGACGTATTGGGCCTTGAAGTTAAAGATAACCCAATGGGCGTGATTGAAGTGGTGGTTTCCGGTTCCTCAAATATCTTGCTTTATCCAAAACCGAATCATGTTCCGGCAACTTTTACAGTACTCAACTTTCCAGTCGAAAATATAGATCAGGCTGTTGACGAATTGATTGCCAAAGGAGTTAAGTTTGAGATTTACCATCAGGAATCGATCAAAACCGACCAAAAAGGTATTTCTCGTGGAAACGGCGGACCGGCTATTGCCTGGTTCAGAGATCCGTCAGGTAACATCTTGTCTGTTTTGCAAAACGCCTGAGTTGGCCAGACTTCCGAAGTTTGGCAAAGCGTAAAACGATTGCATAAGCTTCGGAAGTCTTGTATTTAGACCATGAGCCCAAAACATTGATGGGCAATTTCATATTCTTCGTTAGTTGGAATTACCAATATCTTTACCTTGGCGGTTGCAGCGCTAATCTCTTTTAATTCGCCTTTATAAGTGGCATTAAGTTCCTGATCTAATTCAATGCCCAAATATTCGAGTTCCGAGCATACCGCTTCCCGCATCTGGCTATCGTTTTCACCAACACCTGCAGTAAATACGATAGCATCTATTCCATTCAATACAGCAGTATAAGCCCCGATAAATTTCTTAATCCGGTAGGCATATAATTTAATGGCTAAAACAGCAGCTTTTTTGCCCTCATTTACCATTTTTCTAATGTCGCGCATATCGCTTGAGCCGCCCAAGCCAAGAAGGCCAGACTGTTTGTTGACCAGCGTACTCAATTGTGACAATGTATATCCCGAATGTTCCATTAAATGGAAAATAACAGATGGATCAATATCTCCGGACCGCGTACCCATCATTAACCCGCTCAAAGGGCCGAAACCCATACTGGTGTCTACTGATTGGCCATTTTTAATAGCTGTGATGCTGCAACCATTACCTAAATGAACACTGATGATTTTACTTTCTTTTTGCCCCAGCCAGTTAACCGCCTGCTCACTTACATATTTATGGCTCGTGCCATGAAACCCATATACCCTAATGCCATCTTCTTTGTAATATGATTCCGGAATGGCGTAACGGTAGGCTTGTTCGGGTATAGTTTGGTGAAAAGCTGTATCAAATACCGCGATCTGTTTTGCGTTTACAAAAGTCTGTTCTGCTACTTCAATACATTTATAGTTCACAGGGTTGTGCAATGGCGCAAGGGAAAAAAGTTTTTTGATCTGATGCTTTACCTCTTCTGTAATTATTGTCGGGCCGGAAAAATGTTCACCGCCATGTACTACCCGGTGACCCACAGCTGCAATATCATCAGGACTTGCAATTACGGCATAATCTCCCTCGGTTAATAAAGCTAAAACCTGCTTTAAGGCTTCGCCATGATCAGCAACAAAACCAGGCGCTTCGATGCTTTGTTTTTCGCCTTTGTTGTAAACGGTATGTTTGATAAAAGAACCCTCGATGCCGATACGTTCTGCCAGCCCACTGCAAACGGGCGCTTTTTCAGGCATTTTAAAGAGCTGGTATTTTAAGGAACTACTTCCTGAGTTGATGACTAAAATGTTCATATTTAAATGTCTTGACATTGAATTGCTGTAATCACAACAGTATTAAAGATATCGTCTACGGTACAACCGCGACTCAGATCGTTTATCGGTTTGTTTAAGCCCTGTAACATTGGGCCTATGGCCAATGCGCCGGTTTCGCGTTGCACGGCTTTATAGGTATTATTCCCTGTGTTTAAATCAGGGAAAATCAATACACTGGCTCTGCCTGCTACTTCAGATCCAGGGAGTTTTTGTTTACCCACAAGCGGGTCTACAGCAGCATCATATTGTATTGGCCCTTCAATTTTTAATTCAGGATGCCTCGCTTTAACTATAGCGGTGGCTTCTCTTACGCGTTCTACATCTTCACCTTCGCCCGATGTGCCTGAAGAATAAGATAACATGGCAATACGTGGCTCAATACCGAATTTGGCACTGCTTTCTGCTGATGAGATGGCTATCTCTGCCAGTTGTTGCGCTGAAGGATTGGGATTAACCGCGCAATCACCAAATATGGCTACGCGTTCTGGCAGGCACATAAAGAAAATAGAAGAAACTACAGATACACCTGGCTTTGTTTTAACAAATTGTAAAGCGGGTCTGATGGTATGCTGAGTGGTATGAACAGCACCCGAAACCATCCCGTCAGCATCACCTTTATAAACCATCATGGTTCCGAAATAAGATACGTCTGTCATCATATCTCTTGCCATTTCGAGGTTTACGTTTTTGTTTTTACGCAATTCATGTAAGGTATTTACGTAATCGGCATAATGAACTGAATGGGCAGGATTATGTATCTTTAAGCTATTGATGTCCAGGTTTAATCCGAGCCTTTTGATGTTGTTGGTTATTTCGACAGGATCCCCTAAAAGGGTAATGTCTACAATATCCTGCGTGATGAGTTTTTCTACGGCTTTTAAAATCCGGTCATCGTTACCTTCGGGTAAAACGATGTGTTTTTTATCGCGTTTGGCCCATTTAACGAGTTGATATTGAAACATGTGTGGGGTGATGCCCTGGTAGCTAAACGTGATGATTTTATCATCTAATGCTTTGATATCTACATATTTTTCAAAAAGCTCTATGGCCAGCGTAATTTTTTTCTTGTTTTCAATAGTAATTTTTGAATGAATTCCCCCAATAGTGGTCGTGGTTTCAAAAGTTCCTTTTTGTACGGCTATAATGGGGATAATGGTCTGTAAACCTTCAATGAGTTTAATAATTGGTTCATCCGGCAAACTTCCTGCGGTTAGCACAATACCGGCAATTTTAGGGTAATTGGCTGACAAATTCGCCTGAAGTGCCCCGATAATGATATCACCACGATCACCAGGCGTCACAATAAGCAAATTGTCTTTAATATGCCGTAAAAAATTAGGTAACATCATGGCACCGGTCACAAAATTATCAACCTGATTATCCAGCAGTTCTGTGCCGAAAAGTACCTCGCCACCTAATGCAGCTGTAATTTCATTCATTGTCGGACTTTGCAGGCCTGTTTCGGTTGGAATTACTGCTATCAATAATTCAGCCGGTAATTGATTGCTTAAAGCTTGCTTAATACGGTCAGCCTCTTCCGGATTTACCATATTCGCCACGACGCCTAATACCTGCACATCGCGCAATAAAAAGTTACGGTAGATATTGATGGCTGATTTAAAAAGTTGACTTGCCGTTTTATTTTTACCAGACACGACTATTAAAACAGGCGCACCTAAGTTTTTGGCCATTAACGCATTCGATTCAAACTCAAAAGCCATACCTTCACCTAAAAAGTCGCTTCCTTCAATTACGGTGAAATCGTAATTATCTTCAAGCTTTTTATATTTACTGATGATGGTATTGATAATTCCTCCACTGTCTTCTGCTTGGTGGAGCATTTCCTGGCGGGTAAAAGCAAAAGCATCTTCATAGTTTACCGGGAGTGAAAAATAATCCAACATGGCTTTTACATGCTCGTCCTTTTTATTAGGATCATCCTGGGCAATAATGGGTTTAAAATAACCCACTTTCTGGGTTTTAGCCAGCAACATGTTAATCATGCCGAAAGCAATTACTGATTTGCCTGTATAGGGTTCGGCTGAAGCAATGAATATATTTTTAGTCATAATAAAGGCGCAAATGCATATCAATAACGAATTATGCCCAATATAGTTGGAAATATTTATTTTAAAAACTAAGTAGGTGAAGTTATTACCGCCTGGTATGCTTTAGCCTATCGGGGATACCGTATCACCGTTCTACTTAAAACCGGCCTAATAAATTTTTCGGACTGCACTGGTCCAGCCATACTACTGCCTTCAAAAGAAAAATTTTCAGCCGGCATTTTTTGTTACTTTTTGATGCCAAAAAGTAAGAGCCCTTCGGCGGCGGCGAGCCGAGGCAAGAATTGTGCGAAGGAAAAAAATGTCAATCATATTGATTTTTATACAATAAGTTATTCATCAAGATGACAATTCTATCTGATGATTTACCTTAATTTAATATCCTAACTATTTGATTCAATCAGCAACTTTAGCATTTTCAGTCTGTGAATAAGCGGTTGGTTTACTTTTGCATCAGGATTGAGCTTTAGCGGCATAAGATGGCTTTCCAAAAAATGATCATAATCGGTAATTACTGTGGCCTCGTTCAGATAAATAGGAACCTGCTGCTTGCCTGCCTGGGCAAAAAAATCTTCTAACTGCTGTATTTCTTGGATGGTCATACTGCAAAGTTAACGAATAGTTTGAAGTCTAAAAGTCAGAAGTCTGGTGTCGGAGGTCCGAAGATAGGGTTTCAGGTAATAGTCGACCAACTTTGTGTGCTCGGTGCCCTTACTTTGTGTCCTTTGTAGTTGATAAAAGTCCGAAGTCGAGTGTCGGAGGTCAGAAGAAAGGGTTTCAGATAATAGGCACCTAACTTTGTGTGCTTTGTGCCTTTACTTTGTGTCCTTTGTGGTTAGTAAAAGTCCAAAGTCTGGTGTCGGAGGTCCGACGATCAAGGTTTTTAAAGATATGTATCCAACTCTTTGTGCCCTCGGCGTATTACTTTGCGTAATTCGCGGTTTAAGAAAAGATAGATTCCGAAGTCGAAGTTCTGGGGACAAGTTTCAAGGAATAGTTGCTCAAGCCTGTTAATAAAGCGTAAATGAGGCTTGTTGTACTAAAAATTTTAGTTTAGCTTTGTGTTTCCCTAATTGATTTTTTATTGTAAATGCAGAGAATGGATAATGCAGTCAGAAGAGATATTTCTGTTGATGAAGTGGTTCCGGGTATTCCATTAGTTAAAAAGGAACATTACAGAAAGGAAACGGCCTGGCACCGCGATTGGAAGCTGGCTTTTCCACCATCATTTAGAGAAGTTGCCTTTTATGATGCTGCCAATTCCGATCTTCACCGGGCAGATATATTTACTCCATCCGGTTATACCATCGAGTTTCAAAATTCGCCGCTAACACTTGCAGAACTGAACAGCAGGGAGTCTTTTTATCCAAATTTGATATGGGTATTGAATGGTAAGAAGTTTAAGGGCTTTAAAATATTGAAGCACCTTCCCGATGTGGATGATCCCAAGTTATCAGGATATGAGTTTTGTCATTCCGATCACCTTTCAATGGTTCGGAAAGCGGAGGTTATGCAGGGATTAGTCAATCCAAAAATACTTAACTTTTATCATCCCGAACTGAAAGGAATTAAACTTACTTCCGATTTATATTCTTTTTGTTGGAAACAGCCTCATAGTGTATGGTATGCTGCTACTGCGAGGATCATTTTTGATTTAGGTGGACATTTTTTATATGAGCTCAAACAGCGAAAACAATTGAATGGAAATTATCCTTATTTGAAAATGATGAGCAGAAAATCATTTATTGATTGGCATACGCCACCAGAGCTTTAGAAATTTGTAGATGTAGTAGTGAAATTATTCTTTTCAAGGATGTGAAGGACGTCATTTCGAGCGAAACGCAGTGAAGTCGAGAAATCTTCTAAATTAGAATAGCCTAAAAATGGGCTTATTAACCTAGGTTTGATTAATATTTAAAAATTAATGAGCTTTATTAGGACAAATTGCTAGCCTTTTCGTCATGCTGAACTATTTCAGCATCTTTTTCGTTAAAACGCCTTGCTATAAAGACCCTGAAACAAGTTCAGAGTGACGACCGTTCATGCAAAGTACCAATGAACCCAAATTAAAGCACATTATTAATCGAACTCAGGTTATTAATAATTTTAATAAATGGAAAGATGTAACGAAAATTAGAAATGAGTTGGGGGATAGAGTATTGGTTTTAAGTAATTTACTACAGCCGGTTTAGAAGGCTTTTCAAAGAAATCATCATGCAGAGAAGGTGCGATATACCGTTCCTTCTCCCATGATAACTTTTAAAGCATGTTATTTCATGCTATCATTAATTTTATTGATCATTTGTAAGTGGCTTTGAACAATTGGTGCGGTCTTAGTTGCAAAAGCTTTAAGATCTGCGTCTTTACCATCTTTTGATTCATCTTCCATTAATTTTAAGGTAGACTTGTGTCCATCAACCATGGCGCTTACATAAGCTTTATCAAAATCAGTACCTGTCTTTTTGCTCAGGTCTTCCATTTTTTTCTTATGCTCATCATCTACAGTACTAGGAAGGGTAATGTTTTTTTGTTTTGCAATCGCCATTAACTCTGTATTTGCCATACCATGATCTTTAACCATCATTGTTGCAAATTCTTTAACTTGCGGATTACTGCTTTTTTCGAGGGCCATTTTTCCCAATTCTACTTCTGCCATTCCGCCAACAGCTGCCTCTGTGGTAAATTTGGCATCAGCTTCTTCTACTGCAATTCCTCCGGTAGCGGCAGCATTGGTAGTCGTGTCTTTTGCCATATTTAAACTATCAGCACTTTCTTTGGCATCTTTGTTCCCGCCATTACAGGCCTGAAAGGCGAGGGCGGAAATAGCCATAACATAAATAAACTTTTTCATATACATTGTTTTTGTTGTATATGCATAACACGATCCGGCAGGAAAGGGTTTTGAGCTTTTGAGAATAACTAAATCGTATAACAAGCAGCTGTTTAGAAAACTATCTTTCTTAAGTCGGGAAGTTTACGATGGAACAGCGAAGAAAGTAACTGTTTTAACTGAAAAGCGATGGAGTAATTTTAAGCCATATGCCAGAATTCCGTTGAAAGGGTAGAAGAGGTGGTAATGCAATATCTTTTTAACCATCATGCTGAAATTTTTCAATATCTTTTTGATAGCTATCGAAACAAACCGTAAGCGAAGGACCTGAAAATCAGGGAACATATCAAGCAGCACTTGTTATGCTGAGTTTGTTGAAGAGGGCATGCCTCAAAATAGCAGATTCAGTAGTAGCAAGAGCATTAAATTTGGCGACGTTTGTCATGCGCAGCTTGATCTATCGATGGGCATCTTTATGCTTTAGTATGGACTTGTTTAGTTGCCGTTATTGCATTAAGATGCCCGTTTTCATGGGAATGACGCCCTTTCGAAATATTATTCTGCCAAAAATCTAAAAAATCGTTCTGAGAAAGGCTCGTTTTGATACTTCTTCAAGCTCAGCAGGTTGCTTAAACCAATTACGATACAGTCAGTGATCTAAATGTTTTAAGATTTTACCTTTTTAGTTTTGGGTTCAGGTTTTTCAGGTAATTGGATTGATAAAATCAAATCAATACTCTCTGAATTGATCTCATAATCTGCTGCAATTTTTTCCCACCTTTTTAGTTCTGCCTGTAAGGTTTCAATTTCCTTAGCTAATGATTCGATTTTATTTTGGATCGATTTTCTAACGTTCATATTTGCCATAACACAAAATTATCATTTGATGGCATATCTTCGAACTTCTTTTTGTCGCTTGTAGCCATAAAAAATGCTAAGTGTTCTATTTCAGTGGGTTTTATTTTTATAAAATTATCAACAATGGTTAAGCATCTAAGAATTTGCCATGCTTACATTTAATTTAGCTGTTAATTAACACGGTAAACACTCAACCCCAGGCTTATTAATTGATGATTTGATGTACTTGCTAAAGCAGTTTTACGAATAGATAAAGATACTTCCTTGTTCAAGGATGACAATAAAAGAGAATAATTAAAAACTAAGAATCAATATTTATTACTGGCTGATCAACTGAAAAAGATTTAAAAATACTTGTCTAACGTTAACCCGTAGGTCAGGTTCAGGTTTTCGCTGCGGGTAATGTTGAGTCTGTTATAATTCAAAGCGGTGGTGAGGCTAATCCATTTGCGTAATTTCAAGCCGAGTGTAGTGGTAGAGCGGATAATATAATCCCCGTTTCTATCAAACGAGTTTTGAAGGAAATGATTTCCGTCAATCGTAATTAGTTCTTTTATAGCAAAATGATACTGCATTCTGAGCGAATTCCGATAAGTATGATAGCTATCGCCCACAATCAGGCTACTTTGGTCAAATAATACGCCGTCACTCAGGTTAATGTATGCGTTTGGTTTGTCTAATATGCTGTAGGCAATGCCGCCGCCGGCAAGCAATTGATTTTTTAACTTTAAGGAATAACTGGTATTATAATTCACTAAACCCCAATAATAAAAATGCGGAAAGGTTTTATAGAGGTTAAAGTTTAACGTGGTCGAAAAATCATTGTTGGTTAAATTGCTGTTTTGTTTTCCGTAAAGCCACGCGGAAGTGGAATTTAAAACAAAACTCTTCTTTTTTAGTCCAAAATTAAGTGCATTATTTAATAGGTAGGCTCGGTCTTCATTTGTTCTGTTAATGGATCCGGTTGAAGTAAGCAATACGTGGTAATTTACGCTGTCGGTATATTGAGCATATGATTTGAGATAGCAAAGGAAAAAACAAAAGGGTAATGCAATAAACTTCATATAAGCTTAACATTTCAGGCCATCATTATGTTTAGCTGGTATTTAATTAAGGGTGACTATAAAAACTGTTTCAACAAAATGCCTGCAGTAGTGAACTCGCAGGCACTTGCTGATGATTGCAGATAACATTATTTTAATGCCAATTCAATTACAGGAACTTCGTAATCCGGTTTTTTCTTAGGTAGTTTTAATATAAGTGTGTTTCCGGTAGATTTTTCTGTATCAATCAGTATTTCAGAGTTGTCATGTAAAAATTGTATGTACTTCACGCTATCTTTATAACCATCCAACTTAATATATCCGGTATTTGGATACTCGAAAAGATGCATATACAGTTTTTTAGCATCTTTATTGTAGGTCAGTTTTGTTCCTTGAGCTGCTTTAAATTCTTCAGGTGCAAATGTACAATGGTATATAGATTTCGAATTGGCATGCATCCAAATGGCAAGGCTGTCTAACGCAACATTTGCCCTGTTGTCAAACTCACCTCGTGCGGTAGGACCAACATTTAATAGTAGATTTCCTCCGTTGGCTACCGAAGTAATTAAAAGATCCAATAATGTTCTGTTATTCTTCCACGTGTTTTCATCCCGATGGTATCCCCATGATCCTGAAAAGGTTTGACATGTTTCCCAAACTTTACCATGGTATTTTTCCAATTCTTTCGCACTAACCTGTTCAGGTGTTTCAAAGTCGGTTCCGTCTTCGTAATCATTCAGGTCCAAGCGGTTATCTACGATAATTTCTGGCTGCAGTTTTCTAATCTGCTTAAGTAAAGCTATCGAACCCCAGTCGTCGCGACCTTTGCCATTTTTGCCAGGATAGGAGAAGTCTGCCCAGAGAATATCAATTTTGCCGTATTTGGTTAACAGTTCTGTTACCTGGTCGTATAAATATTTACGATATCTGGCCATATCCCTGTTTTTGTTTAACGCCGCGTACTCAGCTTCGTTGTCATTTTTGGGTTTTAAGGGATGATACCTATCCACTGTAAAATCGGGATGGTGCCAATCAATAAGTGAATAATAAAAGCCTACTTTAATGCCCTCTGCACGAAAAGCATCAACAAATTCTTTTACTAAATCTCTTTTTGCCTGCGTATTTGTTGCTTTATAATTGGTGTATTTACTGTCAAACAAGGTAAACCCTTCGTGATGTTTAGTGGTGAGTACAGCGTATTTCATTCCTGCTGCCTTAGCTTCCATGGCCCATTTTTTAGGATCAAATAAATCAGGGTTAAATTGATCAAAGTACTTCTGGTAGTTTTCGTTGGTGATGTGTTCATAGCTTTTAACCCATTCGTGGCGGGCAGGCAGTGCGTATAAGCCCCAGTGAATAAACATGCCAAAACGGGCATCCGTCCACCATTCCATTCTTTTTGTCTTTTGGGCAGCCGTTTCGTTACCCAGTCTTTTTTGGGCAAGGCCAGGAAAGATTAAGCACAGTACAAATAGCGCTGATAAAATAGTTTTTCTCATTTTCGGTTTCTTTTGGTTAGTATTTGATAGGCTAATTTACTGTAGTATATGCTTTAAAAATAGTTGAATATGAGCAATATATTAAGTTAAATTAGTTTTAATGCCAAAGGGAGAGGTTCTTAAAACTTTGCAGAAGATGTTCTTGTTTAATGGTTAAAGTGAAATTTAATGAGATAAGAAGCGATGAAAACACAGAAAACACCTGCTAAACAAAACAAACAGCCTGGTATCGAGGCAGAAATGGATCCGAGGCCGGAAGTGATTAAAGCAAATTATAAAGGATCGGGCAAACTAGCTGATAAGGTTGCATTGATTACCGGTGGAGATAGTGGAATCGGTCGTTCGGTAGCTGTTCATTTTGCCAGAGAAGGAGCCGATGTAGCCATTGTTTACCTGGATGAAGATATAGATGCAAAAGAAACCCGGAAAATGGTTGAAGCTGAAGGGAAAATCTGCCTGTTGATTAAAGGCGATGTCAAAAAACCTGCTTTTTGTAAAAAAGCGGTAGAAACAACAGTTAAAAAATTTGGAAAGATTAATATTTTAGTAAATAATGCTGGAATGCAGGTTCCGCAGAAAGATCCGAAAGGGATTGATGACAAGCAATTAGAAGATACTTTCCGGACCAATATATTTGGCTATTTCTATTTCGCCCATGAAGCATTGAACCATTTGAAGGCGGGCGATACCATTATCAATACGACCTCGGTGACCGCCTACCGTTCTTCTCCAAACCTGATCGATTATTCTTCAACAAAAGGAGCAATAACATCTTTTACCCGTTCACTGGCAACAAATTTAGCTAAAACTGGTATCCGTGTAAATGCGGTGGCGCCTGGCCCGGTTTGGACACCGCTCATTGTATCTACCTTTGATGAGGAAAAGATCAAGTCATTTGGGTCTGAAACCGCGATGGAAAGAGCAGGGCAGCCGTCGGAGCTTGGTCCGTCTTACGTATTCCTGGCTTCAGATGATGCCTCATTTATTACCGGACAGGTGATGCATGTTAATGGCGGAGAAGTGGTGAATGGATAATTATTTGAACATAACGGTCATCATGTTAATGCCTTGTCAAATAGGTGTTTAACGCGGTATAGTTAAATAAAAAAAATGCCAGGCTATTGCAAGTCTGGCATCTTTTGTAAAATAATAATGTGTTATAGCATTTCGCTATCTTCCTCATCATAGGCATTAGGATCGTTATCCAATTCTTCTATGTCAGATTCATTGTAGTCATCCTTTTCTTCCAGCTCTTCATCATCTTCGGGATCCTCAATTTCTTCATCTAATTGTGTCCCTTCACCATCCGCAAATGGTATCTCATCTTCTGTGTAGTCATTATCGCCATCTGGCTGCGACGTAGCATGTCCTTCAGATGCATTTCCCTGCGAACGGTTAATCTGGAACTGCTCGATATTTTGAATTTCTTCTTCGGGTTGGTTGTTTTCTTGATTTTCCATAGTTTATGTTTTTTATAATAGAACAGGATAAAAATGGATTAAGTTTAGTAGAAATTTAAAATCTTAAACCATCTTGTTGTAGGGTTTTAAATGATGAGGTTGTTCAAACTTTTTAATTACCGGTATGGTTCTACTAGTGCGTTATACCTTAACTGATCTATTATGAAAAAACGTTTTAAAACCCGGGAAATAGCCGTAGTGGGAATGATCATTTCAGCTACTTCATTTAATGCAATTGCAAATGCCGATTGGCATTATGCAACTTTAACTGGTTACAGTCGTCAGCAAGACACCATTACTACCGAGCAATTTTTGCAGCAGGCGGCAATTGCAGGAATGAAGGAAGTTTTAACCGGCAAGCTTGCTGCAGATAAAGCAACTGACAAAAAAATTAAGGCATTTGGACAGATGATGGTTGATGACCATAACCAGGCCAATGAGGAATTGAGGGCATTGGCGAAACTTAAAAAAGTAACCTTGCCGATGAGCACTCCGGAAGGTGGTTTAAGACCTGATGGCAGAGTTGACTCTGCTCCTGAAAACTTGAAAGACACTTCCCGCACCAGGAACGCCGGAGGCGAAGCAGGTAACACAGGCTTAACCCCAAAAACAGGTAACGCGGAAGCGGAAGTGACCCAGGCGATCAGCCGGTTGAACAGCCTGAGTGGAGGCACATTTGATAAAGCTTATGCAGAGATGATGGTTTCCGATCATCAACAAGCTGTTGCATTGTTTGAAAAAGCTGCTCAATCTTCTGATATTGATGTTAAAAAATATGCAGGAAAGTATTTACCCATCCTTAAAAAACATTTAAAGCAGGTCAATGCTTTAGCTGGTAAGCTGAGTAAATAGCTTTTATTTTCTAAAAAAAAATAAGCAGCTATACTAAAGGATAGCACTATCCTTTAGTATAGTAATAGCTTCTTGATACGGTGTATCTATAATTTTGCCAGACATTTAAAAGGCAAAAAAAATGAAAATATTACATCTAATATCCAGCCCCAGGGGCGAAGCATCTTTCAGTATTAAATTGGGAAATGCCATTGTAGAAAAGTTACAGGAAGCAAATCCCGGAAACACTTTAACCGTGCACGATCTTACCAATACCCCGTTTCCACATTTGGAAGAGGTGCACATCAATTCTTTTTTTACACCTAAAGAGAATCATACTGCAGAATTAACAGCAGCTATAAAACATTCTGACGAGGCTATTGCCGAACTTGAAGATTCAGATGTGATTGTAATCGGTGTCCCAATGTATAATTTTGGTGTTGCATCAACGCTAAAAGCATGGATCGATCATATTGCACGTGCCGGTAAAACATTCAGGTACTCCGAAAATGGTCCTGAAGGCTTGGTGAAAAACAAAAAAGTGTATTTGGCTATTTCTTCTGGTGGTATTTATTCAGAAGGGCCAATGAAACCTTATGATTTTACAGAATCTTATCTTAGGGCGGTTCTGGGTTTTATGGGTATGACTGATGTAACCGTGTATCGTGCAGAAGGCGTAAGCATTCCCGGTCTAAAGGATTTAGCTTTAGATAAAGCAATCGAAAGTATAGCCATTTAGATAGTGCATTAGTCATTAGTTCACTGATCATTGGTCTATTGTCACTACTTTCACCACCATTAAATGGAAGTCTTTCATGCTAATGAAAACTTTAACTTGGGGCTGTATATTTTAGGACTTAAGACTAATTTGTGGACTAATGACTTTTTATTGAACTGAGCTTTCAGACACCTAACCACCTTGCTGGCCAAAGCGTTCAGGTCAGCAGGTTTGTTAATGTAACCTTCCACATCGCATTATTAGCCAATATCAGCATTGGCAGACATGTTTTAATATTTCGTTTTAACGCATTGAAGATTCCGAGCATGTTTCTGTCAGGAAATGCAGCAAGTTAGCAAGAGTCTTCGATTAATAAAACGTTATGAATTCTCTTCTCTTTGATCAGGTCTTCCCGTTGCATAGACGCAATTTTTATGTGCTTAATCTAAGTATATGGTAAGGGTTCTAACTATCAGGTGTTTAAGTCGTTTTACGCAGTCTATGACTGACTAACCGCGATTTAATTCGTGTCATGCGTTTCTATAATTATTATATTGGCTAAAAAAAAGATAAAAATAAATTTTGATACTAATTTTTTTAGTATAGATTTGCTTTTGGAGAGACAGGATAAAGGAAAAATCATCGAAATTATTCGATGTATAATGGATGATTTTAAACAAAAGGCTTCTTTCTTGGTTAGTTTGCTGATATATTTATTTTTTCTATGACCGTTACCGTTTTAGCCATACTCGAAACAGATTTTAAACCGGATCTTTCATTAGGTAGAATTATGAATGAAAGACTGAGGAATGCTGCTGCAGATCTGCAGGATATTCATTTACAACCCTTGCATGCCGTTGGGCAACGCAGTGATGATTTAGTGGTTTATATCAGTTATAATCCAAAATATAAAATCAGGTGGCGTGTAGTTAATGACGTGCCGGAAGACGTAGAAAACTTTGTAGCCCAAACCTGCGGCAATTTAGGTTACATTCACTGGAAAACTGCATCGATTAATATTTTTAAGGGAAGTGAATAGTTATGAAATACTTTATAGAAAAGATCGTCATCTCGACTGAAGCGCAGCGGAATAGAGTGATCTATTTAGGCAGATTTAGCTTCGCTGAGCCTTCGGGTTCTCTACTGTGTTGCACTCCGCTCGAAATGACGACCTTTTAGATGTGGAGTAACTTTATTATACTAATGCTCAATAAGAAGAACTGACAACCTATTAAACTAAAAAACCTCCACCCAATAAGTCATTGCCTTCATAAAATACAGCCGATTGACCAGGGGCAATTGCCGACACATGATGATCGAAAACGACACGCATTTTGTCTTTTTCCTGAACAATTGTACTCAACATGCCCGCATCTTTGTAACGTATTTTGGTAATCACATCACTCATTGGTTCTTCAATGCTTGCATATTTAATTAAATTAATATTGCGTACCATAGCTTCACCACGTTCAAGCTCATGGGCTTTACCTAAAACCACTGTATTGCTTTCCGGCAGGATCTGTGTTACAAACATAGGCTCTCCAAAGGCAACACCTAATCCCTTACGCTGACCAATAGTATAAAAAGGATAACCTTTATGTTGGCCAACAACCATTCCATTACTTAAAATGAAATTACCGCCAGCCACCCGATCTTCTAAATCGGCTACTTTATGCTTCAAGAAAGATCGATAATCGTTATCGGGTACGAAACAGATTTCATAACTTTCTGATTTTTTGGCCAGTTCTTCCTGTCCCATATCCAGCGCCATCTGCCTGATTTCAGACTTTGCAAAACTGCCCAATGGGAATTTAGTACGCGAAAGGTTCTCTTGAGACACCCCCCAGAGTACATAAGATTGATCTTTATTTTCGTCTTTACCTTTCGAAATCACATAACGACCACTATCCTGCTGGCGGATATTGGCGTAATGCCCCGTTGCAATAAATTCACAATCCAGTTTGTTAGCGCGTTTTAAAAGTGCTTCCCATTTAATATGCGTATTACATAAAACGCAAGGATTTGGGGTTCTTCCGGCAAGATATTCGTCCACAAAGTTATCAATCACATAATCGCCAAATTCATCCCTTATATCCAGAATATAATGTGGGAATCCATAATTTACGGCAAGCGTACGGGCATCATTAATACTATCTAATGAACAACAACCAGTTTCCTTGCTGCTACCGCCAGAGGTGGCATAATCCCAGGTCTTCATGGTTAATCCAATAACCTCATAACCCTGTTCATGCAACATCACAGCTGCTACCGAACTATCAACCCCGCCACTCATGGCCACCAGAATTCTACCGTGTTTACTCATCTTAAAAAATATAAGGATGCAAAAATAAGGTTTATTTAGCTGAAATTATTTAGAGGAAGTCAGTTACTTGTAAAAAGCGGCGACTAAACATTTCCTCGCCACGCGCTTTTTTATCACTTTTATGTGTAGCGTCTGTTCGCTCAATATTAAACCTGCGCAATTTACGGATATCATGCATAAAGCCAGGATAGGTTAGTTCCCGGGCTTAGATTGTATTTTTTTATTTACTTAAACGTTTTAGTGTCTGCTTTATGCATATTTGGAGATAAATTTATACCTTAGAATTTTAATCAACAAGCTAATCTTAAAAAGATATGACTAAAAGCGTTATCCTGTCTTGTTTCTTGCTTTCATCAATGATAGCATCGGCACAGCAGAACCTGGTGCAGTATGTTAAACCCATTATAGGCACTTCAAAAATGGGACATACGTATCCCGGGGCAACTGTTCCCTTTGGAGCGGTGCAGTTAAGTCCTGAAACAGATACCCTATCCTATGAAGTAAACGGAAAATACAATGGCGATGTATACAAATATTGTGCAGGCTACAAGTATGAAGATAAAACCATCACGGGATTTAGTCATACCCATTTTAGTGGTACTGGTCACTCTGATCTGGGCGATTTTCTCATTATGCCGACACAAGGGAAGCTGCAGTTAAACCCAGGTGTGGCTTCAAATCCTAAAGGTGGTTACCGTTCCGCCTATTCCCATCAAAATGAAGTTGCCGAGGCTGGTTATTACAAAGTAAAACTTGATGACGATAACATCACCGCAGAACTTACCTCAACTACCAGGGTAGGGATGCACCAGTATACTTTTCCAAAATCAGATCAATCGCACATTATTTTGGATCTGATGGCTGGTATTTATAATTATGAAGAAAAAACAGTGTGGACTTACGTTCGTGTGGTAAACGACACCTTGGTTACCGGTTACCGTCAAACCAATGGATGGGCCAGAACCAGGACCGTTTATTTTTCCATGAGCTTTTCTAAGCCTTTTAAAAGTTACGGACGTAAAAGTTATGATGCTAAACAAGCATACAGAGGCTTTTGGGGAAAATTTAATCAGGACCAGAACTTTCCGGAGATTGCAGGCAAAAAATTAAAAATGTTTTTCGATTTCGATACCAAAGAAGGAGAGAAGATCAAAATTAAATTTGCTTTATCTCCCGTTAGTCAGGAAAATGCACTGCAGAATATGCGTGCAGAAATTTCGGGCTGGGATTTTGAAAAAGTAAAAGCACAGGCACAGGCCGCTTGGAATAAGGAGCTAAACAAAATCCAGGTAAATACATCCAGCGACAATAAAATTAACTTCTATACTGCTTTATACCATGCTTATATCAACCCGACCACTTATACTGATATAAATGGAGAATATAAAGGTTTAGATCAGGGCGTGCACAAAGCAGAAGGGTTCACCAATTATACCACCTTTTCTCTTTGGGATACATACCGTGCTTTACATCCATTTTTTAATATCACCCAGCCTGCGCGAAGTAACGATATGGTAAAATCGATGTTGGCACATTACGATCAGAGCAGTTTACATATGTTGCCGATCTGGTCGCATTATGCCAATGATAACTGGTGTATGAGTGGTTATCACAGTGTTTCGGTAATTGCTGATGCCATTATTAAAGGTACTTACAGCGGAGATGCAAACAAAGCTTTAGATGCCTGTGTGGCGACAGCGAAACATCGCGATTATGAAGGTATTGGCTATTACATGGATAAAGGTTATATCCCTGCAGAAAAATCCGGCATTTCGGTTTCCAATAATCTGGAATATTCTTACGATGACTGGTCGATTGCACAATTGGCTAAAAAATTAAATAGAATGGATGTTTATAATGAGTTTATCAAACGTTCTAACAACTGGAAAAATAATTACGATAGTTCAACGGGTTTTATGCGTCCGAAATTGGCCGATGGAACCTTTAAGAAAGAATTTGATCCGAAAGATACCGAAGGACAAGGTTTTATTGAAGGAAATAGCTGGAACTATAGCTTTTTTGTGCCACAGGATCCTGCTACATTGATTGAAATGATGGGTGGTAAAAAGAAATTTGCTACCCGTTTAGATACTTTGTTTACCATGCATCTGCCTGATGAGTTCTTCGCACACACAGAAGATATTACCAGAGAGGGTATTATTGGAGGCTATGTGCACGGAAACGAGCCGGCGCACCATATTGTATACCTTTATAACTGGGCCGATCAGCCATGGAAAACACAGGCACAGGTTCGTCACATCCTGAATATGCAATACAAACCTACTGCTGATGGTTTAGGTGGAAATGATGATTGCGGGCAGATGAGCGCCTGGTACATGTTTTCTTCCCTAGGCTTTTACCCGGTAGCACCAGGTTCCGATGTATATTCCTTAGGTAGTCCGTTGGTAAACCAGGCGGTAATCAATCTGGAGAATGGCAAAACCTTTACGGTTGACGCCATTAAGCAAAGTGAGAAAAATGTATACGTAGAAAAGGTTTTATTGAACGGTAAAGAGATTACCGATCATAAGATTAAACATGCTGATATCACCAACGGTGGAAAGCTTACTTTTTACATGAGCTCAAAACCTAAAAAATAATTTTTTATCATCTGGTATAAAGACGGCCTGTGCAACATAGGTTGTCTTTCATCTCCAGTGTCACGATGAGCCTGTCGAAACGCCCTTGGAACTTTCCAAAGGGATGCTTCGACAGGTTCAGGATTGACGATCCTAGGTGAGGTTTGTTTCAGTGAGGTGCTACTCTCAATCATTCCTGATCAAAATTGGTAGCTGTGGATAAATATTTCCAGTTGGCCATATCCCTTTGTACATCTGCGATTTTTGCATCAGCTATTTGATAGGCGTCTGGGCCTAAGAACAAATGAAGTGGTGGATTTTCGCTTTTCGAAGCTTCGATAATTACCTCAACTGCCTTGGCCGGATCCCCTGGCTGTTGGTTGTTGATGTCGTTCTGGTGTGCCGCTTGCGAATTACGTACCTCTTTATAGGCATCGATAGGAGAACCTGGTACTGCTAAAGAACCTGTTGTCAGAAATTCAGTTCTAAAATAACCCGGTTCTACAACTGTTGCTTTTATGCCCATCGATTTTACTTCTGCAGCCAATGATTCGGTAAAGCCGACTACTGCAAATTTGGTGGCACAATAAATCCCAAAGCCCGGGAAGTTACCAGAAAACCCCCCTATGGAAGAAATATTAAAAATATGTCCCGATTGTTGTTTCCGCAACTGTGGCAGTACCTTTCTGATCACATTTAAAGAACCAAAAACATTCACATCGAAGTTTTGGCGCGACTCCTTATCGCTTAACTCTTCCAGTGCACCGAGCATCCCATAGCCTGCATTGTTTACCACAACATCTATCCGGCCAAACTTGCTGATCGTTTGGCTAACTGCAGCTTCTACACTGTTTTCGTCAACCAGATCAACTGCCAAAGGTAAAAAGTTTTCATGTTCGCCTACGGCTTTGGTTAAATCTTTTAAATTTCTTGAAGTAGCGGCAACATTAAGGCCGTTGTTTAATAATGTTTTTACTAAGGTTAATCCCAGACCTTTGGACGCGCCTGTTACAAACCAAACTTTTTGATTTTCCATGATATTGTTTTTAGAATGAAATAAATTAATTGGGTTGTATTATGATAACATTGTCATCCTGAGCCTGTCGATGGACCATTCGTAGATTTTTAAGCCGTTTCGACAGGCTCAACGTGACAAATTCTAGAGAAATTATGTTATCATACAGCCTCTTTTTGAATTGCTAATTCGCTATTAACATTTGATTAATTGTCGAGATCTGTAGAAATCGTAATGGCTTTCCAGTCGTTAAACTCTTTTGTTAATGCGTCAATTTTGCTGTTGGCTCTTTGAAAAGCATCTTTTCCCAGGAGTAAATGAACAGGTGGATTGGGCATACTGGCCAATGAGATCATGGCTGCTGCGGCCTTTTCAGGGTCGCCGATCTGCTGACCGTCCATTTTAAGATATTTTTGGTGTATTGCCCGCACTTCTTCATATTCGGCAATTGGATTGGTTGCCAAAATCAATGAATCGGGGGTTAAAAAACTTGTTCTGAATGCACCAGGAGCAACCACGGTCACCTTTACCCCGAATTCCTTAAGGTCGTCTGCCGAAACCTCAGACAACGCAATCACTGCCGCTTTTGCTGCTGAATATACCGCCCAGCCAGTTGCGCCGGCAATGCCTGCAATTGATGCGATATTGATGATGTGGCCAGCCCGTTGAGCTCTTAAATGAGGTGAAACGGCTCTGATGACATTTATTGTTCCGAAAACATTTACGTCAAAACTGTTTCTTGTTTCCGCATCAGTCAGTTCCTCTATGCTACCCCCAATTCCATAACCAGCATTATTGATCACCACATCAACTCTTTCAAATTTTGCAATCGTTGCTTGTATCGCATCCTCCACACTTTTTTCATCGGCCAGATTAACGGCCAGTGGAAGAAATTTTTCCGTATTGTTATTTACTGTTTTTTTAAGTTCATTTATATTTCGTGAAGTGGCCGCAACGGATTGGCCAGCTTTCAATAGTTGATGAACTAAACTTAATCCCAGGCCCTTTGAGGCTCCGGTAATAAACCAAACTTTTTTCATGCCCATAGTTTTATCTTTTTGTTAAGACAAAATTACGATGCAAATGAATTTAAGCTGTTACGTTAATCAAACTGATTATTACGAAATTCAAACAATCCGGTAAGAAGTTGGGGTATGGTTGGTTAATTTTTTAAAAAAATTGTTGAAATGGGTAGGTTCTTCAAATCCCAGGCAATAACCAATTTCTGAGATATTCCAGTCTGTATGTTTTAATAAAGCTTTAGCTTCTCTCAATAAACGCTCTGTAATGTAGTGGGTGGTGGTTTTACCCGTAGTTTCCTTTATCGCACGGTTTAAATGGTTTACATGTACCGAAAGTTGTGATGCATAGTCTTTTGCGGAGCGCATGGTAAACCTTTGGGTAGTGGTTTCAATGGGAAACTGCCGCTCTAATAACTCCGTAAAAACAGCAGTAATCCTGGCATTGGCATCCGTATGCTTGAATAAATTTTCGGAAGGCTCGGTTTTCAAAGCGAAATGAGTAATTTCTGTAATGTAATTGCGAAGCAGATCATATTTGTAAACGTAATCTGAATTGATTTCTTCAAACATTTTAGCAAAAATAGCTTCGATATGCCTGTCTTGCTGTTCATTTAAAATATATGCTGGTTTTCCTCCATGGGTAAACATAGGTAGATCGCCAATGTTTCCACGAATCTTTTCGGTAAAAAAGGCTTCCGTAAAAATGCAAAAATAACCCGTTACCTCATTTTGCTTGCCACTGCCCAGTTCCCAGGTATAAGGTACGAGTGGATTAAAAAAGATTAAAGCCGTACCATTAATCTCAATACTCCTGTCCGCATAGTGGTAAACGTTATGGCCACGCGTCAGGCAGATTTTGTAATAATCCCTGCGGTTGTAACTCATGGGTTTGTGATCATCCCTTAAACAATCTTCCAGTTTGAAAACGTTAAAATGACCTACACCATTCTGGAGGTTATCAGGTAGGAACTTGAATTTGTTTTGGTAAAAATCTTCAATGGTTTCTGGCTTGTTCATAAGTCAAAGTTACAAAATTCAAACTTAAAGCAAATTAATGAAAACTGAAGGAAAGCTTCTGATAAATTAAAAGGAGATTACAATGATAAAAATAGTTGTATTTAATATACCGATTGGTATATATTTGCATCGGCAATTTAAAGCGTATGACCAAGGCAGAGAAGACAAGAAATTTTATCGTAGAGAAAACAGCACCCATTTTCAATATGAAGGGTTATGCAGGTACTTCTTTAAATGATATTACTGCCGTTACAGGTTTAACCAAAGGCAGTATTTATGGCAACTTTTCCAATAAAGATGAAGTAGCATTAGCTGCTTTCGATTATAACCTACATAATATTGTATCCAGGGTAGAAAAGGAAATCAACAGACAAAAAGAGGTAAAGGGTAAATTATTGGTTTACGTTAATATTTACCAACATCTTCTTAGCGGTGTGGTAGCAGAAGGGGGGTGTCCGATTTTAAATACGGCCATTGATGCGGATGATACCCACCCTGAATTGAAGGCACGGGCGCTGAAAGCGGTGTCTGGTTGGAAGAACAGGATTATGGAGCTGGTTGAAGCTGGTATTGGTTCCAAAGAAATTAACACAGACCACAATCCGGAGCAAATTGCACTTACCATTATTGCCATGATAGAAGGAGGAATTATGATCTCCAGATTGACTGCGAAACCTGCATATTGGAATTTAATCATGGATTCATTAAAAAAATACGTCAATAGCCTCGGCTAAAAAAATTTGAATTAAAATATACCGATCGGTATTTATTAGATTTGAATAGCAATTGTTAATCTTAAAAATTTAAATAATATAAAAAATGAAAACTTCAAAAAATACCGTTTTATTGATCGGCGGAACAGCTGGTATCGGTTTAGAAATCGCCAAACAGCTAACCGCTTTGGATAACCACGTAATTATTACAGGCAGAAACCAGGCAAGGCTGGATGCAGTAGCTGCATCATTACAAAATATAACTCCTGTTCTGTCTGATGTGAGTAAGGCTGATGATGTAGATCTTTTGGTAGAGAAAATTAAATCCGAATTTCCTAAATTAAACATGGTGATCAACAACGCTGGAAGAGCGTTGCTCTATAATTTGGCCGATCCAAACCAGGATGCATTTACAAATGCAGCGGATGAAATGCTCACCAATTACCTGTCTATCGTTAGGATTAATCAAAAGTTATTGCCTGTGTTAAAACAACAGGAAACATCAGCTATCGTAAACGTTTCATCTATAGTAGCTTATGTTCCAGGTATTACATTGCCTACTTACGCAGCTAGTAAGGCAGCATTACACTCATACAGCACATCGTTAAGATTGAGTCTGGAAGAGACTGCTGTTAAGGTTTTTGAATTAATGCCTCCATTGGTTGATACTGAATTTTCTAAAGAAATCGGTGGCCATAATGGGATTAAGCCATCAGTTGTGGCCGATGAGCTCCTGGCGGCTTTAGCCAATGATGAGTTTGAAATCAGGGTAGGTGATACCGCCAAGATTTACGAATTGTTCAGACAGTCGCCAGTTGATGCTTTAAACGTAATGAACGCCAATCGAAAAGCCCGGATAGATGCTGTTGAGCACTAAAATGATATAGTTGGAAAACAAAAGAACTTGTTGTTTCCATTTAGATGACAGTTTTCCATGTTGGAATTGTTACTTTCGCGGCATTAAGTGTAAATCCTGGGTTTACATCAACTTTAATAAAACGATAGGTTGTGTTTAGCTCTTCCAGCTATATTTAATATCTCTTGGCTAATTAACAGTTGATTTTATCCAAGGGAATTGACTAAAAAATATTAAAAATGAAAAGAGTAGTAGTAACTGGTTTAGGTGCGATAACCCCTCTTGGTAATACGGTTGAACAGTTTTGGCAACAGATATTGGCCGGAAAAAGTGGAATTGGACCCATTACCAAATTTGATTCCGGTAAATTTAAAACGCAGTTTGCGGGTGAAGTAAAAGATTTTAATCCGGAAGAATACCTGGAGAAAAAGGAAATAAAAAAATACGACCTTTTTACGCAGTATGCTATTGCTTCGAGCGATCAGGCGATAAAAGATGCAGAATTGAATTTCACAACAATGAATGATGTGGAATTGGCAGAAGTCGGCGTTATCTGGGCAACCGGAAATGGTGGTATTGGTACTTTCGAAGCACAGTTGGAAGAGTTTCATGCCGGCGACGGAACGCCGAGATTTAACCCTTATTTTATTCCGAAAATGATTGTTGATATTGCTGCCGGTGCCATTTCCATCCGTCATAAGTTGCGTGGGCCAAATTACTGTACGGTCTCGGCCTGTGCGTCTTCCAATACGGCAATCGTAAATGCTTTTGATACCATCCGTTTAGGCAAAGCAAACATTATGATAGCGGGCGGTTCAGAAGCAGCGCTAACAAAGTCATCTGTTGGCGGATTTAATGCCGCTCAGGCTTTATCAAAAAACAACGATGATCCTCAGGGTGCATCCAAACCTTTTGATAAAGATAGGGATGGTTTTGTGATGAGCGAAGGCGCAGGTGCTTTGGTTTTGGAAGAGTTGGAACATGCTTTAGCGCGCGGCGCAAATATTTATGCGGAAATTGTTGGTGGTGGAATGGCTGCAGATGCCTATCACCTTACCGGAACACCTCCCGATGGGATTGGTGCGGCCTTAGGTATGACGAAAGCATTGAAAGATGCCGGAATAACCGCGGATAAAATTGATTATATTAATGCACATGCTACTTCAACCGGATTAGGTGATTTAAGTGAGTTGCAGGGTATTCATACTGTTTTTAATGGTTTGCCCGTAATTATTGGGGCTACCAAATCGATGACCGGGCATTTATTGGGGGCGGCAGGTGCAATTGAAAGTGTAATCAGTATCCTTGCGATCAGAGATAATATCATTCCACCTACCATTAATACCAAAAATCTGGACGAAAATATTCCAAAGGGATTAAATATTGTTTTGGGTGAGCCGATTAAAAAGGAAATCAATTATGTATTAAACAATACTTTTGGTTTCGGTGGTCACACGGCGAGTACTATTTTTAAAAAGTACGAAGCTTAATTGTCTCAAAAAAATCTGATGCTGGTCTTAGCGTCTCGCTAAGACCTAATTTTTGCCAAAGAAATATAGGAGCATAGAAAATTAATTTTTAGGTTCTTCGACTACGCTAAGATCTGCAAGTGCTTTAGTTAAAGCTAATGGTAGAAAACCATTAAACTAATGTAAATGAACAAGCTAATCTACTTGTCCATCAACAAATTTACCAGTTCTTTAAGCTCTTCCACTTCCAACTCCAGCTTTTCAATGCGATTTTCCAATGCAGTGGTATCGATTTGTGGTACTGTAAATGTTTCAGTTTCAAAGGTGATTTCAGCCTGTTCGCCTAAAAGATGGATAAAACGGGCCTCCTTCTGACCTGCTTTCTTTGTCAATTGTTTTACAAAGGCAGGTTCATCATTCGATAGTTTTTGGAGTTGTTCTAAAACCTCTTCTATACTTTCAAATTCATATAACCTTCCTGAATTGCTGTTAATTTCTCCAGGCGTTAAAGGGCCGCGTAGCAGCAAAAGGCAGATTATAGCTAACTCTGAAGGCAATAGCGGATAAACGATCGCTAAATTATGTTTGTATTTAGTTGCCCGGCTTGATCCGCCTGTAGCTGTAGCAATTAAACCTTTAATTTTAAGTTGGTTTAATGTTAAGGTTACGGTTTCCTCATCGTAATTTACTACCGGATTTCTTGAACTTTTTTGGTTGCACGCTGCAGTTAAACTATTCAATGTCATTGGGTAATAATCAGGTGTTGTGCGGCTTTTTTCTATTAGGGCGCCTAAAACTCGTTGTTCTTCTGCTGATAAATCGGGTAGGGGTTTTACATTATCCATATTATAAAAGTATCAATTGGCGGAACATTTTGAAAATTATTTTGTAAGAAGCTGTTTGCCATGCTTTTAATGGTAAAAAATGTTGATGTAGAGGAGTAAAATCACCTATTGAAATAAGATTTCAGTAAGCTAATCCAAAAGCAGTTTTTATCAGATATCGAAGGTATCAGAAGCGAAGTTTCGGTAGTTAATGATCGCAGGCGGGTAATTATATCCGGTGAAAATCACCCCGCCAGTTTTTTATGCTTTTTTTGATCTCAGTTGGAGATAATTTATTGTTCACAGCTTGATCAACCAAAGGTAAAAATTCTTCATCTCCTGCAAAACGTAAAGCGAGGATCTGGCTGATGCTTAGTTCATTTGGAAGTGCACTGCCGGCCAGCATATAATAACGCAGATTCTCTTCAGCCCTTGCTGCTCTGTCCTGGGCTTTAAGTGCAAACATCCTGGCCATTACGGCTATAATCGCAATCAGGAAAAATGCAAGTACCAACAAGCCCGTAATGATATTAGGGATGGCAATACAGGAATATATGGAAAAACACAGTCCTATAACTGTTAGCGGTACCGCGAAGAAATGGAACGGCGGATAAAATCTTTTATGGTTTTCGTAGTTTTGAGACATATTTAATGATTAAATTTTATTACTTCTTTTTGTTTTTTGAAATTAAGCCCATTTTTAAAGTTCCTTGCAACTGCTGCACTTTGAATATTTTCACACCGGTTTACTTACTGGTCACCTGCATTTAATTTAATAGCCTTTTACAGTACGCTATATTTTCGTAATTACAAATGATGTTCTTCTGTTGATCTTTCTCCCTGCTTCAGTTTTATTATCTGCAATGGGTTTACTGGCTCCAAAGCCTTTAAAAGTAAGCCGTTTTGAATCTATACTGTTTTTAACCAGGTATTCGTAAACAGCATTGGCCCGATTAAAAGATAATTTTTCATTCAACTGATCATCGCCGACATTATCTGTATGGCCTTGAATCTCAATCTGTACGTGTTCATTTTGATGCAAAAAGTCGATCAGCAGGTCGAGTTCGCGGATGGAAGCAGGTAAAAGATTAAATTTATTGGTGTCGAAGAAAATATTTTTTAAGGTTACGTTTCCGCCTTGTTTTATTTTTTCAATGTAGACTTCAATTTGGTAAGGTTTATTAATATCGCCACTTTTAAGTTCGAAGTTTTCCGAGTAAAATAGATAACCTTCGGCATTTACATTAAACAGATAGTTACTCCCTATGGGCATTACTGCCAAAAATTGACCGGTTTCGGGATCGGTGTAATCATCAAAAACAGTTTTATTGGTTTTCAGATCTATTACCTGCACATTGCTTTCGATTGTTTTTTTGGTATCACGGTCTCTCACAATTCCTTTTACGTAAGAAACTTTTAAAGGTCTGGCCGTTTCTGGAATGCCAAAACTATAAATGTCCTGCATGCCGTAACCACCTTTTAAATTTGAAGAGAACAGTCCAAAATTTCCATCAGCATTTACTATTAAGCCGCTTTCATCTTCAAAAGAATTAATCGGATAGCCAATATTGACTGGCCTTTGCCATTGGCCATCATTACCCAGTCTGCTAAAATAAATATCTTTATTCCCAAACCCTGGCCAGCCATTTGATGAAAAATATAATGTTTTACCATCTACATGTAGAAAAGGAGTATTTTCATCAAAAGGGGTGTTGATCTCAGGTCCCAGATTAATGGCTGGTCCCCATTTTGCATCATCGGTAATGGTGCTTTTCCAGATATCATACCCCCCGAACCCGCCAGGTCTGTTGCTGATAAAATACAATGTACGCCCATCAGGACTTATAGCCGGCTGCGATTCCCAGAACTCCGAATTAACGGGCTGACCAACATTATAGGGTTCACCCCAATCTTTTCCTTCACGGTGAGAAACATAAATATCGCATCTGCCTAAGCCATCAGGTCGGTTACATCCGGTAAAAAACAAATACTTTCCATCAGGAGAAATGGTTTGTGCACCTTCATTATATTTTTCTGTATTTATCTTGTTGGATAATGGTATAGCAAGGCCCCACGCGTTATTTTTAAACTGGGCTGTCCAAAAGTCTTCATTACCATTTACCTGGCGGGTAAAAACCAATGTCTCACCATCAGCAGTTATTGCAGGAAAGTATTCAGCATCAGGCGTATTCACGCCTTCACCTAAATTTATGGGGTTATACTTTACAGGCTTCTTTATTGCCAAATAGGCAAAATCGCAATCCAGGAGGTATTTCTTTGCTCTTCTCGCTTTTTCAGATGAAGAATCCAGTAGCAAAAACTCAGTAAAATGTTGTTTTGCTTTTATATAATCCTGCGTAGCAAATACAGTTTCTGCGAGTCCATAAATTACGTCGGGAGCAACCGATTTATTAATTAATATCGCCTTTTCGTAAGCCATTCTGGCTTCCTGGTATTTTTTTTGAGCTTTATAAACACCAGCAAGTAAGATATAGGCGTTCTGGAATAGCGGGTCTGATTCTACCGCATTCTTTAATAGCTGCTCAGCAGAGAAGTAATCAAATTTATCAATAAACGTACCTGCTTTTTCAAAATAGACCTGCGCTTTTTTATTTGGAGAACTTTGTCCAAAACAATAAAAGCTTAGTATGCTAAAGGAGAGGATTAAACAAAATTTCATTACATTAACATTGGTATCAAAGCTAATGTAAACTAATTTAAGGAATATTTAAAAATTTGTGTGTTTGTAAAGAAATCTCCCATTTAGGGTTAGCCATTACATACTCAATAATCAACGGTGTAATTTCTTTTGATTTGGACCATTCAGGTTGAAGATATAGTTTGCAATTTGGAGATACCATTGCCGCATATTCCTCAGCCCACTTAAAATCACTTTTATTAAAAACAATTACTTTTAACTCGTTAGCGAAAGGCGTGATATCTGGCCTTGGCGCTTTAAACTTTTTAGGCGATAGGCAGATCCAATCCCAGTTGCCTGAAAGGGGGTAGGCACCTGATGTTTCAATAAACGTGAGTATTCCTCTTTCTTTAAGTTTATTGGTCAGGTAATCAAGGTTATAAATTAAAGGTTCACCACCGGTAATTACAACAGCCTTACCAGGAAATCGACTCGCATTTTCCACAATAACATCCGAAGCAGTAAGCGGATGCATTTCGGCATCCCAGCTTTCTTTAACATCACACCAGTGGCAACCCACATCGCAACCGCCCAAGCGGATAAAATAGGCTGCTTTACCTGTGTTAAATCCTTCCCCCTGTATGGTGTAAAATTCTTCCATCAAAGGAAGTAATGTGCCGTCTTCTGGTATTGCCTGTTTCATTTTTGAGGATGCAAATATCCTAAAAAAATATGGGGAAGCAGTTTCTATTTCTAAATTTAGCAGAAAGATGAAATAATACTGATATTTGTTTCCCCTATTTAGCTGTATGAAGTGGTTTAAAGCTTTGAATAACAATCAAATTCCAAATCCTGGTGACATTAAAACCATTTCTGTTAATGGCAAACAGATTTGTGTACTTCATCATGAGGATAAAATTATCGCTACGCAATCACATTGTCCGCACGCGGGTGGCCATTTTAGTGGTGGCTGGTGCAAAAACGGAAACCTGGTTTGCCCGATTCATCGTTACGAATACAGTTTGAAAACAGGAAGGGGAGCAGAGGGGCAGGGCGATTACATCAACATCTATCCAACAGCATTGCGTGAAGACGGGCTGTATATTGGCTTTGAAGAAAGCTGGTGGAGTAAATTGTGGGGATAGTTAGGTTCATTAGTTCATTTGTCATTGGTATACAGGGAAATTAGGTCTTCTTAGCAGATGTAAAAATAAATTTTGTGCCTTCGTACTTTTATGGAGAAAGAAAACTCGTCCTTTCGACTGAAGCGCAGTCCCGAACGTTCGGGAGAGAAATCTATCATCTATAAAGATCCTTCATTGCATTCAGGATGACAATTCTGGTAAATACTTATGATTATATTAACTAAGCAAATATCTTTTAAAAAACGCCTGACAGCTTAATACCTCAATGTCAGAGAAATAAAAATCCTCCACATCTTCTGTAATGATGCATTTACAATCAACATATTGTGCAGCATAGTATTTCAGACCATCTTCAAAGTCGTGTATTTTCTTATTCGATAATGTATCCAATACACCTTTTGATGAATTGCCGGCGATCTTCAGATATTGGCAAAGCAAATCGATTTTTTGTTTGGCCAACTGTGTTTTATGTTTTTTCTCAGCAAAATAAAAAGCAATCGCCAGACACATCGGGGAAGTATAAATTTCAAATTTTGGATGTGTTGCCAGGCTTAAAATCCTCGAAGAGTAAGTGAAAACAGGATATTCCTTATTTAATACAGAAACCAACACATTTGCATCCAAAAATACCCTCATGAATTATTTCTGAGCATTAAAAAATTCTTCTTTGGATTGCTTAGCCGTTTTTTTTGAAGTTTTTTTATATGTTACCTCACCTTCAGCCACCATGCTTACCCAATCAGCAACCGGGAAATCTTCTAAAGATTTATATTTTTTAGCGGTAACCTGAGTTAACAGGTGTTCTACTAAACGTGATAAACTAATGTTATTGTCTGCTGCATACTTTTTCGCTTTGGCAACAACATCCTGATTAAAGCTTAAGGTGAGTTTTGCATCCATTATCTTATCGTTATAAAAACAAAATTACATATTTACGTGTAAATTTAAAATTTTATACGTAATAAAAGCAAGCTAATGCATTGAAGAACAGTACCAATTTGCTGATCTAATCTTAAAGCGCCCTACGCTTGCCTATATTTTTCAGTTGTGGTATTTACTTAACCTTCCGCCTTCCTACCTTCTGCCTTTTATGTCTTAAATAAAAAAAGCAATCCAAAAAGGAATTACTTTCTATATTTTTCAGTTGTGGGGTTTACCTTTAACTTTCCGCCTTCCTACCTTCTACCTTTTATGTCTTGAAATAAAAAAAGCAATCCAAAAAGGAATTGCTTTCAATATTTTTTAGTCGTGGGGTTTACTTAACCTTCCGCCTTCCTACCTTCTACCTTTAATGTCTTTAAATAAAAAAAGCAATCCAAAAACGAATTGCTTTCTATATTTTTCAGTTGGGAGATCTACCTTTAACCTTCCACCGTACCACCCTCTACCTTTAAGCGTATATTTCTTTCCTTGCAGAAGCCAGTGTATTCTTTAATAAACCAACTATCGTCATTAAACCCACACCACCCGGTACCGGAGTAATGTACGATGATATTGGTGCAACATTTTCAAAATCTACATCTCCATACAATTTAAAACCCGATTTGGTTTCGGTAGAATTTTCACGGTTAATGCCTACATCAATGATAATGGCACCAGGTTTAACCATATCAGCGGTAACAAAGTTCTTTTTACCAATTGCCGCTATTACAATATCTCCCTGCAACACCTGTTCTTTTAAATCTTTTGTGCGTGAGTGGGTGAGTGTTACCGTACAGTTGCCCGGATTGGCATTACGAGCCATTAAAATACTCATCGGACTGCCCACAATATTACTTCGGCCTACTACCACACAATGTTTTCCTGTCGTATCGATATTGTATTCCCGCAACATTAACAAGATGCCGTAAGGAGTTGCGGGAATAAAGCAAGGCAGGTTACGCATCATTCTACCTAGGTTTACCGGATGGAAACCATCTACGTCCTTTCGATAATCAATCTTTTCGGTCACTTTTTCGGGATCAATGTGTTTAGGTAACGGCAATTGTACAATTAAACCATCTACATCAGCATCCTGATTAATTTCCTCAATCTTCGCCAGTAATTCGGCTTCGGTAACCGAGTTATCATAACGGTGTAGTGAGGACTTAAAACCAACTTTTTCGCAGTTTTTCATCTTACTGGCCACATAAGTTTCACTGCCACCATCGTTACCAACCAAAATGGCTACAAGGTGTGGTTTGCGACCGGTTTTATTCAAAAACTCAGCTGCCTCTTCAGCAATCTGAACTTTAACTTTTTCTGATACGTATTTACCGTCTAATAATTTCATATTTATGAGATGTGAGATACGAGATGTTAGATCTGAGATTAACGGTTTTGTCTCAAATCTCAAATCTAACATCTCAAATCTATATTAATCTAATTTCAAAACCGCCATAAATGCAGATTGTGGAATTTCTACGTTACCCACCTGGCGCATGCGTTTTTTACCTTTTTTCTGTTTCTCCAACAACTTACGTTTACGGGAAATATCACCACCATAACATTTAGCGGTTACATCTTTACGTAGGGCACTCAATGTTTCGCGGGCAATAACTTTAGCACCGATCGAAGCCTGAATTTTTATTTCAAATTGCTGACGCGGGATCAGTTCTTTTAACTTCTCGCAAATTTTCTTGCCGAAATCGTAAGCGTTACTGCGGTGAATCAATGAAGATAAGGCATCAACAGGTTCTTCATTAATAAGCATATCTAAACGAACCAAATCCGATTTACGGTAACCAACCTGATGGTAATCGAAAGAGGCATAACCTTTAGAAATGGTTTTTAATTTATCATAAAAATCAAATACAATTTCGCCCATTGGCATTTCAAAAACCAGTTCAACCCGATCAGAGGTCAGATAGGATTGATTGACAATAATTCCCCTTTTTTGAATACAAAGTGACATTACCGGACCAACAAATTCTGCTTTGGTAATAATATTGGCTTTGATAAAAGGCTCTTCAACCGAATCCAGTTTACTTGGATCTGGTAAATCAGACGGATTGTTTACCGTAATTTCGACACCTTTGGTGGTGTGTGCAACATACGATACGTTGGGTACCGTCGTAATTACAGTCATGTCGAATTCGCGTTCCAAACGCTCCTGAATAATTTCCATGTGCAACATGCCCAGGAAACCGCAACGGAAACCGAAGCCTAAAGCAGCAGAACTTTCTGGTTCAAAAACGATAGAGGCATCATTTAACTGCAACTTGTGCATGGCTTCGCGTAATTCTTCGAAATCCTCTGTATCAACCGGGTAAATACCGGCAAATACCATTGGCTTAACCTCTTCAAAGCCTTGAATTGCACTGTCTGCCGGCCTGCCAACGGTTGTGATGGTATCACCAACCTTTACCTCGCGTGCTTCCTTAATTCCTGAAATAATATAGCCTACATCACCGGTTTTAACCACGTTGCGCGGAGCCATATCCAGTTTTAAAATACCAACTTCGTCAGCCAGGTATTCCTTGCCGGTATTGATGAATTTTACTTTGTCTCCCTTTTTAATTTCGCCATTTACCACTTTGAAATAAGCAATAATGCCCCTGAATGAATTAAAAACTGAGTCGAAAATCAATGCCTGTAATGGCGCTTCGGTGTCGCCAACCGGAGCCGGAACCCGATCAACAATCGCCTGTAAAATATCGGGTATGCCCATTCCTGTTTTACCTGAAGCGGGAATAATATCGTCACGGTCACAGCCGATTAAATCAATAATCTGGTCTTTAACTTCCTCCGGCATGGCGCCTGGCAGGTCCATTTTATTCAGGATCGGGATAATCTCCAGGTCGTGTTCTAAAGCCAGGTATAAATTCGAAATGGTTTGTGCCTGAATACCTTGCGAAGCATCTACAATGAGTAAAGCACCCTCGCAGGCTGCAATTGATCGCGAAACCTCGTACGAAAAATCTACGTGTCCAGGAGTGTCAATTAAGTTAAAAACATATTCTTCACCACCAACTTTATAGTTCATTTGTATGGCATGACTTTTAATGGTAATGCCCCGCTCGCGCTCCAAATCCATATTATCGAGCAATTGCGCCTGCGCTTCACGCTGCGAAATCGTCGCTGTATATTCTAATAACCTATCAGCCAGGGTACTTTTACCATGGTCAATATGTGCAATAATGCAAAAATTACGTATATGCTTCATCTTTGCGCAAAGATATGTTTTTTAATGGAAATTGTAAGTTGTTACTGAAAGTGATATTCCTGAATTTTTATACGGTTTAAAGCGGAGATGTTTTTGTTTGATCCGAAAAACAATGGCAGCTGCTTTTCGCATCAGTCAGTCCTGCCTTTCGCTGTATCGTTTTGGTAAAATGAGATCAAAGTTATCAAAATTGCCTGGCCAAAAAGGATGTCGCTGTAGTCAGGTTTATTAAACAGCAGGCAGTGGTTCTTAGGTCGGTTTCCCTGCGAAAACAAAATCTGATCTCCGAATACTCTTTCACTGTCTACACAACCGTTTTCTTCCACTTTCCTTTTTTAAACAAAATAAATGCAGCTACCGCAATACCTGCTTCGGCTGCAGGGATGGCAATGAAAACGCCTGTTGGACCCATTTCTAAATACTTTGCTAGAAAATATGCCAATGGAATCTGGAAGAGCCAAAAGGCGAATACATTAATTTTGGTAGGCGTCCAGGTATCTCCGGCACCGTTAAATGCGCTATTAAATACCATTGCGGCTCCATAAATCACAAAGCCGATACTTAAAATTTTCAAAGCCTCACCTGCAACGGCAATCACATTTTCATCTGCAGTAAAAAATGCTGCGAACAAATGTCCACAGGTTAAGAATAATACAGTTACCACGCCCATAAAAATCACGATGTATTTTAAGGTCTGGAATACCGATTTTTCCGCGCGGTCTACGTGGCCCGCACCTAAATTCTGCCCAACCAAAGTGGCAGCGGCATTACTTAAACCCCATGCCGGTAGCATAAAAAACATCATTAGGCGCAGTGCAGTTTGATAACCTGCCGAGCCTGTATCTCCACCTGTGGTAGCCACCAGTTCGGCCAGAAATACCCAGCTGCAGCTGGCAATAACGAATTGAAAAATAGCTGGAGCAGCAATTTTTATAATGGCTTTAACCTGTTCCAAATCAGGAATAAAGTGGCTAAGGTGGATTTTTAAAGCATTTTTACCATTAAACAGATGATATACCTGATAGGTAACACCTAAACCACGACCAATGGTAGTGGCAATGGCTGCACCTGTTAAACCCAATGCGGGTATCGGGCCTAAACCATTGATCAAAACAGGGCAGAGGAAAATGTTAGCAATGTTGGCGATCCATAAACTGCGCATAGCAATCGCCGCATTACCTGCGCCACGGAAAATCCCGTTAATTAAGAATAGCAAAACGATAATGATGCTTCCGCCCATCATAATACGAACGAATGCAACACCTTGCCCGGCTGTTTCTGTTGAAGCTCCCATAAGCAACAGGATATCTTTGGCGTAAATTAAACCAAGGATACTGATGATAATGTTGACAAAAACGGCTATTAAAATGGTCTGAATACCAGCTTTTGATGCTGCTTCCGGATTCTTCTCGCCGATTCTCCGTGCAACTACGGCAGTTGCAGCCATACTTAAACCAATGGCTAATGAATAGATAATGGTTAAAACTGATTCTGTTAATCCCACTGTTTGGATAGCATGACTGCTGTTTTCCAGGTGGCCAACAAAATAAAGATCCACCAAAGCAAAAACCGATTCCATAGCCATTTCCAACATCATTGGAATGGCCAGTAAAATAATGGCGCGTTTAATGCTGATTGAAGTTAAGTCAACCTCATGACCTTTTAAAGACTGAACGAGAATATCGAAAAAAGCCGATAGTTTGCCCTGTGTCTTTTTAGACTGTGACATATAATTATAATAATGAATAGTATATAAACCAATGATACGCCAATAAGCGTACATATCTAAATTAAAATGGGAGGGAATCCTCGGTTGCTTAGAACCTCAAACGGATTGCAGATACTATCATGGTTCTGGTCGTTTTGATGTGTCAAAGATAAGTAAAAATTTTTATTTTCAAATTTTGAGCATTGATTTTCAGATTTTTGCACCAGAAACACAGAACTCGCGAATTTCATCCTTTCGACTGAAGCGCAGTCCACAATAAAGATTTTCCGGCTTAGCTCGAAGGGACGGCTTAATAAAGTTATATGCTATATGCTACAATCATTTCTTCGCTAACTTTAGTCCCTCTACCTGTATTTAAATCGATAAGTACATAATCAAAAATCCCGTCCGAAGCTACCTTTCCGGTTTTTTTGTTGATGATTTCGAATTGAACCGAGCAGCCTTTATCGTGCATCATTAAAATGCCTGTCCGGATCAACATAAAATCGTTCATTAATAAGGGGCGCTTGAAATTGATATCCACATGGCTGACCACCCAGCCCAAACCTTGCTGGGTAAAATACTCCCAGGGCATGCCGTAAAACTTTTCCATCTGCTCATAACGGGCAGCCAGTACATAATCCAGGTATTTGCTATTATGTACATGGTTAAACATGTCTATATCATCCGGACGGACACGTAATTCGCTTTCAAATATGCTGTATTGATTCTTTTCCAAAGGTTGAAGTTTTGTGCAAATTAAGGGATTTAATATTTGCAATGTCAAGTATTACTTGCTTTTTGTATATTTCAGAAGAATGGGAAAGCTTATGTTATATGATATTAATATTCCACGCGAACCATCATTGAGGAGCGTGCTGCTATTTATTTGAGCCAATACCCCTGAACAGCGTTTTTTTTTGCGTTCTGAAACTCAATCACATTTCAGTTGCCATGAACAATGTTTTAGAGTTGGAACGCGGCAGCAGAACAGTTGATAAAATTGAATATTGACAAAAAAGATGCTAGTCAATTTCCTGAGGTTCGGATTTATCATTACTGATAAACCTCCATTCTTGACCGTAGAGCGATTTATACTCAATCGTAATTTTAATATCGGCCTTTTCTACCAGCGGAGCTAAACGGTCATCGTCTATATTGATTAAACTTAACTTCTCACCAACAGGTAAAATTTCATTCTTCCAGATATTTGCCAATGCCACTGACTTTGTAGAATCCAATCGGTTTTCTTTTTTAATTTGTTGTAGGATTTCTGCTATGTTTTCAAAACGTTTGGAGTTGTAGGAGTAAGAATAATTTGAAACTATTGCGGGACCCAAGCCTTGGTTTACGATTATAAATTCATAATGATAGGATTTGCCATTTTTACCATCACCACCTGAAAAACTCTGCGAATAATTCATGAGCAGAGGCTTTACCGATGCATATTGTTGCACCTTTTGCAGTCTTGTTTGGTATAAAGTGATAATAATGGCACAAATACTGGTTACGATAGCGCACAAACCAACAATTGTATCAAGTGAAATTTTATTATTATTTTGGGTTTTAGGTTTATGCATCGCTAAGCTGTTTTTAAAATTCGATCTAAAATAAAAAAAAGGATTTTAGAAAGATAAATATTTCTGTCACAACACGCTTGCTTATCATTAAAAATAGCATTATCTTTGCGCCACAATTAATTAATTTATTGCTTTAATATTATTCAAGAATGTATTTAAGTTCAGAAAAGAAAGCCGAAATCTTTAAACAACACGGCGAGGTAGAAACCAACACTGGTTCTGCAGAAGGTCAGGTAGCGTTATTTACATACCGTATTGCGCACCTAACAGAACACTTAAAGAAAAATCGTAAAGATTTCTCTACACAGTTGTCACTTCAAAAATTGGTAGGTAAACGTCGCGGTATTTTGGCTTACCTATACAAAAAAGATATTGAGCGCTATCGTGCTATCATCAAAGCTTTATCGCTTCGTGATATCATTAAACAAAAATAAGCGAATTTTATCAACGAAAGCCATTCTTAAGGGAGTGGCTTTTTAATTTCCTGTTAATTTTTTTAACAGGATTTGTTATGATAGGCCTTTTTAATCCTATCTTCGTTTGCAAAAACAAAAACATATATAAACAACGGTGTGTAGAAAGAGGAAAACGCACCATAATTCTAATTAAATGAATGTAATAAAAAAATCGTTCGATTTGGGCGATGGTAGAATTGTAGAAATTGAAACAGGTAAACTGGCTAAACAGGCAGATGGTTCGGTTGTAGTAAAAATGGGCGATACCATGTTACTGGCAACAGTTGTATCTACTGTTGGTGCTAAACCAGGTACTGATTTTTTACCATTATCGGTTGATTATCAGGAAAAATATGCGGCAACCGGCCGTATTCCAGGTGGCTTTTTACGTCGTGAGGCAAGATTATCTGATTATGAGGTGTTAATTTCCCGTTTGGTAGACAGGGCTTTACGTCCACAGTTCCCTTCAGATTATCACGCCGATACACAGGTAATGATTTCTTTAATCTCTGCTGATAAAAATATCATGCCAGATTGTTTGGCGGGTTTAGCCGCATCGGCCGCATTATCCGTTTCTGATATTCCTTTCA